>Ga0208984_1000010_pt1 | contig 23765 bp, 17 predicted proteins | sample MedBloCAOM3_M3_FD_187851 | JGI IMG/M metagenome (GOLD analysis project Ga0208984, IMG submission 187851) | Forest soil microbial communities from El Dorado National Forest, California, USA - Mediterranean Blodgett CA OM3_M3 (SPAdes) (version 2) | ecosystem: Environmental > Terrestrial > Soil >... | reverse complement strand
TGCGTGCTCCCGACAACAACGTCGACATCGAACTCTCCTGGCGGTTTCAACAACGTAAGCGCGAGAATGTCGGCGGCGACTACGACAAGCGCGCCGGCTTCGTGCGCTTGCTTAACGAACCCAGCGTAATCGTGGATCGCGCCGTCGGTCGCGGGATATTGCACAAGCGCACCAAAAACCGCGTTGTCGAACTTGAAGCGCGAGAAGTTTTCGATCTTGACCTCAATGCCGAGCGGTTTCGCGCGTGTGCGTACGACTTCAATCGTCTGCGGGTGACAATTGTCCGCGACGAAAAAGGTGTTTCGATCAGAAGTCACGGCGTGACACAGCGTCATCGCCTCGGCGGCGGCAGTCGCCTCGTCGAGCAGCGATGCGTTTGCGATCTCCATGGCGGTAAGATCGGTGATCATGGTCTGGAAATTGAGCAGCGCTTCGAGGCGGCCCTGGGCGAGCTCAGCCTGATACGGCGTGTAAGCGGTGTACCAACCCGGATTCTCCAAAATATTTCGCTGGATCACGGGCGGCGTGATGCAATCGGAATAGCCAGCGCCGATAAACGAACGTGCGACTTTATTCTTCTTCGAAATGGCGCGCAGTTCGGCGAGCGCTTCCGCCTCGGATTTCGCTTCCGGCAAATCTAGTTGTCGATCTAACCGGATATTCTTCGGAACAGTCGCCTCGATCAGTGCGTCAAGATTGTCGAAGCCCAGCTCGCGCAACATCTCGCGCACTTCGGCGTCGTTCGGACCGATATGACGGTCGGCGAAAGAATATTCGGAGACACTATCGCGCGATTGCACCGGAAGAGATTACGGAGCGCGACAAGTGCTTCAAGTGCTGTAACCACGGCGCTCTGTCGCCGTGTTTTTGTGAGCCATCGCGTCGCCTCGGCAGAGCGGGGCGGCCACATTTATTTGGAATCGTAGGTTTCGACGCCGTGGCTTTTCAACTGCGCGCGGAGTTCGGCGAAATGCTCATGATTCCGCGTCTCGACTGTGCAGAGAACGTTGACCGCGGAAACATCCGAGCTGGCGAAAGCTCGATCGTGCACGACTTGTTTGATGCTCGCACCGGTCGAAGCGATTTGCGCGGCGAGATCGGCGAGGCCGCCCGGGCGGTCGCTAATCACAGCCGTGAATCGGCCTAGTCGACCGTCGGCGACGAGGCCACGTTCGATCACGCGACTGAGGACATTGGGATCGATGTTGCCGCCGCAAAGCAGCAGCACGCAGCGCTTGCCCTTGAACTGCGAAAGTTTTCCCGACATGCACGCGGCGAGCGAAGTGGCGGCGGCTCCTTCGACGACGCTTTTTTCCAATTCGACGAGCCGCAGAATGGCGAGCGCGATCTGCTCTTCCGAAACAGTGACGGCGAGATCGACAAGTGGTTTTGCGATTGGAAACGCGTTTGCGCCGACTTGAGGAATGGCGAGCCCATCGGCCAGCGTCGGATGCATTGCAATCTTGGTTGGCTCGCCCGCTTCGAGCGCTGCGGCAAAGCTCGCGACGTTTTCTGCTTCCACGGCGACACTCTTTGCTTTTGGGCGCAGAGTTTTTATGGCCAGCGAAACGCCGGCGAGCAAACCAGCGCCGCCTACCGGAATAATGACCGCGTCAAAGTCGGAAACTTGTTCGACGATCTCGAGTCCCATCGTTCCCTGGCCGGCGATGATGGCCGGATCATCGTAGCCGTCGATGTAAGCGAGACCTTTTTCCTTTGCGATCTCATGCGCGCGCGCTTTCGCTTCGGCGAAATCTTTTCCGTGAAGCACGACGATGGCGCCGAGTTTCTGGCAATTGGTTACTTTGATGAGGGGTGCGAACTTCGGCATCACAACGGTGGCGGGAATGGCGAGCAATTTGCCTTGATAAGCGAGCGCTTGCGCATGATTGCCGGCGGACGCGGCGATGACGCCCCGCTTTTGCTGGTCGGGCGGAAGCTGCACAAGCGCATTGCGCGCACCGCGTTCCTTAAAACTTCCGGTCCGCTGCAAGTTATCGAGTTTGCAGAAAATTTCCATGCCGGTGATCTCGCTGAGTGGGATGGAATGCCGACACGGCGAATAGTAGACGGCACCCTTGATGCGATCGCGTGCCGCTTCGATGTCCTTGAACGAGATCACACCGTTTCAATGTTCGCGTAAGATCGACAATCGACAAGATCGACAATCTGTAGCCGCTCGTCGGCGAGCGCGACGCTAAGGTTTGACGTGCAGGCGCGCCGCCCCGAGGGCGGGTCTACAGCTTCGAATCAAGGACTTCGCGCACTTTGATGGCGAGCTGCTCGGAATCGAACGGCTTGGCCAGGAAAAACATTCCGTGATCGCGCCGATCGTGCGGATGGAGCGATTCTTCGAGATAGCCAGAGATAAAAATAATTTTCGTGTCTGGAATTGTCTGGCGGAGCCAATCGGCAAAGCGGCGTCCGCTCATCTGCGGCATGACCATGTCGGTAAGAAGAAGCTGCACCTTTCCGGATGCACGATCCGATATCAAGCGCTTGGCGTCGCCGCCATTGGCGGCTTCGATCACTTCGTAACCGAGCTTGCGCAAAAGCCGCACGGAAATGTGACGAACACTGATGTCGTCTTCCAAAACAAGAATGGTTTCATTTCCAGTCGGCAATTTGCCCGAGACCGGTTTCTTGTAAGAGGGCGGAGGCGGAGCGGGAACTCGCGGGAAATAGATTTTCACGGCGGTGCCTTTCCCCAATTCGCTTTCGATCGCGATGTATCCACCGCTTTGGCGAACAATTCCGTAACTGGTGGCGAGACCGAGGCCGGTTCCTTCGCCTTCGTTTTTCGTTGTGAAAAACGGCTCAAAGACGTGCGCCTTAACTTGATCGCTCATGCCGATACCAGTATCGACTATATTAATGAGGACATATTCACCGGGCTCGAAATCTTCGACCCCACCGGAAGGCCGGGTCTCCTTGTCGATGCCGACGGCTGCGGTTTCCAGGGTGAGCGTTCCGCCAGCGCGCATGGCATCGCGGGCGTTGACCGCGAGATTCAGGATGATTTGATTCAACTGGCCGGGATCGACCTTGATATAAGCGCTGTCTTTGAGCTCGTGGAGATGACACACGACATGAATGTTCTCGCCAATCAAGCGGAGCAGTGAGCGCTCGAGGTTGGTGATGATGGAATTGACCTCTACCGTTTCGGCTTCGAGCGGTTGGCGACGGCTGAAAGCAAGTAAGTGTTGCGTGAGGTCGGAGGCTCGACCGGCCGCGCTTCGTATTTCCGCGACATGACTGGCGAGCACGCCTTTGAGCTGCAGGTCCTGAAGAAGCAGATCGCTGTATCCTAGAATCGTGGTGAGAAAATTATTGAAGTCGTGTGCGACGCCGCCGGCGAGTTGGCCGAACGCTTCCATTTTTTGAGAACGACAAAGCTGATCCTGCAATTGTTTGCGCGCGGTGATGTCCATGAGCGAACCAACAAAACGGACCGCGTGGCCTTGACCATCACGGAGAATGAGGGCGCGTTCGAGCAAATGGACATAGTTCCCGTCGGCGCGGCGGAAACGATATTCGCCGCTCCAGTGTTGGTTATTCGCGGCGATGGCATCGCGAATACTGGCGGCGATGCGAGCGCGATCTTCGGAATGAACGTTTTTCTGCCAGAAGCCAATCTCGCTCTTGGTCGCGGCTGCCTCGTATCCAAGCAGACTCTCCAGACCTTGCGGCCAGGAGAGAAGACCGCTTTTTACATTCCAATCCCGAACTGCATCGTTTGTAGCCCGGGCAACAATCGCAGGATGGTCTTGATTTTCTGACGGACGGTTTTCAGACAATGTGCGGTTTTCGTACTCATAAGCTGGACAATGTGGAATCGCCGGCGATTGGTTGGCGCCGCCTAATCGGGTTGTTTCCCCAGTTTCATTCCCGGTAGAGAGTCGCATGCGTCACAAACAATCGAGAGCGAGAGAGAAAGGGAGCTAATTCCGTGCCCTCGTTTTGAGGCAGAGAAACTGAACGCTTTTGCATTTTGGTAAGTGCGAAAAACATTGCGGCCTGCGGAGGTTATCATGGCCAAGATCGATATCGAGTCGTTACAGCTCTCAAAAATCAGACGGCCACTCAGTGCTGCGAATCTTACGAGACTAATGACGTGAATCCGCGCGCGCGCGGGGATATATTACCCTTTAGGGGATTCCGATGTCGCCGAATTTATTACTTGGATGATGCGACCTTGTTTCTCGTGCAAATCCGGCAGCGATTTCTGACCATCCAGACCAAGCGCAGCAAGGCGGGTTTCTTTTTCGACGTGAAAAGAAAACCTCACGTACTTGGCCTCAACGCCAAGCATGGAAAGGTTGAACAATCGCTTGCGCGCGAAGCGAATTACGCCTTCGACTTCTGTCCACTTCGAACTGTTGGCCGGCAGGCGATAATTCGAAACCGCAATCTTTAATTCGCCGTGAGCGGCGGCGTTTTCGTTAACGAAAGTGAAACGGTCGATCGAAGCCGCTTTCGGAAGCGCAATCACAAAGGTCGTGTCGCCGCCTTGTAGGGGACAGCTAATGGTATCGTCGTCCATGATAAGCGCGGTGGGATTTTCCTCCCGCCGGGTGCGGCCGGCGATTGTTGCGGCCCGGCCGTCGGGCATGATGCATTCGATCTGCGCACCGCAATTCATCTGGGCAAGGTTCTTGGCTTCATCCGGTGCGTCCTTGTCTTCGGAAACCGGGGCCGCGGACATGAATGTGGCCGCCAGAGCAACAAAGAGAATCATCTGGAGCCACGACATGAAACTGCCTCCAAGGTTGATTCGAGAGGGTAAGCGTATCATCCTGTCCCGATTTAGCAGCTTAGACCGGGCCACTTACGGCAATTCCCGGCGAGACCTGAGCGGCTCGCTGTGGAGAGAACTGGCTGATTCTCTGACGCAATTAGCGGGGCGATTTCGCTTGCCTGCGCGGCACGTCCTCCGTAAAGATTCGCACCAAACAACAATACCGATATGAGCAGTCGCGATCCCGGCCAGTATGGTATCGCGCCTTCTAACCTTAGCCTCGTTTCGGCCTGTCTATGAGTCGTCCGTCTTTCTTCTTTTTACGCGATATTTTTGTCGGGCGCATCGCCGTCGCTTTTTTGTTCACGCTTCTTGTCGCAGTATCAACTGTTCGCGCCCAGGACGTGATCCGACCGTCGCTCGCGGGCGAAGCCGCTTCGGAGGCGCGTCGGCAGGATATCGATCGTATTCCTTACAACCTGTTACTGGGACCGGTGCGCTTTCGTTTTAGCGCCACCATGGGAGTCGAATATAACGACAATATCAATCTCGCGGAAGTCAACGTGCAGGAAGACATCATCCTCCGTCCACAGGTGAACCTTGATGCGATCTGGCCAATCACTCAGCTCAATACTTTAAGAATGGATATTGGACTCGGCTATGCCTGGTACCTTGACCACTCTAATGCCAATACCAACGGCGTTCTCCTCGCCCCTGGCTCGCAACTAGCTTTCGATATTTTCGTGGGCGACTTTCGCATTAACATTCACGACAAATTTCTGCTGCAACAGGACCCGATCGCGGAACTCGCCCTTAGCAATGTGGTTGACTATGGCCGTTTCGAAAATACCGCCGGTGTCTCCGTTCTCTGGGATCTAAACAAGGCATTGCTCACTCTGGGCTACGATCACTATATATATATATCGACCACATCTGTCTTTGATTATCTCAACCGAAACGCGGAAGAACTTTCCGCCAGCATGAGCTTCGCGGTCACCTCGACCACAAACATCGGAGTTGAGGGAGCCTTTGTTTACAGTTACTACGATCAACATGTTCTAAACGATTCGCGCGCCTACACCGGGGGAGTATTTGGAGAGACGCAGGTTACTAACAATCTGAGGCTGCGTCTGGCGGGCGGTTACCAATGGATCCAATTTGATAACAATGGAGTGGTCTCGACGTTCTTCGCCGATCGGCACGATCTATCCGATTACTACGCCAATATTCTGATCGCGCATCGCATCAACGCTGCCATCAAACAAACATTGAGCGCCGGCCACGAAGGCCAGCTTGGTGTTAATTCCAATTTCATCGCATTGAATTATGTTCGCCACACGGTTTCCTGGAACATCATTCGGAACACCCTTCTCTCCACCGAGTTTTTCTATGAGGACGCGGATGATTCGGGTGGTTTCATCAACGAACATCTTCACCGTTTCGGCGGCGCCATTACGGTTGGATATCAGCTAACGCCACACATAACCGTGGGGGCACGGTATCAATACACCCAGAAAGATTCCGACGTGTTCCTGCGCGATTATAGACAAAACCGTGTTTCCATTGACGGCACTTACAGTTTCTAAAGCCATGAGGCGGAAATGAGATACAGGGTCTATGCAATCACCTTCGCTTTCAGCGTTTGGGTTTCAGTAACGGGGCACGCGCAGAGATACAATCCCGGTTACAATCAAGACGCGGCCACCCCCGTTCCGCCGCCGCCGCTCGTGGAGAAATCGACTCCGGCCGATCTTCCACCCACCACGAGCACCGTCATGCGGACGAACTCAATGGCTGTGCTAGACGACAAAAAGAAGCTTGGGCCAAACGACTACGTCAGTTTTCGCGTGGTCGAAGATCGAGATAACGAATCCCAACGTCTGCGCGTAAACGATAACGGCGAGCTGGAAGTTCCTTACATTGGTTTGGTTCCCGCACAGGGACGTACGTGTAAAGAGCTTGCCTACGCCATCAAAAGCGCGTTCGAAAAGGAGTACTATTACCACGCCACCGTCATTCTCGCGGTCGATCGCGTTAGTGAAAAATCACGTGGGCGCGTTTACGTTTACGGTTCCGTGAAAGGGCAGGGACCACAGGAGATTCCGGCGGACGAAAGCTATACCGTCAGCAAAGCGGTCATTCGCGCTGGTGGCTTTGGTGATTTCGCCAATAAGCGCAAGGTCAAGGTTACGCGGAAAAATGGCAAAGACTTCGTTGTCGATCTTAAGCGCGTTATCGAGGAAGGACACACCGAGGACGACATCGTGCTTCAACCCGATGACCAAATCTTCGTTCCGCAACGCTTGATCAACATGTAGGTATGCAAGTTCCCGCGCTCGAAAAACCGGCTCCGGCACCGTGGTCCACCGCCTTTATCACGCGCCTGCATCGCTACAAGGCGCTCCTTTTGCGACGCTGGTGGATTCTCGTTTTGACTGTCTGCCTGGGCTTATTTGTCGAGGCCTGTATTATTTTCCAAACCCCGCCATCATTTCTTTCCCAGAGCAAAATGATGATGGCCGGCAAATTGAATATCGCGCAAGGCGCGGTTTACAGCGAAGACAACCAAAACTTTTACGGCACGCAGGTCCAGCTCATGCAGAGCACCGAGGTTAAGCGCAGCGCCGAAGCACTCGTCCGTTCCACCCATCCCGAGCTGCAACCAGTAAGAGTGGATATCGCGATCACGCAAAGGCCGCGCACTTCGATCTTTGAGCTGCAGGCAATCGGCAGCGCCGGTGACTATACGCAGGCTTATCTCAATGCGTTGATGCAGAAGTATCTCGATTTCAAAAAGGGGATGCGCGAAGACCAGGGCCATCAGGTCACCACCGGCATCACCGAGCAGCTCATCCAAACCGAAAAAGATTTGCGAAATGCCGAGGATGAAATGCTCGAGTTTCAAAAACAGAACAACATCGGTTTTATCCAGGAAGAGGGAAACAGCGCCGCTCAGTATCTCGTGAAATTGAATCGCGAGTACGCCGGCCTCAAAACCCAGCACCAGCTGCTCACCCTTCTCGATCTTGATCAAAACCTCGATCGCGCGCAGAACAGCAAGCCGGAAGCTTCGCCCGGAACTGAAAACGGCGAAGACCGCGGTCTGGCGTTTGCCGACGTCGGTCCGGAAGCAGATTATTTAAAGGCAAAACAACAGCTGCAGCTCCTCAAGGCGGAACGAGACACACTCTCGAAAGACCTTCGTCCCAAGCATCCCAAGATCATCAAGCTCAACGACGAAATCGATAAGGAAGAAAAACTCATCCAGGTTTTTCGTCAGGACACGGTGGAGAAATTGGAAACCCGCCGCAAATCCATCGGCAAGCAGATGGAAAACCTCCAGACCAACATCAAGGAATGGGAAGCCAAGGCGCTCGATTTGAGTCAGCGCCTTGCCCAGTTCAATCGCGTCAAAGGCAAGGTCGATCGGCTCAAGACTCTCTATGACCGTCTGACTAACAATTTGAAGGACGTGGACGTGTCACAGGTCGTCGATATCGGCGATAAGGTTTCCATTATGGAAATGGCGACTGCCCCGGTCTCGGTGCGACCCGGGTTGTTCAAGAGTCTCCTCATCGGCTTTGCCTGCGGCGCGCTCGCCGGTATCGGCGTCCTTCTGCTCCTCGATCGCATTGATGATCGCATGGCCTCGTTCAGTGAATTTCAACACCATTTCTCTGAAAACGTCCTCGGCCAGATTCCAAAAGAGAAAGCCAAAGGCAAGGTCACTTTGCTTCAATCGGACGACGCCCGGCACGTCTTCGCCGAATCTTATCGCAACGTCAGGTCGTCAATCTTTTTCATGCCTTACGAAGGTCCGCGTCCCAAGACATTTCTCATCACCAGCGCGGTGCCAAACGAGGGAAAATCGACAGTTTCTTCCAACCTCGCCATTACCCTGGCTCTCTCCGGCGCGCGCACATTGCTCATCGACTCGGATTTGCGCCGCGGGACGATTCGCGAAGCCTTTGATATCTCTTCGAAGATCGGATTCTGCGAAGTTCTCAAACAGGAAGTAAACTGGCGCGAAGTCGTCGTGCCGACGGTTTACCCAAATCTATTCGTTCTACCTCGGGGCAAGACATTGTCTCAACCAAGCGAGCATCTCTTGCGCGAATCGACCGATGCATTGCTGCGCGAGATTTACGATTCTTACGATTACATCATCATTGACAGCTCGCCCGTTCTCGCTGCCGATGACACGACCAGTCTTGCTCCCAAGATTGACGCCACACTCTTTGTCGTGCGCCTTTCTTACACTTCGGCCCGTCTCATTCGCAAAGCGCTTGAGCTGCTTTACAGCCGGCAGGTAAATATTCCGGGCGTCATTCTTAACTTCGTTGATACATCGCTCCCCGAATATTATTACTACCAGTATTCGGAATATTACAATACGCCCGTGCCGGGAGGTGAGGGAGAAGCTGTCACAGCTTCGCCTAGCGAACAGCCGACCCAGGCTCAGCCGTCGTAATTGCGGGATTGCGGACTCGGTCTGGCCGCGCCACCTTGCGCCGCCGCGATAGCCAAAAGATCGACATCTACCCGTGCGCGCCAACTCCAGTGATTTGGATGGCACTTCAAAAGCTATTCCAGCTTTGCTTGAGTGAGGCTTCATGAGTTTCTTCGGTCCAATTTCTCCACCTGCCCTCGACGAAAGTTCTACGCCATTGATCCGGCTGGCGCTTCATCGCGCCAGGATCGTAGGCAACTTCGCTGTCGTGCAAGGTGTCGTGCAGCTGATTGGATTTTGCAGCGGCATCCTTCTCGTCCGCTGGCTCGATCAACGCGAGTACGCCTACTTCACCATTGCCAACACCATGCAGGGCACGATCAGCTTGCTTGCCGACATTGGCGTGAGCGTCGGGTTGGTCTCCATCGGCGGCCGTGTCTGGCAAGATCGACATCGTTTCGGCGAGCTCATCAACACCGGGCTCAGCCTGAGAAAAAGGCTCGGCGCCATCGCCATAGTCGCTGTCACACCGATTCTCGCTTCCATGCTCTTGAAAAATGGCGCGCCCATTTCTTACACCGCGCTCTTAATCGCGATCGTCCTGGCCGGCATCTCGGTTGAATTGTCCATCGGCGTCCTTGCCGTTGTCCCGCGATTGCGTTCCGACATCTCCCTCATTCAACGCATAGACCTTACCGGCGCAATTATTCGGCTTTGCTTGTTGCTTTCACTAACGTTCATCTTTTTGAACGCCGGTATCGCCATCGCTGTGGCGACTGCCACTTTGTTTTTGCAATACACTTTGCTGCGCCGCTATGTCGGCAAAGTTGTCGATCTTGGTGCGCCCCAGAACGCGCAAGATCGACGTGAAATCATTCGCTTGACCAAACACCTCGCGCCGAATGCCGTCTTCTATTGCCTCCAGGGACAGATCACGATTTTTCTCATTAGCTTTTTCGCGCACCGTGTCAGTGCCGTGGCCGAAGTTGGCGCGCTCGGTCGGCTCGCCATGATCTTTACCGTGGTCAGTAATCTTCTCGCCAATGTCTTTGTGCCCGCCTTCGCGCGCTGTCACGAGCGGCGCAAGCTCCAATGGCTCTATGCCGCCATCGCGGGCGGCGTCGTTGCCTTCAGCTTGGTGGTTTTGCTAGCCGCGGAATTTTTTCCGCGCGAATTTCTTTTAATTCTCGGCAACAAATATGCGCATTTGCATCGCGAGCTGCTGCTCATGGTCGGCGGCGCGGTCGCGGGTGCGCTCACCGGTACGTTCTGGGCCCTCAACGCCTCCAAAGCGTGGGTAACCGGCGCCTGGCTTTACATTCCGCTTACTCTCGCCACGCAAATAGCTCTCATTCCCTACTCCGATTTCTCGAGTGTCAGCGGAGTTCTGATATTTAATCTCCTGTCTTCAATTCCGAATCTCCTGCTCAACATCGCGTTGAGTTATCGCGGCTTCCGTTCCCTGCAACTTGCCAGCGTCTAACAATGCCGAACTACGGTTATCATCTCGCTCGCTTCAAGGGCAGCATCCTGCGTCAACTCTACCGCGCTTTTCTGCCGGTTATTGTTCGTCGTCGCATCCATCCGTTGCGCTCAATCGCCCTCGATGTTTTTTCCTACTCGGGCGAAAGCGCCCTGCCCGAACAAATCGCTTCCTTGCGATCATTTTTTCGTCACGTCGGACGTCCAAAACGTTTCACGATCGTATCGGATGGTTCGTATTCAGATCGCAGTGTTCGCTTGCTCGAACAGTTCGATCCAGCCGTTTCCGTGCAATTGTCGATCTCGCCGGCGCCCGATCAATTGCCGGAAGAGTTTCGCCAATATCTGATCACTTATCCCACCGGGAAACAGCTCGCCCTCATCATGTCCTTGCCGGCCAATGGGCCGGCTTTGTACATCGATTCCGATGTTCTTTTTTTTCCGGCGGCTGCCGACCTTGTCACGCGCTCGACAACAAAAAATGTGCCCGCTTACTACCTGGCTGATTGCCAATTTTCCGGCGACGCCCGGCTCTTGCGCAATTCCAACGAACAAAAGGATCCGGTCAATACGGGTCTTCTGCTCTTGTTTGAAAAACTCGATTGGTCGCTTGGGATCGATCGTTTTCTCAAGCTGGAAGGCAAACCGAATTTCTTTACTAACCAGACGATCACGCACCTAACCATGCACGCCAACGGCGCGCGGCCGTTCGATGCCGTGAAATATGTTCTTCAGCTCGACGATCAATTTATTTACCCCGATCGATACGCGGGCGCGGCTCTGGCCCTGCGTCATTACGTGAATCCCGTACGCCACAAGTTTTGGGCAAGCCTGTTTTCGTGAACCTGGAAACCGAATCGCGATCGAAACCGCTGCGCATTCTGCTTCTCGTCAACTTAAGATGGGACGAACGGCTCGGCGCCGTGCGCGTCTACATGAACCTGGCTAATGAATGGCGCGCGGCCGGTCACGTCGTGGAGCATTATAGTCTCTCAGATGCTTTTCCTGCCATGAGTGATTCCGCCGCCGGCTTTGCGCTGCGTCAGCTTTGGTTTGCATCGCGCGCCAAGTCTTTTGTCAGGAAAAACGCTGGGCGCTTTGACATCATTGATTCGCTCATCGGTTCGCTTCCCGCATCAAAACAAGAGTTGCGTTTCAATGGTCTGCTCGTGGCGCGTTCGGTTGGTTTGTACCGGTTGTACGAACGCTTCGAAGAAACCTCGCGACGACGCTGGCCGCGCCGTTCCCGCGGCAAATTTCTCGGCAGAATTTTCTATACTTTTACGCAACGCGGGCTCAGGCGAGCTTCCGACAACGCCCTGCATAACGCCGATCTCGTCACTGTGCCTAACGAAGAGGAAGCCAGTTATCTCCGCCGGGAAATTGACCCAGCCTTGTCCATTATTGTTCAGCCCTATGGAATAAGCGACGAGCAACGTCGTGCCTTGGTCGCCGCAGCTGGGCCAGCCGCGAAACGTCTTAGTCATCGCAAAATCAGTTTCATCGGGATGTGGGCGGCAAGAAAGGGAGCAAATGACTGGCCGGCGATCATGCGCGCGGTCTGGCGGAAAATTCCGAACGCGCGTTTTCGGTTTCTCGGCACAATGGTCGAACCGCAAACCATCCTGGCCGATCTCGGAGTTCAATCGTCGGAACGCATCGAATTGGTTTCGAAGTATTCACCTGTCGATCTTCCGGCGCTTCTCGCCGATTGCGCGGTTGGCGCCTTTCCGAGCTATGTCGAAGGTTTCGGCCTGGCCGTTCTCGAACAACTTGCCGCCGGCATTCCGACAGTAGCATTCGACGTGGCTGGACCGCGTCACATTTTGGGCGCGCACCTGACCGAGTTGTTGGTTCCGAGCGGCGACGTTGAGGCATTTGCAAACGCGATATGCCGAATCCTCGAACTCGATTTGCCCGATTATGAGAAATTATCTCGACGCAGTGCAGAGGCCGCGGCCGCACTCAATTCATCAAAGATTGCGCGCGACACAATCGACGTCTATCGCGAACGACTGAGCGGTCGCGCGCAACCCATCCTTTTCGTTCAACCGTTCAGTTTGGGATTGGGCGGCGGCGGCGGCGCCCGCATTCTTCGCGCTTTACTTGGAAACGCCCCGATGCCGTGGCAAAGCGTCTGTGTTTCTCCACAGCGTCCGAAAGCGTGGCCTGGCGAAACACATCTTCCGAGTCGCCCATCGTGGGGAAAAATCGAAACGAGTCGCCTCGCCATGTTCCCGAAGATGACGATGTCGATCTTTGCCGGAAGATTTCGGCGGCGCTTGAGAGCGTTTTGTCAGCGAGCAAATGCGCGCGCCATTCATACCGTGCCGCATTCTGGTCTCGATTTTGCGCATGCACACGCGATCGCGCGAGAACTCTCCCTGCCGTTTTTTATTAGCGTGCATGACGATCTTGCTTACACCGCCGCCCATGAAGGAACCAGGGAAGTGCACGAGCCGGCCATGCGTAGGGCCTGGCTCGATGCGGACACCCGCTTTGTCATCTCGGAAGCGCTCGGACGCGAATACTCACGCCGCTATGGCGAGCGTCTTTATAAGGTGGTCACTGATGGCTTGAACAAGCTCAACCCCGCTCGGCAGAATTCGCGTTCCGGCACGTTGCGAATCTATTTCATGGGATTGTTTCATCTTGGCTATGAGTCTAACTTTCGCGCCCTGCTCGAAGCTCTTCGAATCTTTGAGCGTCGGAATCCGGGCATCACCACCACGGTCACGTGCCGCTGCGAGTATATTCGGCCGCATGTTTGGAAAGACATTAAGCACGTAAGTGTTCTGCCTTTCGCTAACGAAGCGCAGATTGAGCGCGACATGGAGGAGGCCGATTTTCTTTACATGCCCATGCCTTTCGGCCAGGAACACGAAAATTTCACGCGCTACAGTGTTTCCACAAAAATGGTGACCTACGTCGGGAGTGGTCTGCCGATTCTTTATCACGGGCCAACTACATCGGCGGCGTTTGATCTCTTGCGCCGCCATGAGGCTGCTATTGTTCTAACGAGCTTGAGCCCCGAGGAAATCGCCCAATCCCTGGCTGGGTTGAGCACTGCGCAGCGTGAGATTGTTGTCCGCAACGCTCTCGATCTGGCGCGTCGCGAATTTATGCTCGCAGATCAAACGCAGAAGTTTTGGGGAACGATCTGTGATTGTTTGCGATCGAGATGAACACGCGGCCGCTTGTCGTCATTACTACACGGCTTCCTCCGCAAGTCTGCGGCATTGGAACCTACAGCTGGTTACTTCATCAACATTGGCCCGGTGATCTCTCGAGCGCTCAATTTCTTGTCGTTGCTGGCGCCGTCGAATCCGCTTCTGCGCTCCAGATTTCCAATGTGAGTGAATTCAACGGCAGAGCAGCCAAACTTGTGCGGTCGCTCGATCGCATGGGACCGGCCGATCTATTTTTGCATTACGCCGGACGCGCCTATCATCGATACGGATGTCCGATTTGGTTGCCGTCCGTTCTGGCTAAATGGAAAACAAAGTTTCGCTCCGGCCGTTTGCTGGTCTTCTTTCACGAACTGCCTAGTAACTTTCCTGTTACTTCCCGGCGTTATTGGATCGACATGTGCAATCGTCGGGTCATTCGTAAACTTTCGAAAATTGCTGACGCGGTCGTCACGAACACGAGTGAGCATGCCAGAAAACTCGGGCAGATTTCCGGGCGGGCTGACATTCATTGGCTGCCGGTTCCCTCAAACATTCTGGCCACTCCAGTCTCGCCGGGGCCGCGCGTCCGCACCGAGTTTGTGATTTTTGGTTTGCCCTTCGGGCGCTGGCAAACTCTACAGCTGTTCGCTGCTGAAATTCGTTCGTGGCAGGAGAACGGTCATTTGACCAGGCTTCATTTGATTGGACCGCGCGATCAGAAATTCGATGCGCAGTCGGATCAATTGATTAACGGCTGGCGTAATCCAAATATTGTCATGCGTCACGGAATGCTTCCGGCCGCCGATATTTCCAAACTGCTCACCCGCGCGCAATTCGGGTTGTCGAACGCGACAGTGGAAAACTGGAGCAAATCGACTGTGTTCATGGCTTTCGCTTCGCACGGTTGTGCAATCGTAAGCAAAGCAAGGTCCGAAACGGCACCGTTGCGTTTTGCGGTTGCGCCTGACGAAGTCCCCACCATGTCCGACGTCGATCTTGGCGAAAAGACAAAAGCGTTGCGGCAATGGTATGAGCAACACGCTCACTGGAATGTGATCGCAAGAAAGATTTCGGCATTGTTTCCCGATAGGGCTACGCAAACAGCGGTCGTATGAACGACGAAGTTGTCATCGTCACTCCGGAATTACCTCCTGCGGTTGGCGGCGTAGCCGATTACACTCAACGATTGATCGAAGCGTGGCCGGACAAGGAAAATCTGCAAGTTCTGGTCCCGCGGAATGCAATGGAAGAATTGTTGCCGGGCGTTGGCAGAGTGCTTGTGCAATATAGCGCTTACGGTTTCGATCATCACGGTTATCCGAGAAAACTGATCCGTGCACTGATTGATTGGAAAATCAAAACAGGCGGCCGCCTTGTTGTGATGTTTCACGAGATTTGGACGTTCTGGCCGGTCACGAACAAGAACTTTTTTGTTCAATTTTTGCATCGGCGTGCGATTAAAAGCTTGCTCAAGGCCGCGGACAAAGTCTTCACGAGCACAGAAAGTCAGGCCGAACATCTCCGTGCCTTGTCATCGCCAAATCCAATTGGTGTTCTGCCGGTTGGATCGAACATCCGTCGAAATGAAGATGTCGATCTTGCGCGAATGCCTGGCTGCGCTGTCATCTTCGGTCTGCAACGCGCCCGCCTGCGTGGGCTCAGGAAAATGCGAAGCAGTCTCAGTTCGCTCGCAGCCGCTGGTTACATCACGAAAATCATTTCGATCGGCGCCGGCAGCGATTCGAATTTGCATAATGAGGAGCGCTCGTTGCTGAACGCTTTGCCATTGAAGGAAGGTTTCGAGCAACTAGGCCCTCGACCCGAACGGGAAATCTCTGAGCTCTTGTTCGCTGCGTCGTTCGGCATTTTCGCTCACGACGAGTTGAGCCTGACGAAGTCCGGCACTTTCATGGCTTACGCCGCGCACGAGTTAAACGTTCTTGCCGATTTTGCTGACAAATCAAAACCTGCGCCGGTTTGCTGGCTCGTCACGCCGCGGGAACTATCGCAAGGAATGTCAAATTCCGAATTGAAAAGCCGCGCCGAAAGCTTGCGCGTGTGGCAGAGGGAGAATTCTTCCTGGGAGCTGATCGGACGGACTTTCGCCGAGGCTCTGGGGTTGAATGCGGCAAAATTATCACGCGCCGGAATGCTTCATTCTTGAAACGATACAAGCTCCTTCTAGTCAGTCCGTGCCAGGGAACCTATGGCGGTATCGAGGCGTTTGTTCTCGCCGTGGCGGAAGCCGTCCGACGCGAACCCGATTTTGAGGTGCGCGTTTGTTTCAAAAGGGTGAAAGACTTCGCGCTGCATCCAAATCTCGCGGCCATGTTGCGTCACGAGAGCTTCATTTTTGTCGATCGGGCCGGAGGCGAATTAGGGGCCGCGGTCAAGTGGGCCGACATCGTGCATTTGCAAAATGCTTCGCCGGATGTGGTCGCGCTGGCGAAGTTTTACGGCAAACGCATCGTGCTCACGATTCACAATTACATGCCACGCGAGCTGAGTGTGCATCGGCTACTTTGGCGGGTGAGCGCAAGATTAACGGACGCGCGCTGGTACAATTCGAATTTTGTCTGGAAAACGTGGGAATCTCGCAAGCGCCGTGGCAGTCGAAAAGTGCCGACGATTTCGAAGCTGCCGGAAGGCTGGACCCCGCCACATGAACGTTCCGGTTTTGTTTTCATCGGCCGCTGGATCGCGAACAAAGGGATCGAGACTTTGCTCGAGGCATACGCGCAAGCCGATCTCGATCGTGCGGCCTGGCCGCTTCTTTTGCTGGGCGACGGTCCGCTGCGTCCGTCGCTTCAAGCTAAGATCGACAATCAACGGATCAGCGGCATCCGCGTGGAAGGATTTGTTGATGAAGCGACCAAGGCGAAACACATGCAGCAAGCGCGTTGGGTAGTGGTGCCACCAAACACGAACGAAGATTTTGGACTCACTGCGGTGGAAGCGCGCAATCTCGGCGTGCCCTGCATTATCACGCGGGACGGCGGTTTGCCCGAAGCCGGCGGCCAACAGGCGCTCATCTGCGAACCGGGCGACGCGCGCGGCTTAGCAAATCTTCTCGAACAAGCGTCGCGGATGAGCGAGACGGAATACGCCGAGCACGCAACACGAACGCGCGAGGAACTCGCGCACGAGCTCGAGCCGATGGATTTCTACGCGCGTGCGTATCGCCGAATTCTGGCCGGCGAGTCGATGGACTAAAATGGTCTTGCTCGTCCATCCATTTGGCAATGCGAACGTTCGCGCGGTGCTCGAAGCATTGCATCGGTCCGGAATGCTGGCTCGATTTGTGACCACGCTCGGTTGGTCGCTGGAATCCTATCCAACCCTGGCCACCAGGATTCGCGGTAAACTGCGTCGCAATTACGCGTTGCCGGCTGACAAGATCGACATCCATCCGTTAAGAGAATCAATCCGGCTGCTCGCCGGATTGTTGCGCCTGAAAGGACTCTCGCGTCACGAAACCGGCTGGGCGAGCATCGATCAAGTCTGGCAAAGTCTCGATGGCGAAGCGGCTCGTCGTTTGCGTCTCGGCAATTACGGACGCGACCTGCGTGCGGTTTACGCCTATGAGGATTGCGCCGAGCAATTGTTTCTGACTTCCCGCGATCTCGGTTTGAAACGCGTTTACGATCTTCCCATCGCCTATTGGGAGACCACCCGGCGTTTGTTGCGTGAAGAAGCGGAGCGTTATCCAGACTGGGAGCCGACACTCGGCGCAACGCGCGATTCCCCGGAAAAGACTTCGCGCAAAACCCGCGAGATCGAACTTGCCGAAATGGTCATTTGTCCCAGCAAATTTGTTTTGGAATCGTTGCCGCCGGCGGCGCGTGCACAAAAAAGATGTTTGCTCGTTCCGTTTGGCTCGCCGCATCTCGATCTCGCAAACGAAGGTCAACAAAAGAACCCGAGCTCACCATTGCGGGTCCTTTTTGCCGGCGCGCTTACGCAACGCAAAGGTCTGGCCGATTTGTTTGCGGCCATGAAGATGATTGACACAGGTGCGATTGAACTGGTCGTGATGGGTTCGTTGTTGCAACCGCTCGATTGGTATCGCGATCGGTTTCTTAACTTCACCTACGAACCGCCGCGTCCCCACCGCGATGTTCTTCAACTCATGCAAAGCTGCGACGTGTTCGTTTTGCCGTCGATCGTGGAAGGCCGCGCCCTGGTCCAACAGGAAGCCATGGCTTGCGGGCTTCCCCTGATTGCAACAAGGAACGCGGGCGGGGACGACTTGATCGAAGAAGGCGTGACCGGATTCCTTGTTCCGATTCGTTCACCCCAGGCAATCGCGGAAAAAATAAACTGGTGTGCGGCCCACCCCTCGCTCATCTCTGGCATGGGGATTGCAGCCCGACAACGAGCGGGCGAGTTTACCTGGAACGCGTATGGCGAAACGATCGTGAGCGCGATTCGCGAATTAATCGGTGAATAAGATCGACAACTCCGAAGAGCGGGCCCAGCTCATGGTGCGCCGCCTGATCTGGCTTTATTTCTGGCTGCTCATCATCGAGGGCGCGCTCCGCAAATGGATAATGCCGGGATGGTCGAATCCGCTCTTGTTGGTGCGCGATCCCGTGCTTATCGCGATCTACCTTTTCGCTATCCCGGCAAAAGTTTTTCCGCGCAACGGTTGGACGTGGATTCTCCTCGTCATCGGTTTCCTTTCGCTGCTCATAAGCTTCGTTCAGCTCTGGCTGTATTTGCCGCCGACAACAATCGCTCTCGTCACCGGCTACGGTTTTCGTTCTAATTATCTTCATCTCCCGCTGATCTTCGTCATGGCCAAAGTGCTGCGACCCGAAGACGTAAAAAGATTTGGATGGTGGACGCTGGTGGTTCTCGTACCGATGGCCATTTTAATGGTCCTCCAATTCCGCGCTGCGCCGGATGCGTTCGTTAATCGCACGGCCGGCGGAGAGGGAGAGATGATGATGTCTGCCATGGGCAAAGTGCGGACCGCGGCGACATTTTCCTTTGTCACGGGTGTGGTCGCGTATTTCGCGCTCGCCACCGGATTCCTGGTGTGGGCGTTATTGCGAAGAACGGTTTACAATAACTGGTTGCTCGCGGCCGCGGGGACCGCGCTGGTTATTGGGATTGTGGTTTCGGGAAGCCGCTCCGTCGTCGGCGCATGCGCGGTCGTGGTTGCGTCACTCGCGGTCGTTTTGTTTCTGCGCGCCGATTCCGTAAATCGTTTCGGGCAGACGTTGCTTGCGGTCGTGGTGTTGGGACTCATCGTCACCCGCACGCCGATTTTCAAGGAAGGCCTGAGCGTTCTCAGCACGCGTTTCACGGAAGGGGCCGAGGCGACCGAGCAATCCGTTGCGCGTGGACTTGTTACGCGCGTCTTTGGCGACTACGAAGAAGCGTTCTACATTCTCACTAAAGCGCCATTTCTTGGCTACGGTCTTGGTATCGGGACAAACGCAGGCGCGAAATTTCTCACCGGCCGTAGCGGATTTCTGCTTACCGAGGGCGAGTGGTCGCGTCTGTTCCTGGAGATGGGTCCGGTCTTGGGAGTCGCCTACGTCGCCTTGCGCTGCGGCTTGGTCCTGTGGATCGGCTGGCTTTGCCTGCGATCCGTCAGGTTGGGAAATGTATTGCCGCTGTTGCTCTTCAGCTCCGCTTTTCTTCCCATGTTAAGCGGCCAGTTTGGTCAGCCGACTATTCTCGGATTCGCCGTTTTCGCGGCCGGCCTTACTCTGGCGGCGCGCAATGAGGAAAGACTTGTCACATCGGCAGAATTGAAGAGCCCTCCGCGTGTCGAGCTCATTCGCAGCCGATCCGCTTACGCCGAACGATTGCACAACGTTAACTCCAGAAGCAGCCAGACCAATGGTTCTGTTGATCGGTAATTACTCGGCCGATCAGCAACAAAGCATGCAGCGTTTTAACACGATGATGCTGCAAGGTTTGAACGCCGCCGGCATCGACGCCGAACTGATCAAGCCGCAACCGCTCCTCGGAAAGTTTCGAGCAGCCGGCCGCTTCATCGAGAAATGGCTGGGTTATATCGACAAGTACGTTTTTTTCCCGTTCCACCTCTGTCGAAAGTTGGCCGTGCGCCCCGAGATTGTTCACGTTTGCGATCATTCCAACGCCGTTTATGTCAAACGTTGCGCCGGCGCACGCGTGCTTGTGACCTGCCATGATTTGCTCGCGGTGCGGGGTGGACTTGGCGAGCAAACGGATTCGCCCGCATCAATCACCGGCCGCATTTTGCAACGTTGGATTCTAAGCGGTCTGCGGCGCGCCAATGCTCTCGTTTGCGTTTCGCGGGCGACCGCCCGGGACGCGGAACGATTGGTCGATCGCACAAACGGTCGGCCGCAAATCAGTGTAGTCCGGTTGGGCCTGAACTATCCCTATCGCAAATTGGAACCGGAAGTTGCTCGCGCTCGCCTCGCCAGGGTCGCTGGCGTCGATCTTGATCTTCCGTTTGTTCTGCATGTCGGCTCGGATGCGCGACGAAAGAATCGCGAAGGTGTGCTGCGCATTTTTTCACGCTGTCGTGAAAAATGGAATGGGCAGTTGATCTTCGCAGGAGATCTTTTGGGTCCGCAATTGCGGTCGCTTGCCTCTGCGCTTGGTATTTCAGATCGCGTTATCCAAGTCGAAAACCCTGCGGACGAAATTCTCGAAGCGCTTTATAACTGCGCGCTCGCCTTGTTGTATCCGTCGCGCTTCGAAGGTTTCGGTTGGCCCGTTGTTGAAGCGCAAGCCTGCGGTTGCCCGGTTGTGTGCAGCAACGCCGGCCCGATCCCGGAAGCGGCCGGTGACGCCGGCATCTTTCACGACGTCGATGATGAAGCAGGCTTCGCCGCGGACCTGCTTCGGCTCACAAATAGAACGGAACGCGAAGCGTGGAGCGAAAAAAGTTTGCGTAACGCGGAGAGATTTTCGAGTGACAAGATGATCTCTCAGTACATCGACATCTACCGCCAGCTTGGAGCAAGACTGTGACGAGCCTCTAAGGCCTCGATTTTTAGGACTGTGAAAATTCTGCGAACGAAATCCGAGAATAGCCCAGCCTTTCAAGGCTGGGAAAACGACGACAACGAGACTCACTTCGGTATGTCATTGAAAACCCAGCGTTAAAACGCTGGGCTATTGTCCATGCGACAACCAGCACGATGAGTTCGGACGCCTTGAGAATTCTGCAAATTGTGCAGACGCTCGATCCGAACGTTGGCGGCGTTGCGCCGGCCGTCCTTTCCTTGAGCCGCGGGCTCGCGCAACGCGGTCACAAGATCGATATTGTCACGTTAGATGACCCCGCCGCGCAGTGGCTGGCGAATGTCGATCTTGCCGTTCACGCGCTCGGGGCCGGTTCAACCGGCTATCGATATTCGAAACAGTTGCTACCATGGCTGCGCGGACACGGCGAGAAATACGATCGCGTCATCGTCAACGGTTTGTGGCAGTACCTGAGCTTGGCCGCGTGGCGCTGTTTTCGTGGAACGTCGACGCTCTATTTCGTTTTTCCGCATGGCATGCTCGATCCCTGGTTCAAGAAAACTTTTCCGTTCAAGCATCTCAAGAAATGGCTTTACTGGCCGTGGGCGGAATATCGCGTTCTGCGCGATGCCGCCGCCGTTGTTTTCACCTCCGAAGAAGAACGCATTCAGGCGCGAAAATCTTTCTGGCTGTATCGCTGCCGCGAAGAGGTTTCCCCCCTCGGCCTGGAATCTCCGCCGCCCATCTCATCGCAGGCGAAGGAAACATTCCTCGCGCGCTATCCACAATTGCGAGACACGCGCATTCTTCTTTTCCTCGGCCGGCTGCATCCGAAGAAAGGTTGCGACATCTTGATCGACGCCTTGCCGCGAAATTCGGGGCTGGAAAATATGGTCTCGCTTGTCCTGGCCGGGCCCGATCAGATCGGTTGGGAGAAAGATTTGCGCGCGCGCGTGGCGCATCTCGATATCGCGCCGCGCATCGTTTTTACCGGAATGTTGCAGGGCGAAATGAAACAAGGCGCCCTGGCCAGCGCCGACGCGTTCATTCTCCCTTCACACCAGGAAAACTTTGGCATGTCCGTGGTCGAAGCGCTCGCGGTTGGCTTGCCAGTTCTCATTTCAGAAGGCGTTAATATTTGGCGCGAGATTGATGCGGATCGCGCCGGCTACGTGGAAAGCGACGATCTTCCCGGGACGACACGATTGATCGAACGTTGGATGGCCACGCCGCCGGCACAACGTGAAGTAATGCGAGCGAACGCCCGCCGCTGTTTTGCGCGTCGCTTCGAGATCAATCACGCCGTGGACTCGCTTCTGCGGATTTTGAACGGGCCACGCGTTGCCGCATGAAAATCACAATCGTGCTCGGCGCGTTTTTCCCGGCGCCTCCGATCATGGGCGGTGCAGTCGAGAAAGTCTGGTTTGCGCTCGCCCAGGAGCTCGCGCGGCGCGGTCATGAAGTTGTCCAGGTGTCGCGAGTTGTCCCGGCGTTTCCACGCGAAGAGACGATCGCGGGGGTGCGGCATCTGCGCGTGCCTGGCTTTGATGCACCGCGTTCGCTCGTTTGGCTGAAATTCCTCGATCTTCTTTATTCGATTCGGGCGATGTCGATCTTGCCGAAGGCCGACGTTATTGTGACGAACACGTTCTGGCTGCCGTTTTTGCTGCGAAATTCAAAGCGGGGTCGCGTTTATGTTCACGTCGCGCGATATCCAAAAGGGCAGACTCGTTTCTACGCAAACGCGGCACGATTGCAGGCGCCGTCTCATGCCGTGGCCCGCGCGATTGCGGATGAAGCGCCAAAGCTCGCCGGCAAAATCAGGGTGATTCCATATCCTGCGCCAGGATCGACAATTGATCGTGCGCCGTCGCCCGCGGGCGAACGTGAAAAAATCATTCTTTTTGTCGGGCGCGTTCATCCCGAAAAGGGTGTCCACCTGCTGGTCGAAGCTTTCGCCAGCGGCGCGCGCACTGTTTTTGCTGATTGGAAGCTAATGCTTGTGGGACCGACAGACGAAAAACATGGCGGCGGAGGTGCGTCGTACCTGGTCGATCTAAAGCGCTTTGCGGCGAATGCGGGCGGCAAGATTATTTTCCGCGGTCCGATCTTCGATCAGACCGAGCTCGAACAGACTTTGCGCGCGGCGCGAATCTTCGTTTATCCCTCACTGGCCGAACGCGGTGAATCGTTTGGACTCGCGCCGCTCGAGGCCATGGCCCAGGGTTGCGCCGTGTTTGTTTCCGATCTCGCCTGCTTTCGCGATTTCATTCGCGATGGCGAGACAGGATTCGTCTTCAATCATCGCGCAGCGAATCCGGCTGAGTCATTGCGCGCCAAAATCCAAAATGTAATCGTCGATCCAACGTTGCTCTCAACTGTGGCCGATGCAGGTTATCGAAAGTCGGCGGAATATTCGCTGGCCTGTGTGGCCGATCAATTTCTCGAGGATTTCAATTCGCTCAACGCCAATTCCGATGCCGCCAGAACAAGTCGTTAATCCCGAACAAAAATCCGCTTACGATTCGCCTTGGCCCGACAGCCAGCGCGTCTTGCGCGTGCTGTGGGAATTTTGCTGGGTGATTTTTTGTTCCTGGACGCCGAAGCCGCTGAACGAATGGCGCCTTTTTTGGTTGCGCGTGTTTGACGCGAAGATCGACGGAAAACCGTTTGTGCATCAACGCGCGCGCATTGCCGTGCCGTGGAATTTGACCCTGCACGATCGTGCCTGTCTGGGCGATCGCGCCAACGCTTACAGCCTGGCTGAAATTGAAATCGGCGCGCGTGCCACCGTCGCCCAGGAAGCGTATCTCGATACCGCCAGCCACGACTTCGATCTCGCGGGACTTCCGTTGGTTACAGCGAAAATCACAATTGGCGAAGATGCATTTATCGGCGCGCGCGCTTTTGTTTTGCCCGGCGTGACCATCGGTGCGCGCAGTGTCGTCGG
>Ga0208984_1000009_pt1 | contig 24172 bp, 20 predicted proteins | sample MedBloCAOM3_M3_FD_187851 | JGI IMG/M metagenome (GOLD analysis project Ga0208984, IMG submission 187851) | Forest soil microbial communities from El Dorado National Forest, California, USA - Mediterranean Blodgett CA OM3_M3 (SPAdes) (version 2) | ecosystem: Environmental > Terrestrial > Soil >... | reverse complement strand
TCGATCCCGCTCGGCTCCACCAGCCTTCGCCCCCTTCGGGGGCTACGGCTGGCAGGCCAGCCCCTGCCTCTCGTAGCGAAGCAAGCGAAGGCGGCCGCGTCATAGCCCGCAGGGCGAAGACGGGCTGATGACGCGCGGTGAAATCTCTCCGCGATTTGCGCCCCCTGTACCATCATTCCGCGGCCGCCAGCCGGCTTGGTGCGGGCGCCGCCTTGCGGCGAACCAGCCGATCCTGCAACCGGTCGAGATAGAGGTAGACCACCGGCGTGGTGAACAGCGTCAGAAGCTGGCTCAACGCCAGCCCTCCCACCATCGCGTAGCCGAGCGGTTGGCGCAGCTCCGAGCCGGCGCCGGTGCCGAGCATCAATGGCACGCCGCCGAGCAGCGCCGCCATGGTGGTCATGAGGATCGGCCGGAAGCGCAGCAGGCAGGCCTCGTAGATGGCGCGCTCCGGCGCCAAGCCGTCCCGCCTGCGGGCGAGCGCGAAATCGACCAGCATGATGCCGTTCTTCTTGACGATGCCGATCAGCAGGATGATGCCGATGATGCCCATGACCGACAGGTCGAAGCCGCCCAGCCACAAGGCCAGCAACGCTCCGACACCCGCGGACGGCAGCGTGGACAGGATGGTGAGCGGATGGATGTAGCTCTCGTAGAGCACGCCGAGGATGACATAGACCACGAGCAGCGCGGCCGCGAGCAGGATCGGCTCGCTCGCCATCGAGGCTTGGAAGGCCTGCGCGTTGCCTTGGAAGTTGCCGGTCAGGGAGCGTGGCGCGCCGAGCTCGGCTTGCGCGCGCTGGATCGCCGTGACGGCGTGCCCGAGCGCAAGGCCCTGCGGAAGGTTGAATGACAGGGTCACGGCAGGAAACTGCCCCTGATGCGTGATGGCGAGGGGGCCTGTGCGGCGCGTATCGATCTCGACCAGAGACGACAGCGGCACGGGCTGCCCGGTGGTCGGCGCCTTGAGGTAGATCGTTTCGAGCGCCCGCGGGTTGCCTTGGAGCTCGCGCAGGATCTCCAGAATGACGAAATATGAATTGGTCTGCGTATAATATTGCGTCACCTGCCGCTGGCCGAACGCGTCGTTCAGCGTGGCGTCGATCAGCTCCGGCTGGATCCCGAACCGGGCCGCCGCATCGCGATTGATCGTGACCATGAGATGCGGGGCGTTGTTCTGCTGGTCGCTCGACACGTCGGCGAGCTCGGGCAAGGTCTTGAGCTTGGCGAGAAGGCGCTGGCCCCAGAGCGCCAGCTCGTTGATGTCCGCATCCTGGAGCGTGTACTGGTACTGGCCGCGTGCGATACGACCGCCGATCGCGATGTCCTGCAGCGGCTGCAGATAGAGAATGACCCCTTCCACATTGGCGAGCTGCGGGCGCAGCCTGTTGATGATCTGGGTCGCCGACGCATTGCGCTCGTCATGCGGTTTCAGCCCGATGAAAAAGCGCCCGGTATTGGGCGTCGTGCCGCCGCTGCCTCCGAAGGCCGAGCCCACCGTCGCAACGTCGGGATCGCGCTCGATCACGCGCGTGAGCGCGACATGAAGGCGTCTGAGCTTCTCCGGCGAAGCGTCCTGACCGGCCTCCGAGAGACCCATGATGAGGCCGGTGTCCTGCGTCGGCATGAAACCCTTGGGAATGAGCACGAACATGAGGCCCGTCAGCGCCAGCGTGGCGAGGAAGACCATCAGGGTTGCGAGCTGGTGTCGCAGCACGACCGCAAGCGCGCGGCCATAGGTGTCGACCAGCGCGGCGAACCAGCGCTCAATTCGTGAAAAGAACGCGCCGTGCGCCGGTTCGGGCCGCATGAAAAGCGAGCTCAGCATCGGGGTCAGCGTCAGGGAGATCACCATCGAGACCAGAATGGCCGCCGATACCGTGACGGAGAATTCGCGGAACAACCGGCCGATGATGCCGCCCATCAGAAGCAACGGAATGAAAACGGCGATCAGCGAAAGACTGATGGAGACGACCGTGAAGCCGATCTCGCCCGCGCCTTTCAGCGCCGCCTCGCTGGCGGACGCGCCCTGCTCGATATGGCGGTAGATGTTCTCGACGACCACGATCGCGTCATCCACCACGAAGCCGATCGCGATCGTGAGCCCCATCAGCGAGAGATTGTCGAGGCTGTAGCCTAAGAGATACATCACCCCGAAGGCGCCCAGCACCGACAGCGGCACCGCGGCGGACGGAATGAGCGTGGCGCGGACATTGCGCAGGAAAATGAAAACCACCAGGACCACGAGCCCGATGGTGAGCAGCAGCGTGAATTCGACGTCGCGCACCGAGGCTTTGATCGTCTCGGTGCGATCGACCAGGATGTCCAGCCGCATGGCCGGCGGAATCACCGAGTGGATCCGCGGCAACATGGTCTTCACCCGCGCGACCGTGTCGATGACATTAGCGCCGGGCTGCTTGAACACGATCAGCAGGATGGCGGGTTTTTCCTTGTCGAGCGCCCCGATGGTCACATCCTGAGGGCCTTCGACCGCCTGGCCCAGATCGCGAACCCGGATCGGCCCGCCGTTGCGATAGGCGATGACGACATCGTTGTATTCCTCGGTTTTCTGCAGCTGATCATTGGCCGCGATGGTGAAGCTCTGGTCCCGGCCGTGGATATTGCCCTTGGCCGCGTTCGTCGTGGCGAGCGCGACCGTAGTACGGACGTCCTCGAATGCCAGCCCGTGGGCCTGCAGCTTTGCCGGATCGACCTGGATGCGCACGGCCGGCTTCTGTTCGCCCCCGATCACGACCTGCGCCACACCGTTGACCTGGGAAATCTGCTGAGCCGCCACCGTATCGGCCAGGTCGTCGACGGCGGTGATCGGCATGGTGTCCGAATGGGCCGCCAGGACCAGGATCGGCGAATCCGCCGGGTTCACCTTGCGATAGGTGGGCGGCGCCGGGAGATTGGCCGGAAGCTGACGGCCGGCCGCCGAGATGGCGGCCTGGACGTCCTGCGCGGCCGCATCGACGTTGCGGTCGAGATCGAATTGCAGGGTGATCGCCGCGGAACCGAGGGTGCTGGTCGACGTCATGTCGGTGACGCCGGAAATTTGCGCGAACTGGCGTTCCAGCGGTTGCGCCACGGTCGCCGCCATGGTTTCGGGACTCGCGCCCGGCAGCTGCGCCGCAACCTGAATGGTCGGGAAATCGACCTGCGGCAGCGGCGCCACCGGGAGAAGCGGAAACGCCGCGATGCCGGCGACCGCCACGGCCATCGTCAACAGCGAGGTTGCGACGGGCCGGCGAATGAACGGTTCGGAAATATTCACGGCACTAGTCCGGCGTCTGCGCGGCTTGCCGGGAACGCGGCTCGACGCGCGTGCCGGCTTCCAGCCGGCTCTGGCCCTCGACAACGATCCGTTCACCTGGCGACAGCCCCTTCGTGACGATCGTGACAGTGTCGTCGGCCGGCGCCGCCTCGACGACGCGCGGTTCGGCCGTATCGTTGGGCTGGACGACCCACACGTAAAACCCCTGCGGGCCGCGTTGCAGCGCCGGCGATGGGATCGTCACGGCATTGCGGCGCGTGTCGACCAGCGCGCGAACCCGCACGAACTCGCCGGGCCAGAGTCGCTCGTCGGCGTTGGCGAAACGTGCCTTCAGGCGGATCGTGCTGGTGGCCTGGTCGATCTGATTGTCGAGCACGCTGAGCTCGCCTTGGGCCAGCTCCTGCTTGTCGTCCTGATCCCGGGCGCTGGTCGCGACCGCTCCGCGCAGCATGGCTTCGCGCACATCGAACAGGCTCTTTTGCGGCAACGTGAAAACGATCGCCGCCGGTCGAATCTGGGTGATGATGGTCAGCGGGTTCGGATCGCCGGCGCGGATGATGTTGCCGCGGTCGAGCTGCCGCAACCCGATCCGGCCATCGATCGGGGCCACGATCGTGGCGTAGCCGAGCTGAACGCGGGCAGCCTCGATCGCGGCCTGGTCGGCGTCGACGGTGGCCTTGAGCTGGTCGACCTTGGCCTGCTGCTGATCGACCGTCTGCTGCGGAACGGCTTGGCGCTGCACCAGCGTTTGCGCGCGGGCGAGGTCCTTCTCGGCGGCCGCCAGCTGCGCCTCGTCCTCGGCTTGCTTGGCGACGGCCTGGTCGACCGCGGCCTTGAGGGCGCCCGATTCGATCTCCGCCAGCGCAAAGCCCTCTCGCACGTCCTGGCCTTCCGCGAAATTGACGGCGATGAGCTTGCCGTCGATCTGGCTACGCACCGCGACCGTGTTCCACGCCTGCACGGTGGCCGGCGCGGACAGGAAGATCGGCACATCCTGCGTCTCGGCGGCTACCACCGTGACGGGGATCGCGCGCGGCGGACCGCCGGCCGCGGAATCGCGCGCACCGCGATGCCAGCGCGTAGCGCCCAGCGCGGCCGCTGCCGCGACGAGAAGCACGAGACCCACGAGCCAAACCCAGCGCCGACTGGACGTCGCCCGCGTCTGGTTTGTGATCATGTTCATTCAAACGCACGAGACACCCGGGCCCGCCTTGATGGCCGTCAAGGCCGCGGGCGATCCGGCGAGGCACTGCCGCAAATTTGATGGTCGTCAAGGCCGCGGTCGCCGATCCGCGGTAGCTGGTATGACGCGAGATCGCCACCCGTCGTGCGGCGAACCGACCGCCTCATTGTGTCGACCTTCGTCGACGCGGCGCCAACGAGCGAGCCTCAACAGCGGAGCAAGCAGCCATGGCGGTGCACCTCAACCGACGCGCATTTGCGCACGCACAAGAGCTCATCAAGGCAGGACACGCCGTCTATGACGAGCGGGATGCCTGGAGCGAGCATCAGCCGACCGCCCAGAAGGAGAACGAGTTCATCGAGCGCCACGGGTTCGAGGAGTATGCAAAATGGTACCTGGGAATTAACGACGAGAAGCCCGAGGACACGAAAGGCAGATACGAATTTCCCTACGGCGATTTCAAGAAAGTCCATCGTTGCGGCGTGCTCACGGCGGAAAGCCGGGCCGGCCAGTACAAGCATTATGACATCGAGAATGCAGCCGCGCACTTGCACGGCATGATCGACGCCAAGTTCGCGCCCGACAAGGCCGGATCCAGCCATCATCATGCCCGGGCGCGGTGAGACTGGACGGCGCGCCGATCCGCCGGCGTCCTGCGACTGTGCAGGAATCCTGAGCTGACGGGCGCATCCGCTCGGCGATCTCCATCGATCGGAGCCGACATTGCTCAAGCGCATTGTCATCGGCGTCATAAGCGTGGCCCTTCTCGGCCTGCTCGGATTCGTGGCGCTGGCTTGGCGGCCCGCCATGGCCCCGATCGATCCGCCGGCCGCGAGCGAGTTTGCGGACGTGCAGATCGCCAAGGGTCGCGTTCTCGCCGGAGCGGGATATTGCGTGGTGTGCCACACCCGGCAAGGCGGAGAGTCATTCGCCGGCGGATACGGGTTGCGCACGCCCTTCGGAACGATCTTCTCGACCAACATCACGCCGGAGCCGGAAACCGGCATCGGCCGCTGGTCGCTCGACGCCTTCAGGCGCGCGATTCATGAGGGCGTCTCCCGCGACGGCTCGCACCTTTTTCCCGCTTTTCCCTATGACCATTTCACCAAAGTTTCGGACGACGACGTGAAGGCGATATACGCCTACGTCATGACCCGGCCGCCGGTGAGGGCCGCGGCGCCGGCCAATACGATCCCCTTCCCGCTCAATATCCGCATGCTGCAGGAAGGCTGGAAAATCCTTTTTTTCAGGAACGGCCGTTACCAACCCGACATGTCGAAAAGCGCCGAATGGAATCGCGGCGCCTACCTGGCGGAAGGGCTCAGCCATTGCGGTGGCTGTCACACGCCGCGCAACCTGCTCGGCGCCGAAAAGCACGGAGACGCCTATGGGGGCGCCGTGATCGACGAATGGATCGCGCCGGCACTCACGGAAGCCAATCCGTCGCCGCTTCCTTGGACGCGCGACGAGCTGTTCAGTTATCTGCGCAGCGGCATGAGTCCGCTGCACGGCGTCTCCGCCGGTCCAATGGCTCCGGTGATTCATGTCGGCCTCGCGGCCGTTCCGGATGACGACGTCCGCGCCCAAGCGGTCTATTTCGCCGACGTCGACCACGCGTTCGCGCGTCAACCGGCGATGGAAGCCGCGTTAAAAAAGGCGCTGGCGACCTCCTCTCTCGGCAGCGGCCAGGAACACGACCCCGACGCCCGCCTCTACGCCGCCGCCTGCATCGCGTGCCATTACAATGCCGGTGCGATGCCGCTTGCCGTGCGGCCCGAGCTCGCGCTGAACAGCGCGCTCACGCTGTCCGAACCGACAAATTTCATCCAGGTCGTGCTGAACGGCATCAGCACCAAGGATGGCGGACCGGGCCTGACGATGCCGGCTTACGCCCGGGCGCTCACCGATACCGATATCGCGCGGCTCGCAGCTTACCTGCGTCGCACGCGCACGGACCGCGCACCCTGGGTCGACCTGGAAAAGAAGGTAGCGGCGATCCGGCAGGATTTGGCGGCGCGCTGAGAAGGATGCTGGAGTTCGGCACAATGACCACATTCGATCTCAATGGCCGCACCGTCTCGGTCCGCAGCCCCGATGATACGCCGCTGCTGTGGGTGATCCGCGATGAGCTCGGTCTCACCGGAACCAAATTTGGTTGCGGGATCGGTCTTTGCGGGGCCTGCACCATGCATGTCGAAGGTCGTGCGACGCGCTCCTGCGTTACCGCCGTGGGGGCGGTCGCCGGCGCCAGGATCACGACCATCGAAGGGCTCGACCCGGAGGGCCGGCATCCGCTGCAATCCGCCTGGATCGAGCTGCAGGTTCCGCAATGCGGCTACTGCCAGCCAGGACAGATCATGCAGGCCGCTTCGCTGTTGCAGGATTATCCCGACCCGACCGATCAGGACATCAACGCCGTGATGGCGGGCAATCTCTGTCGCTGCATGGCCTATGTCCGCATCCGCAAGGCCATCAAGCTGGCGGCCACCAGAATGCGCTCGTCGCCATGAACAGGATCGGGCCGCCATCTGGTCGGGACAGGGGCGCACTGATGCCGTCGCGCCGCGGCTTCCTGATTGCGATGGTGGGAGCCGGCGTCGTGCTGGGATTCCCCCGCTCCGGCGTCGCCGCGGTGAACTTGCCGTCCTCGGCCAGCGAGGCGACAAGCGCCGCTGCCGATCTGTTCGAGCCGACCATCTGGTACGGCGTGGATCGCAGCGGTGTGGTGACGGTCAACATCATCAGGGCCGAGATGGGCCAGCATGTCGGCACGGCGCTCGCCCGGATCGTGGCCGACGAGCTGGAGGCCGACTGGACCAAGGTGAGGATCGTCCATGTCGACTCCGACCCGAAATGGGGCCTCATGGTGACCGGCGGCAGCTGGTCGGTGTGGCAGAGTTTCCCGATCCTCAGCCAAGCCGGCGCGGCCGGCCGCATCGCGCTGACCCAAGAGGGCGCCAGGCTGCTCGGCGTCAAGCCCGAGGATTGCACCGCCCGCAACGGCGCCGTCGTGGCCGGAGCCAAATCGATCGCCTACGGAGACATCGTGGCGCAGGGGAATCTGCACCGGACCTACACGCCCGAGCAGTTGCAGGAAGTTTCGATCAAGTCACCCGCCGAGCGGCGCCTGATCGGACGAGACACGATCGCGATCGATGTGCCGGCCAAGACCGACGGCGAGGCGCGCTACGGTATCGATGCGGTGGTGGATGGCATGATCTACGCGCGTCCCAAGGTCCCGCCCACCCGCAACGACTCGAAGGTCCTCTCGATCGACGATTCCGCCGCCAAGAATGTTGCGGGCTATATCCGGAGCGTGGCCCTGGACGATCCGTCGGGCACCGCGCCCGGCTGGGTCATGGTGTATGCGAACAGCTTCGTCGCGGCCGACCGCGCGGCCGATCTGGTGAAGGTCGCGTGGAGCTCGGGAGAGGCCGCCCATGTGTCGGAGCAAGACCTGCAGCGCCACGCGGCCGATCTGATCGCCAAGCCGGGCGGCGCCCGGGTGGTCGAGGACGCGGGAGTCGACGCTGCTTTCGCGGCGGCGAAATCGACCGTGGAGCGCAGTTACACGACCAGCACCGTGATGCATTTTCAGCTGGAACCGATCAATGGGCTGGCCTTCGAGCGCGACGGCATCTTCGAGATCCATACCGGCAATCAATGGCAATCGCTGATTCTGCCGGTGCTCGCCCAAGCGCTCGGCCGCAGCCAGGACAGCATCGTGCTGCGCTCCTATTTGCTCGGTGGGGGATTCGGCCGGCGCCTCGACGGCGACTACGCGGTGCCGGCGGCCCTTGCCGCCAAGGCGGTCGGCAGACCGGTCAAGATGGTGTGCACGCGACCCGACGACATGCGCTTCGATTGTCCGCGATCGCCTTCGGTCCAGCTCCTGCGCATGGCGTTCGGCGATGGCGGCAAGGTCACCGCGATGGAGCATCATGCGGCAGCCGGATGGCCGACCGCGGTGATGGCCCCGTCGTTCATGTCCAAGGACGCCGCCGGTGTTCCCTACGACCCCTTCGCCATCAACGGCGCCAATCACTGGTACAGCGTGGGAGCGCAGCGGGTTCGCGCGCTTCGCAATGATCTCGCGGACCGGTCCTTTCGGCCCGGATGGTTGCGATCGGTGGGACCGGGCTGGACCAACTGGGCGTTGGAAAGCTTCATGGATGAGGCGGCGCGCATCGCCGGCCTCGATCCGGTGACGTTCCGGTTGCGCCTCCTCGACGGCGCGGGGCGCAATGCCGGCTCGGCGCCGAGCGCTGTCGGCGGGGCGCGCCGGCAGGCCGCAGTGCTGATGCGCGCCGCGCAAAAAGCCGGATGGGGCGGCGCGCTGCCGAAAGATACCGGGCTCGGCGTCGCCACAAGCTTCGGCCAGGAACGCGATATGCCCACCTGGGTCGCCTGCGTGGCGCGCGTGCGCGTCGATCGCGCGAGCGGCGGCGTCACGGTCGAGAGGCTCACCCTCGTGGTCGACGCCGGCACCATCATTCATCCGGACAGCGCCCAGGCCCAGGTCGAAGGCGCCGCGCTATGGGGATTGAGCATGGCGCTGCATGAAGGCTCGGAGTTCGTGAACGGTCAGCCGAAGGACACCAATCTGGATACCTATACGCCGTTGCGCATGGGGGATGTGCCGGAGGTCGAGGTTGAGCTTCTGGCCAGCACCGAGGCGCCGGTGGGCCTCGGTGAGCCGGCGACCACCGTGGTCGCGCCCGCGATCGGCAATGCGATCTTCGCCGCCACCGGCGCGCGCCTGCGTCACATTCCGATCCGCGCCGAGGCCGTGCGGCAGGCGCTGGCGAAGGGAGACGCCCCGTAGAGCGTTACGGCGCGGCCGCCACCGATGCGCCGACCGTCCCGCCTTCGACCCAGCGATCCAGGAAGGTCGCCAGCCAGGTGCGGATGGCGGGGTCGTAGACCGGCCGCTCGGCGAAATGCGCGGCGCGCTGCTTGGCGCCGGGCAACTCCATGCGGGCATGGCCGCGCGTGGTCCAGCGGCACATCATGGCGTGCGTCACCTCGGCGTGAAACTGGATCCCATAGGCGGCCGGGCCGTAGCGCAGCGCCTGCACCCGGAAGATGTCGCCCTCTGCCAAGAGCTCGGCGCCGTGCGGCAGCTCGAACCCTTCGCGGTGCCATTGATAGACGTAGTCCGGCCAGATCTCGCAGACCGCGCGGGCGCTTTCGGTCACCCGGATCGGGTAGTAGCCGACCTCGGCCTTGCCCTCCGGATGAACGGCGACGCGCGCGCCGAGGTGCTTCGCCAGCATCTGGGCGCCGAGGCAGATGCCGAGAAAAGGCTTCTTCTCCTTGAGCGGCACCGCGATCCAGTCGATCTCGCGGCGCACGAAGTCGTCCGCATCATTGGCGCTCTGGGGGCCGCCGAAGATGACCGCGCCGGCGTGCTCCGCGAGGGTGTCGGGCAGCGGGTCGCCGAAACGCGGCCGGCGGATGTCGAGCGGAAGACCGCGCGCCGCCAGGTAATGCCCGACCCTTCCGGCCGTCGACAGCTCCTGGTGCAGCACCAGCAGCACCGGGCGATCGATGGCCGGAACGACAGCATCGGAATGCATGGGGGCTTGCATGATCGTCAAAACCCTACCTGCCGGTGGGGCGTTTGCAAGACCGCCCGCGGCGGACCATCCATGACCCTTGCGCGGGCCTCGCGTCGCGGAAAGTGACGTTGCGGGGCTCGCTCACGACGCCTCGTCGGCGCCGGCGCGCGCGGCCGCGACGCGCTCGCGCAGCGTGATACGGTCGCGCGGCGAGACGGCAAGCAGGTCGGCGACCCGCCACATCACGTTGGCCTCGAACTCGCTCACGCCGCCGTCCACATAGACCATTTCCCACATCATCTCGATGACGTTCAGCCGGCCGGCCTCGTCGAGCGTGCGCATGAGCAGGCTGGTGAAGTGATAGAAATCGACCGCCTCCCGGTCGTCGGCGGCGGCCGCCTCGATGAGCTCGTCGGCCGCGGCGGCATCGAGCGCAAAATGGGTCTCGAGGATGGCATGCAGCTTGCGCCGCTTGGCGTCGGTGAGGTCGCCATCGAGCGCGGCGATGTGCACCAGGAGAGCGGTGGCGGCGCGGCGGTAGTCGTCCGGCCCGAACTGCTCCTGCGGTTTGTCTCCGCCCGTGAGCTCGGCGAAGAATTGTTTGAGGTCGGCAAGCATGGTGGCGTCCTGAAAAAAATCCCTATCGCCGTGGCAGCGGCAGAACCCGGCACCCATCGCGATGGGGCCGGCCTGTCGCCCGAGAGCTCTAACGCACGGCCTTGCGGGTCCGGACGCTCTCCTCCAGCAGCGCGAGGTTATTGGCAATATAGGGATTGGCGGGGTCTTTTGCCTGGGCTTCCGCCAGAATCTCGCGCGCATGCCTGAAATCCCCGCGCAGCATGTAGGAATAGCCCTGGTTGTTGAGGATTTCGGGGGTGCGGCCCGAAAGGCCGATCAGCTGGCCATAGGCCCGGTCGGCGAGGTCGAACCGGTGCAGCCGGTCGTAGGACGCGGCGAGGCCAAGCCAGGCTTCCGCCTCGCGCGGTCCGCTTTCGACCGCACGGCGGAAATATCGCTCCGCCAGCCCGTAATTTCCCTGCCGGAAATTCATCCGGCCGAGGCTCAGATCGTCGTTGGGGTTGCTGGGCGTGAATGGCGGCACCGGCTCGACCGCGGGCCCGCTGTCGCCGACCGCCGGATGGGCGCCGACCGACCCGGTCGCCTCCTCGGCATTATTCGCCACCTTTTCGGCTTTCAGGTTGAAAATGTCGGGGAGCCTGGTCGACGTGGTCTCGCAGCCGGTCAGCCACACAAGGCCCGCCACCGCAAACGCAACGCTACGCTTGACGCCAACGCTCATCCGCTGCGCCCCCGGCGCCGATACTCAAGGGCGGTCCGAGGCACCTGCGCGCGAGCGAGGAAAATGGTGCTTCGGGGGAACCCCGAAAATCGACCCTAGGGGAGGTTGGTTAAGAAACTCTCGCCGCCCGCCCCAGGGCCGTGGCGGTCAATAGGCGCCCATTTTGACGCGCACGAATACCGGTAACATGATCACGACGAACAGCACCGGAAACACGCAGACCATCAACGGGATGGTGAGCTTGGAGGGCAGCGCATAGGCCTTTTCCTCGGCGGTCGACAGGCGCTTGTGGCGCATGTCCTCGCTGTAGACCCGCAACGCGTCCGTGATGCTGGACCCGAGCTCGTCCGACTGCTGGATGAGGGTGGCGAATGAGCGGGCTTCGGCGAGGCCGAGCCGGTCGCCGTAATGCTCGAGCGCCTCGCTGATCGTGCGTCCGGCCCGGATCTCGAGATTGGCCATGTGGATGTTGGCGCTCAGATTGGGATAGGAATCGGCGAGCTCGCGCCCGACGCGCTCGAAGGCCGACGCCAGGCCGAGGCCGGCATCGGCGCACACCACCAGCAGATCCATCATGTCGGGGAATCCGGAGCGGTATTCCTGGCGCCGCATCGCCACGATGCGGTCGAGCGCGACGCTCGGCCCCAGATAGCCCAGCAGACCGGCGACGCCGACGAAGATCCACAGCAGGTTCTGGTGCGTCGTGAGCACCGGCGTCAGCACGAAGGCGGCAGCCGCCATCGAGACCGCCAGCAGGCCGCGCGCCAGAAAGAAGAAGCCGACCGCGCGCGGGTCGAAAATGCCCGCCTGAACGAGGCGCTGGCGCAGCATCTTCATGTTCTTGTCGTCGAAGGCCGAATAGTGCCTGGTGGTGCGATCGATCAGGCGCTGCGCCGCCCGAAGGCTGGTATGGCGCAGCGAGCGGCTGTCGCCGGACGACATCAGCATGTCGCTCGTGATTCCGGAAGCGCGGCGCTTCACCGAGCCATGCGCGCGCACGGTCCTCATCAGGAAGAAGGAGACCGTGGCGGTCGGAATGAAGACGAGCGCCAGCAGAACCACGTTGACGTGGCCCCCGTAGTCCGCAGCTAGGTCGAACAATGTCTGCATGGCTCAGATCTTGAAGTTCACCAGCTTGTACATGATGAGATTGCCAATCATCATCCAGCCGATCCCCATGCCCAGGATGGTCTTGGTCATGTCGAAGTGCCACACGCTGCCGTAGAAGTCGGGCGCCGCGATCTGCACCACGATGAACATCAGGATCGGCAGCGACGACAGGATCATCGCCGAGGCGCGGCCTTCGGATGCGAGCGCCCTGACCTTGCGCCGCATCTTGAAACGCTGGCGGATCACGCCGGACAGGTTCTGCAGGATCTCGCCCAGATTGCCGCCCGTCGATCCCTGGATCGCGATGGCGGTGACGAACAGCGGCAGATCGTCCTGGCCGACCCGGGAATAGAGATTGCGCATGGCGGTCTCGAGGTCGGCCCCATAGGTGATCTCGTCCGCCACAAGCCCGAACTCGCTGCCGATCGGATCCGGCATTTCGCGCGCCACCATGTTCACCGCGATCGGAACCGGATGCCCGGCGCGCAGGCTTCGCACGATGATGTCGATCGCGTCCGGAAACTGCGCGGCGAATTTCTTCTGTCGCCGCCCGCGCAGCATCCGGAGCGTGAAATAGGGCAGCACCAGCCCGCTGAAGACCATCCCGAGCAGCGCTTCCACGCTGCTGCCGCGCATCACGATGAGCCCGATGAAGGTCGCGCCCGCCGCGATCACGGCCAGCAGGCCGATGCGCGCGAGGCCCATCCTGACCCCGGACTGAACGACCAGGCGATTGAACGAGGCCGCCGGCAGGCGGAAGTCGCCGCTCATGGTGAGCCCGCGCTCCTTGCGCAGCTGCACCAGGATGGCCTGGCGATCGACCGTGTCGCTCAGCAGCGCCAGACGGCGATTGACGCGGTTGCGATAGGACGCCGCCGAGAAGAACAGCAGGTAGACGCCCTCGCCGAACAGGATGGCGGAGACCGCCGCGAAAGCGTAGACCGCATATGTCGGATCGAGATCGAATGGCATGGCGATTACAGCGTCTGGCTCGGGTCGAAATAGCTGCCCGGAATCTTGATGCCCTTGGCGACGAGATCGGTGAGGAAGCGCGGCCGGATGCCGGTCGCCGTGAAGTGGCCCTCGACGGTGCCGTCCTCCAGCGTCGCGGTGCGCACGAATTTGTAGATTTCCTGCATCTGGATCATGTCGCCTTCGAGACCCGTGATCTCGGCGATGCTCATCACGCGCCGCTTGCCGTCGGAGAGACGCGAGAGCTGCACGATCACCTTGATGGCGGCCGCGATCTGGCCCCGGATGCTGGAGATGGTCATCGGCAGGCCGGCCATGCCGATCATCTGCTCGAGGCGGGAAAGCGCGTCGCGCGGCGTGTTGGCGTGAATCGTCGCCATCGAGCCCTCGTGGCCGGTATTCATCGCCTGCAGCATGTCGAAGGCTTCCTCGCCGCGACACTCGCCGAGGATCACGCGGTCGGGCCGCATGCGCAGCGCGTTCTTGACCAGGTCGCGCTGGCGGATTTCGCCCTTGCCCTCGACATTGGGCGGCCGCGTCTCCATGCGCCCGACATGCGGCTGCTGCAGCTGAAGCTCGGCCGCGTCTTCGATGGTGACGAGGCGCTCCTTGTCGGAGATGAAGGCCGACAGCGCGTTGAGCATCGTCGTCTTGCCCGAGCCGGTGCCGCCCGAGATGATGGTCGTCACGCGGGCCTTGACGGCGGCGCCGAGCAGCTCGGCCATCTGCGGACGCAGCGCGCCGATGTCGACCAGCTTGTTGAGGTTGAACGGCCGTTTGGAGAATTTGCGGATCGAGAGCAGCGGGCCGTCGACCGCGACCGGGCGGACCGCGACGTTGACGCGTGAGCCGTCGAGCAGGCGCGCGTCGCACAGCGGATGCGATTCATCGACGCGGCGGCCGACCGCCGAGACGATCTTGTTCACGATGCGCAGGAGATGCGCCTCGTCCTTGAAGCGCACCGCGGTGGGCTCGAGAATGCCGCCGCGCTCGACATAGACGCATTCGTGGCCGTTGATGAGAATGTCGCTGACGCTGGCGTCCTTGAGCAGGGGCTCGATCGGGCCGAGGCCCGTCATCTCGTCGAGGATCTCGGTGACGAATCCCGCCAGCTCCTCGGCGTTCAGCGCGAGGCGCTCGACCAGGATGTATTGCGAGACGAGCTGCTGGACGTGCTTGCGGATTTCATCCTCGGGCAGCTTTTCGAGCGCCGAAAGATTGATCTCCTCGATCAGCTTGCGGTGCAGCCGCACCTTGGCGTCGAGCAGCTTGTCGGTCAGCAACGGATTGGGGGTAGCCGGGGTGCCGGCCGCCGCGGGAACCGGCTCGGGCGCCAGCCTCATCGGCACGATCGGATCGGGCTCGGGCAACGCCTCGGGAAAGATCGTCCATGCGACGGCTTCGACGGGCGGCTCGGTCTCGACCGCCGCCGGCGGGGCGATGGACACGGGCTCGACCGGCGGAAGATCCGGCCCGACGCGGCGCGCGCTGAAACGACCAGCCATTGTTTTTGCCTCAGCTCACCGGTGCGCCGTCATCGACCCGGCCACTAGGACCGCGCCCAGGACAACGAAAGCTTCTTTTGCGGCGCCGCGGCCGCGGCCGGCTTGTCGGGCGGCGCGACCAGCTTCTTGAGCGCCGTCGTGATCTTGTTGCCGGGCTGGACGTCGTCGAGCGGCACGCCGCGGTCGATCGCTTCGCGCACCAACGCATAGTCGTTCGGGATGCCGGCGACGAAATCCGCCCCGAGCGCCTGCTCGATGTCGCTCCGGCGCAAGCCCGCGCCGAACATGCGCTGATGGAACCGGTTGACGATCACCTGCGGCCGCCGGTCTTCGCCGAGGCGCTCGCTGATGGCGGCGACGAGCTGCTTGGCGTGCTTGAGGCCGGGCACGGTCATCTCGCTCACGATGAACAGCCGGTTCGAGCCGAGCAGCACGCTGTCGGTCCAGGAGAACCAGGTCCGCGGCATGTCGATCACGACATAGTTGAAGTGCGACGACACGAGATCGAGCAATCGCGTCACGATATCCGGATCGAAGGTGCGCATTTCCGCGGGACGATTGGGCGCCGCGATCACGGCGAGCCCGGAGGCGTGATAGGCGGTCATCACCTCGAGCAGCTGGCGGTCGAGGCGCTCCGGGCGCGGCTCGATTTCCTTGAGGTCGAGCCGCGGCTCGAGATCGAGATAGTCGGCACAGGTACCGTGCTGGAAATTGAGATCGACCAGGCAGGTCGCGGGACGCGCCTTCTGGCCGCCGCTGTTGAGCAGCAGGAGCGCGGTCTGGATCGCGAGCGTGGTGACGCCCGCGCCGCCGACCGCCGGCAGATAGGTGAAGATATTCGCCTCGCTCGCTTCCGAAACGGGCGGCGCCTGCACGACGCGCGCGCAGGTCCGCACCAGCTCGACCGGCGGCACCGGCTTCACCAGGAAATCGGCCACCCGCATTTGCAGGAGCTGGCGCGCCGTCTCGCGGTCGAAGGCCGCCGTGACCACGACCACCGGTGGCCAGCCGTTGAGCCGGGCCATCAGGCGGGTCAGCGCCGCCAGATCCTGGTCGCGCCGGGTGTCGAGATCGATCACGATGACGGTCGCATCCTCGCCGGTGATGTTTTCCTCGTTGGCGGCGAGCGTGCCGGTCAGCACCGAAAGGTCGATCTGGGCCGCAGCCGTAAAGGTCGCGCGCACCAGCTGCTCGAAATCGGCATCGGCCGTGAGCACCAGCACGTTCGTCCGGTTGGAAGCGGCTTGCGATCGATTGTTGCGCATCACGGGCTCGTATCTGAAGTGCAGGGCGGGCGTTGGCGTCCGCCGCTGCGGGTCATTTCGCCGACGACGAGGCGGCGGAGGCCGACGGGCCGCCGCCGCCCTGCTGGGTCTGCTGTTGGGCGGTGTAGCCGACCGAGGTGCTCATGCCCCTGGGCTGGATGATCTGGCCGGTGCGGTAGCGCTCGATCGCGCCGGCGACGCGGGCGCCGTTGCTGTCGATATTGCGGTTGGCGCTGGCGGGCGGCCACGGATCGATGGTCTGGGTCGCCTGCGCGCTCGCCACCGCATCGCCGGCCGCGAACGTGACGGTCTCGCGCCGGTCGTAATAGAGGTCCGAGCAACCCGCGAGAAACGACCCCAGCAGCACGGCAGCCGCGACGGTCCTAGCTTTTTGACTGTAGCACGGCATTGACGCCTCCCTTTGGCAGCTCCAGCATGTGGCCGATCGGTCCGCGTTCGACGGCGGCCCCTCCGCCGCGCACCTCGGTGCGCAGCACCTCGTTCTTGTTTTTCAGGAAGAAGTCGGCGTCGTTGGCCGGCAGCGTGTTGTCGAACGGCGTGCGCACGACGTCGCCCGGCCGGGTCGGATGCACGATGCGCGGCGTCACGATGATGATGAGGTCGGTCTCGTTCTTCTGGTAGGACTTGCTCGAGAACAGCGCACCCAGCACCGGCACGTCGCCGAGCCATGGCAACTGCTCCTGCGCGGTCGCCAGATCGTTCTGCAACAGCCCGGCGAGCACGAAGCTCTGGCCGTCCCGCAGCTCGATCGTCGACGAGGCGCGCCGCACGGTGAGCGCCGGCACCACGATGCCGTTGCCGACCGTGACGTTGTGGCTCGGATCGAGCGCGCTCACTTCCGGCTCGATCTTCAGGTTGATCAGGCTGTCCTGCAGGACCGTCGGCGTGAACGCCAGGCTGACGCCGTATTTCTTGTAATCGACCGAGATCTGGCCCGCGAAGGACCCCGGCACCGGGATCGGATACTCGCCGCCGGCCAGGAAGTTCGCGGTGTCGCCCGAGAGCGCCACCAGGTTGGGCTCGGCGAGACGGCGCGCCAGCCCGCGCGTTTCCAGCGCATTGAGCATGACGTCGATCTGAAGCCCCTTGGCGATCATGTTGCCGGCCAGGAAGCCGAAGGGCGAGCCCCCTCCGAGCACGCCGGCGGCGCCGGCCACCGCGGTCGGAAGAGCGCCCGCCGGCAGGTGGTCGCCGACATTGGCCACGAAGCTCTGCCGGTGGCCGGGCGTCGGCAGCGCGTTCCATTGGACTCCCAACTCGCGTCCGGCCTGGCGCGAGGCTTCGACGAAGCGCACCTCAAGCATCACCTGCTGCGGCTGCGCCACCTGAACCGAATTGATGACCTCCGGTCCGAACTGGCGGGCCACCGTCAGGATGCGATCGAGCACGACGCCGTCGCTCACGGTGCCGGTCAACAGGATGCGGCCGTTGACGGAGGAGACGCGCAGCTTGTTGGTCGGGAACCGCCGGCTCAGCTCGGCGGCGAGCGCCGAGGTATCGTAGGACACCTCGACGTCGAACACGCCGATCAGCTTCTTGCCCTCGCCGTAGATCGACACCCGCGTGGTGCCGAGCTTCTTGCCGAGGATCGAGAGCGTCCTGTCGGTCAGCGCGTTGACGTCGGCGATCTCGGGATCGCCGATCATGATGTCGACGAAGCTCGTATCGGTGCGCACGTCTTCCGATTTGCCGACCGGGACCACGATCGAGAGGGTCCGCTTGCCGCCGATCTGGATGACCTTTTGGGCCATGGCGTCGCGGGCGAAGCCCGGCAGCCCGGGCGACGCCGAAAGCGCGAGAGCCGCGACGAAGGAGAGGAGGAGCGAGCGCCAATCGAGGCGCCTGCCGATCCGCTCGGCCGAGGTCCTGTCCTGCTGCCGGGTGCGCGGCACCGCGGCATCGTGGTGTTTATGGTTCTTCACATCGGCCTCCCCGCCTTGTGATCTGCTCAAGTCTCCGGCGGATCCCCACCCGCCCGGATAGTCCCTCAGCGCGCCGGCTCCTGCCCCAGGAGCACGGTGGCGCGACTGCCGCCGTCCTTCAGCACGCTGTAGATGGTTTTGTTCATGGCCCTCGTCACCGAGATGGTGGCGAACTTGCCGTGGTCGTCCGGATCCTCGGAGGACCGCGAGTTGACGAGATCGGCGAGCGTGATCGGCCGCGACGCGGTCGAGTCCTGGTCGCCGGCCTTGCGCAGCGCCAGCGACAGGGTCCCGACCTGACTGGCCAGCGAAAGCTTCTGGGCGCCCGCGAGATCGACCTCGAGCGTGACCGCCTTGGCGACCGACGGCTTGTCGGAACGCTCGTCGGCGAGCTGGTCGACCGCGAGCACGCGCGTGTTCTTGAGCACCACGTCGTTGATCGCCGAATTCTTCTCGAGCTGCCGGCTCAGCATGACGTCGACCCGATCGCCCGGCAGAACGAAGCCGGCAACGCCGTCGACGTCGTTGACCCGGATGGTCACGGCCTTGTGGCCCTCGCCGATCGTCGCCGACAGCGTCGCGCGCTGGCCCAGCCCGGTGATCTTGGAGGCGAGCACCGGCTCATTGGCTTCGATCGCGGTGAGCACGACGCGCTTGCCGGCGGTCAGCACCTCCGGGATCGACCGGAACGCGCCCTGCGGCACCGCGTCCGCCGGCCACGGCATCTCGCGCAGCACCGACGCCGACAATTCGTTGCCGAAGCGCAGCTGCCGGCTCGCGACCACGATGGTCTGCGCCGACACCGGCTGCGCTTTCTGCGCCTCGAGGCTCCGCAGACGCGCCTCGGCCTGGGAATTGAGCCACGACTGCGCCACGAACACCGCGAGGAGGCCGAAGACGGCCGCCACGGCGATCATGATGATGGTGCTGCTGCGCACGGGCTACGTTCCTGATGTTGTTTCTGCGATTTCGCAGATCGGTCGCGGCCAATATAGGAGCCCCGACAGTATTGAATCGGTGAACGGCTCGCGTGTTCTGGCGCTATGCTGAAGTTTGACTGAATGCGTATTGTTTACGGAATGTGCAAAGTCGAATAAACTTAAGCGTAACCTTGAATTGGATTCACCATTCCGAACCCAACGTCGTTCTGAGGCGGCGCAGGCCCGACGCAGGCGCGGCAGACCGCCGGCGGGTGGGCAGAGTGGGACACTTCGCGCCGCCAAAACTCGCGGAGATCGGCTATTGATGATCCGGTGACATCGCATTAACGAAGTGCGACGCGTAAGTAGGACGACTTGTGCGTTTGATCGCCCAGTTCTGGAGGAAACACCCATGAAGAAGCCTCGCATCAGCTACGTCGACCCGGCCACCATCCACGATGCCGACATGCTTGCCGAGCTCGACCGCTGCCGCCGCGAGGGCACGCCGCGCCCCGAGAGCCAGGCGGTCCGCGCCCACGTGCCGGCGGTGTTCTGGTCCTTCGCGAACAGCTGGCGCGATGTCTTCCACCGCGGAGTCGCCGACCACAGCATCAAGGAGCTGTGCCGCATCTACGTGTCGCGCTCGGTGCTGTGCGAGTTTTGCGGCAATCAGCGCTCGATGAAGGCCGCTAAGGCTGGCATCGTGGAGGACGACTACCGCGATCTGATCAATTTCGAGACCTCCACACGCTATGACGACAAGCAGAAGGCGGCCCTCTCCTACGCGGAAGCCATCACCTGGGACCTGCCGACCGACGACAAATTCTGGGCCCGCCTGCACAAACATTTCAGCGAGCCGGAGCTGGTCGAGATCGGCTATTTCGTCGCCCTGACCATGGGCCAGCAACGCTGGCTGCGCACGCTCGACATCGAGCACCACCAGGTGCTGGCCGGGACGGACGCCTCGATGGCGCCCGGCTTCGAGACCGAGGACGCGCTCAAGCGCTCCAAGTCGGACCCGAACTACTGGGTGCACACGAAAGCCGTGCCGTCGCAGGCCGCGGAGTAGGAATCGATAGCTGCCGCGCCGATCGCCGCGTTCTGCAAGGCGGTCGGCGCACTGGTTTCCTCCCCGCAACTCGCGCAGGCCGGCATGGCCTTCGTCGGCCTGCCGCTTGCGGCTTCGATCTGCTCGTAGCGGGCGCAGGACACGGCTCCTGCCAGGCCTCGAACATCTTCGCAAATCGCCAGAACACCGGAGCCGAGCGTATGATCGATGCGCGCATCAAATCCGCCGTTGCGCATTGGGCGCCGCGTCTCGTCGCCAACGGCGTCGTGCTCACCGACTTCGAGGAAGTCACCGCGTCGCTGACGTCCTGGGACGACTGGTGCCGCGCGTGGTCGGCGCGCGCCGCGACCCACGAGCAGATCGGGCGCGACGCCTTGGCGCGCGGAAAACTTCGCAGCGCCGGCGAACACCTGCAACGCGCGGGCGTGTATTACCACTTCGCCAAGTTCCTGTTCGTGCACGACGCCGCGCAGATGACGGCGGCCCATAAAAAGGCGGTCGCGTGCCGCCAGGCCGCCCTGCCCTATCTCGATCCGCCGGGCGAGCGGGTCGCGATCCCGTTCGAGGGCAGGACGCTTTACGGCATTCTGCGCAAGCCCGCGGGGGTCGCGACGCCGCCCATCATGGCGATGGTGTGCGGCCTCGACTCCTGCAAGGAAGAGACCGACGCCTACGAGGCGCCCTTCCTGGCGCGCGGCATCGCGACGCTGGCCTTCGACGGGCCGGGCCAGGGCGAGGCGGAAGATGATTTTCCGATCCGCGGCAACTACGAGACCGCCGTCAAGGCGGTGGTCGACTTCATCGAGACGCGGAAGGACGTCGATTCGTCGCGCATCGGCCTGTGGGGCGTGAGCCTGGGCGGCTATTACGCGCCGCGCGCCGCCGCCTTCGAGCCGCGGGTGAAAGCCTGCATCGCGCTGTCGGGTCCCTTTGATTTCGGCGCGGCCTGGGACGGATTGCCGGAGCTCACGCGCGAGGCCTTCCGGGTGCGCAGCCATTGCGCCACGCAGGCAGACGCCAAGCGCAACGCCGCGACGCTGACGCTCGAAGGCGTGGCGAGCCGCATCGCCTGCCCGATGTTCATCGTCACCGGCAAGCTCGACCGCGTGGTGCCCTGGCGCGACGCCGAACGGCTTGCGCGCGAGGTCAAAGGCCCGTGCGACCTGCTGGTGATCGAGGATGGCGGCCACGTCGCCAACAACCGCGGCTACCGCTGGCGCCCGCAGTCGGCGGACTGGATGGCGGAGCGGCTGGGCGCGACGTAAGGGCGCGACGCGCGCCATCATGCCGAGCGCCTTGCGTCATCGGCTCACCGGGCTCCTGGCTGGCGCGAACGCCCTGGCGAGCTGGAGCCCGACCAGCGCAAGGCTCACCGCGATCAGGAAGGCCGCGATCGGGCGGGTATAGAACAGCGACAGCGTGCCCTTGCCGACCAGCAGCGCCTGGCGGAAATTGGTCTCCAGGATATTGCCGAGCACGAAGGCGAGCACCAGCGGGGCCGGATCGAGATCGATCTTGCGCATCAGATAGCCCGCGATGCCGAAGCCGATCATGATCACGACCTCGGCGACGCTGTTCGAGAGCGTATAGGCGCCGACCACGCAGAACACGATGATGAGCGGCGCCAGGATCGAGCCCGGCACGCGCAGCAGCAGGACGAAGACCGATATCAGCGGCACGTTGAGCACGACCAGCATCATGTTGCCGATCAGCATGCTGGCGATGACCCCGAAGAACAGGTCGGGCCGGTTCGCGATCAAACCCGGGCCGGGCGTGATGCCCTGCACCAGCAGCGCGCCCAGGATCACCGCCATCACGGCATTGGCCGGAATGCCGAGCGAGAGCAGCGGCACGAAGGAGGATTGCGCCGCCGCGTTGTTGGCGGATTCGGGTCCCGCCACGCCCTCGATGGCGCCTTCCCCGAAGCGCTGCGGCTCCTTGGCAAGCCGCCGTTCCACCACATAGGCGGAGAACGACGCCAGCGTGGCGCCGCCGCCCGGCAACAGGCCGAGGAAAAAGCCGAGGCCCGTGCCGCGCAGGATCGGCCCGATGCTCTGGCGCCAATCCGCGGCGTTGGGCAGCAGGTCGGACAGCCGCGTGGGCTGGGCGACCGGGATGGCGTTCTGGGCGCCGCCTTCCGCCATGACCAGCAGTTCCGCCACGCCGAACAGGCCCATCGCGAGCAGCGCCATGTTGAGGCCGTCATAGATGCTGAAAATGCCGAAGGTGAAGCGCTCCGCCCCGTAGATCGGATCGCGCCCGACGGTCGAGAGCAGCAGCCCGAACGAGACCATCAGCAGGGCCTTGGTCTGCGAGCCCGAGGAGAGCTGCGTCACCAGCAGGAGCCCGAGCAGCACCAGCGCGGTGTATTCGGCCGGGCCGAAAGCGAGCGCGACGCCCGACATCGCCGGCCCGACCAGGAACAGCGCGATCGTGACCAGGATCCCGGCGATGAAGGAGCCGAAGGCCGCGATGCCGAGCGCGGCGCCGGCGCGCCCCTTGCGCGCCATCGCGTAACCGTCCAGACAGGTGACCACCGCGGACGCCTCGCCCGGAATCCGCACCAGGATGGCGGTGATCGAGCCGCCGTATTGCGCCCCATAGAATATGCCGGCCATCAGGATGATGGCGGACGTGATGTCCATGGTGAAGCTGAATGGCAACAGCAGCGAGATCGTGGCGACCGGCCCGAGACCCGGCAAGACACCGACGACCGTCCCCACGAAGGCGCCGACAAAGCAGTAAATGACGTTCTTGAGCGTGAGCGCAGTCGCAAAGCCGATGCCGATCGCGTCAACGACGTCCATGCGGAGCTCCGGACACAGGCTCAATACAGCAGATTGTCCCACAGGTAGCCGGTCGGCAGGATCGCCTGCAGCCAGTACACAAACAGCAGATGACATCCGGCCGCGGTGCCGACCGCCAATGCGATCGTCGTCGTCCAGGCGTAGCGCTCGGCGAAACGCAGGATGAACACGACGGTCGCGATGGTCGAGATGATGAAGCCGAGCGGATCGAAGGCGACCGCATAGAACAGCAGGGCCGCCAGATAGGCGCCGATGCGCAGCAGCATGGCGCGCAGCTCCGCGGGGGTCCGCGCCTGCGCCGAGGCCTCCGGTTCGCGCAGCGCGGCGCCAAGACAGAACGTCGCGAAACCCGTCATGCCGAGCGCGGTCAGGAACGGGAACAGCCCTTCGCCCGGCGAACCTTGCCGCCACAGGCCGAGCCGCCATGCCTCGCCGAGCGCATAGACGCCGGCCGCCGTCAGCAGCCCGTAGCCGAGCAGGCGCCAGCGCCTGCCGACGGTTGCGGTCGCCTCCTGGTCGGCCATGGGTTTAAGTCCGATCCGCCTCAATTCGCCTGGACGATTCCGGCCTTTGTCACGGCCTCGGCATTGCGTACCGAATCCTGCTCGAACATCGCGCGGAATTCCTTTTCGCCAAGATAGCGCGCAACGGCGTTGAGCTTGTCGGCCGCATTCTTGTAGCCGTCGCTCGCGACCGCGGCGGCGCAGGCCTTCTCGAGCCTGGCCACCACGGCGTCCGGCGTCTTTGCGGGCACGATGATGCCGCCGGCCGTGAAAGCCTCCGCCGGAAACCCGAGCTCCGCCATGGTGGGAATATCCGGCAGCGCCGCGATGCGCGTCTTCGAGAGCGCGGCGAGCACCACGAGGTTGCTCGCCTTGGCGACGGCGGGAGATTCCGCCATGGCCATCACGGTGCCGGACAGCAGCGCCTGCGACATCGGGCCGGCGCCCGTGAACGGCACGTGCACGCCTTCGGCACGGATCGCGTTGAGCACCGCCAGGATGCCGAGATGCGGCTGGGTGCCGGGCCCGGGCGACGAATAGATCAGGTTGTCCGGTTTCGCCTTGGTGAAAGCCATGAACTCGGCGAAGGTCTTGAACGGCGCCTTGGGCGAAGCGATCAGCACATAGGGAACGTCGTAGGTCAGGCACACATAGCGGAAGCTGTTCATGTCATAGGGCAGCTTCTGGATATGCGGCTGCGCGGTGAGCGGATTGTTGGGCGACAAGCCGATCGTATAGCCGTCCGGCCGCGCCGCCC
>Ga0208984_1000008_pt1 | contig 27046 bp, 29 predicted proteins | sample MedBloCAOM3_M3_FD_187851 | JGI IMG/M metagenome (GOLD analysis project Ga0208984, IMG submission 187851) | Forest soil microbial communities from El Dorado National Forest, California, USA - Mediterranean Blodgett CA OM3_M3 (SPAdes) (version 2) | ecosystem: Environmental > Terrestrial > Soil >... | reverse complement strand
TTGTCAGGGCTTCTGAGGCCACTGGCGCTCCCTAGCGGAATCGAACCGCTCTCTCCACCGTGAAAGGGTGGCGTCCTAACCGATAGACGAAGGGAGCGAAAACGTCCGCCTCGCCGCGACCGACCCGGTCGCGGCATTGCCGTTTCGCTGTGGTCTTAAAACAAATACACCCGGCGAATCAATGCTTTGGGCTTGCGATGGCGCCGTGCCGAGCCCGGACCGTGGCGAATGATCCTGATCGGCGGGCGAACGTATAGTGGCGTTTGCGCCGCCGGGCAAGCCGCCGGGAATCCCGTTCTTTAGGACAAATTAAGTGCCTGCCGTACAACGCAAAGCTGCATAATTCCCGCAACCCCTCAACAGTTTTTTAAAGCTCGGCGAGATAGCAATCACGCCTTAAGGGGAAAATAAAATGGCCGCAATAACCATGAAGCGTGAGGTGCGCAAATCGCTGCACCAGCCCGGCTGGATCACCTTCGACGGCGGCTTCGGGGCGCGCCAGTGCGTGGTGCAGGACCTCTCCAGTACGGGCGCCAAGATCACGATCGACGATCCCAACATGCTGCCCGCGCGGTTGCGGCTGGCATTCGAGCGCGACGCGAGAACGGGGCGGAACTGCGAAGTGGTCTGGCGTCGTGGCAAGTCGGTGGGCATCAAGTTCGTCAGGTAGCATAGAGAGTTCAGACGCGATAAAGGGGAGGATGCGAAACATCCTCCTTGCGATCGTTGTTGCGATGCTGCCGGCGTCAGTTGCGCTGGCTGAGCCGTCCAGCAGTCAAAAGCCGGACAAACCCGTGGCCTCAGGCAGGCGGCTCCCGTTGAAGGGCGCAGCTCGCAGCAATTCCTGCGCGGCGTTTGGTCCCGGTTTTGTCAAAGTCGACGGCACCGAGACCTGTGTGAAGATCGGCGGCGCTGTCAGCATCGGGGCCGGTAGCTCCAGCGGCTGGCGTTGAGGGCAACAGGGCGAGGTGCATTGCAACTCGATATCATCGTTCCCGTCGTGATGAGTTGCGCGCTGCTCTGGTGGGTGAGCCGCGGCATGAGTTGGACCACGCGTCTGGCGGTGGCGGTCGTCACCCTGGTGTTGATCTTTTGTATTCTGCTATTCGAGCGTTCGAGTTTTTGATCGAACATTCAAGCGACGCAACTCTCACGACATCGGCGGCGCGACGAATTGCGCAAATCCTGCTCGGCCGGCGAATTGTGCGAACCAGCGTTCGAGATGCGCCAGCTGCGGTTTGCTGATGCCTTCGACCCCGAACCAGCGCCTTGCATAGGCGCCGAGCGCAATATCGGCGAGGGTGAAATCATCGCCTTCGATGAAGCGCCGCGTCGCCAGCTGAGCATCGACGATGCGCCATTGCACGGCCTCGGCGTCGGCATCTTTCTGGATCGCGACCATGTCGCGTTGTTCGGCCGGCGTTCGCACCAGCGCCCAAAACACCGGACGATCGACCGGCTGCAAGGTCGAAAGCGTCCAGTCGAGCCAACGGTCGACGCCGGCGCGCAGTTTCGGCGCCTGCGGATAAAGCGGCGATCCCTGGGCGTAGGCGAGGACAAGGTAGCGCATGATCGAATTCGATTCCCAGAGCACGAAATCGCCGTCCACTAGGGTCGGCACCCGCCCGTTGGGATTCATCGCGAGATAGTCGGGCTCGCGATTGCGGCCGAACGCCATGCCGGCGTCGATGCGCTCATAGGCGAGATCGAGTTCGCGCAGGCACCACAGCACTTTTTGAACATTGACCGAATTGGCCCGGCCCCAAATCTTGAGTTGGCTCTGATTGTTGTTTGGCACGCTTTTTTCGCTCCCGATGATCCGCTCCGCGCGGGTCATACCGGAATTTTTGCGAAAAGGCGCGCGCCCTGGTGTGGATATCAATAACGCTCTGCAAAAAGGCCCCGCCATCGGCGGAGCCTTCGTCTGCGCAAGTCTGCTTATCGCTAAAGATCAATGGCCGAAGAACAGCCACAACAGAATAATCACCGGAATAGGCACGCCGAGCAGCCAGAGCAGAATTCCTCGTCCCATATTAGCCTCCATGAATTGCTCATGGATTCAAAAACGCAAAAGGGAAGCTGAGGTTCCGGCTAGCGGGACGGAAAAACTTCTCACCAGTGTCCGGTGTTCGGCATCGAGGCCCATGGCTCTGCCGGCGGCTTCGCATCGCCCTTCTGCAACAGCTCGATCGAGTGCAGATCCGGCGAGCGGACGAAGGCCATCTGCCCGTCGCGCGGCGGGCGATTGATGGCGATCCCGAGTTTCATCAGGCGATCACAGGTCGCGTAGATGTCGTCGACCTCATAGGCGAGGTGACCGAAATAACGGTCCTCGCCGTATTTTTCCTCGTCCCAATTGTAGGTGAGCTCGACCAGCGGCGCGCCTCGTCCCTTGGACTGCTTCAGCAGCCCCTCGTCTTCGGCGGCGCACAAAAACACCAGCGTGAATTTCGCCTTGTCGTTATCGACGCGGCGGACTTCCTTCAATCCCAAAGCGTCCTGGTAGAATTTCAGCGCGGCATCGAGATTACGGACCCGCAGCATGGTGTGGAGATAACGCATGTTTCCTGTCTCCGTGAGATATTGAAGAGATCGTTGTTGGTTTCGGGGATTTCAATAGCAGCAAAATGTAGGGAGGGGCAGGGCGTCGCGGAGGATTACGGCGGCTCGTGTCGCGATATAATCAGAATAGCGAAGAGGCCCAGGTGGGAATGGTTCAGAAAAGACGACACCCAAATGCGTTCCGGATATTTTGAGAACGGCAAACAGGTGGGTGAATGGACGACCTACGACGACAAAGGAAAAGTCGTCAAAGTCACGACGATGAAATCTCCCCGTTGACCAGTCATTGCCTTCGCTGCCAGCGGATAAAAAACGCCGCCGTAGTGGACTTCAGGTTTGGTCTCGATTCATGAAGCTTTGACCAGGACGTCGTACGGCGCCTATCCACGCCTGCTCAGTTAGGGGCTATGGTTCACCATTCCGCAGAATTCGCGACGCAGCGGAAGGCTGCGGCTCAAGCTTCGCTATTCGGGCGTCGTATTCGGCCGCGAGATCCATCAGCCTTTTTTGGGTGAACGGGTCGGCCTGTTTCGCGAGACGGCGGCAGCGCTCTGCTTGTTCTTTTAAGGTAGCCAAATCCATCACTCAGCACCGGCGGGCGTTTTCCAGATTCCATAATACTTTATTTCTCGATGGTTTCTGTCGGGTTTCCGACCTGAAAGGTCAATTCCATCGGTTCCCGCATGGCTCTATGCTCCCGGGTCCCGCTCCTCAAGCGTTGTCTCTGGGAAGGGAGAGGATCATGCCGACCTATCGGGCCTACTTAATTAATGGAGACAATCGCGTAACGTCGTGCAAACCCGTCGACGCCGATACGGACATGGAGGCGTTGACGGCCGCTCGCCAGTTTGTGGATGGTTGCGATGTAGAAGTCTGGTGTCTCGATCGCAAGATCGGCCGGCTCGAGCGCAAAAAAGTCAGAAATAGTGGCCTCTGACTTTGCTTTTGTGAGGTGAGGGTTAACGAAGGTCGGAGGTGTGTTTCTCAGATCACGGAAGGTGCGCAGGCGCGTGGGTGCGCAAGCGCCTGCGTCAAATACCTGATGAGGGATTAAATCGCCTTCCCAGGCTGCTCACTGTCTCGGCCGACGGGGAATCCTTGAGAAAGTCAGCAATCGCTCTTGCGAGTTCGCCGTCGCTCATGGGCGAGACCGGGGTGCGCAACGTGCCAACCCCGAAACCGCGGACGATCTCGTCGTAGTGACGGTCCTTATGTCTGGGGATGAGTTTGCGAATGCGAGCCAGCAGGGCAGAGATCGGCAATTGAACCTCCCTGGCGCTTGCCGTTCGCGAGCGCTGCCAGGCAACCCGCAAACTCAAAACCCCGCCAGCATCCGAAGATACTGACGGGGTCTTTCATGCTTTCACCCCTTTCGAGGTTGCTGCACTTGACGAGACAACTTCGAAGCGCCGGGTTCGTTCCGGCTAAAGCCAGATTTCTTTGGCGCGCCATTTTTCTTTTCTTTGGCACAATCCAATCCGAGATATGTTCCGCGTCTGCGTCAGGTCCCCGCGACCGCACCAAAAACCCGGTTCCCCCTGCAACCATTGAAAAGTGTCTGCGTTAGTTCGCGGGTATTCTAGGGAGGACATGCGCATGAAAAAGGCATTAGCAATCCTGGCGACGGTCGCCACGGTTGCGGCAACCACCGTGACCGCGCCGGCAGAGGCACGGGGTCGGGGTTTCGGCCCCGGATTGGGATTTGGCCTCGCTGCAGGCGCACTCATCGCCGGAGCCGCCGCCGCTAGCGCGTACCCATATTATGGGCCGGGCTACGGCTACTACGACTATGGCCCTGCTTACTACGGGCCTGGGCCGTACGCCTATTATGGCGGGCCCTACTATCGGCACCGCTACTGGCGGCATCATCCTTATTGGTGATCGAAAAAAGCCAGGTGAGGTGATCAGAAAAAGCCCGGAGTATCGCCTCCGGGCTTTTTTTCGTCGCTGGATCAGAACGGCGGGCGCTCAAATGAGTGGCGCGCGTTATCCAGCGTCGTGACGAAATATTCCTCGCGCTCGCGCTCGAACTTTTCCTGAGTGGCTTTGAAAGTTGCGATCCGTGCTGCAATTTCTTCCCGCTCCCGAGCGGCGTTGTTCTGTTGTTCGGTCATGCACATCTCTTTGATTCTTGTCCACGTCCATTGGTCGCCGCGATTGGGGCGCGAATTAGGACACGGCGTCGCAGGATCGTGATTGGCCCCGCGCGTTCGACGTTCGCGGTGGATAAGACCGGCGCCGTCCTTGTGGCCTATGCACCTTCCCGGTAGCCACAAGGAAACGGGGGCCTGCATGGCAAAAATAGATCTGGATTCACTCAGCATTGAAGAACTCGCCGCGCTTCGCGACAGCGCAATCGATAAATTGATGGAAAAGGTCGCGGTGCGGCAGGCTGAATTGGAGGCTGAGCTGGAAAGACTGTCCCAGTACGGCAAGCCGGGGAAAAAATCGCTCGCCTCGACTCCGGTCGTGAAGGCAAAAAAGAGCGGCGAGAAGAGCGACGAGCTCAAGGAGCCGGTTGCAAAAGCGGCCTGATACCGGACGGAATACGAGCGCGGTTTGCGATCCGATCGCCGCCTTGCTAGCGCGACAACCAGAGCGACCGTCCAGTTCAGATAATTTTCCATGCCGCCAGTTGGCCGGCATTCCTTTCCGAACGTTTTATCGGAATCGAAGTATCGCTCCGATTGGCGGGCCGCGTGTTATAATTGGCATGGGGCAGCCTCTCGGACCACGCAAATGATCGCATCGGATCTTCGCAGCGGCGTGGAACAGCTCGGTGACATGATCGCCGAGGCGTCGACCATTGTTCCCTTCACGGGCGCGGGCATTTCGACTGAAAGCGGAATTCCCGATTTCCGCTCTCCCGGCGGATTGTGGACACGCAACCGCCCGATCCCGTTCGATGAATTCGTCGCGAGCCCCGACGCCCGGGATGAGGCATGGCGACGGCGCTTTGCGATGGAGCCGACATTCGCCGCGGCGCGGCCGGGACGCGGTCACCGCGCGCTCGCCTCGCTCTACAGGGCCGGCAAGATCCCCGCCATCGTCACCCAGAACATCGACAATTTGCATCAGATATCGGGCTTCGCGGCCGAGCACGTCGTCGAGCTTCACGGCAATACCACTTACGCCCGCTGCATCGGTTGCGGGCAAGCTTACGATCTTCCCTGGGTCAAGCGGCGCTTCGACGAAATCGGCGGCGCGCCCGACTGCACTGTCTGCGACGAGCCGGTAAAGACCGCCACCATCTCGTTCGGGCAGGCAATGCCGGATGACGCGATGCGCCACGCCACCGAACTTGCCCGGCATTGCGACCTGTTCTTGGCGATCGGATCATCATTGGTGGTCTGGCCGGCCGCCGGGTTTCCAATGCTGGCTAAAAATTGCGGCGCCAAACTCGTGATCATCAACAACGAACCCACCGAACAGGATGACATTGCCGATCTGGTTATCAGGCACGATATCGGGGAGACGCTTGGGCCGTTCGTGGGGAATTGATGCCCAATTGATTCGCGGCCGCGCAAGACTGTTCATAGGTCCCGGCAGATTTGTTTTTTATCTATGCGCCGCAAGCGGGAGTGTTATCTTTTGATTCGAGAGATTCGCGCTGCATCATCATGGCTGGTCATGGATGGGCGCGTGTTCCGGCGCCGTCGCGTTAAATGACGGGCTGCAGATGATGTGTGGGGTCCGGGGTCATGGGGTCGGACGGATTTGAGTCCAAGAAGCTCGGGGGCCCGCAAAGCGGGACGGGACCGAACAGGCTTGGGCCGAGCGAATTTTCAGGCGGCGCCGAGCGCGATCCGGCGATCGATGCGCTGTCGGGCCTCGGCGATACCGCCGCCAACCTTGTCGAAATCAGCGGCGTCATCAAATGGTTCGATGCATCAAAGGGCTATGGCTTCATCGTTCCCGACAATGGCTGGGCGGACGTGCTTCTGCACGTCACCGTGCTTAGGCGCGACGGCTATCAAACCGCTTACGAAGGCGCGCGGCTGGTCTGTGAATGCGTGCAGCGTGCGAAGGGCTATCAGGCGTTCCGGATCCTTTCGATGGACGAATCGACGGCGATCCACCCGGCGCAAATGCTGCCGCCGCGGACCCATGTCAGCGTCACCCCGACCAGCGGCCTGGAGCGGGCGCAGGTCAAGTGGTTCAACAGGCTGCGCGGATTCGGCTTCCTGACCTGCGGCGAGGGGACGCCGGATATCTTCGTGCACATGGAAACACTGCGCCGGTTCGGTATGACCGAGCTGCGCCCTGGGCAGTTCGTGCTGGTGCGGTTCGGACCCGGTTCCAAGGGTATGATGGCTGCCGAAATCCAGCCGGAACAAGGCTCGCCGAGCCTGTCCTCGCATTGATCACGCCACTCTTCCACGCCACGTAACAGAAATGTCAGCCCGGCGCCGAAAATGGCGTCGGCCGGTGCTGCTGGCGTCTGGTATTTGCCATGATCCCCGGGCTAGGGTCGCGCTAGCGCGTATTCCACAGAAGTGGGCACCGATTTTGCGACAAGAATACGCGCAAATTATTGAATCAGAGCATTTTCGGACGGCAAACCGGATTCCACTTTGCCGGAAAATGCCCTACCGGAATCGTTTGTAGCCGAGGTAAGCGTTGTCCATGAATTCCTATCGAGCTGCCGATCCGGATCGCCTGCGCGCGCGGCGTTGGATTGTTGTCATTGCAGTGGTCGCGCTTTGCGCATTCGCCGGCTCTAGTGCGCGAGCGGCAAGCGTCCAGCCGCTCGAAATCGTCACCAAGTCAGGCGTGCAGGTTTTCTCGGTCGAGATGGCAACGACCGAGGAAGAAAAGACCACCGGGCTGATGTATCGCAAGGAGTTGCCGGACGGGCGCGGGATGCTGTTCGATTTCTCGCCGGAACAGCAGGTGTCGATGTGGATGAAAAATACGTACATTTCGCTCGACATGATCTTCATTCGGGCCGATGGCCGGATCCTGCGGATCGCTGAGAACACCGAGCCGCAATCCACCAGAATCATTTCGTCAGGAGGGCCGGCAAAGGGGGTGCTGGAGGTAATCGCGGGCACCGCAAAAAAATATGGGATCGCCCCGGGAGACCGGGTAGCGCATCCGCTCTTTAACGGCCGATGAAACGGCGCGCAGCGCCTTGCTGGCGGCGCTTTAAGCGTGTATCGACGTCGTTTCCCAAATTATCGGGGTATAGCGCAGCCTGGTAGCGCGGCAGTTTTGGGTACTGCAGGTCGTTGGTTCGAATCCAGCTGCCCCGACCAAAGAACCAAGCAATATCAGTTATTTCTTGCATAATCTGTCAGTAATAATATTTGTTGATTCGTCGAATCGACACCGAGTAGTCACCGCGCGTGGCTGCCTGAGCTGTGTTTTTGAGAGACCGGGGACCCGTGCTTAATGCCCCTCGAACGACATCGGCGTTCGCACCGGCACGTCCATCGCCCGCAGTTTCGCCGCCCCACCGAGATCAGGTAGGTCGATGACAAAACAGGCGGCCACCACATTGGCGCCGATCTGGCGCAGAAGTTTGACGGCGCCCTCCGCGGTGCCGCCGGTCGCGATCAGATCGTCGACCAGAATCACGCGCTCGCCGGGATGCACGGCGTCGGCATGCATCTCCATTTCATCGAGACCGTATTCCAGGGAGTAGGCGATCCGCACCGTGGTGTGCGGCAGCTTGCCCTTCTTGCGGATCGGCACGAAGCCGGCGGAGACCTGATGTGCCACGGCGCCGCCGAGAATAAAGCCGCGCGCCTCGATGCCGGCCATCTTGTCGATCTTGTTACCGGCCCACGACTGCACCAGTTCATCGACCGCCCGGCGGAAGGCGCGCGCGTCCGCCAGCAGCGTGGTGATGTCGCGGAACAGGATTGCCAGTTTGGGGTAATCGGGGATGGTCCGGACCGTAGCCTTCAGATCATGATTGTAATTCATGGTTTGTCGTCGTCCTCTATAAGGGCATGTAGAATTAGCTTTCGACGACTTTCCGAATTTTTCACCGCAGCGCGGCGGCGATGTTGCCGCCGTCGACGGTGGTGACATCGGCGGTGGTCTTGAGCGCCAGCGCCTGGGCCAGAAACGCTTGCGCGACGTCCTCGGCCGCCACTTCGCGGCCGAGCAGATTGCCTCGCATGTAATCCTGCTCGCTGACACCGCGCATTTTTGAGCGCGAAGCGATCATCTCTTCGGTCAAAAGACCAGAGCGGATGCGGTCGGCATTGACGGCGTCGGCGCGGATGCCTTCGCTGCCGTAATCCAGCGCGTATTGCCGCACGAGAAACAACGTCGCCGCTTTCGGCAGGCCATAAGGCCCAACATTGGGTCCGGGATTGACGGCCTGTTTGGACACATTGAACAGCAGGCAGCCGCCGGTGCCCTGCGCCCGCATGATTTTGACGGCGGCCTGGGCTACGCGCTGGTGGCCATAAAAGTTCAATTCAAAGCTCTCGCGCAGCACCGCCTCGGCGGCGCCGGTGATCACGGCCACCTGTCCCGCCAGCGGCGGCTCCTTGGCACTGCCGAGTTTCGCCTGCTCCAGCGACCAGTATTCGACGTCGAACAGATCGGCTTCCGGCAGCGGCTCGAAGCGGCCGACGGCCTCGGCATCGGTGATGGTAGCGATCGCAGCCTCGGCGAGGTCAGCGGCGACCTTGGCGTCCTTCTTGCTGCGGCCAAGCCCGAACAAACCGACCCCGGGCACCAGTACCACGCGGGGTGAGGGATCGAGCATGGTCTTGATGCCGCCGACGCGGGCGTTATTGCGGACAAAATAGTTTTTGTAAGTTTCGCCATAGGCGGCGACGGCGTCGCGAGGGCAAGGGACGAACAGTTGTAGCGCGTGGGGTCAGAACCTTTCTTTGCGGTGCGCCATCCTGAAGTTCCGACCTTTCGAGCTGCTTTTCGGCATTGCGCGCGCTTGAGCATTAGGGTGCATTCTACCGCACCCGATAAAGTATCCACCCACCAAAGCTGCGCAGCCGCTCGACCAGGGCACTACCGTCTAGGCCCTGTACGAGGTCGGGGGCCCTCACAAGAATGAGCCTGATATCGTGTTTCGCTAGGGCCTCGATGGAACCGCCACGATCGAGGTCGAATTGGTCTGCGAAGTATTTGTGGATCATAGCCTCATCGGCCTCGCCGTGATATTTTTTCCGGAGCGGCATAAAATAGGCGACCTCCACCGGGTCAGCTGTGGAGGTCAAGACGAAACGTTCAGGCACCGTTGAGCCCGTCATCACATCGAGATAGTCGTAATTGTCCATACTGTCGATCAGCACCCTACCGTCGCCCAAGCGGACGAGCTCATCTTTGATATAGAGCCCCGCCCCGCGCTCGCCGCGCCAAACCTGCGTCATGTCTTCCAGCATGCCGCTCCGGACGATCTGCGCCGAGTGGATCGCTGGAGGGGTCAGCGCAACCACGAGGAACCCCGCCAGCGGCCATGCTCCGGCGCGGCCGTGCCACAGCCGTTCACTGACGCGGACCAAAGCCAGCGCGGTGAACGGCAAGAGGAGGAGGACCCAAGCGCCCGAAGTGCGCCATGGTGCTGCGCCCGGGATACTCATAGTCGCAATCATCGTCGCGGTGATCAGCGCAAATGGCGCGAAGAATATCGCCGCCCAAACACGCACCACCCGATCCTTGAGGGACAGCCAGCAACAGGCCGCGATACCGAGCAGCAGCACCGGGTTCCATACCAAATTCCTGATGAACGACCCCGCTGGGGTGCGAGCGAGAGCCGTGAGATAATTACGCCCGGAGGAACCGAGGAATTGCCAGCTCGTCACTGAGAGATTGTCGAGCGACCCATACCACCAGTAGCAATCTACGATCCAAAATGCCGGAAAACTCAGGAGGATCACCGAGACTGCCGCCAGCAGGCCATGACCGATATCGCGTCCCCGCATCCAGCCGCCCATCAGGTAGAGCAGGAGCGCGACGGCGAAAAAGCAACCCTCGTAACGGTCCGTCGAGGCGAGCATCAGGCAGGCGGAGCCGATGATTAAATGCCACCGCCCGCCCGCTTGAAGCCAGAGCAGGATGAAGATGCTGGCCCCGACCAGCAACAGATAGAAGAAGATGTCGGACATCGGCGTGACGCTGAAGATCAGGCGATCGGGGATCGCGATCGCTAGCAAGGTCGTGATCAGGCTGACCTTGCGGTCGGCGAACAGAGCACCGGCGAGCCACAGCATAGCCAATAGCAGGACAAGGCCCGCTATGCCGACGAGGACGCGCGGGACTATAAAAACGTCATTGTGCAGCTTGAGGAACAGACCGACGAAGATTTTGTAGAAGGGCGGCCAGATCCACGGATCGAGCGCGTTGTGCCATGAGAGGCGCAATGCCATCAGCGACCTTGCGCTCTCGTCGGCTGTGACGCGGTAGAAACCTAGCTTGTATAGCCCAAGCTGGACGACTAGGGCCAACCCTAGCATTAACGCCACTGCCAACACGTAGCCGCGCGCCCACTGGCGAGCTACGCTTGCCGTCCGCGATGACGCTCCTATGACATTCGGCGCCGGCATGTTACCACCAGATGGGCAGCTGTTTGAACTCCAAGCCGACATGCCAAACGATTTGGCCTTAGTCGAGGCTTCGCGGTTGTGGCTTTGTCCCTCGGCGCTCCGGTATCCGGAGCACGATGTTGCACATTTCGACCGTGTTCGTCTCTAAACCTGAGCATATTTCCTACGTCGAGGCGATGAGCCGCATGCGGATGAGCATGCTCTCGGCTCCAATGGTCAAGGTAGTTTTAAGCCAGCGATGGCTGGACGCAGCTCCAATATTGGAGTGGTTATCCGTCGCGATGGTCCCGTCATTGTTTGTCGGGCCACTGCCAGCTCTGGTCATTTCGCTTCGTAAAATCAAACCATTCGCCAGACTTGCGCTAATTGAGTTTGCTTCAAATTGACCCTGATGGTGCTAGGGGCATACTACTATCGCATCGACGGAGTCATATCGGTGCGATTGGCGACCGGCCTGTTTATGTCGTTCTGCTCCATGATGGCTCTGCAAGAACTGATAGGGACGCCTGTATCGAAACAACTGCTGGCGCGCCGTGGCGACCTGTTGCGTGTGCATCTATCATGGCATTGGTAATTCGATCGTCCGACAAGTGGCTAATGAATCTCTCGATAGAAGGCTGGGCCATTGATGAGGCGGCGGAAGTTGTAGCCGTCGGCCAGGACGGCTTTGGCCGTATCGCTACGGCGCTAAAGATAATTGCGATGGATCCGGCGCTCGGATTTCGAGATGGCCGATGACCCGTTCGGGAGCTTCTGTTCTTCTCATTAGCCGGTAGACACGCTTGGCATTGACGGGATCGTGGCCGGCGGCTCGCGCTTGAGCAGCGCGGCGATCCGCCGATATCCATAGGTCGGCCGGTGTCCACCAGGCGGCGAATATCGGCCGTGAGCTCCGCATGACCGGCGCGGGTCTGCTCACTCAACCTTGATTGGAACGCGTCACCCCGAGGGTCTCTGCGATCCGTTCCAGCGGGTATCATCTGGCGGCTGCGACCGCCGTGAGTTTTAGTAACTTCAGATAAGGAACTTCTACTTCGGGACATTGCCTTGTTTTGAGCCCGGCTTGTTAACACATTTTGCGCTTGCGACGGGCCAATGCCGATTGTGCGGTTTGGTCAGCGCGGCCCGGCGCAGAGGGAGCAGGGCTTCTGGAGTCGTTGGAGGAACGTATGAAGGTCGGAATACTGGCAGGCGGATTCGGAACCCGCCTTGCTGAAGAGACTGAAATTCGGCCTAAACCGATGGTTGAAATTGGCGGGATGCCGATCTTGTGGCATATCATGATGCATTATCATACCTACGGTCACCGGGAATTTGCGGTCGCGCTCGGCTACAAGGGTGACCACATCAAGCGCTGGTTTGCGGAATACAACAGCCTCAATGGCAGCATGACCGTCAACATGGCGACGGGAGAAATCAAGCGGCATGGCAGCTCCATCCCCGACTGGACGGTCGACCTCGTCGATACCGGGATCAGGACGGGGACCGGCGGTCGCATCAAGCGATTAATGAAATGGATGGGCAACAATACTTTTATGCTGACGTGGGGTGACGGTGTCTCCGACGTCAACCTGAACAGGCTTCTTGCCTTTCACCGTTCACACGGCAAGCTCGCCACGATGACTGCGGTCCGCCCGCCCGCGCGTTATGGACATATTGAGTTCGACGGTCATCGCGTTGTCGAGTTCAACGAGAAATCGCAGGCTGCGGAAGGCTGGATTAACGGCGGCTTCTTTGTGCTGGAGTCGGGTGTGAAAGACTACATCGATGGCGATGAGGTCATGTTCGAATACGCGCCCATGCAGCGGCTCGCAGCCGACGGGCAATTAATGGCATTCCGCCATGAATCGTTCTGGCAATGCATGGACACGCTTCGTGAAAAAACGGTTCTGCAGCGGTTGTGGGACAGCGGCAACCCGCCCTGGAAACTCTGGAAGGACCAAGATCAATGAAGGTTTTGCTGACAGGAAATCGCGGCTACATCGGAGCGGTCCTGGCCCTCATGCTGCTGGAACGCAATCACTCCGTGGTGGGAATGGATAGTGACCTCTACCGGTCGTGCAACTTTGCGGGCGAGCTTGCCGCGGTGCCGACCATCGAGAAGGACATTCGTGACGCGGAGGTCGACGACGTAGCGGGCTTCGATGCCATCATCCATCTGGCCGGATTATCCAACGATCCGCTTGGAGATTATCGCCCCAGTCTCACGGAGGACGTGAATTTCAAGGCGTCGGTGAAGCTCGCCCAACTGGCCAAAAGGGCCGGCGTATCCCGATTTCTTTATGCCTCCTCGTGTAGCTGTTACGGGGCGTCGGGGTCCGACTTTCTCGATGAGAGTGCAGCGTTCAATCCGGTGACGCCCTACGGAAAGTCGAAGGCCAACGTGGAGCAGATCGTCGCTACAATGGCCGACGACTCGTTTAGCCCGACATTTCTGCGGGCATCCACGGCCTATGGGTTGTCGCCGCGAATTCGATTTGACCTGGTCGTCAACAATTTGACGGCTTGGGCTTTTACGACGGGCCAGGTTTATCTCAAGAGCGACGGCTCGCCCTGGCGTCCCATCGTTCACGTGGAGGATATAGCCTTTGCCTATATTGCCGTCCTCGAAGCGGATCGCGATCGCATTCACAATCAGGCATTCAACGTCGGCCTGACGACCGAAAATTATCAGATTCGCGAGATCGCGGAGCTGGTGAGACAGATTGTTCCGAACAGCAAGATCGAATTTGCGCCCGACGCCGGCCCCGATTTGCGATGCTACCGTGTCGATTGCAATTACATTGCCCGGCGCCTCCACGCGTTCAAACCGCAGTGGACTGCGCGACGCGGCGTGGAGCAGCTCTACGATGCGTATTGCAGGACAGGTGTTACGCTGGACGATTTTGAAGGCGAGCGCTTCAGGCGTATCACCCACATTAAGAAATTGATAGGCGACGGAGAGATCGATGACGAGCTTCGCCGTGTTCCAGCTCTCGCCCGTTCCGTTTTGATTTGAATAATTGCGAGCAATATGGCGAATTCAGTAACAGAGGTGACTTGCCGGTCTTGCGGCAGCGCGCGGCTGGAGACGTTCCTTGATCTCGGCGAGACACCGCTTGCCGATCGCCTTCTGACAGAGGCCGATCTCGGCAAGAGAGAGCTCACGTTTCCTCTCCAAGTTGCCTTCTGCCACGAGTGCAGTCTGGTGCAGATCACTGAGACGGCGAACCCGGAGATTCTCTTCGCCGACGCCTATCCCTATTTCTCGTCCTTCTCTCCCGCGCTGCTCAAGCATTCGCGCGAGAACGTGCTCGAACTCATTGCGCGGCGCGAGCTTGGACCCGGCAGCTTCATCATCGAACTAGCAAGTAATGACGGTTATTTGCTGAAAAACTATGTGGAGCGTGGAATTCCGGTGCTCGGCATCGATCCGGCGGAAGGTCCAGCCCAAGCGGCCGAGAAGCTTGGCGTGCCGACGCGCTGCGCTTTCTTCTCCCGCGAACTCGCCGAGACCTTGGGGTCGGAAGGCATACGCGCGGATGTTATCCATGCCAACAATGTGCTCGCCCATGTCGCAGACACCAACGGCTTTGTCGCTGCGATCCGCCGCATTCTAAAGGACGATGGCGTGGCTGTGATCGAAGCACCCTACATCGAGTCGCTGATCGAGCATTGCGAATTTGATACGATTTACCACGAGCATCTCTGCTATTTCTCGGTCACTGCGCTCGATAAGCTGTTTCGCCGTCATGGTCTCTATCTCAACGAGATCAAGCATCTTGCGATTCACGGCGGCTCGCTTCGCCTGTACGTCGAGCTAGAGGAGCGCGTTGATGCAAGCGTGAAGACGCAGCTTGCGCATGAGAAGGCACGGGGGCTCGATAGGATCGGATACTTCCGCGATTTTTCCGCACGAGTCGACACCCTGAAGCGGGAACTTTCCAGGCTGCTGCGCAGTTTGAAATCGCAAGGAGCATCTATCGCAGCGTATGCGGCGGCGGCCAAAGGGGCGACCTTGCTTAACACCGTCGGGATTGACCGGAATCTCGTTGATTTTGTGGTCGATCGCAACGTCCACAAGCAAGGCAAGTATATGCCCGGACAACAGCTGCCGATCCGCCCGACCGAGGCGCTTCTAGAGGTCCAGCCTGATTATGTCCTGCTGCTTGCCTGGAACTTCGCGGACGAAATTCTCGATCAGCAACGGGAGTACCGCGCGCGCGGTGGAAAGTTCATCATTCCTATTCCCTGGCCAACGGTCATATGAGAACAGCCTTGCGATTCGGTGCACCGGCGCCACGCTTACGGTCAATTGAAGATTGCCGTTACGTGCTCCACGATGGCACGAGGCGAAACACGGCTGACTGCGAGTAATCTGCATGAAGTGTCCGGTGTGTAATCGCGGCAATTTATTGAGCTCTGTCCTGATCGACAGGTTGCCGGTGCTGTGTAATGAACTCCACGCGGATGCGGCATCTGCGAGGAGATCGGAGACCGGTCGCTTCGATGGTTGCTTGTGTCGTGACTGCGGACACTTTTTCAATGCGGCCTTCGATGAGCGCAAGGTTCGCTATACGCAGAGCTACGATTCCTCCCTGGATTTCTCACCGAGGTTCGTGTCGTTCGAGGATGAGCTGGCGCGACGGCTGAACGCAAGCTACGATCTCGCCGGAAAGCTGATCATTGATGTGGGCTGTGGTAAAGGCGGCTTCCTCAGGCATGTGTGCTCTTTGAGCGGCGCCAGAGGCGTCGGCTTTGACAAGAGCTTCGAGCAGCGATCACATGATATTACCGGGGTCCGCTTCGTCAAGAACTGGTTCGACGAAACCTATGCGGGTGAAGCTCCGGACCTTGTGGCATGCCGACATGTGCTCGAGCACATGGCCGAGCCGATTTCCTTTCTACGGGCTTTGAATACGCATCACAGTGTTCGTCCAGATACGGTTTTCTACTTTGAAGTGCCAAACGCTCTTTACACCCTGCGCGAGCTGGGAATCTGGGATCTGATTTACGAGCATGTTTCTTATTTCACGCCACCCTCGTTCCGTACGGCGCTCAATATCGCGGGATTCGAGGTCGTGAATGCGGGGACAACGTTCGGTGAACAATTTCTTTATATTGAGGCAAGGACGGGCAAACCGCAAAATCGGGCATTCTCGTCGGATGTGCTGCCGCTTGAGAAACTGGCAGGAGATCTTGACAAGATCTATCATTCAAAAATTAGTTACTGGCGGGATTACATCGCTGACCGGGGACCCTCGTCGACGGCGGTATGGGGTGCGGGGTCCAAGGGCGTCAACTTCTTGAACGTGGTCCCCGGCGCAAACGCGATCAATGCGGTGATCGATCTCAATCCGCACAAACAAGGTCGTTATGCGCCAGGGACAGGCACCCCGATTGTTCCACCGGCGGAATTGGTCGGACGCGGCATCAGCTCGGTTATCGTGATGAATCCTGTCTATTACCAGGAGATCGTGGAGATGGCGTCAGCGCTGGACCGGAATTTGGAAATCTCCCAGGCTTGAACGACACGCGAAGAACCCTCCTGGTTCAGGGCCTACTTGAGATCCGAGGGTGGCTGGGTGGAACTGCGCGATGGCACGTGGGGAATTTGACCCTATTTCCACGCAAGCCGGGATCTGATATTTTTTGCGCTTGCGAAACCGGCCTTAAAGCTTCCATCTCTGGATCATAGTTGGCAACTTCAGGCAGTCCTTCGGGCGCCCTCACTCGGAGCGTTTGCCCCTCATGCTCCGCTGCAGTTGCGCGGATACTATACCGCGTACCGTCGATTCCGATCCATAGCTGCATTCTCCTGGATACAGCCGAGGCGGCGCGTGCTTTGTCTCGGAGAGACTTGGAACTTGCCTGCTGCGACTCCTGCGGCTTCCTGTTCAACCACATCTTCGATGAAGCTGTGATGGGGTACTCGACCAACTTCGAGGAATCCCAACACTTCTCCGGCATTTTCAATGCGTTTGCCAGACGGCTGGCCCGCGAAGCCGCCGAGAAGTGCGCGATAGCCGGCAAGCATGTCATTGAGATCGGTTGCGGCAAAGGCGAATTCCTCCGGGAGCTTTGTGATGTGGGCGGTGCTACGGGGCTCGGCATCGATCCCGGCTACAGGGCCGACGAGGGACGCTCGACGCCGAGCGACAAGGTTCGCTTCATCACCGACCTTTTTTCGGAAAAGTACGAGCACCTCGAGGCCGATGTCATCGTTTGTCGTCACACGCTCGAGCACATCGCACCAGTTCGAAGCTTTGTTGGCTCGATCCGCAGGATGATCGGTGAGCGCGACGACACCGCCGTGTTCTTTGAGACCCCCGACGCCAAGCGCGTGCTTGCTGAAGGCGCTTTCTGGGACATCTACTACGAGCACTGCTCGTATTTCAGCCCGGGAGCGCATGCCAGGCTGTTTCGCCAGGAGGGCTTTGACGTAACCGAGCTTCGCCTCGCCTACGATGATCAGTACATCATTCAATATGCCAACCCGGTGTCCCGACATTCCCCGCCTCGCCTTGCGCTGGAGCAGGACCTCGCAGAGCTGCAATGCCTCGCAGCGAACTTTCCGGAGCGAGTGCGGCAGGTTCAGGACGGTTGGCGAAAACGCGTTCGCTCGGCATGGAAATACGGACAGCGGATTGTGTTGTGGGGCGGGGGATCGAAGGGCGTGTCCTTTCTGACCACGCTCGGACTGACCGAAGAGATAGCGGCTGTGGTGGATGTCAATTCCTTTAAGCAAGGGAAGTTCATGCCGGGGACGGGGCATCCCGTGATCGCCCCGAAAGCGCTCATTAATCAGCCGGCGGATTTGGTGATCGTGATGAATCCAATCTATGTCCCCGAAATCGAGTTGAGCCTGAAGGAGATGGGTCTCAGGCCGGAGATCGTCGCGCTCAGCCCGATGGGGTTCACCTGATGTGAATTTCAGGAGGTTGAAAATCTGGTTCTTTCGTTGGACGTTGGGAGCCTCTTTCAGCCCAATAGCAGCGAACAGAGGCTAAAAATAGCTGTTTGAGCAGGGCGATCGCCTTGGCTTCAAATCCATCAGGGCGACCTGCAATCTGCCAGAACACGAAAAGCGACGCAAAATAGATTACGGCTGCGCAGCCACCATCACGCGCGTAGATCGTCGTCCGTGAAGAACGTTTCTATGCGAAGCGCAGCGGCGAGAAGGCACGACGTAAGGTCAACAGCAACAGGGCACGCAAAAACTCCTCGAACCAGCGGCGGAGCAGGCTGAAGTTGTAGCCGGCGGCGGCGAGCACGGCATTGATACGGTCGCCGTCGCGGCCTTTGAGATAGTTGCGGCGCAGGCGGTGATCGTCTTTGAGATGGCCGATGGGTGTAGCGCCCCACCATGCATTCTCCTCGTCGATAATTGAGGCATATTCGGCTTTTTCTGATGCTTCACTACGATCGGCGGGGATTGAAAAGCCGTCGAAAACCACACCGAGTTGAGGATATCGGCCCAATTTTGTGGCTCTAAGACCGCACTCTTGGAGCATTTTGGTAAGTCTCACAAACGCCCCCGGTTGTCTCACTACATTTCTCTGTTGACAGCGTGGCCTTTGAATAGCCCCGATGTCATTTGGCGAAGCGTAACCGCTATCCTGTCGCGAACCCTGGCCGTGGTCCAAATGACGATCACGGCGAGGACGGCCAAGAAGGGCGTCGTCTGCCGATGTCGGAATGCAATTTCCAGCAAATGCTTCCAACGTTCCCAATTCTCCCGGCGAGGCTGGTGCTTAGCAGCGGCTTCCGGATCCTGCCAGGCCAACAGCACCTTCTTGTCCTTGAGATTCATCGAACGCGCCGGATGCTCGCGATTGTAGAAGATCGCCTCCGGCACGTGCGCAAACCTTCCGAGCAACGTCAGCTCACTCATCAGCGTAAGGTCGGAACCGGAATACGGGCGATGCAAAGTCGATTTTTGAAGTATCTCTCGCCTGAAAAGTCCGAAGCACTCAAAATTTGTTCCACGGTCGTTTAGATCTTTGAGGAGACGCTGGGCCGGTCCGTCATTTGGATCCTGCGCCTTGCGGCCCCTCCCAACCAGAGGGATTTCGCGACCGGCGGTATCGACACTGATTGTCGTCCCATAGGCTAATATGACGTCATGATTTTTCTCCAGAACAGCGACACAAGCACTGACAAAATTCGGACTGATAAGGTCGTCCGCCGCACACCACTTCACGTACTTTCCGGAGCTGCGATGGAATCCCAGGTTGTAATTGCGGCCGGCACCCAAGTTCTTTTCATTGCGGAAATATTTTACCCGAGCGTCTTTCGTAGCGAATTCGCGGCAAATCCGCTCGGTGCCGTCCGTAGAGGCGTTATCTGAAATGATAAGCTCGAAATTATCATAGTCTTGGCCGAGGCAAGACGTAATAGCATCGACGAGATATGCTTTTCCGTTGTAAACAGGAATGGCTAGTGAGACGAGTGGATTTTTTGAGCCTGCTTCGTTCATTTCTCAAATCCAAATGATGGCGCTAGGCGATCCGCTAAATTCAATCTTTGTTTCCAGTCCGCTTCATACCTCGAACAGCTCGTCCCTATATTTCGCGTGCACTCTCTTGGTGATTCATTACAGCAGACATTGAACGCGTGACAGCAGAAATTGAACGCGTGAGGTCCACGCGTAAGACCCTGTCCTCAGCGTTGTTGAGACACATGACCTCGACTTCCTGCAATTCAGCAAACAATTTTTCACGCCAGCGCGGTGACGCTCGTCACCGCCGACAACGTCCACGGATTGACAACGGCTATTGCCAATCCTGCGATCGCGGGGCGCCGGCTTCCGCCTTGGTCGGGTTCATCCATTGCAGAACCACCGTCCTTTACGCTTGGTCCCATATGCTCGTTTGCGTCGAAGCGATTCACGACACGTTCCAAAAATAAAAATCAGGTGCATCGGCTGACGACACACCTGATTTTAGTTTTCTGTTCGGAACGAGCGTGGCGATCACGCCAATCTGGGGACGATCAATAATACGGGCAGATGTATCGGCCCCAGCGGTAGCTGAAATAACAACCGCCACCGTAACCGTAGCCGCGACCCCAACCTCTGCCACGCCCCCAGCCCCAACCTCTGCCGCGTCCCCAGCCTCCACCGCGCCCCCAGCCTCCACCACGGCCCCAGCCTCCGCCGCGACCCCAGCCTCTGCCCTGTGCCTGTGCCTGCGTGGTGGATGCGCCGACCAGGATGGCAGACGTACTGACGAAATAAACGAACACCAAAGCCATCGCTGCGATGCAGCGCGTAACGATACTGTAGCGTTTAGCCATTTTTAGAATCTCCGGTCACTCCAGAAGCACAAACTTTTAGACTCCGCCTTACTTAGACGCTTGAGGCTGTTTTCAGTTCGGGCGCGCCAAGACAATATTTCCATTTGAGTTTCTTGCGGCCGTCCTCAGGAATTTATTGAGAGGGGGGATGAGGTCAAGTTACACTCCGGGTCAGCCACGGATTGGACGTACCGCATCGTCCGCAACGGAGGCTGCCAACGATTGTGCAATGCGCAATTGCGGCGAGCGCGAGACAAACCTACGGCAAAGACCCCGCCAAGAACTTTAGCTCGACAACAATTCCGGATTTTCCTGCGCTCAACCATTCTTGCAAAAGAGTGTCCATGCCCAAGCAACACAGCTACGTTCTCGGCCTGAATACCTATGACCATGATGTGAGTGCATGCCTGCTGCGCGATGGCGCTATCGCGTTCGCCATCGCAAAGGAGCGCATCACGCGCGAAAAGCACGCCACCGGTTTCTACAAGGAGGTGATCGACTATTGCCTCGATGCCGAAGGCATCACGCTGGATGACGTCGATCTGATTGTCCGCAATTGTTACATCCTTCCCGTGACCGAAATGGAAGAGCGGCTGGTCTATCAGGACATGCCGGGCTTCCTTCCCGAGCATGAGCGAACCGCGGCTTCCAAACATCCGCTCTATCTGTCGCGTTCCGACAAGGTGGTGTCGATATCCCACCATCTGGCGCATGCCTACAGCGCGTTTGCGGTATCGCCGTTTGAAGATGGCGTGGTGATGATCGTCGATGGCGTCGGCAGCTATCAATCGGACGTCGTCGAACCCTGTCCGTCGCCCGACACCGCCACGCCGCTCGCGCGCGAATCCGAGAGCTATTACAAATTCAGCGGCTCAAAAATCGAGTGCCTGAAGAAGGTTTGGATGGAGCCCGACCGCGGCTTCCTGAGCGATGAATTTTACAACATGCCCGGACTTGGCGCGCTCTATAGCCGGGCCTCGACCTACATTTTCGGCGACTGGAACAAGTGTGGCGAGCTGATGGGGCTGGCGCCCTATGGCCGCCGCGAGAAGGTCAAGCATCTGCTCGAGCTCACCGACGGCACCTTGCGTGTTCCGCACTGGACGACGGATTTCAAGCAGCCTTTCGTAATGGATCGAGGCAGTTGGGAGGGCAGTCCCTCGATGCGGCATTGGGAGGATCTCGCCTGGCGGGTTCAGGATGACACTGAAAACATCCTGCTTGCCCGCGCCCGTTGGCTTCGCGAAACGACCGGCGCCAAAAATCTGTGTATCGCCGGCGGCGTCGCGTTGAACTGCGTGGCCAACGGCCGTGTTGCACGGGAATCCGGTTTCGAGAATGTCTGGATTCAGCCGGCAGCCGGCGACGATGGTATTGCAATCGGCTGCGCCTATTACGGCTATCTCGAAATTCTAAAGCAGCGCCGCTCATTCGTCATGGACCACTCCTATGTCGGCAAGCGCTACACCGATCAGGACATCCAGAACGCCACGGAGAAATTTCTTGTTCGCATCCAAACCACTGCTGTTCGCAGCGAGAACATCTGCCGGGAGACGGCAAGACTGCTTGCCGAACAGCGCGTGATTGGCTGGTTTCAGGACGGTTCTGAGTTCGGACCGCGGGCGCTCGGCAATCGCAGCCTGCTTGCGGACCCGCGCAAGGCTGAGATGAAGGATATTCTGAACAAACGGGTCAAGCACCGACAGGCATTTCGGCCGTTCGCACCGATCGTGCTGGCCGAACGGGCGAGGGAAGTGTTCGAGGGCGAGGAGGATTCGCCGTTTATGTTGATCGCCAAGCGCGTCCGCCCCGAATGGCGGGACAAGATTCCGGCGGTCGTCCATGTCGACGGAACGGCGCGCGTTCAAACCGTTCGTGAGGAAACCAATCCGGTTCTGTACCGCCTGCTCAGGGAATTCGAGGCGCTGACCGGCGTTCCCGTGTTGATCAACACGTCATTCAACGTCAAGGGTGAACCGATCGTCGAAACGCCGCGCGACGCCGTCGTCTGCTTCCTGACTACGGGCATCGACAATCTGGTCCTGCACGATACGCTGATCTCGAAAAACACGCTCCACAAAATCGTCGGACCGCTGGTCGGCGTTTATACCGACGTCGCGACCATGGTCATGACAAGCACACGGCCGGTGTAAATCGACTGCCCCGGATCAGCTGGCCTTGGCTGCCGCCGGTTTGGGAAGCGGCTTGTCCTGCCTTTTCGACCAGGAGATATAGTAGGCGACGACGGTCATGATCGCTATTCCCGTCACGCTGACGAAAATCTGCGCGAACAGCGAGCCCGAACTCATCATCAATTCGAAATGTCCGACGAAGGAGAGGAACACGCCGACGCAGAACACGGCGAGTGACTGCTGACCGCAGACGATGAGGGGATCGAACATCTTCCATTCCAGGCCCGGCCAATCCTTGGGCACAAACCGGATGACCAAAATGACGATCACCACGAAATGCAGGAAGCGATAGGGCGCAAGATTAGTCTTGTCGTTGGGGTTGAAGGTCGCATAGAGCCAGTGCGGGAACATAGCTCCGAAATCCGGGAACTTGCCGGCCATCGTCATGATGAGCGCAAAGATGAGATAGGCGATGCAAAAATACAGGGTCGCCCGCGCATTGATGATTGCTAATGACCTCCTGGCGCCGCCGAGCGCGCACCATGAGCCGAACACGAACAGCACCTGCCAGCAAAACGGGTTGAAGTACCAGGTCCCGGCGGGATAGGCGGGTAGATTCCAGCCGAACTGGCGGGCTGCGAGCCACAGCGCAATCGACGCCAGCATGGTCAGGTTGGGTTGGCGCAGCATCATCCACAGCACCGGCGGAAAAAGTCCCATCAGCACGATATAAAGTGGAAGCACGTCCAGATTGACGGGCTTGAATTTCAGCAGCAATCCCTGCCGCAGCGTTTCGATCGGACTGTCGACCAGACCCGCCACATTGAATTCGTTGATGATCTCGGGATCGCTGAAACGCTGCGCGACATAACCGATCGAAACAATATAGATGACGAACAGGATGACGTGGGCGACGTAGAGCTGCCAGACGCGCTTGGTCAGGCGGGTGGCGCCGACGATGAAACCGCGTTCGAGCATCATCCGGGCGTATACAAACGACGCGGTGTACCCCGAAATAAAAACAAAGAGATCCGCAGCATCGCTGAAGCCGTAATTTCTGGTGGTGATCCAGTTCACGACGTTGTCGGGAATGTGATCCAGAAAAATTGCCCAATTCGCGACCCCGCGAAACAGGTCGAGCCGGAGATCGCGTCCTTTTTCAGGTAGGGTTGCGTTGATTTTCATGGAGGCCGTTTCGAAGTAATTCTTTCGAGAAGATCGCGCAGCGTGACAGCGGGTTGTCAGCCGTGCGCGCGGCGAAGATTGTCACAGCGCAGCATAATGACTATACCGGTCCGGAAAAATGTCTCATCCAGGGGTGGGAATCACCGATCAAACTCCTGAAAGGTGTCTCTATACTATCCTGGCCGTTTCCACCACGCGCTTCCATGCCGCATTTCTCACGGGGTCCGATCATCCATGACCGCACGCATCTTTAAGCCCGCTAAAAACGCGATGCAATCGGGGACCGCCAAAACCAGGGAATGGCAGCTCGATTTTGAACCCGAGCAGCCGCCCGTCATCGAACCTTTGATGGGCTGGACCAGCTCCGGCGACATGAAGCAAGAACTCACCCTTCGCTTCGACACCAAGGAAGAGGCTGTGGCCTATTGCGAGCGTGAGGGCATTCCCTATCAGGTCATAGAGCCGAAGGAGCCGGAACGCCGGCCAGCCGCCTACGCCGACAATTTCGCATTCCGGCGCGCCGAACCCTGGACCCACTAGGGGTCGTAATCGCCAAGGCACATCCGGGCATTCCCCGCGCGACCGAAAGTTCTGGGTTGCCTAAGGCGGCGGCGCAATGACACCATGATCCGAGCCCCGATGCGCAGATTGCGGCGCACAATAGACTGCTGAAGGCCATGCCGCTTCATTCCAGCACCGACCCCACCTCGTCAGATTTTGCCCGCAACGCTGAAGCGATGCGCGCGCTGGTCGCAGAACTCCGGCAAAAGCTCGATCAGGTGGCCGGCGGCGGTGGCGAGGCATCCCGCGCCCGGCACATTTCGCGCGGCAAGATGCTGGCACGTCAGCGCGTCGATCTCTTGATCGATCCGGGAACGGCATTTCTCGAATTGTCGCCGCTTGCGGCCTTCGGCCTCTATGGCGGCGACGTGCATTCGGCAAGCGTCATCACCGGCGTCGGCCGGATCTCGGGGCGTGAATGCGTTGTTGTCGCCAACGATGCGACCATCAAGGGCGGCACCTATTATCCGATGACGGTGAAGAAGCATCTTCGCGCGCAGGATATCGCGCGGCAGAACAATCTGCCCTGCGTCTACATGGTCGATTCCGGCGGCGCGTTCCTGCCGCAGCAGGACGAGATTTTTCCCGACGAGCGGCATTTTGGCCGCATCTTCTACAATCAGGCGCAGATGTCCGCGCAGGGCATTCCGCAGATTGCGATTGTGATGGGTTCCTGCACGGCCGGCGGGGCCTATGTCCCGGCGATGTCGGACGAAAGCATTATCGTGCGCAACCAAGGCACGATTTTTCTCGGCGGACCGCCGCTGGTAAAGGCCGCGACCGGGGAAGTGGTCACTGCAGAAGAACTCGGCGGCGCCGACGTGCACTCGCGGCAATCCGGCGTCACCGATCACTACGCGCAGAACGACAGCCATGCGATCGGGATTGCACGGCGTATCGTCGCCACGCTGAAGCCGCCGCAGCGCGTTGCCTTGAACATGCGCGAACCGCGCGAGCCGCGGTTTGCGCCTGAGGAAATTTATGGCGTGGTCCCCGTCGATGGGCGCAAGCCGTTCGACGTGCATGACATTATTGCCCGCGTGGTCGACGGCTCGGAATTCGACGAATTCAAGAAGTTATACGGCCAGACGCTGATTTGCGGTTTCGCCCATATCTGGGGATACCCGGTCGGCATCATCGCCAACAACGGCATCCTGTTCAGCGAAAGCGCGCTGAAGGGCGCGCATTTCATCGAGCTGTGCTGCCAGCGCAATATCCCTTTGGTGTTCCTGCAGAACATCACCGGCTTCATGGTCGGCAAGAAATATGAAGCCGGCGGCATTGCGCGCGACGGCGCCAAGCTGGTGACGGCGGTGGCGACCGCGGGGGTGCCGAAATTCACTGTCGTGATCGGCGGCTCTTACGGGGCCGGCAATTACGGGATGGGCGGCCGCGCCTACAGCCCGCGTTTCCTCTGGATGTGGCCGAACGCCCGGATCTCTGTGATGGGCGGCGAGCAGGCGGCGATGGTACTAAGCCAGGTCCGTCGCGATAACATTGAGGCAAAGGGCGAGACATGGTCGGCGGACGAGGAGGACAAGTTTCGTGCGCCCATCCGCGCCCAATATGAGAGTCAGGGCAGTCCCTACTACGCCACCGCCCGGCTCTGGGATGACGGCGTGATCGATCCCGCCGATACACGGCTGGTGCTCGGCCTTGGTCTTTCGGCCGCAACCAATGCGCCGATCGAGCCGACCCGCTTCGGCCTGTTCAGGATGTGATGATGGATCGCCCCAAACAGTACCGGCGATTTCGCAGCCTGCTGATCGCCAATCGCGGCGAGATCGCCTGCCGCGTGACCCGAACGGCAAAGGCAATGGGCCTGCGCACGGTTGCGGTTTATTCCGAAGCCGACCGCGGCGCGATGCATGTCGCCATGGCCGATGAAGCTATCTTGCTCGGACCGGCGCGGGCGCGCGACAGCTATCTCAATATCGAGCGCGTGGTTGAAGCGGCGCGCATGAGCGGCGCTGAAGCCGTGCATCCCGGTTACGGATTTCTTTCCGAGAGTGCAGAATTCGCGCAAGCATGCGCGGACGCGGGATTGGTTTTTGTCGGTCCAACTGCCGGCATGATCAAGGTGATGGGCTCGAAATCGGGCTCAAAAATGCTGATGGAACAGGCCGGCGTGCCGCTGGTGCCGGGCTATCACGGCGAGGCCCAGGACGAGGCGACGCTGGCGAAGGCCGCGGACAAAATCGGCTTTCCGGTTCTGATCAAGGCGTCGGCGGGAGGCGGTGGTCGCGGCATGCGCATCGTGGGTTCGGCAAACGAGCTTGCAGCGGCGGTTATCAGCGCCAAGCGCGAGGCCAAGGCCGCCTTCGGCGACGATCGCATGCTGATCGAGAAATTCGTCGAAAATCCGCGCCACATCGAAGTGCAGATCATCGGCGACAGCCACGGTAATTTGCTGTCGCTGTTCGAGCGCGAATGCACGTTGCAGCGGCGGCATCAGAAGGTGATCGAGGAAGCGCCGTCGCCGACACTTAATGCCTCGCAGCGCGAGGCAGTGTGCGCCGCCGCGCGCAAGGCAGCTGCCGCGGTAGATTATGTCGGCGCCGGGACCATCGAGTTTGTTTCCGACGGCAAGGATGTCTTCTTCATCGAGATGAACACCAGGCTGCAGGTCGAGCATCCCGTAACCGAGCTGATCACGGGCATTGATCTCGTGGAATGGCAGTTGCGCGTGGCATTCGGCGAAAAACTTCCGCTGGCACAGGATCAAATCAAGTTAGACGGACATGCGATCGAGGCGCGGGTCTACGCCGAAAATCCGCATAAGAATTTCATGCCGTCGGCCGGTCG
>Ga0208984_1000007_pt1 | contig 27786 bp, 16 predicted proteins | sample MedBloCAOM3_M3_FD_187851 | JGI IMG/M metagenome (GOLD analysis project Ga0208984, IMG submission 187851) | Forest soil microbial communities from El Dorado National Forest, California, USA - Mediterranean Blodgett CA OM3_M3 (SPAdes) (version 2) | ecosystem: Environmental > Terrestrial > Soil >... | reverse complement strand
CACATGGTCACGACCGGAAATGAGGCTGGCCTTGAGACACCGGACTTGATGAGCTATTTCGCGGCCGATCCCTCCATCCGCGTGATCGTGGTTTATCTTGAAGGCGTGCGGAACACCAAGGTCTTCCGCGAAGCCTGCAAGGCCGCGCGCGCGGCCGGCAAGCCGGTGATTGCGCTCAAACTCGGGGCGTCCGAGGGCGGGCGCGCCGCCGCCATGGCGCACACCGGCGCGCTCGCCGGCTCGATCGAAACCTTCGACGCCATCTCGACACGGGAAGGCGTGATCCGCGTGCGCGGTCTCGACGAATTGATCGAAACCACCGAATGCTTTGTTCATGCCGACCCGCCGAAAGGTGCGCGCCTTGCCGCGGTCACGTTATCAGGTGGCAAGCGCGGTCTCCTGATCGACGCATTTTCATCGGCGGGTTTGAATTTCGCTCAACTCAGCCAGAACGCAAACGACAGGCTCGCGAAGATGCTCGGCCCCGGCAGCATCGTCGGCAATCCGCTGGATGCGGGATTCGCGGCGGTGGTCGATCCCTCGGTCTACATGCAGTCGATCAAGATCATGATCGACGATCCCGACACCGACATCGTCATCATCGACTCGGAGCTGCCAAAGGCGCCGCACGAATTGCGCGAAAGGAATCTGCGCATCGTCAACGAGATGGCTGCGACCGCCGGCAAGCCTGTCGTCTATATCAGTACGATGTCGATCGGCTTTACCGAATTCACCAAGGGTTTGCGCAGGTCGCTGCCGCATATCGCAGTCATGCAGGGCCTCGATCGGGCGGTGGGTGCGATCAAGGCGTTGATCGATTACGCCTCGCTGCGCAAGGAAGTGCCGGATCTCGTATCGAGTTCCAGCGCTTCGGCGCGCGCGACGCTCGAGAGAACGCTCAAGAGCTCCACGGGTGCCGCATTGGACGAAGTCGCGTCAAAAAAATTGCTGAGAGCTTATGGCATTCCGGTGTCAAAGGAAGAGATTGCGCAGACGGCGGCAGATGCCGTGAAGATCGCCAAGAAAATCGGCTTTCCCGTCGTCGCCAAGGTTGTCAGTGCCGAAATTTTGCACAAATCCGACATCGGCGGCGTAGTGCTGAACATCAATAGCGCAGCCGAAGTCAAGAAAGCCTTCAACGACATCACCGCACGCGTCAAGAAGCTGAAGAACAAGCCGAAGCTCGAGGGCATCCTGATCGCGCAACAGGTCAAGGCCGAGCTTGAGCTTGTCGTAGGTAGCGCACTCGATGCCGAGATGGGACCGGTGGTTTTGTTCGGGACCGGCGGCGTCGATATTGAACTGATGAAGGATGTCGCTTTGGCCGGCGCTCCGCTCGACGTGGCCGAGGCCAGGGAACTGATCAACCGGACCAAAGCCGGCGTGAAGCTGAAAGGATATCGCGGCAAGCCTGCGCTGCACGAGGCCTCAGCCGTGAAGGCTCTCGTCGGCCTCTCCAACCTGATGGCAGACGCCGGCACCCGGATCGCTTCGATCGACATCAACCCGTTTCTGATCAATACCAGGACCGGCGTCGCCGTCGATGCTCTGATCGTTCTCAACAATGCCGCCGCCAAAAGCGCCGCCGGCCATTGATACCCGGCGCGACGATCGAGGATCGTGGACTCGTAGTCGCTTCAGCGAAAACACGAGCCGCGCGGACCGCCGACTGCGGGTCGTCGTGTCAGCCCACGGTAACGAAAACCTGCGCTTGACAGCGCCGGCCAAGGGCATACTCTCCCACTAGACCGATCGGTCTAGGCCATAAACAAGCCAAGCGAGGGAGAGGAAACATGCGCGTTGCAAAGGAACAGGTGGATATCAAGATGGCTATCCCAGGCGCTGTTATCCGTCAGCGCACGGATTTCGGCGATGCGACTGGATACGGCAGGATCAGCGGCGAGTACTTTACCCTTTCCGCAGGCGTGGATACCACCCCGCTATTCCAGGGGCTGGAGGAAAACCTCTGTCAATGCCCCCATTGGGGCTTCGTGCTGCGTGGTGAGCTCACCACCACCGATGCGGCTGGCAAGCAGGAGAAAGTCAGCGCCGATGACCTGTTCTATTGGCCACCTGGGCACAATGTGAGGGTTGATGCTGACGCGGAGATCGTCATGTTCAGCCCTCAGCACGAGCATAGCCACGTCATCAACCACATGATTGAAAAGACAAAGGGCTAGACTCCGCAGTCGGGATCGTCGCGGCACCTTGTCGAGAACATCGCAATAATGCATTCGACCAAGCAACGCCTGATCGACGCCGGGCTCCGCATGCTGCTGGAGCAGGGCTACAATAGTTTGGGCATCCAGGCCCTGCTCATAGCGACGGGAATTCCAAAGGGCTCCTTTTACCATCACTTCAAGGACAAGGAGGATTTCGCGCTCAAGGTCATCGACGCATATATAGCGGAGGTCCACGCCGGCCTCGATGACTGCCTGCGAGATCACGCGCGGCCTCCGCTCGCGCGGGTGCGACACTTTTTCGAGCTGACACAGCAGAAGTACCAGGAGGACGGCTATATGGGCTGCCTCATGGGGGGGCTCGGACAGGAACTGTCGGGCGTGAGCGAGGTGTTTCGGCGTAAGATCGAATGGTGCTTCTCCTCAATCGCCGAACGCGTGGCGACCTGCCTGGACGAGGCTCGGCAAAGAGGTGAGATCCCTACCGGATGTGACGTGCGGCAGATGGCAGATCTTTTGGTCGATTGCTGGGAGGGCGCCGCCCTGCGTAGCCGTCTGCGGCGGAACCCCGCGTCGCTGAACGCGATGCTCGACTTCTACATCCGCTCGGTCGTCGTTGGCTGACCGCATTTAACAGAGCAGCAAGGCAACGCGGACCGCAGGTCCTTACGAGCAGGCAAACAATACTGTGGAATAGAAGTCGCTGAGGACCGCTTTTGGGCCACAAAGAGGCCGCGCTTGGCTGATCGCGAGAAGCGCCGCAGGCGCGGCCCTGCAGCATTGGCCTTTCGCTCGTTTTGCGTTGCCCGTACAATCAGGAGATGGCGACGTGCGCTAGACCCTTAGCCAGGCACATCGCAGCCGGATTTTGGGATGAAAACGCGGGCGAGCAACCTGATGATCGGATCCACGACACTTGCGGTCATCGCCGCGGCGTTCGTTGGGCATCTCGGGTTCCAGAAAATTCAGGGCATCCAACAGCGAAGCGCGCTTCGCATCGTTTTCGAAGGTTCCGCCAGTGGTTTGCGCAAGGGCGGCAGCGTGAACTTCGACGGTGTTCAAGTTGGGGAAATCTTGTCCCTCAAGCTCGACAACCCGCGCAAGGTTGTCGCCCTTGTCCGGCTGGATAACAGCGCCCCGATCCGCAAGGACACGGTTGTGGGCCTGGAATTCCAGGGGCTCACCGGCGTGGCGGCGATCTCGCTGACGGGCGGCGCGGCTGCCGCGCCCCCGGTGCCGCCGGATGAGGATGGCATTCCAGTCCTGACGGCCGACCTGAGTGAGACGGAATCGATCCGCGATACACTGCACAATGTCGATCGGGTCCTTGTCGGCAATCAGGCCACGCTGAAAAATGCGCTGCTGAATTTCGAGACCTACACGGCGAGATTGGCAAGCAAGGGCGATGCCATCGACAGCATCATACGTAAGGCTGACAATGCCTTCGAGAGCTTCGACAGCGCCATGACAAAGATCGATAACGTCGTGCCCGGCCTTGCGGACGGAAAGGCCGACGAGCTGTTTCACAAGGTGAAGTCGATTCGCGAACTGGCCGAGAGCTTCAATAAGCGCTCCGGCGCCTTGATCGAGGAAGGACGTCGCTCGCTGCTCGATGCCAGCCAGGCAGCCATCAAGGTGACCCGCAAATTCGAACCGCAAGCCGGAAGCGGCGGCAGCGCAACCTCACCGAGAATCCCAAGCCAAAAGCGGCAGTGAAGGTTCGCACCACCTTAACCATAAGCGCACCTGCGACGGTTCCAATTCCCAGAAGATATGACGAAAGGCGCTCGAACAGCGAGCGCGGCACCCCGCAGCCATGGCGGTCTCAAAAGGGTCGCGATCATCGAATGTGGTCCGGTCCGCAGGCATTCCCGATGAACAAATAAGGCTCAGTCTTCGGGAACAAAAGTTCCGCCGCCGAGTTGTCTCCGTCCGTCCAGTTTCAGCGGCTTAGGATCTCTAATGGCTCAGCTATTTCGCTTGATCTGAGATCGTCTGCGCGATTTTATGATGCAAAACAATCGACTCGCACGTGCTCGAATTCGAGCGCGCATTTGCTGAGGGAATGCCATGAGTGATCTCGATCCGGCCGCTCCATCCACCAAACGTCGCACCAAGGTCAAGCCGTTAACGAACGGAAATCCGAACCCTTCGCAGGAGTTGCTTCACGCGCTCCAGGCGATGCGAAGTGGAGACTTCTCGGTACGGATGACCGGTGACCATCTCGGGATCGAGGGAAAGATCGCCGATACGTTCAATGAAATCGTCGCTGCCAATCAGCGGATGGCGCAGCAACTGGAACGTGTGGGTCAAGTTGTCGGCCGGGAGGGAAAGACCCGGCAGCGCGTCAAGTTCGGACTTGCCAGCGGCTCATGGGCCGACATGGAAGGCTCAGTAAATACGCTGATAGATGATCTGCTTTGGCCGACACGTGAAGTGACCAGAGCCGTTGCCGCCGTTGCGCAAGGCGATCTGTTGCAAACCGTCCAGTTGGATGTCGATGGCCGTCCGTTGGGCGGCGAATTTTTGCAGTCGGCTACCATCGTCAACACGATGATCAAGCAGCTTAGCGTCTTCACGTCCGAGGTAACGCGCGTCGCGCGCGAAGTCGGGACGGAAGGCAAACTCGGCGGTCAGGCGCAGGTCCCCGAGGTGACGGGCGTTTGGAAGGACTTGACCGAGAGCGTCAATTCCATGGCCAACAATCTCACGGGCCAGGTTCGAAACATCGCCGAGGTCACCATCGCCGTCGCGAACGGCGACTTATCCAAAAAGATCACCGTGGACGTCCGCGGCGAAATTCTGCAGTTGAAGGAAGCCATCAACACGATGGTGGATCAGCTTCGCTCGTTCGCGTCCGAAGTCACTCGCGTCGCGCGCGAAGTCGGTACCGACGGCAAGCTCGGCGGCCAAGCGATCGTGCCCGGCGTCGCCGGGACGTGGAAGGACTTGACCGATTCCGTGAATGCGATGTGCGGCAACCTGACCGCACAGGTACGCAATATCGCTCACGTCACGACCGCGGTCGCCCGCGGTGACCTCTCGCGCAAAATCACGGTGGACGTGCGCGGCGAAATTCTGGAGCTAAAGGACACCATCAACACGATGGTCGATCAGCTCAATTCATTTGCTTCGGAAGTAACCCGCGTCGCCCGTGAAGTTGGCACCGAAGGAAAGCTGGGCGGCCAGGCCCAGGTGCCTGGCGTCGCCGGAACCTGGAAGGACCTCACCGACAACGTCAATTTCATGGCCAGCAATCTGACAGCCCAGGTCCGCAACATCGCCGACGTCGCCACCGCAATCGCCGGCGGCGATCTTTCCAAAAAGATCACCGTGAACGTGTCGGGCGAAATCCTTCAGCTCAAGGAAACGCTCAACACCATGGTCGACCAGCTCAACGCCTTCGCCGGGGAGGTGACGCGCGTCGCGCGCGAGGTCGGTACCGATGGCAGACTGGGCGGTCAGGCAAACGTGCTCGGCGTCGCCGGCACCTGGAAGGATTTGACCGAGAGCGTCAACTCGATGGCGAGCAATTTGACGGCCCAGGTCCGCAACATCGCGGAAGTGACGACTGCGGTCGCCAATGGCGACCTGTCCAAAAAGATCACCGTGGACGTTCGCGGTGAGATTCTTGAATTGAAAGACACCATCAACACGATGGTTGATCAACTCAACGCGTTCGCCGGCGAAGTGACGCGTGTCGCGCGCGAGGTAGGTACCGAAGGCAAATTGGGTGGCCAGGCACTGGTGCGCGGCGTTGCCGGCACCTGGAAGGATTTGACCGACAGCGTGAACTCGATGGCCAGCAACCTGACCGGCCAGGTCCGCAACATCGCCGAGGTTGCAACCGCCGTGGCAAAGGGCGACCTGTCGAAAAAAATTACGGTGAACGTGTCCGGCGAAATCCTGCAGCTGAAGGAAACGCTGAACACGATGGTCGACCAGCTTAACGCGTTTGCCGGTGAGGTGACGCGCGTCGCGCGCGAAGTCGGCACCGACGGCAAGCTCGGCGGTCAGGCCGAAGTGCCCGGCGTTGCCGGCACGTGGAAAGACCTGACGGACAGCGTGAATTCGATGGCCGGCAACCTGACGGCCCAGGTTCGCAACATCGCCGAGGTGGCAACCGCGATTGCCGGGGGCGATCTTTCCCGCAAGATTACGGTGGACGTGCGTGGCGAGATTCTGCAGCTCAAAGAAACGCTCAACACGATGGTCGATCAGCTCAACCGGTTCGCCGGCGAGGTGACGCGCGTGGCGCGCGAGGTCGGAACCGAAGGCCGCCTCGGCGGTCAAGCCAACGTGCCGGGCGTGGCCGGCACCTGGAAGGATTTGACCGATAGCGTGAACTCGATGGCCGGAAATTTGACCGCTCAGGTTCGCAATATCGCCGAGGTGACGACGGCTGTTGCGCGCGGTGACCTGTCGCGCAAGATTACCGTGGACGTGAAAGGTGAAATTCTTGAGCTAAAGAACACGATCAACACGATGGTCGATCAGCTCAACGCGTTTGCTTCGGAAGTGACGCGCGTGGCGCGCGAAGTCGGCACCGAAGGCAAGCTGGGCGGTCAGGCTGAAGTGCCAGAAGTCGCTGGCACCTGGAAGGACCTCACCGACAACGTCAATTTCATGGCGTCGAACCTCACCGCGCAGGTTCGCAACATCGCCGAAGTGGCGACTGCGATCGCGGGCGGCGACCTATCCAAGAAGATCACGGTCGACGTTCGCGGTGAAATCCTGCTGCTCAAGGACACCTTGAATACCATGGTCGAGCAGCTTCGCTCGTTTGCAGCCGAGGTGACGCGCGTCGCGCGTGAAGTCGGCACCGAAGGTCGCTTGGGCGGCCAGGCAGTGGTGCCCGGCGTCGGCGGCACTTGGAAGGACCTGACCGACAACGTCAATCTCCTTGCCGCCAACCTCACCACTCAAGTCCGTAACATCGCCGAAGTTACGACTGCGGTGGCGCGCGGCGACCTGTCGCGCAAGATCACCGTCGACGTGAAGGGCGAAATTCTCGAACTCAAGAACACCATCAACACGATGGTGGACCAATTGAACGCGTTCGCCGGTGAGGTTACCCGCGTTGCGCGTGAGGTCGGCACCGAAGGCAAGCTCGGCGGACAAGCGCAAGTTCCCGGAGTGGCTGGAACCTGGAAGGACCTGACCGACACCGTGAACTTCATGGCGGCCAACCTGACCGAACAGGTGCGCGGCATCGTCAAGGTCGTGACAGCCGTCGCCAACGGCGACCTGAAACAAAATCTGACCGTGAAATCAAAGGGCGAAGTTGCCGCGCTTGCCGAGACCATCAACAACATGACTGACACGCTGGCGACGTTCGCCGATCAGGTCACCAGCGTCGCACGCGAAGTGGGTGTGGAGGGCCGCCTTGGCGGTCAAGCCAACGTGCCGGGCGCGGCCGGGACATGGAAGGATTTGACAGGCAACGTCAACTTGCTGGCGGCCAATCTGACATCGCAAGTGCGCGCTATCGCCGAGGTGGCGACAGCCGTCACCAAGGGTGACCTGACTCGTTCGATTCAGGTGGACGCCAGAGGCGAAGTGGCGGAGCTAAAGGACAACATCAATACGATGATTGGCAATTTGAGGCTGACGACCGATGTGAACACCGAGCAGGACTGGCTGAAGACCAACCTGGCCAAATTTACAAACATGCTTCAAGGCCAGCGTGATCTTTCCACGGTCGGCCGGCTGCTTCTGACCGAGTTGACACCCCTGGTAAATGCGCACAAGGGCGTGATCTACCAGGTCGAAGATGAAGATAATCCGCAATTGCGCCTGCTTTCGGCTTACGCCGGCGACGGGATCAATCCTCATCTGCAAATCGTGCAATTTGGCGAGGGCCTCATCGGGCAATGCGCGATGGACAAGCGTCAGCGACTTGTATCGGACATCCCGACCGATGCAGCCGCGATCAATTCGGCGCTCTTGCGCGTCGTACCGAAGAATCTCGTGGTGCTTCCGGTCTTGTTCGAGAACCAGGTCAAGGCCATCATCGAACTGGCTTCAGTTAGCGCGTTCACGACGTCGCAAATGATCTTCCTCGAACAACTCACGGATAGTATCGGGATTGTGCTCAACAGCATCGAAGCAACCATGCAGACGGAAGGACTGCTGAAACAATCGCAACAGCTCGCCGGAGAGTTGCAGACGCAGCAGAAAGAGCTGCAGCAGACGAATGAGCAGCTGGAGCAAAAGGCTCAACAGCTGGCCGAACGCAACGTCGAAGTGGAACGCAAAAACCAGGAAATCGAACAGGCGCGGCGTGCGCTCGAAGAGAAGGCGACCGAACTTTCACTGACATCGAAGTACAAGTCCGAATTTCTTGCCAACATGTCGCACGAACTTCGTACGCCACTCAACAGCATATTGATACTTGGCCAGCAGCTTACCGAAAATCCGGACGGCAATCTGTCTTCCAAGCAGGTCGAATTTGCGCGGACCATTCATGGCGCGGGCACCGATTTGCTGAATCTGATCAGCGACATCCTCGACCTGTCCAAGATCGAATCTGGAACGGTGACCGTGGACGCGGAGGAAATTCTCACGGCCAATCTCCTTGAAACAGTAGGGCGCCCGTTCCGGCACGAAGCGGAAAACCGGCAATTGTCTTTCAACATCGATCTCGATCCCAATCTGGGACGCAGCATCGTCACCGATTCAAAGCGGCTGCAGCAGGTCCTTAAAAATCTGTTGTCGAACGCGTTCAAGTTTACCGCCGACGGCGGCGTGCGCCTCAGCGTTTCGGCGGCCCTGGGCGGTTGGAGCGCCGAACATCCCATCCTCAATCATTCTCCTGCCGTTGTCGCCTTCGAGGTGTCCGATACCGGCATCGGTATCCCCTTGGAAAAGCAGAAGCTGATCTTCGAGGCATTTCAACAGGCGGATGCAGGCACCAGCCGAAAATATGGCGGCACCGGCTTAGGCTTGGCCATCAGCCGCGAACTTGCGAGCCTGCTGGGCGGCGAAATTCATCTTCAGAGCACCCCCGGCAAGGGCAGTACCTTCGTTCTCTATTTGCCGCTGAAATACTCCGGGCCGACGGTGGCTCCGCGGGTCAGTACTGCGTCCCAATACAGCGCTGCGCCGGCGCTGCAGGTCGCGGCACAAGAGCGCGTCATCGAACAGCTCGCGGACGACCGATTAAATCTCGAACCAGGAGACACTATTCTTCTCGTTGTTGAAGATGACCCGCACTATGCGCGCGTGCTGGTAGATTTGGCTCGCGATAAGGGCTTCAAAGTCCTGGTCGCGGCCCGCGGTTCGGAGGCGCTGGATCTTGCCAAGCAATTCCAGCCCACCGCGGTATCGCTCGATGTCTTCCTGCCCGACATGCTCGGATGGACGGTGCTTAGCCAACTAAAACACAATCCTCTGACCCGGCACATTCCGGTCCAAATCATTACGCTGGACGAAGACCGTCAGCACGCGCTGGCGCGGGGTGCGTTCTCCTTTGTTAACAAGCCAACCACGACTGAAGGGGTTAGCGCGGCCTTGTCCCAGATCAAGGAGTACGCCAAACCCCGCCGCAAACGCCTGCTGATCGTGGAGGACAATGCGGCGGAACAGATGAGCATCAGGGAGCTTTTAGACCACAACGACATCGAGATCGTCACGGCTGACACTGGCGCGGGTGCGCTTTCCACATTGCGCGAGAGCCCGTGCGACTGCGTTGTGCTCGATTTACGGTTGCCTGACATGAGCGGTTTCGAGGTGCTCGATAACATCCGCCACGACGACTCCTTGTCCAATGTGCCCGTGGTCGTCTTCACCGGTCGCGAGCTTTCGGTCGAAGAAGATGCGGAGCTGCATACGATGGCTCGAAGCATCGTGGTGAAAGGCGTGGAGTCGCCGGAGCGTCTATTGGACGAAACGTCTCTGTTTTTGCATCGTGTGATCACCGAATTGCCGATCGAGAAGCAGCGAATGCTCGAGAAGCTCAATAGTTCCGATGAGGATCTCGTCGGTCAAACAGCACTGCTTGTGGATGATGACGCTCGCAACATCTTCGCGCTAAGCAGCGTGCTGGAGCGGCGCGGCATGAAAGTCCTCACCGCCACCACGGGCAGCGAGGCGGTCGCGCTGGTCGGGTCGAACCCGGAGATCGCGATCGTTCTGATGGATATCATGATGCCGCAGATGGATGGCTATCAGACCATAGGTGTTATCCGCGACAACCCGTCGTTCCGACGGCTGCCCATCATTGCCCTTACCGCCAAAGCGATGAAAGGAGATCGAGAGAAGTGTCTGGAAGCTGGCGCCTCCGATTATCTGGCCAAGCCGGTCAACACTGAGCAGCTGCTCCTCGCCATACGCATGTGGCTACACCGCTGATTGTGCATTCGATGATGGACCATGAAAAGGTAAACATTCTTCTCGTCGATGATCAGCCGGCCAAGCTGCTTGCCTATGAGGTCATTCTTAAGGAGCTTGGCGAAAACCTCGTCGCCGCCGCATCGGGACGGGAAGCGCTCGAATACCTGCTCAAGAACGAAGTTGCGGTTATTCTGGTCGACGTTTGCATGCCCGAGCTGGACGGATTCGAGCTCGCCGCCATGATCCGCGAGCATCCCCGCTTCCAGAAGACGGCGATGATTTTCATTTCAGCAATTCAAGTCAGCGATATAGACCGCCTTCGCGGGTACGAGATGGGCGCGGTGGATTACGTTCCGGTACCGGTAGTTCCAGAGGTATTGCGCGCAAAGATCAGGGTATTCGCCGAACTATATCGCAAGACCAGACAGCTGGAGCGGTTCAATGCCGAGCTTGAAGGTCGCGTTCGCGCCCGCACGGCCGAGCTCGAGGAATCGAACGCGAGACTTCTCGAAAGCGAGCAGCGCCGTAGCCTTGCCATCGCAGCCGGCCGAATGGGTTCCTGGGATTGGGATTGGGTCAACGGGGACTGGATGTGGGACGAAGGGCAATTCCGCATCTTTGGAGTCGATCCGCAAACCTTTGTGGCGACCCCCGCAAGCGTTCAAGCGTTGCTTCATCCAGAAGATATTGACGAACTGCGCAAGGCCATAGCCCAGTTCGCCAAGGGCGCAAGATCATATGAGGCAGAGTTTCGAATCAATCGACCGGACGGCGAGACTCGCTGGTGCGTTGGCACGGCCGCTGCAACCCTCGACAAGGGCGGCCGCGTGGTGCGCGTCAGCGGTGTCACCGTTGATATCACTGAACGGAAGCGGGCGGAAGAACGTCAAAACCTGTTGACTCGGGAGGTCGATCACCGCGCCAAGAATGCGTTAGCGCTTGCGCAATCTATCGTTCGGCTCACGCGAGGCGAAGACGTCAAGGCTTACATTCAGGCCGTGGAAGGGCGGATCAGCGCTCTCGCGCGGGTGCATACCATCCTCTCATTGTCGAGTTGGCAGGGCGCGGAAATAGGAAAGTTGGTCGATGAGGAGCTCGCGCCTTATTCTACCGGCGATCAGATCGAATTTTGTGGTTCAAAGATTCAGTTGCAACCTGCAACTGCGCAAACACTTGCTCTAGCCCTGCACGAGCTGGTCACCAATTCGGCAAAGTATGGAGCTCTGTCGACGCTGTCTGGTCGCCTCACAATCAAGTGGGAAATCCACGCAGATGTTCTTCAGATGGTGTGGGAAGAGAGGGATGGCCCCGTTGTCGAGAAACCTGCATCACGCGGATTCGGAACAAGAAGCGTAATCGCCAGCATCGAGTCGCAGCTCGGCGGACAAGCCGAGTTCGACTGGCGCTCCGAAGGTCTGATTTGCCGGCTATCGGTTCCGCTCATGCACGACACGGCAACGCGACAGCTCAACCATCACCAAAATCTGGCCGTCAATGGCAACGGTGCTGAGCTAGCTTCGAGATCCGCGGACGCGTGAGCCCGAGTTCGGCTTCGGCAACGATCGTGACGGTGCGGGAGCCCACGACCCCTGGTTGGCTCAGACTTTATCCCCCGCGGCGAACTCGATGGATTAGTGGCCGGATTGCTCGACCGCTCGGCGTCCGGCCGGCGAACGCGATACATCGTGAACCCTAAGGCCGTTAAAATGCGACCCCCAGACGTCGCCCGACGCGCCAAACGACCCGGCAACGCTTCTTGGTGCCACCGAATAGCAATTCAAATCGATCAGGCAGCTTGGTCTGCCCCGATATCTCAAGGCATGCGCCGCCAGCGGAATAGTCGACAACTTTGCAATCAATGACGGGAATTTTCGGGCCAACGATCAGTTTGGCCACGCTGGAATCTCCGCCTCTCGGCCGAACGCGTGCAAATCGTCGCGGATACATGACTCGCCCCTTTCCGGAAAATCCAACAGACAGGTTCGCAGGCCATCTTGAAGATTCCGTTTAATCTTATGGTTCCCGAATGCCTAGTGCGGTGATCAGAGCACGTCTGAACAAGCGTCGGCGTTCGCGCCACGAAGCAGAGGCGAGAGCACGACAAACTCCCAGTCGCAAGGAATGCCTCGGGCAGACCGGCGATAAGCCAAGATGCGACCTGAAACGGAGCCCGTCCGTCTGGTACCGGACAAAAGACCGTTTACGAAAAAGTTCCATTTTGAATCTATGGTGCTTAATTGCAGATTGTAATTGAGCTCGCTTTTATTTTGTTGGCGAGCCGGCGCACCAGCGCGATTTGATACTGTTGGATTGATACTATTGGAATGTGCGGCGGCGGGTCTCTGGCGTTGCGCCGAAGACCAGCGCCCCCGCGCCTGTTTTTCAGTTTGTGGGTTACAGCCATGCCAGAAGGTGAAGGCTCCCAGTTCGATTATCTCGATGCCGCATTCCAGAGCGGTTCATCGAAAAAGTGCCTAGCCATGCGGCGGCAAGTCACCGACCTGTTCCTGAGCGAAGCAAATCGCTTAAACGAAGAGCAAATCAGCGTTTTCGATAACGTCCTGGTTCAGCTAGTCGAGAGAATTGAAACCAGAACGCTGGTGAAGATCAGTGAACATCTCGCGCCAATTGCGAATGGAAAACTGTCAGCGCCATTCTCGCGATTAAGCTGCCGCCCGGATCTGCCACGAAGGCGGAACATGACAAGCTCAAGCTTGATTTCGCGAAACTATCGAAATCCAACGCCCAGCGACTGCTTCGATTTTGCCAGGTCCGCGAGGTAAGTGCGAGGAACAGAACCGTTTTTTTATTTTAATGAAAGATCGGATTGCATAGATGGCCTATGGCGACAGAAAGAGCGAACGCGTCGATTTCGAACACGGCATCCATGTTTATATCATGGGGATTGATGGAACTTGGCGCCGGGACTGCATGATGATCGACGCCTCGCACACGGGGGCGCGCTTGTACGTCGAAGGATCTCTCGAAGGATTAGACCTCAAGGAGTTCTTCCTGCTTTTGTCGTCGACGGGTCTCGCATATCGCCGCTGTCGTTTGGTGCGTCTCGCAGGGGACCAAATCGGCGTCGAGTTTTTAAAGCAAGCCAAGATTGCCAATAAGAAAAAATCTCCGAAACGACAGTCAGCTGACGTCACCGTCTGAAACGCGCGAAAAGGACCTAAAGGAAACTTTCATGTTGCTTTTATCGACAGCTCCGACACTTCAAATATGGCTTGCGAATGGTGAGGATGAAATGCTCGGACTCCAACACCTGTCAGGAACCATTCGATGAGAGACGCGCACAAGATAATTGAGGTTTCCATCTTGACCAGATCAACAGAGCCGTTAACCGGAATCGTTCAGGTGAATACGGATGACGCGGATATGAAATTCGAGATAACAGAAGATCTGGCGCACAGGATCTGCACCGAACTCGAGCGCTTCCTTACTCGATGACGGTTCGAACGCTGCATGTCAGCGCTGGCACGGATTGCAATTTGCATAACGGCGAAGAAAATTGAGATCAGCTTGCCATGACTGTTCATGTCGTCGCCGACACCGTTACCAAACTTTCGACCTTGCGTGCCATGTTGGCAAGACAACACGCAGTGACATCCGAATTGCTTGGCGGAGCCAGCAACGGATGCAGCGAGTCTGATGCTGTCGTCGTTACGGCCGATTTACGGGTCGTTGAAAATATCGCGGCTTTGAAGGAGGTGTTCGGAAAATTAAGTCACGTACGTAAGCGAATTTTCCTCGTCGATCAGAAAGCGCGTTTGTTCACCGTTCAGGCTTATGCACTGGGTGCGACGCGAGTACTGATCAATCCTGTTAATCAAGCAGATTTGTTGGCACAGCTTGCCGATAGCACTGCTTGTGAGACTGGCTCGATCGACGCTTTGCATGGCGCCAATGAAGCCGCGACTGCGGGTTCAATTGCCATCGGGTCGATGTTCTCCGCCGTGTTGAGCGGCAAGCCCATCGAGGTCAGGCACGCGAAAGACGCAGGAAGCAGGATTGCAGACAATATCGCTGAAAATGGGCTTTCCAGTTGGCTCGAGACGGTTCGCCGCCATCACGAGGGAACCTATCAACACTGCCTTTTGGTTACGGGAATAGCTGCCGATTTTGGATTGAGCCTCGGTCTGGCGAGGCCGGACATTGAGCGACTGTATTCAGCCGCGATGTTTCATGACATTGGCAAGGCCAGAATTCCGCTCGCAGTCCTGGATAAGCCGGGGCGCCTCGATGCCCAGGAACGTGCGCTAATCGAAACTCATCCCGCGGCTGGATATGAAGTGCTGAAGGGGAATTCCGGTATTTCCTTCGAGATCCTTGATGCGGTCCGGCATCATCACGAATATCTCGACGGAAGCGGATATCCCGACGCGCTTTGTGCCGCCGGCATATCCGACATCGTTCGGATATTGACCATTTCCGATATCTTTGCAGCATTGATCGAGCATCGGCACTACAAGCCGACCATGCCTCGGGAACAGGCCTATGAGATCATTCGGAGCATGGAAGGAAAGCTTGAGAGGGCTCTCGTGGCTGCCTTCAGGGAAGTGGCGTTGAACCGGTGAAACGTTCCATTCCGCCACCGCAGGCTATGTCCAGCGCTTCCACCGCAGATTAACTCGCGCAGGCGTTTCTATTCGATCAGCGCCAATACGCAGATCTGGCGCCTGTCCTGGTGAGAGCGGGTAGGTATCATTGGGTGCAGCCAGGGCGATAATCACTACCCGAAACGGGGACGAGCAAGAGCGGTGAGCGACCGTGTAAAAGCCAAACTATCTGAACTACTTAATCGTCAGGTAACAATCGTGTCAAAAAGGTTGTAACGTTTGGCGATCGTACGTCGCTGTGCGGAACGCGTCTAGGTTTTTTCCGGCCTCGAATGACGGTGTCCTGATGAATCCAGCCGAGCAAGCGAGAGAGACGCCGGCCATTCTGCCGTCAACCATCAAGAGGCGGCTTGCTGCTATCGCTTTTGCCGATGTTGCAGGTTTTTCGCGCTTGATGGCCATTCAAGACGTTGAGACCGTGCTCCGTTGGAGGGCGTTGCGAACCGAGATCATGGAGCCGCACATGGCGCGGCATGGCGGCCGAGTGGCTGAGATCGCTGGCGATGCGGTGCTGATGGAATTCCCGAGCGTCGTGAACGCCGTGAGATGGGCCGCCGACGTTCAGCAGGCTCAGGAGCGCACCAGGACAACCGACGATCCCCACGCACTCCACCTTCGCATCGCCATCAACGTCGATGACGTCATCGACGAAGATGGAATCTTGCAGGGCGACGGCGTCAACATCGCGTCCCGCATCCACCAGGCTGCGGAGCCCGGCCAGATAGTCGTCACGGGGGCGGTTCGCGACTACGTCATGAATCGTCTGCCGCTGACTTTCCATGATCTTGGCACGCCACCGATGAAAAATATTACTCGGATGGTTCGCGTGTACACGGTCGAATGGACCGAGGGGGCCAGAGGCGATCCGACCGCGCAGCCTTACTTGCAATGGGCGTCCCGACCCACGCTCGCTGTTCTGCCGTTTCGGACAATTAGTGGCACCGATGACGACAGCTATTTTGGGGAGGGAATCACCGATGATATCATCACGGGCCTATCAAGAAATCGATCGCTTTACGTCATAGCTCGCAATTCGACACTGCGTTACCGAGAACGCGACAAGGACCTACGTCAGATTGCCAGCGAACTCGACGTTCGCTATGTGCTTGACGGCAGCGTTCAAAGACAAGGCACACGGCTGCGAATAAACACCGAACTCACCGACATCGTGGGCAATATTTCGATCTGGGCCCGAAGATATGAGGGCTCGACTGACGATCTGTTCGAGTTTCAGGACCGCATAGCCGGCAGTATTTTGGCTTCGATCGAACCCCGTGTACGTGCAGTAGAGACGGCACGGGTCGGCGACCGCCCGACCGAGAGCCTGGACGCATATCATTGCGTGCTGCGAGCGATGTCCTTGCTCTATTCCTTCACGCAGGAAAGGTACCGGGAAGCAGGCGAGCTTCTTGAACGGGCGATCGTGCTCGATCCGTCCTACGCGCAGGCTTATGCGTATCTCGGGTGGTGGCTCAATTTCCGCATCGGCGAAGGCTGGTCGCAGGCTCCGGAGTTGGACAGGGCACGCGCGCTCTTCGTTTCACAACGCGCCATTGAGCTCGACCGCGAGGACCCATTTGCGCTCGCTGTCGCAGGACACCTACTCTCCTTCATTGGCAAGAAGCCGGACGAGGCGCTTGATCTTTTCGAGGAGGCCTTGGCGCTCAACCAGAACTCGGCATTCGCCTGGGGTTTGAGCGCCCTCAGTCTTGCGTATCTCAGCCGCGCCGACGAAGCCTTGGATCGACTACAGAACGTCTGGCGTCTCAACCCTTTCGATCCTTTGAACTTCTATTTCTGGATTGTGGCGGGCATTGCCGAGTTCGTGGCTGGCCGATACAATGAGGCGATCGTGTGGCTGCGCAAATCCAGGCGGGCGAATCCGCGATTTATTGCCGGCCTGCGGATGCTGGCGGCTTCGCTTGCGAGTTCAGGCGATGAAGCAGGCGCACGGATGATCGCGCAGGAACTTCTGACGATTGAGCCGTCTTTTCGAGTTTCAACATTCGTTTCCTGGTATCCGCTGAAGCGGCAAGAAGATTTGTCTCGTCTCGCACAAGCACTACTCGCCGCCGGCTTCCCAGAATAAGGCGTACCAGAGTAACATGTAGGAGGAGCGCAATATGGCTGTTGGGGCAGGAGCTGGTGCGGGTGCCGGAGCGGGAGTTGGTGCGGGCGCTGGAGCAGGTGCTGGTGCTGGTGCCGGAGCAGGTGCTGGCGCCGGAGCGGGCGCTGGTGCGGGCGCCGGGGCAGGTGCTGGCGCCGGAGCGGGCGCTGGTGCGGGCGCCGGGGCAGGTGCTGGAGCGGGTGCGGGTGCGGGTGCGGGGGCTGGTATCGGCACAACCCGCAGCTACTATGCAACGCCTTGGGAGTTGCACTACCGACCGTGGGCGCTGGATTTTACACCGGATGACGCCGGTGTTTCCCCATTTCCGTTCGAAGAGATTATCAATCCTTATCAGGAAGTCGCCGATCCGAATTCACCTGGCAATAAGATCGACGCGTTCATCGAATGGACGACGGCGGACTGGGACCCCGCCCTGCGATTCTGGGCGCTGCCCTACGATCCGCAACTCACCCAATGGCTGCTTTCTGTGGACCCTTCCCGCCCCTCCATTATGGTGGCGCGCGAATTCGGCGGACAACCTGCACGTTGGCAGTTCTCGCGGAAGCAATTGCTCGACATCGGCTGGCTCGAAGAGGAGGATGTTAGATGGCAGCCAGTCCGGACCACGCAGAACAACACTGCATGGAAAGCGGCAAAGACAGCCGCCTGGGGTCGCGTTCGCGCGGAGATCGAAGAGCTGCAGCAGCTGATGCAAGACGATCGCGAACGCTATCTTCCCGAGATCGACGTGCAAGCCGACGGCTTGGCTGATTACTTCATCAGCTTCCTTGGTGCGAGCGAGGCACGATATCCGTGGACCATCGAATACATTAGCTGCGCAATGGCACTCGGAAACATCGCCTATATGTTTTACAAGCAACAGTTCAAACGCGCCCGGCCTTCCGTGCTGTGCCCCGGCCTCATCCCAGCGTTCGGGCCCCCGGAACATCCCTCTTTTCCAAGCGGACATTCGTTTCTGGGTCATCTGATCGCGCTGATGCTCCTCGAAATTCCGGCAATCCGTCAACGTTATGGCCTGTTCACGGTGTTCGACGGCTCGCCGGGTGGCGCGATAAATCCGAATCCGCCCGCGATTGGTGGCAGCACCATACCTACCAATCCTCTGTACGGCCGGGACGAGATCAAATCGCCTATGCTCTGGTTGTCTCAACGGTTAGCGAAAAACCGTGAGCGCCTTGGCGTTCACTACTTTTCGGACTCAACCGGTAGCCGGCACCTGGCCGGCGCGATCTGGCGCGCGCTGTTTCACGAAACAGACGCAGCCAAACAGATCGATTGTCCAACGCTTCCAGGTATTCTGGCCAAAGCTATCGCCGAGTGGCCAACAAAGCTGCCTTAGCCGAGCAGCGCGGCGGTCAGTTCTGCTTGAGCACGCGCAGAGCGAGATTGTTGTCACTTGCGACCAGATCCTTGACGTCGGTCTCGAGGTAGCTGCAGGGAAGACCCGTCACCGGATCGGTATTCGCAGCGTCGGCATTGCACGTCGCCTGCGCCAGAATCAGATACCGTTTTGCCGGCGGTGTATGCGCGAACGGTCCGAAGGTCTTCTCTCCGCCTGCGGCGATGGATTGGCCGCCACTGACAGGCGGATTGCACCGCTTCCATCCTGCTCCATTGTGCCACGTCGGCGGCTCCGTGTTTTTGGGCCATTCGCGATACCAAAGGCTAACCCTCGCGTTAGCGGCAGATTGACTTCCTCGATTGCCGACTTTCACGCGGATGTTGTTGCCTTGCACAATAATAGTGGATGGTGACTGCCAGGCGGGTGCCGGATCGCCACCTTGCTGATTGCGATCCCATTCAAGGGAGATCGGCACGTAATTGCCCGGACCGTAGTCGCTGCTGCCGTTTGGCGTGGCATCCACCAGCGGCCGGCCATCAGCAATGTAGACATCCACCGGCGGAGGTATTCCGGGCGCATTCGTAATGACGCCTGCGGGTGTGTATAGCCCTTGGGCCTCGAAGGCCCAGCGTATTACTTTGTGCGCGCAGCCGCCGACTCTTTCAAATGTATCACCGTTCACGGAAGGATAAGTCACGTTCCAGACCTGCGTGCCGATGTCAGCATCAACCAACGCAGAAACGAAATCATCAGGATTATTACCTGCTACAATTCCAGTCGTCCCCATAAGTTGGACCGCGCGAAGTATGAGGTAGACCGTATAATGCGAGGCGCGCTCGCGGAAATGTTGGTCGGCATCTGCTGAACCGAACTTCTTGGTGTCGCCACCGAGGCATCGATAGAGCCGGAAGAGTGACGATGACAGGATCTGCTCACTCCGATAGGCCTTGCGAGGGCGGGGTGCGATATATGGCGCATGCGACAGCGCGCTGTGCATCGTGCCGCCCCAACTCCAACCGTGCCCAACGCAGCGATCATGACGACGCGGGATAAACACCCACGGAAAGGTCAGTCCCCGAGAGTTTGGGTTTAAGGCCAGCTTTGAGAGGGGGTCCATGGCGATGGCTGCCAAAGCATCACCCGCACTATGAGCGAAGCGGAATTCCAATTCGCCGATTGACGCCATCAGAATAACATGTCCGATCTCGTGCCAGATCCAGCGCGCGTCGGCAGCGATGCCAAGCGGCGCGGCCTGTGAGCGATCCTTGCCGTTCCAAGGTTTTCGCTCGCGGTGCCGCAAGTTGGCGAGCGCAAGGTGCATCTCCAAGCCCGGGCGCTGGCCTAGCGTCACCGGGCCTGCAATGTCCGTCAGCCAGCCGTCCGGAATGACGCGAGCATTGACGACCTGGCCGTCCTTTCCCGGACCGGGCTCGACCCCCGAACGATACGCGACCCTGAGTGGCAGCTTCGCAACGCGGAAATAGGCGTTTACGTCGATGCCATAGGCATCGAGACGATCGAAAAAGTCTTTAACGTTGCGGAACGCGCTAACGGCGCTGAAATCATTGCTGCGGATTTCGGGCCCGGATCCAGGCAAATCGGCCACCCTTGGATCGCCAGCCAAACTACCTTGGTCGGTAAGAACGAAGCGAGGCGCCACCGTCGCTCGCATGGTTTCCGGCACGCCTAATCGTAGCGACACGTTGCGCTTGGTCCCGAGCTTGGCAGGCCCGCGGAAGCTCCCGAGGTCCTTTTCCGAGCGGGTGGGGCGTCGCTTGCGACAATCTTGAGGTGACCCACACGACGCCGGATCGATCGGAAACAGCTGCGCTTCGCCGGGCCTTGCATCGGCGAAAAGCCTAGCCTTTCGGATGGAAATAGGCCCTTCCACGGACTTCCCTTCGGCCGAAACTATTTCCGTGGCCACGAAGAAATAGGGATAGTCCCGAACGTGACGACGTGTCGTGGCTTCATCGTCGCCCAGCGGACTCTTGAATCTCCCCGTTCCACGTCGTTCGACCTTCCAATTGTTTGCGTCAATGCGTGCAATCCGCAGCCTGTGGGTTTTGACATCATCCAGACCTAGGCTTCTTGATATGCCACTGTTTGTCAGAAAATTACCGATGAGGGTTTTGCTCTGTTTTGACCAATCTTCACTAAACACTCCCATCTTCTGATGTTCGCCAAACGGGAGCGAAGCCGACATTCCGGTAATGCGAATGTCGAATTCCGTTTCTTGCTTGGTGACCCTGCGCTCGCTCGCATGCATGACAACCCGCAGCCCGAAACCGGAGCCCAGAACCTGATCTTGTATTTTTTCGGACGCCATCAAGATGACCGTCTGTTCCGGCAGAGCCTTGCCTTCAACTGAAAAACGTTCCACGCGAAACGAGACAAACGGATCGGCCGGAGTTTGCTCGTCCTCGAAATTTGAGGGCGGCCACTGGATCGGCAACCATCCGAACGCCGAGGCTAGCCGCGGGTTGATTTTCGTAGAGCTAAGAGCCCGAAGCCACTCCTCGGGAAGCTCAAGCCGAGGCTGAATATCAGTAAGTTTGGTTGCACGCTCGAGGTAGGCGAACGCTAACGCCCGCAAAGCCTGATCACGAAAATCCTTCACTACCCCCGTGAAAGGTGCGGAGGGATGCCGCAAGAGGATAGTGGTCGGCGCAGAATCTTTCGCATCGACCCACCGCTGACTCCAAACCGCGTACTTGCCGGGATTCCAGACCGCATGATCGCCTCTCCGGGAAGCGGGCCTTCTTGCCATAGGCAATTCTCCCTGTCTGCCGGCGCGGTCGCGTCATTGCGACGGATTGGTCTGTCTCAGTCCAAGGTAGTGCCGCCGAACTCTACACCAAATATCGGAACCGGGCGATAGCTGGCTAAGCTGAATGGGTGATGGCATCCCGGTAGCCGAGTGGGCATCGAAGATGGGGTAGGTGCGTCGTCAGATGACAGGAGATGCCGATGCCGGAGATACCCGCACCGACGATCAGGACATCAAAATGCTCGATCGACTGTGAAGCTGAAGCGGCGCGGGTTGTTGCGATGACATTGATGAGTCCGGTTCTTTTTCCTGGATTGGCAGCTTGTGCGCAGGACGTTTGTAACGGTCATCATCGGCGAACAATCTGCCAGATCAACCCGCCGAAATCACAGTGCTGAACCCCACTGGCGCGCGGTCTGTAAAATCCAGTCGCGGTAAAGCGTGAGCGGCGTAATGCCAGTCAGACCGCCGCAGCCCGTGCTGCCGTTCGGCCCCGTCGACCAGCTGATGAGGCCGACGATGGCGGGGGCGCCCTGCCGGTCTTCGAATACGGGGCCACCGGAGTCGCCGGTGCACGCACCAAGCCCGTCCCGCGTGCCCTGCCCGACCGGATCGACGAGGCGGATCTGCAGCATCCCCGGCTGACCAGTCGCAACAAGGCCGGCAACGCGAATGATCCCGCCGCTGGAGCCCTCGCCACGGACGGTCACGCCGATGCCGGCGATGGTGAACCGGCTGCCGGCGACAATCGGAATCTGCGGCGCGCCGAGCATCGCTGCAACTTTCTCCTTGGGCGGCGCCTCGAGCTGCAGCAACGCCACGTCGGCCGTGGCGCGATGGGCCGTCATCGCCTGCATATTGAACGAGGGGTGTATGCCTACGTTTTTCACGTCTTGCAGCTGCGGCTGCTTGTCCGCGCCATATTCGACGATTTTGTAAATCGCGCCGGGCTGCACGCAATGCGCCGCCGTCAACACCAGCCTGGGCGCTATCAAGGCGCCGGTGCAGAAATTGCCGCGCGAGCCGACGATGGTGACGACGGAGCGGCCGACGCCTTCGGCCGACGGCAGCCCACCCCCGACGATAGCGTGGGCCGGTACGAAGAGGAGCAATGCCGAGGCCGCGATCATTGAAGCTAAGATTTTCATCGGCGCAGGAATAGCGCGCACCACGCTAATCGCCAAGGGCTGGTCCAGTCCGGCACAGCGTGTTAGCCGTTTCCAAATCGTGCTCATATTGGCAGGTAATTGATGGTCGAAGCAGTGATCTGGGATTTTGGCGGGGTGCTCACCACCTCGCCCTTCGAAGCATTTGCGCGCTTTGAGATCGAACGCGGGCTGCCCGCCGATATTATCAGGCGCACCAACACCAACAATCATTGGGAGAATGCGTGGGCGAAGTTCGAGCGCGCCGAAGTGGACCTCGAGGCGTTCGATCAATTGTTCGCGGCGGAATCGCTGGCGCTGGGCGCGGAGGTTCGAGGCAAAGACGTTTTGCCGCTTCTGTCGGGAGATCTGCGGCCTGAGATGGTCGAGGCACTCAGGCTTGTGAAGTCCCGGTTCAAGACCGGCTGCATCACCAACAACCTTCCCGCTAACGCAATCGGAAGCCTCGGTGGCCGATCACTCTACGTAGCGGAGGTGATGGCGCTGTTCGATCATGTCATCGAGTCGGCAAAAATCGGCTTAAGGAAACCTGACCCGCGGATCTATCGGATGATGGTGGAAGCGCTTGACGTCGATCCCAAGGCTTGCGTCTACCTCGACGATTTAGGGGTCAATCTCAAACCGGCGCGCGACATGGGCATGACCACGATCAAGGTGGTGAATGCGCCACAGGCAATCGCCGAACTGGAAGCGGCAACGGGGTTATCATTGCACAATTGATGGTTGCATCTGCTCGCGTGGGAGAGGCGAAAAGTGCGTCGACCAGCGAACATGCGGCTAACGAACATCATCTGCCGAAACGGACGGTTTTACGGCTTTTTACACTTTTGCTGGTAGGACGTCTTGAAGCGCGCAGCACCGCCGCGGTTGGAATGTTCTCATATGCTGAAAATCTATAGCTGCATCGCTTACGCCCATGACCTGAAGCTTGTGGCTCTTGCCGCCGCCATCTGCGTTCTGGCGTCATTCGCAGCGATCAATCTGCTTCATCATGCGCGCAAATCGAGCGGCTACATGCAAGGCCTGTGGCTCGCGGTATCGGCCGTATCCACCGGCTTCGGTATCTGGGCAACACACTTTGTCGCGATGCTTGCATTCACACCTGGCATCCCGAGTGGCTATAACATTGTCTTAACCATTCTGTCGCTGGTTGCGGCCGTTCTACTGACCGGCGCTGGACTTGCGGTATCGCTGGTTCGGGACTGGCGCGCCGCACCATGGCTCGGCGGAGCCATTGTTGCAGGCGGTATCGCCGCGATGCATTACACCGGCATGGCGGCCTTTGAAATTCAGGGCATCATCCTTTGGGACTCAGCGCTTGTGGCTGCATCGATTGTGCTGGGTGCAGCGATCGGTGCAGTCGCGCTTCCTGTCGGTCTTCGTGGCAAGGAAGAGAAGTGGAAGATCGGCGGCGCAGTTCTGTTGACGCTGGCGATCTGCAGCCATCACTTCACGGCGATGGGCGCGGTGTCGATTATTCCCGATCCAACCATCGAGGTTTCGCAATCGGCGCTGCCGGCCGGATGGCTGGCGGTCGGCGTGGCGCTCGCGAGCTTCGCAATTATCGGGCTAGCGCTCGCAGGCGCGGTACTTGATATCCGCGACCGGCGCCGCTCAGAACTTGAAGTCGATCGGATGCGCGACCTCGCAAATGCCTCCGTGGAAGGCCTTCTGGTTTGTGATGGCGAGACGATCGTTTCCGTCAACACGAGTTTCGCTGCCCTGATCGGGCTGCCGGTTTCCAGTCTCGTCGGCACGAGGCTTGAGACCCGTTTCCCAGATGAGGTGGCGCGCGGCAGGTTGCTGTCCGCTGGCCTGCCAGTGGAAACCACCTTGCGCCACTTTGAGGGTTCGCTGATCCCTGTAGAACTCATTCTGCGCCCGATCATCTTCGCAGGACGGCCCCACCAGGTCATCGCCGTTCGCGATTTGCAGGCCCGCAAGGACGCCGAGCAACATATCCACTATCTCGCACATCACGATGCGCTGACGTCGCTGCCCAATCGCGGCCATTTCAATGAGCGTATCGACCAGGAAATCGCTGCGCTCAAAAAAGGCGAAAGTCTCGCCGTGCTTTGCCTCGACCTCGATCGCTTCAAGGAGGTCAACGACCTGTTCGGCCACGCCGCAGGAGACACAGTTCTTCAGGCCGTCGCTGCGCGCGTCACCGCAGTGCTCGGCGAGAGTCAGATGATGGCGCGTCTGGGGGGTGACGAGTTTGTTGTTCTACTACCCGGAGTTACAAATCCTGCCGCGGCAAGCCGGCTTGCGGAGAGCATCCTGGAAGCGCTGCGCTCAACAAGCGATACGCCGGAGACCAACAGTATCTCGACAAGTATCGGCATCGCACTCTATCCTGACGATGCGACGGATCGTCAGACGCTTCTCACACACGCCGATGCCGCTCTCTACCGGGCCAAAGCCGAAGGCCGCAATACCTATCGCTTCTTCGAAGCGAGGATGGGCGCAGATGTCCGCGAACGCCGGATGCTGGAACATGATCTGCGGCTCGCGGTCGCGCGCGACGAGTTGCGGCTGGTGTATCAGCCCCAAAAAGAAATTCAGAGCCAAGCCATCACTGGCTTTGAGGCCTTACTGCGCTGGAAGCACCCGACGCGAGGCGAGATTTCGCCCGCTATCTTCATCCCGATTGCCGAGGAGACCGGCGCGATCCTCGAGATCGGAGATTGGGTGCTGAAGACGGCCTGCCGCGAGGCCGCAACATGGACGCGCCCGCTAACAGTCGCTGTCAACGTTTCGGCCGTACAGCTTTACAATGCTGAGTTCGTCAAGGAATTGCACCAGATCCTGCTAGAGGCCGGGCTGTCGCCACTCCGGCTGGAGATTGAGATCACGGAGACCGCGTTGGTACGGGACTTCAACCGCGCGCTGGCTACCTTGCGGCAGATCAAGGCCTTGGGCATTGGTATCGCGATGGACGATTTCGGCACGGGCTATTCGTCGCTTTCGAACCTGCGCGCGTTTCCGTTCGACAAAATCAAGATCGACGGCTCGTTCATCAAATCGGTCAATTGCAACGATCAGGCCGCCACCATCGTCCGTGCCGTGCTGGGCCTCGGACGGGGCCTCGGTCTACCGGTGTTGGCGGAAGGCGTCGAGACCGAGGCGGAATTGCAATTCCTGCAGAATGAGCTTTGCGATCACGTACAGGGCTATTTGCTTGGACGCCCGGCCGCTATCGGCAGTTTTCGCAATTTGACACATGGGGACATTGTGCTGGATGCGAGCGACCACTCTTTCGTATCGCAAGCAAAAACCGCCTGAACATTTACGACGCACCACCGCTGAACTTGAAGTGGCGATAAATGAGGGGTGCGCTGGCGTAGCTAATTCGAACCTAGAGCTCGACCATGTCGAAGTCGCTCTTCGGCGTGCCGCATTCAGGACAAACCCAGTCGTCTGGAATGTCGGCCCATCGGGTGCCCGGCGCCAGGCCCTCGTCCGGCGCGCCGGCTTGTTCGTCATAGATGTAGCCGCACGTCCGGCACTGCCAGGATTTGTAGGGTTCGTCGCCCATCTGGATTCTCGGTCTTGCGCGGCTGGTGGCGGGTCGTGCCGGGAGTGTAGAGGGCAGATTTTCGAAAGACTAGAGGCGGCATCGCGGCAGCTTCCGTCTTTCATCACCGCAGCGCGGCAGCTATGTTGCCGCCATCGACGGTGGTCACGTCGGCGGTGGTCTTGAGCGCCAACGCCTGGGCCAGAAATGCCTGCGCGACATCCTCAGCCGCCACTTCCCGGCCGAGAAGATTGCCCCGCATGTAGGCCTGTTCGCTGATACCGCGGACTTTTGAGCGCGACGCAATCATCTCTTGGGTCAAGAGACCGGACCGGATCCGATCGGCATTGACGGCGTTGGCGCGAATGCCTTCGCCTCCGTAATCGAGCGCGTATTGCCGCACCAGAAACAAAGTCGCCGCCTTCGGCAGGCCGTAGGGGCCGAAGTCGGGTCCGGGATTGACCGCCTGCTTGGAAACATTGAACAGCAGGCAGCCGCCGGTGCCCTGCGCCCGCATGATTTTTACCGCCGCCTGCGCCACGCGCTGGTGACCGTAGAAATTCAATTCAAAACTCTCGCGCAGCACCGCCTCGTCGACCTCGCCGATCCGGCCCTGCCAGGCGGCGCCGGCATTCGACACCGCGATATCGACTCCGCCAAACACCGAAGCGACCTGGGCGAACGCCTCTCGCACCGAGGCGGCGTCGGTGACGTCGCAGCGAAGCCCCAGCGCCGCGCCGCCGATCGCCTTGGCCTTTGCCGTTGCTGCGGCCTCGTCAACGTCGAGCAGCGCTACTTCGGCGCCGGCCGCCGCGAACGCCTTTGCCGTTGCGAAACCGATCGCGCCGGCCGCACCTGTGATGGCGAGAATCTGTCCCGCCAGCGGCAGCTCCTTGGCGCCACCCAGTTTCGCCTGTTCCAGCGACCAGTATTCGACATCGAACAGATCGGCCTCCGGCAGCGGCTCGAAGCGGCCGACCGCCTCGGCATCGGTGATGGTGGCAATCGCAGCCTCGGCGAGATCGGCGGCGACTCTCGCGTCCTTCTTGCTGCGGCCGAGCCCGAACAGGCCGACGCCGGGCACCAGCACCACGCGCGGACTGGGATCAAGCATGGTCTTGATGCCGCCGACGCGGGCGTTGTTGCCGGCAAAATAGCTTCTGTAGGTTTCGCCGTAGGCGGCGACGGCGTCGCGGATCGATACTTTGAACGCGTCGAGAGATCCATCCTCCGGCGCGGCAACAGCGAGCGGTTTGTTCTTGATGCGGATATTGTGGTCGGGCGTCACCACGCCGGCCTGTCCGTAGCGCGCCACTTCGGTACCGTTGACAAAATTCATCACCGCATCGCTACCGCGGAAGTCCAGGACAAAACGCTTCCAGGCCCCGTCGCTCCTGGTGTCCGGCAGGCTGCAGGCGCCGCGGACGATCGGCGCGACGTCGGCGAGCCGCGCCGGCCGCGCCGGCAGTTTTGCGCCGATGAAAGCGGGTTTACGATTTTTCGCCAGCCGCTCCTCGGCCAAAGTTACCAGCGCGATCATGCGCTCATAGGATTGCCGCGCATCGGCCCCGAAACTGAAGATGCCGTGCTTGACCAGGATCAGGCCTTCGACGGTGGGATCGGCGTCAAACACTTCTGCCGCGGCCTTGGCAAGGCCAAAACCCGGCATGATGTACGGCACATAAGCGACGCGCGCGCCAAAAACCTCGCGGCACAGCGTTTCG
>Ga0208984_1000006_pt1 | contig 28654 bp, 28 predicted proteins | sample MedBloCAOM3_M3_FD_187851 | JGI IMG/M metagenome (GOLD analysis project Ga0208984, IMG submission 187851) | Forest soil microbial communities from El Dorado National Forest, California, USA - Mediterranean Blodgett CA OM3_M3 (SPAdes) (version 2) | ecosystem: Environmental > Terrestrial > Soil >... | reverse complement strand
GCGCGGGATTTCCCCGGCCTGCCGCTGAACGAGGCGATTCGCAAGGTCACCGAACTGACCGAAAAACAGTTTCACGACGATGTCGATGCGCTCAGCTGCCTGCGCCCAACGGTTGAACCGCGCGCCACCGAGCATATCGCCGAGATGCGCACCATCATCGAAAAGCTGGTGCAGGGTGGATTCGCCTATGTTGCGGAAGGTCACGTGCTGTTCTCGCCGCAGGCGATGAACGCGGCGAATTCCATTTTGCCGCGCTATGGTGCGCTCGCCAACCGTTCGCTCGATGAGATGATCGCGGGTGCACGCGTCGATATCGCGCCCTACAAGCGCGACGCCGCCGATTTCGTGCTGTGGAAACCGTCGAAGCCCGGCGAGCCGTCATGGCCGTCGCCGTCGGGGATCAAAGTCGAGGGCCGCCCGGGCTGGCACATCGAGTGCTCGGCGATGGCGTGGAAGCATCTCGGCGAACAGTTCGACATCCACGGCGGCGGCATCGATCTGGTGTTCCCGCATCACGAGAACGAACTCGCGCAAAGCTGCTGCGCCTTCCACGAAGCCCGCATGGCCAGCGTTTGGATGCACAACGGCTTCCTGCAAGTCGAAGGCGACAAGATGTCGAAGTCTGAAGGCAATTTTGTTACCATCAGGGAGCTGCTGGCGGATTGGCCTGGCGAAGTGCTGCGTTTCAATATGTTGAAGACGCATTATCGTTCGCCGATTGATTGGACGTTAAAGGCCGTGGAAGAAAGCGCGAAGACGCTCGACGACTGGTACTGGATCGCTGCGGACGTCAAAGGCGAACGGCCCTCTGACGGTGTTATCGACGCACTCTCGGACGACCTGAACACGCCGCAGATGATCGCATCGTTGCATAATTTGCGGAATAGCGCGGCTTCGGGAAATGAACGGGATCGCAGCGAGTTTGCGGCTTCCTTGCGGCTTCTCGGTTTCTTGTCCGAGAGTGCGGCGGAATGGAAGGGCCGAAAACAGCAAGCGAGCGGCCTCGATGCGAAACAAATCGATGATTTGATTTCAGATCGTACCGCCGCTCGCGCTCGCAAAGATTTCAAGGAATCCGATCGTATCCGCGATCAACTTGCGGCAATGGGCGTTGTCATCAAGGATTCCAAAGAAGGCACCACATGGGAGATCGCACGATGAGCCGTCCCGACACGCCGTTTCCAAAACACTGGCGTTATTACATCGTGATCAAATGGGCGGTCATCGCAGCAGCCGTCGTACTTGCGCTGAAGCTATTCGGAGTATTCTGAGGCGATGGGACAGGCGCTGCCCAAACCTGCTTTGCGGCCGTTCCTTGCGGAGGACACGCCCGTGCTGGCGGCGATCTTCGCTGCCAGCATCGAGGAATTGACCGGCGAGGATTACAGCGAAGCGCAGCAGCAAGCCTGGGCCAGCGCTGCCGATGATGAAGAACAATTCGGCAAACGCTTGGCCTCCGAACTCACGCTGATCGCCACGCTGGAGAATTCTCCGGTTGGCTTTGCCTCGCTGAAGGGCGCAGATCATATCGATATGCTCTATGTTCACCCCAGCGCGGCCGGGCAGGGCGTGGCGTCGATGCTGTGCGAAGCGCTGGAAAAACTCGCCGGCGGACGCGGCGCGAAGAGCCTTACGGTCGATACCAGCGACAACTCGCAGGAATTTTTCTCAAAGCGCGGTTACGTCGCCAAGCAGCGCAACACGGTGACGGTCAATGGCGAATGGCTCGCCAACACCACGATGCAGAAGACGCTTGTCCACGGCGCACCGCCGGGAGTTCCCAAATGAACCGCGAACGCCTCTATCTGTTCGACACTACGCTGCGCGATGGCGCGCAGACCAACGGCGTCGATTTCACGCTGCATGACAAGCAGCTGATCGCGCAGATGCTCGACGAACTCGGCATCGACTATGTGGAAGGCGGCTATCCCGGCGCCAATCCCACCGACACCGAGTTCTTTGCTAAGAGGCCGAAGTTCGATCACGCCAGCTTCACGGCGTTCGGCATGACGCGGCGTCCCGGCCGTTCGGCTTCAAACGATCCGGGTCTCGCGGCGCTGCTGGAAGCCAAAGCCGACGCGATCTGCTTTGTCGCGAAATCATCGGCCTACCAGGTGCGGGTCGCGCTGGAGACGACCAACGAGGAAAACCTCGCCTCGATCCGCGACAGCGTGCAAGCGGCGAAGTCAGCGGGCCGCGAAGTCATGCTCGACTGCGAGCATTTCTTCGACGGCTACAAGGAAAATCCGGAGTTCGCGCTTGCCTGCGCCAAAGCGGCCTATGATTCCGGCGCACGCTGGGTGGTGTTGTGCGACACCAATGGCGGCACCATGCCGCACGAGGTCGAGACCATCGTCGGCGAGGTGGTGAAGCATATTCCCGGCGATCACGTCGGCATTCACGCCCATAACGACACCGATCAGGCCGTCGCCAATTCGCTGGCCGCGGTGCGCGCGGGCGTCCGCCAAATCCAGGGCACGCTGAACGGCCTTGGCGAACGCTGCGGCAACGCCAATCTGTGTTCGCTGATCCCGACCCTGCGCCTCAAGAGCGAATTTTGCGATGCGTTCGACATCGGCGTTTCGCCGGACAAGATGGCGACCTTGATGAAGGTTTCGCGGACGCTGGACGATATGCTCAATCGGGCGCCAAACCGCCACGCGCCTTACGTCGGCGAAAGTGCGTTCGTCACCAAGGCCGGCATTCATGCCTCCGCCATGCTCAAGGATCCGCAGAGCTACGAACATGTGCCGCCGGAGGCAGTCGGAAATCATCGAAAGGTGCTGGTATCCGATCAGGCCGGTCGTTCCAACGTCATCGCCGAACTGGATCGGGCCGGGATTCCCTACGACAAGAAAGATCCGAGGCTGGCTCGGCTTGTCGAGGAGTTGAAGGAGCGCGAGGCGGCGGGTTACGCCTATGAATCCGCCGACGCCTCGTTCGACCTGCTGGCGCGGCGCATCCTTGGCCGGGTGCCGGAATTTTTCCGGGTTGAGCAATTCGATGTCAATGTCGAGCAGCGCTACAACGCCAATGGTCAGCGCGTGACGGTGGCGATGGCGGTGGTGAAGGTCGATGTCGCCGGCGAGCGGCTGATCTCGGCCGCGGAAGGCAACGGTCCCGTCAATGCGCTCGATGTGGCGCTGCGCAAGGATCTCGGCAAATATCAGAAATACATCGAAGGCCTGAAGCTGATCGATTACCGCGTGCGTATCCTCAATGGCGGCACCGAGGCGGTGACGCGAGTGCTGATCGAGAGCGAAGACGAAGGGGGCGAGCGATGGACCACGATAGGCGTGTCGCCCAATATCATCGACGCGTCGTTCCAAGCACTGATGGATTCGGTAATCTACAAGCTGGTGAAGTCCGGCGCGCCGGCCTGACGGAGCCGTGAGGTGATTGATCATGTCTCGGTTGGCGTGAGTGACCTGGAACGCGCCGCGCGTTTTTATGAATTGGCGCTGGCGCCGCTCGGTCTGTCACGCCTGGTCACGCGTCCAGCGACGATTGGTTTCGGCAAGAACTATCCGGAGTTCTGGATCAACCTGCACACCGGGATGGACCCGGTCGCGCGGGAGAGCGGCGTCCATATCTGTCTTCGGGCGAAGTCGACCGGCGACGTCGATAGTTTCCACGCGGCGGCGCTGAACGCCGGAGGCCGCTCCGACGGCGCACCGGGTCTGCGCCCGCACGATCGCGTGCGTTACTACGCGTCATTCGTTATCGATCCCGACGGCAATCGCATTGAAGCCGTGACGTTCCCTGGGGATGATGCGGAGAATAATTCCATTCGCTAAAGCCGGCGCACTATCTCCGGTTCCAGCTTCTTTGCAGCCTCGGCCGCGCGAGACGCGGCGGCGCGTAATCGCGGCAAAATATCCTTGACCCGTTCGGCCTTCAGGATGTCGACCGTCAGGCTCGGCCTGATGAATTCGGTCGCACGCATGTGCGCCAGCAGCGCGAGCAATGGTTCCCAGAAGCCATCGATGTTGGCGAGCAGGACCGGCTTGGAATGGCGGCCAAGTTGCTGCCACGTAAGCTGCTCCACAAGTTCTTCGAGCGTGCCGATTCCGCCGGGCAGCGCAACGAACGCGTCGGAACGCTCGAACATCAGCCGCTTGCGTTCGTGCATGTCGGGCGTGACGATCATTTCCTGCACGCGCGTCAGTGCGTGTTCGCGGGAGGTGAGAAAGTCGGGTATGATGCCCGTCACGGTGCCGCCGTGATCGAGGACGGAGGTGGCCACGGCGCCCATCAGCCCGATCGAGCCGCCGCCATAGACGAGGCGGATACCGTTCTCGGCGAGTGCTTTTCCTAATGCAATGGCAGATTCGATAAAGCGGGGATTTGTGCCGGGGCCGGAGCCGCAATAGACACAGACGGTTTTGATTTCGTTCATGGCGGCCATGTGGCACTGCAACGTAAAAGCGTCAAGCCTATCGGATTCGCTGACGCAATGGAATCCTCCCCAATGCCCTCAAATCGCGAAAGAATCGCGTTCCGCGAGGGTGCAAGCGGCGTCGAAACGCTCTATATGACGGGCAGAATGCGGATAAAAAGAAAAAATACGCGCGGCAGCGAACCCGTCCGCCGTTTTGCTCAGGCTCTTAATTGATGGCCCATACTGATTCGTCCCGGGGCACCGGCGGAGCGCTGCCTCCCTCCAACAAGTCAATCGAACAGGCGACCCTGATCGGGACGTTGGTGCATCTGTGGCCGTACATCTGGCCCAGCGATCGCGTCGATCTCAAGATGCGCGTGGTCTGGTCGATGGTGCTGCTGCTGATCGCCAAGCTGGCGACGCTGTCGGTGCCGTTTACGTTCAAATGGGCGATCGACGCACTGACCGGCGCGGATAGCGCTCCCGTGCAGTCGTCGAACTGGACGATGTGGCTGATCGCCTCGCCCCTGATCATGACCTTAAGCTACGGCGCTGTGCGCGTGCTGATGGCGGTCCTGACCCAATGGCGCGACGGAATCTTCGCCAAAGTGGCGATGCACGCGGTGCGCAAGCTCGCCTTTCTCACCTTCGTCCACATGCATGAACTGTCGCTGCGCTTTCATCTGGAGCGCAAGACCGGGGGCCTGACTCGCGTTTTGGAACGCGGCCGTCTCGGCATCGAAGTCATTGTGCGGATGGTGATCCTGCAACTGGTCCCGACCATCGTCGAGGTTTCGCTGCTGATGGCCGTGCTGCTGTGGCAGTTCGACTGGCGTTACGTGCTCGTCACCATGATCACGGTCGTGATCTACATGTATTATACCTACATCGCGACCGAATGGCGGATCGAGATTCGTCGCAAGATGAACGATTCCGACACCGAGGCGAACACCAAGGCGATCGACTCGCTTCTGAACTACGAGACGGTCAAATATTTCAGTGCCGAGGAGCGCGAAGCCGCACGCTACGACCGTTCGATGGAGCGATACGAACGCGCCAGCGTGAAAACCTATACCTCACTTGCGATTCTCAATACCGGGCAGGCGATCATTTTCACCGCCGGTCTTACGGCGACAATGCTGATGTGCGCGATCGGAGTCCGCAGCGGGAAAAATACGGTCGGCGATTTCGTCATGGTCAACGCCATGATGATCCAGCTTTACCAGCCCCTCAATTTCATGGGCATGGTCTATCGCGAGATCAAACAGGCGATCATCGACATCGAAAAGATGTTCAGCGTCCTGTTGCGGAACCCGGAGATCAAGGATGTTCCCGGCACCAAGCCGTTGATCGTGACATCGGGCAATGTGCGTTTCGACGATGTGCGATTTTCGTACGATCTCGAGCGTCCGATCCTCAAAGGTCTCAGCTTCGAGGTGCCCGCTGGCAAGACGGTCGCGATCGTCGGACCGTCCGGTGCCGGCAAATCGACCATCTCGCGCCTGCTGTTTCGCCTCTATGACGTCTCGAGCGGCAAGATACTGATCGATGGTCAGGACATCCGAAATGTCACGCAGTCATCGCTGCGGGCTTCGATCGGCATGGTGCCGCAGGACACCGTATTGTTCAACGATACCATCCGTTACAACATTCGGTACGGCCGCTGGGACGCTACCGATGCCGAGGTCGAGCAGGCGGCGCAGCTCGCGCAAATCGACGGCTTCATCCGGATGTCGCCGAAGGGCTATGAGACCCAGGTCGGCGAGCGCGGGTTGAAACTGTCAGGCGGCGAAAAGCAGCGGGTCGCGATTGCGCGCACCGTTCTCAAGGCGCCGCCAATTTTAGTGCTCGACGAGGCAACGTCGGCACTCGACAGCCATACCGAACAGGAAATTCAGGATGCGCTGGAGCGGGTGTCGCGCAGCCGCACCTCTCTGGTGATCGCGCATCGGCTGTCCACGATCGTGGGCGCCGACGAAATCATCGTTTTGGATCAGGGCCGTATCGTCGAGCGCGGAACTCACTCCCAGCTTTTGGCGACAGGCGGACTTTATGCCAGTATGTGGAATAGGCAGCGTGAGGCTCAGGAGGCGCGGGAGAAGCTGGCGCGGATTGCCGACGAAAACGAGGCGCTGGACCGCGCGCCGCCGGTCGATGATGCGCTGGCGACCCCCGCCGCTGCGGAATGATAACCGGTTTTGAAGGCACAGTTTAGGCTGAGCGCTCGGGGATAGTCCTCTCTCCCCCTTGTGGTCCCTTGTGGGAGAGGGGGGCTCGACGTTAATCGAGCCGGGAGAGGGTTTCGCATTTTAAAGTTCTGGAATAATGAGGTGCTGAGCAACAAGCCCGGGCCGAGAGACAATCCGTTCCCCTTATCAAGCGAGCGTTGTTTTTTCGGTGAACCGCAAGGAACTAAAGGCATGACAGCCATTTCGGCAACTCTTCGTCAGACTTGGAGGCAGCACCATGAAGTTTTCTAAGATCGTCGGGGCTGCCGATTGGATGACGGTGTCGACCGCGGCCATAGCTCAAACGGGCGGGGGCTATCCGGCGAGCCTTCGCATGGCGTTGTCGGCCGCCCAAGGCCAGATGGCTCCCTTCATTACGGTAGCGAGCCCGTCAGCCGCACAAACTCACCTGCGGTATTGAATAGCAGCAGTCCCGAGCGAACGAAGGCTGAAAAATGAAACAAACTTATGACTGTCGCAACTGGAGAGATTCCGTTCTTGTAAACAACGAAAGGAGAGACGCACATGACCCATCTGAAAGCATTCATCGCCGGCTTTGCTACGGCGCATATGAGATGCTGGTCGGCGACGCCATCGAGTTCGCATAGCGAAGGAAGCCGGCGTCGATATCACCCTGCGCTCCCTCGCTCTTCGTTTTTGTTGGTGGTTCACTCAGGATTCGCTCGTCGAGATGCATGAAGCCTTCCGATCTCGATGTAGATCTTGTGGATTTGTATTTTGTCGAAGCTGACTTCGGGACACAGCTGTTCCAACACCTCGCCAAGTTCCCACTCGCTTCTAAGCGGGGCTGAGATTGTCACACCGCTGACTGGGAGCCGTGCCATCAGGTAACCGCTGAAATTTTCCAAGAACTGCGGTAACCTAGCACATAAGTCGATGGTGTTATCGTGGGGGCAGGAGACAACTGTGGGTACGCGAATTGGACCAACTGCACGACCGGATCAGGAGAGCGCAGCTAACGGCCCGAAGGTCGCGGCGGATAGACCATAGAAAAAGAAAGCGCACTTAGAATAAAAGGCCGCTTAGTTGGCGGCCTCTTTGATTGCCTCATTCCGCTGCAAGCAGAATCATCAACGCTCGCGCATCCGCGCGGCATACCATCCTAAACGAAGTATAGGCGATTGTCAGAAACCGTACCGACATTTCGGCGCGGATAATTCTATCGTTCCCGCATGGCACGTTTCCGATCGGAGGATGTACCTTTGCGTATTCGTGAATCTGAAAAAATGAGTTTACTCGATTATCGCCTTGCGACGATCGTTCAAATAAGGACCGCTTTTGCCGTTCGAATGTTAGAACTCTATCGCCTGCGGCGGCGGGTTCAAACTGCCCAATTAAGCCCAAGACACCCAAGGCGAGTGCGATCAAGACCGCGCTTTAGGTAGTTCAGGACACCCTCGGTTGACGGCTTCTCGAGCGCAGTCGCGGCTTCAACAAATTGAGGGCACGTATCTTCTGATCGATCAATGAAGCAAACTTTGCAAGCGACGTTCGCTGGGCGAGCCATGTTCGAGCGCGAAGTATAACTGTTGAAGCTCGGCCTCAAGTTGTTCGTTCACGAGCAACAAGGCTTTGACCGTTTCACGCATGTTCCCATCGCATGCAGCAATAATTTCATCAATAAAGGCTTCGTTTGAGAAGGTGTGGTTCACTGTTTGGGTCATCGGCATGTCCCCTTGAGAAGCTGTGGTTCACTTTTTGGGTCATCGGTATGTCCCCTGTTCGATTGCAACCCGACATGCCGTTTCTGGCGGTTTTTTGGATTTTCCATGTTATCCACAAGCCGAATTGACTTAAATTTTCATGACGCTTGCCGCTCCGAATGCGAGTGGAGCGGCGTCATACGTCAATGAGAAAGTGCATGGGGGCGTTTGCTTGGCGCTACGCGGATCAGGCAGACGGCGCTGCGGCGTAATGAATTATTTCGAAGTTTTGCGGCACCTACAAAAAAATGGCCCTCGTTAAAGGGCCATTTTCTTCTTACTAGTCGTCCCAGTGGTGGTGACGCCTAATGATTACCGTTCTGTCGCCATCATGCCTGTACCCGTCGCGATCGAACCCACGATCACGTCCGTAGAACTCGGCGCGCGGGCCGCGATAGTCTCCACCGTCGCGATAGTAGTCCCGGTCGCCTCCGATGCGGAAGCCGAAACCCTCTGCGCTCGCGACTGTCGGCGCTGCAACCGCGATGGTCGCTAACGCGGCGAGAACGTAGAAACTCTTCTTCATGACGTGCTTCTCCAATCGTTGTTGCACGGGGAGAAAACGGTTGTGGCTTCGCGACGTTCCCGGAACACTGTCGATGGAACAGTGACAGTTTATCCACGCTGATGAACGCCTGTTCAGTGTTCGGTAGTCAGGATAGAGCTGCTTTTTTAGGATTCTCTGACACGTACTTTCAACGCGGCGAACGTTCACGCCGAGGCCATGCCCGCTAATTCGATTGATCGATGAACAGGGACGGTCGTGCATCTATTTGCCAGTAACCGAAGACGGCCGCATAGTAGACAGTAAGGGTTTTAAACTTGACGATGAAACGAAGTGACTACCAGATTTGCACCGATGCAGTCCGCGAAGCGCGTCGGATTCTTAGCCGGTACATAGAACCAGGCCAGCCGCGTGAAACGCGCTCGCGCCCATCGATCAGGTCATGCAAGTGCTGGACAACGACACGGTTGATGCCCCCTAAACGCATCGATGGCCGGGATCATTTCGGATTGGTTGAATTCAAATGGGTGAGGGCGCTCCGCTCAAAACAGGAACGAACGCCTGGCTAACGAGCGCCCCAAATTAGCCGGAAGGCTTGCCTAACCCATTGTGAATTCAAAGATTCGTTAAGCGATGGCGATCCCAGCAGGATTCGAACCTGCGACCCACGGAGTAGAAATCCTTTACTTGAGCCGGCTCTACCAATTCACATGCCACTGAGTGTTACATCGATGGCACTCTGGCGCCCGCCGGCGCACCTTTAGGCCGTCATCTGGCCCGAGCCATCATTCACATCGAGACAGTGTGTGCACATCGTGTGCACGAGCGTTCAACAGAACGCGTCGAACTCAGCGAAATTTGAGGTAAATCTCTGATTTCATTGGTGAGCGCGGAGGGACTCGAACCCTCGACCCCATGATTAAAAGGCACGAGCGCACCGTCCCTGACGTCTGCCTTGGCGTCATAATGCGAAAAACTCAGTCAGAGCAAATGTTTTCCGACCTTGCCCCAATAGCGGACATGCGGTGTCGGCGAGAGTCATCCTAGAACTCTGCGTGGTAGGTGCAGCAGCATGACGTTACGATTACGTCCAGCGACCGATCCGTTGATAAAAAGGCTCAGGCTACTTTGCGAAGAGCATTGATTTCGAAGGTATTGCCGGTGATTCGGCTAACATGGGCACCCCACGTTTCAAGAGCTTCTCTGCGTTCGGCAAGGAAATCGTGGCGTTGATAGACAGCTGCAACGCCAGAGATCGTGCCGGCTTGGTGGTTCAGAATTTTGTCGGCGACGTGAGGGGCTATGCCGAGCCTCGCCATGCCAGAAACGCAAGTTCGTCGCAGATCATGAAGTCGCCATCCAGTAACGCCGGAAAGCTCATCGATCTCCCGCTTAGCAGGGCTGAAGCCCTGAAATGAACTATCTCCCGCCCAGGAGAAGATAAATTTATGTCGCTTGTTAGCTCGGCTTAAAACTTCCACGACCGGGCCGGACAAATGGACTTCGTGCGACTTAGCGTTTTTCGTCCGGTCGGAAGAAAGCTTCCAGGTCCTGGTCTTCAGATCGATCTCATCCCAAGTGCAGCGTGCCACCTCTTCCCGGCGCTGACCAGTCAGCGCCAAGACTTCGACGATGTCGCCGTAGGGAGCGCCGATCTGTCTCGCAGCGAGGATGATTTTGGCAAGTTCGCCATCGCTCAACACCCGATCCCTGGTCACCTGTTTTGCCGGAAGCGGCACACCGTCGGCCGGCGAACGGTCGAGGACCGCGCGGCCAATGCACCAGCGAAAGAAGGTTTTGATCGCCTTCAGTGCTTTGTTGGCGGCGACAGGAGCTCCGCGTTGCTCAATTGCATTTACGACTTCAATTACATCGCGTTTGGTGATCTCGTGAATGCTCCGACTGCCCCATGCCGACCCGACCTCTCGGCGAAGCATTCGTGAGATCTCCGGCGCAGACCTATTCTGGGAAATGTGCTGCGCGATGAAGGCCTCAAGCAGATCATCAACCCGATCTCCAACCATTCTCCGGCGAGAGTCCTTCTTCTCCGCGGCGAGGTCGCGACCGTCCAGTTTTGCGGCAAATACCTTCTGAGCGGTCACGCGAGCCTGATTGAGGGTCACCCGGCCGTACGGTCCGATGGTATATTTGCGCAAGCGCGACCCGGCGCCCGCCGTTCGATACAATACGACAAAAACCTTGCGCCCCTTCGGCGTAACCTTGACGCCGAAGCCGGGGCACCCGGTATCCCAATAAACGATGTCGTTCGATGGCGTGGGCCGAGCGTCAATGACAGTCTTGGTCAGCTTCACACGCGGCATTTGATCCCTCGACCTGCGGTGCTACCTCGAACCAAAATAGGTAGCACCGCATGGGTTACGTTGGGATCAAGCGTGACCGCCTGTCGCTATTGACGCAAGCAATATCAACGGCGTATCCACCTCTAGGAAACAACTTCCATCAACAGCCCTCCCTCTCCCGAGAACACAAGGGGAGAGGGAAAGAACGATCGTGAATTTTGATGTCCATCACCAGTTCCATCCGCGCGCAAATTCCGCCTCTTCACCCCGAGGGCTATCCGTTTATCGGCGGCTTTGCGCTGACGAGTCTGATCCTGTTCTGGATCTGGACGCCGCTTGGCTGGATCGGCACATTGCTGACTGTCTGGTGTGCGCTTTTCTTCCGCGATCCGGTGCGGGTGACGCCGGTGCGCGAGGGTATCGTGGTGGCGCCGGCCGACGGACGCATCTCGATGGTGACGCAGGTGTTGCCGCCGGCCGAACTCGGCCTTGGCGACAAGCCGCTGCCGCGTATCTCGATATTCATGAGCGTGTTCAACTGCCATGTGAACCGCAGTCCGGTGGCAGGGCGGATCGATCGGATCGCGTATCGGCCGGGCGCCTTTATCAACGCCGAGCTTGACAAGGCGAGCGAGGACAATGAGCGCAACTCGCTTGTGATCTCGACTCCAAACGGGCGCATCGGCGTGATCCAGATCGCCGGGCTGGTGGCGCGGCGGATTGTATCGTTCGTTCGCGAAGGGCAGTCGATTGGCGCAGGTGAGCGGTTCGGTTTGATCCGCTTCGGATCGCGTCTGGACGTTTACCTGCCTGAAGGTACCAAATCGTTGGTCTCCGAAGGCCAAACCGCGGTGGCCGGAGAGACCATTCTGGCCGATTTCAGGCTTGGCGGCGACGGTCGAACTTACCGGGCTGATTAACCATTTCAGCTACCGCACTGGCCAGCCGGCCGCCGCAATGGCGGAGCGGGCCGGCGCTTGCTATATGTAGGCTAACCATGCAGACGCCTGTCGACCCGAAATATCCCGAAATGCGCCGCCGCCGGTTCCGTCCGATCCCGGTACGGATGCTGGTGCCCAACGTGATCACCTTGCTGGCGATCTGCGCGGGATTGACGGCGATCCGCCTGTCCACGGAAGGGCGGATGGAGTTGGCGGTGGCGGCGATCGTGTTCGCAGCCGTGCTCGATGGCCTCGACGGCCGTGTCGCGCGCATGATCAAGGGCCAGTCGAAATTCGGGGCAGAACTCGACAGCCTCGCGGATTTCGTCAATTTCGGCGTCGCGCCGGGTCTGATCCTGTACTTCTGGCAATTGCATGAGCTGAACAACGGCGGCTGGATCGCAGCGATGGTTTTCGCCATCAGCGGCGGCCTGCGGCTCGCACGTTTCAACGCGACCATGGACGATCCGAACAAGCCCGCGTTTGCGGCGAATTACTTCACTGGCGTTCCGGCGCCCGCCGGCGCGATCACCGTGCTGCTTCCGGTCTATCTCGCGTTCTTGGGCATGCCGACGCCTCCGGCGATGCTGACCGCGCTCTATACGCTTTTGATTGCGTTCCTGATGGTTTCGCGCCTGCCGGTGTTTGCGGGCAAGACCGTGCGCATGCGCGTGCCGCCGGAAATGGTGCTGCCGGTGTTCGTTTCCGTGATTTTCTTCATCGCGCTCTTGGTCGGCTATCCCTGGCACATTCTGTCGGCGGGTTCGGTGCTTTACCTGTTGAGCCTGCCGGCCGGATGGAAGTCATATCGCGACCATCAGCGTAACGCCGCTGCGCAGGCCGTAACGCCGGCCGATGCCGCGCCGTCAAGTCCAGCGCCGCCGTTTGCATCGTCCGCCTCCGAACAGCCGGAACAGGACAATCGGCCGGCTCGGCTGAACTGAGCGGCCTGCCGGACGGGCCGGCAACTTCATCCTCGAAATATCTGCCATGAGCGATCGCCGAGTTGGGTTCGATTGCAGCGCATGATCCGCCAAAGCATGCCCTCGGGCAGAAGCGCGAAGCGCGTCTTCGCGCTAGATGACCCCGGGGGGTGTGAGCGGTTTGGCGAAGAGATCATGCGCCTATTCAACAATTTAGAGCCGCGATCTCGGGACAAACGAAGGCGTTTGCCCGGCAATACCGGATTCCACTTTTGCTGATCGCGCTTTTGTCGGGTATAGCCTGACCATAAGGCCTTCAAAAAGGCCGGCCGTTAAATTCTGGAGAGAACGCCGTGACGAATTCCACAACCGCGCCGCTGCCTGCTTCACTTCTTGAAGCATTGGCGCGCTATGACACGCCGACGATCTGCAACGCGCTGGAAATCGTCGCGCCGGAACGTCGTCTGATCGGTTACACGACAAAACCGTTGGTGTGTCCGTTCCCCGATCTGCCGCCGATCGTCGGTTATGCGCGCACGACCACGATCCGCTCGGTCGTTGCTTCCGGCCTTCCGGCCGCCGAGCAGCAGAAACGGCGGATCGCCTATTACGAATATGTCGGCACCGGACCGGGTCCGCGCATCAACGTAATTCAGGATATCGACGGCCCTGATGTGGGATTTGGCGCGTTCTGGGGCGAGGTTCAAAGTTCGGTGCACAAGGCGCTGGGCTGTCTCGGTGTCATCACCGACGGATCGATCCGCGACATCCCGCAATGGGCGCCGGGCTTTCAGGCCCTTGCAGGCTCGATCGGACCATCGCATGCCTACGTCCATGCCGATAGTTTTGGCGGCGAAGTGCGCGTGGCCGGAATGACGGTGCGCTCCGGTGATCTCATTCACGCCGATCGTCACGGCGCCGTGGTGATTCCGCTCGACGTCGCCCCAGAACTGCCCGATGCGGCCGAACTCTGCGGCCGCCGCGAGACGCCAATTCTTGAAATTGCCCGCAGCTCGTCATTTACGCTTGAAAAGCTGAAAGAGGCGCTTGCCCGCTCGGCCGAAATTCACTGACGATGAGATGACCGTATCAACGCACAGGGGGAGCGTCATGAGAAGACTTTTGCTTGCGCTGGGATTGGCAATTTTTGGAGGCATAGTTGGTGCGCAAGCGCAGACCTATCCATCGCGTCCAATAACGCTCGTCGTTCCGTTCCCGCCCGGTGGATCGACCGATGCCGCTGCCCGCATCATGGCGGAGCGCATGCGCGCACCGCTCGGACAGCCGGTTGTGATTGAAAATATCGGCGGCGCCGGCGGCAGCATTGCGGTCGGGCGCGTCGCCCGTGCGGCGCCGGACGGCTACACCTTCGACATCGGCCAGTGGGACACCCATGTCGGCAGCATCATCTACAAACTCGATTACGATCTCGAAAAGGACTTCGAGCCGATCGGCCTGATCTCCAACAATCCCCAGCTCATGGTCGCCAAGAATGACCTTCCAGCTAACAATCTTGCCGAGCTCGTGATCTGGATGAAGGCGAACCCCGGCAAGATCAATTTCGTCAACCAGAACGCGGCGGCGAATGTCAGCGGCGTGCTGTTCGAAAACCTTACCAAGCAAAAAGTGCAGTTCATTCCCTATCGCGGCGCGGGCCCGGCAATGACCGACCTCATGTCCGGTACGGTGGACCTGCTCGTCGTGCAAGGCGCGGTGGCGCTGCCGCAAATCCGCGGCGGCAAGATCAAGGCGCTCGCCAACCTGTCGGCGAAACGCTCGGCATCGATGCCGGACATTCCGACCGCGGACGAGACGGGCGTGCCCGGACTTTATATGTCGGGCTGGTTCGGCTTCTGGGCGCCGAAGGGGACGCCGAAGGAAGTCATCGCCAAGCTCAACGCCGCGACCGTCGAAGCGCTTGCCGATCCGGCCATACAGAAGCGGTTTGTGGAGTTGGGGCTCGACGTCGCTCCGCGCGAGCAGCAGACCCCGGAAGGGTTAGCCGCGTTCCAAAAAGCCGAGATCGACAGATGGTGGCCGATTATCAAGGCTGCCGGAATTGGCGCGCAGGCGCAGTGAGGGCGAGGATAGAAGTGCTTTCGACATGAAAATGGACGGCAAGACGGTGTTGGTCACGGGCTCGACCGATGGCGTCGGCCGCTATGTCGCCGCCAAACTCGCCTCCGCCGGCGCAAGAGTCCTGATCCATGGCCGCGACAAGGCACGGGCCAAAACGCTTGCCGATGAGATCCGCGGCCAGGGACACGGCGAGCCAATTTTCTATCAGGCCGATCTGTCCTCGCTTGCCGGTGCGCGACAGCTCGCGGAAGCGGTGACTGCCGAGCACAAGCGGCTCGACGTTTTCATCAGTAATGCCGGGATCGGATCGCGGACGCAGGGGTCCGAGCGACAGACCAGCGCTGATGGATACGAGTTGAGGTTCGCCGTGAACTATCTTTCCGGGTTTCTGCTCGCTTACCTTCTGCTTCCCTTGTTAAAGGCCAGCGCGCCGTCGCGTATCGTGAATGTCGCCTCGCTCGGCCAGCATCCGCTCGATTTCGACGATGTGATGTTGACCAAAGGCTACAGCGGCACGCGCGCCTACGCGCAGAGCAAGCTCGCGCAGATCATGTTCACGATCGACCTTACGCACGAACTCGAGGGCTCGGGTGTGACGGTGAATGCGCTGCATCCCGCCACCTATATGAACACCACGATGGTGCGTGAAGGCGGCATAACGCCGATCAGCACGGTCGAGCAGGGCGGCGATGCTATCCTGCATCTTGCGGCTGGCGACGATGTTGCGGCTAAAAGCGGGCTGTTCTTTAACGGCATGCAGCAATCGCAAGCCAATCCACAGGCCTATGATGAGGCCGCCCGCAAACGATTGCGCACGCTTAGCCTCGAACTGACGGGTCTGTCGGCCTGACCCGTCTTAGCACCGATAACGCCGGATACGACCGATCCAATTGCGGCCCTGTCACATCTTGTGAGCGCTAGCGTAATGCTTCGCTGACATGCGCGCGTAATGTTTGGCTGGCGCGCTCGCATACGAACTGCGGATCGATGCCATAGCGCCCGCCGTCGCGCTTGATTGGGATCCGACACCCAAGCTCTGATAAAAAGCCTGTAAGCCGGGTTCTTGGACGGCTTGCTGTGCCATTCCGGGCGTCGCGATCACCGTTGACAGAATAGCAGCCACGCTAAGAAGTTTAAAGTTGGTCATCGTCGAGTCCCTTCACGGTGTTGGCCCAGGGCGCTTGTGCGCGGGCCTCTGATGGAAAGACTCGCATCTGATTTCTGATATTCCCGCGCGAGCAAATAGTGTTTTAAATTTCTTCAAACCACGAGCTGCGGGTGGTCCGAAGCAAATCTCGGTGCAGGTGCTTCGGAATTATCTGTCGTGGTCTTGGCGCACCAAATATTTTATCGCCCTAAACAACAGACATTTTGGATGACGACTAAGCCCGAATGCGGCTAGGAGCAGGTGCCACCATCGAAACGAGCAATTGTAGTGGGGAAATTCACGGATCGAGAGATTGTATATTGTTTGGAATAAAGCCCGAAACGGCCGAGTCTCCTGTTTAGCGGCTCCATTTGGAGCCGTCTGGCCCCACAGGGAGATGTGACATGGCTAAGAAGGGCTTTGAGGATCGTGGACAGGGATTAGGCCGCCGGGAAGTGCTGGAATGCATGGTCTGGGCGGGTACCGGGGTGCTTTGGGGCGTGAGTGGCGGCGTTCCCCACTCAGTGGGGATGATCGGCGATGCTCTTGCCGCCGAACCCACCGGATTCACGTTTCTGCAGATGAGCGATAGCCACATCGGCTTTGACAAGGCGGCGAACCCGGATGCGCTCGGCACGCTGCGCGAAGCCGTCGCCAAAGTAAAGGCGATGCCGATCAAGCCGTCGTTCATCATTCACACCGGCGACATTACGCATCTTTCCAAACCTGCTGAGTTCGATAATGCCGACAAGGTGTTCGGCGAGACTGGCGTTCAGATTCATTATGTGCCTGGCGAGCACGATATTATCGATGAGGAGCGCGGCAAAGCCTATCTGGAACGCTACGGCAAGGGTTCGAAGGGTGCCGGCTGGTACAGCTACGACGATCACGGCATTCACTTCATCGGTCTCGTCAACGTCGTCGATCTGAAGGGTGGCGGTTTAGGCAACCTCGGCGCCGAGCAACTCGCATGGCTCGAGGCCGACCTGAAGGACAAGTCGAACAGCACGCCGATCGTTGTGTTTGCGCATATCCCGCTGCAGGTGATCTACAAGGAATGGGGCTGGGGTACCGAGGATGGTACGCAGGCGCTCGCTCTGCTCAGGCGCTTCGGTTCAGTCACCGTTCTGAACGGACACATTCATCAGCTGGCCCAAAAGGTCGAGGGCAATATGACCTTCCACACCGCCTTATCGACGGCTTTTCCTCAGCCGGCTCCCGGTAGCGCACCTTCGCCGGGCCCGATGCTTGTCCCCGCTGACAAGCTTCGCACCTTGCTCGGGTTGTCCACTGTGACCGTGGTGCAGGGTAATAAGCCGCTCGCGATCATCGATAAGACGTTGGCCGCTTGATCGAGGATCTTACATGCAAATTCTGATCAACCATCTCCGCGTCGCTTTAATCCGGTTTGCTCCTGGCCGTGCCCTGATCGTTGCGATGCTTTTGGGCCCAATCATTGGAGCGATGCTGGCGTTCGGTGCGCTAGCGGCGCAGGACGCCACGAACGTGATCACCATCGATAACTTCACGTTCTCGCCCAAAGAATTGACGATCGCGGTGGGAACGACGGTGAAGTGGGTCAATCACGACGACATTCCGCACACGATAGTCGAGAAGAAGACAACCTTTCGATCGAAGGCGCTCGACACCGATGACTCGTATTCGTTTACGTTCACCAGCGCCGGCACGTTCGACTATTTCTGCGGTCTGCATCCGCACATGGTCGGGCAAGTCATCGTAAAGTGAACGAAAGGGGCTTAAGTCTTAATGTGCCGAACATGACGACATCCTTATCGGCACGTCGGCGGAACTTCGGGCGTACCGAGCTTGACGAGGTCGTGTTAAAAGAACGGTTGGAAGGCTCAGATCGTTGGTCTGGCCAGCAACAGGCGTCGGTCCCAATCGTGCAGAACAAGGATGAACGCGCACTGTTCGATGAAGTCTTTCTGCCACACATGGCCGAAGCTTATCGTCTCGCGCAATGGCTAACCGGCAATGCATACGACGCCGAGGACGTTGTGCAGGATGCAGCATTGCGCGCGTTTCGCGGCATCAGGACCTTCGGTGCCGTCAATGCTCGCGCGTGGTCCCTGACAATTGTGCGCAACACCGCCTACAGCTGGTTGATGAAGAACAGACCAAGGGCTGTTGTTTTCACCGACGACCTAAGCTTTGCGGAGCAACAGGAACTTGAGCATGAAGGCCCGCAAGGAACGAGGATGGAGACGCCCGAAGAGATCGCTCTTTTCAAGGCGGATGCCGAAGAGGTTCAGCACGCCTTGGCACAGCTGCCGGCGCACTTTCGCGAAGTGATCGTTTTGCGGGAAATGAATCAATTGAACTATCGCGATATCGCAGAGATCACCAATATCCCAATCGGCACCGTGATGTCCCGTCTGTCCCGGGGCAGGCAACTTCTGATCGCTCTTCTAGGAGACCGAAACTAACTATGATTGCATCCATAAAAGATGACGACGAATTGCAGATGAACGCCTATTGCGACGGCGAACTAGATCCGGCTTCCGCGATTGAGTTCGAGCGGCGCTTGGCTGACGATGAATCTTTGAAGGCCAAATATAGCCGGTTGCTGTCACTGCGCCGCGCCGTTCGTTCGCTTCCGCAATATGACGTGCCTCCGGGTCTGCAGGCCCGCATCCAATCGGCATTGGATGCGGATCGTCCCGTTCAGGTGGGACGTCCGGCTCAGGCGGCGCGTCCGCGAGGCTGGTCGTTTCGGGCTTTGGCCGCGGCAGCGGTGTTTGGCGCCGTGATCTCGAGTTCTGTCATGCTGACCATCGAGCGCTACGATCTGCACGAGGATGTTGCTCGCCAGGTCGTTGCAGGTCATATCCGGAGTCAGTTGGCCCCTCAGCCTTTCGACGTTGCGTCTTCCGACCGTCATACCGTCAAGCCTTGGTTCACATCACGCCTGCCGATGTCACCTAAGGTGGTCGATCTCGCGCCCCAGGGTTTCGTGCTCGTGGGTGGCCGCGTCGATGTCGTTGGCCACGATCCGGTTGCAACGATCGTCTACAAGCATGCCGCGCATACGGTCAGCCTGACGACCCTGCCGCCCGGTCAATCCGTCTCTGATCAAGTGATTGCTGGATATAACGTCCGAAGCTGGAGGGATGCGGAGTTCACGTACATTGCAGTTTCGGACTTGCCTAGCGCTGATCTTGCACTATTCGAGCGCGCGTTTTCTGCGGGATCGCCGATGCCGGAAGTCAAATAGACGAGGTCGTCTGGTCCTCCGCTGCGACGTCCTGACCCGTAAGCCCAGATGGGCTGGCTATGGTATCGGCGTAAATTCGCCGACGAGGAGGGCAACAATCCCTTCCATCTGTGCGGGTAGGGCCACGCAGCATCTGTCTTTTTCCCGGGAAGCTGGGCACCACCAAGCAGAAGTCCAACGAACACAGGGGGATGACCTGGCGTAAATTTTATTAATCAATTGTTATACCTACCAAATTCGGTAACGCGTCTTTAATGGCACGGACGTAGGGTTCCTGTTACGCGGCTCGGGATGAGCCGCGCCACCGTCCAGGACGGCCGGTAGTTCGCGTACGCGTTGGAGTTCCCATGGATATCATGACGGGCGTTGGGCTCGTGTCCGGCATCATTGTCGTGGCGGTGATAATGCTCATGGGCGGCGATCTGCATATGTTCATCAGCGAACATGCTGCCATCATCGTCATCGGCGGATCGATCGCCGCTACCATGATCCGGTTTCCGCTCAGCGCTATCCTGCATGGTCTGCCGCTGGGCGCGAAATTCGCCTTCACGATGAGCCGGCTGTCGGCGCGCGATCTGGTCGACGAACTTGCCCGCATCGCCGAAATCGCCCGCAAGCAGGGGCCGGTCGGTCTGGAAAAAGTCGAGACCGGTGAACCGTTCCTGGCCAAGGGAATTCGTTACGTCGCCGACGGCTATGATCTCGAATTCATCAGGGACAATATGGAGCGCGATCGCGACAATTTTCTGATGCATCTCGACGAAGGCGGCAAGATCTATCGCGCCATCGGCGACTGCACGCCGGCTTTCGGGATGGTCGGCACGTTGATCGGCATGGTGCAGATGTTTGCCAACATGACCGACCCTTCGAAGCTCGGTCCGTTCATGGCGACCGCGCTGCTGGCGACGCTCTATGGCGCGATGATCGCGAACCTGTTCTGCCTGCCGATCGCCGACAAGCTGCATGGCAAGCTGCTCGACGAGGAGACCAATCGGACGCTGATCATCGACGGCATTCTGATGATCCGGGATTCCAAGAGCCCGACGCTGGTCCGGGAAATGTTGCTGGCCTACTTGCCGGAAAAACACCGCCACGAAGAAGGCGAACCGGTCCCGGCCTGATCGGGCTGGTCGCACCGGTCCGGGAAGCAAGCGATGGCCAAGAAAAAACGCGGCGATGCACATGGAGGAGGGCACGGCTGGTACGTGTCCTTCGCCGACCTCATGGGGCTGATGATGAGCTTCTTTGTGATGCTCGTCTCCTTCTCCAGCCAGGACCAGCAAAAGCTGAAAATCGTCGCAGGCTCGATGCGGGAGGCGTTCGGTGTGCAGACCGAAGCGCGCTATAGCGGGGTCATCGAATCCGATGGCCTGCCGACGCGGCCGAAGCTGAAAAACGCCGCGCACATTCCGCCTGAAGAGGCGTCAAATACGCCGACCCCGGATGAACAGGAGCGGAGCCTTGCTGCCGGCGCCCGCCTGAAAATCGATCGCCAATTCGCACTTGCCTCGGCATCACTGCGCCAGGCGTTGCAGGACATGCCGGAACTGACCCAAATTTCAAAACACATCATGTTTGAGGAGACTACCCAAGGCCTCAATCTGGAAATCGTCGACCAGGATGGCCGGTCGATGTTCGCCGAAGGCTCCAAGGTGCCGTACGATCGCACGCGCCGGCTCATCGAGAAACTCGCGGTTCCACTGAAATCGACGCCGCTGCGGATCTCCATCGTCGGTCATACGGCGGCGGGCTTCGTGCCGACGCGAAGCGATTACGGCGCGTTCGATCTTTCGGCGGATCGGGCTAATACTGTGCGCCAGATTCTCGAGAGGGAAGGATTGCCGCCAGCCCACATTTTTGCGGTCTCCGGAAAGGCTGACAGCCAGCCGCTGTTTCCCGACGATCCCTCGCTATCGGCGAACCGCCGCGTGACTATCACGCTGATGCGAGAAGATCCGCCGCTGCCGCCCGGCCTGAAACCGTGACTCGGCCATATTACCATATTACCGTGCGATGAAAGTCGCTTTGAGGGAAGTCCGGCATTGCCAGCGGTGCTATGGTTGATGGATTGACAGGCTTTCCAGGAAGGCGTCGATAGCCGGCCCGGACCAAATCAACCAAGAGAGCGTTTTTCCACCGTCATGGCTGTCACCACCACATCAACCGAAGTCCATGAGGGGCCGGTCACGACTGGCTTTTGGGCCCTGACACTGGGAAGTATTGGCGTCGTCTTTGGTGATATCGGAACGTCGCCGCTGTATGCGTTTCGCGAGGCTGTCGCCGGTGCCGCGCAGGGCCAACCGGTAACCCCCGCCATTGTGCTCGGGGTTCTGTCGCTGATCCTGTGGGCGCTCTTTATTGTCGTCACCGCAAAATACGTTCTGTTGCTGCTGCGCGCCGACAATAACGGCGAGGGCGGCACGCTTTCGCTAATGGCGCTGGGTCATCGCGCGCTGGGCCGGAGAAGTCGGCCATTGCTGGCGCTGGGCGTCCTCGGCGCTTCGATGTTCATCGGCGATTCCATGATCACGCCAGCGATTTCGGTACTGTCCGCCGTCGAAGGTCTCAAGCTCGCCACGCCGGCGCTTGAGCACTATGTGGTGCCGCTGACGGTCTTCATTCTGGTCGTGCTGTTCTCGGTTCAGAGCGGCGGAACCGCTCGCGTCGCATCGGCCTTTGGGCCGGTCATGATTGTCTGGTTCGCCAGCCTGGCGGTGATGGGCCTCGTTCATATCAGCGACGATCCATCGGTGCTGGTCGCGATCAATCCCTGGTACGCCATTCATTTCCTGCTCTCGCATGGGACGATCGGAATGGTGACGCTGGGAGCAGTATTTCTCGCGGTGACAGGCGGGGAGGCGCTCTATGCGGATTTGGGTCACTTCGGACGCAAGCCGATCCAGGCCGGATGGCTTTATTTCGTGCTGCCTTCGCTTCTGATCAACTACTTCGGCCAGGGCGCGCTGGTGCTTTCCAATCCTGCCGCGATTGAAAATTCCTTCTATCGGATGGTTCCGGAGATACTGCTGTTGCCGTTGGTCGTGCTGGCCACCGCGGCGACGGTCATCGCGAGCCAGGCGGTGATCACCGGCGCGTATTCCTTGACCCGTCAAGCGGTGCAGCTCGGTCTCCTGCCGCGCTTCGAGGTTCGCTACACCTCGGAGACCCACGCCGGCCAGATTTATCTGCCGCGCGTGAACAGGCTGTTGCTGATCGGCGTATTGTTGCTGGTGCTTCTGTTCCGCACGTCGAGCGGATTAGCCTCCGCCTATGGCATCGCCGTCTCCACGACCATGGTCGCCGACGGCATCATGGGATTCGTGGTGATCTGGAAATTGTGGAATTGGCGCGCGGCGACCGCGGCGGCGGTGATTCTGCCGTTCGTCGTCGTCGACATGACTTTCTTCAGTGCAAATCTCTTGAAGCTATTTGAAGGCGCATGGGTGCCGCTGCTTTTCGGTCTTGCCATGGCAATCATGATCTGGACCTGGCGCCGGGGTGCGGCGATCCTGACCATAAAGGCCCGGCGTATTGAAGTTCCGCTGACGGATCTGATCAAGAGTCTGGAAAAGCGTCCGCCTCACATCGTCAAAGGCACCGCGGTTTTTCTGACCAGCGACCCACGTTTCGTGCCGACGGCGCTTTTGCATAATCTCAAGCACAACAAGGTGCTTCACGAGCACAATGTGATCCTGACGATCGAAACCGCGCAGACGCCGCGCGTCGACCCGGCCGAGCGCGTCCGGATGCAAACCATCAGTGACAAATTCGCGACCGTCCGGCTGCGTTTTGGTTTCATGGAATCTCCGAACGTTCCCAAGGCGCTGGTGATCGCGCGGAAGCTCGGCTGGCAATTCGATATCATGGCGACATCGTTTTTCGTCTCGCGGCGCTCGCTCAAGCCATCGGCACAGTCCGGGATGCCGCTGTGGCAGGACCACCTGTTCATCGCACTGAGCCGGTCGGCGAACGACGCCACCGACTATTTCCAGATTCCAACCGGCCGGGTGGTCGAAGTCGGAACCCAGGTTACAATTTGAAGATTTATGCATTTTTGCATGGCGCGGGCCTAAATTCAGGCTAGGCTATGCACCAAGCGCAGGACTATAAGCCACTTCGCTTTGCTATTTGTGCAGTGAAGCAGTTTGAGGCCTTAGCTCCCATGACCAGTGATGTTGTAGCTCCCGCCGCGGAAACGACGGCGGCCAATGCGCATGGCGATGCCCATTCCACTGCTGGCTTCAAGGCTCTTCTGATCGGCAGCATCGGCGTCGTCTACGGCGACATCGGCACCAGTCCGCTTTACGCGTTGCGCGAGGCTGTGATGGCGGCCAGCGGGCCCGCTGGTATCGTCACTCCACAGGCGGTACTCGGCGTTGTATCCCTTATTCTGTGGGCGCTGATCATCGTGGTGACGCTGAAATACGTGCTGATCCTGCTGCGCGCGGATAACCATGGCGAGGGTGGAACGCTGGCGCTAATGGCGCTTGCGCAACGCGCAGTAGGTTCGGGTGCCGGCAAGATAGTTCTTCTCGGAATTATTGGTGGTGCTCTTTTTTATGGGGACGCGGTGATCACGCCGGCAGTCTCCGTGCTTTCGGCAATCGAAGGAATGACGATAGTCACCGCCGCGTTTGAGCCGTACGTGGTGGCGCTGACGGTAGTGATATTGCTCGCGCTATTTGCGGTGCAGTCGCGCGGCACAGCTCGAGTCGCGGCTTTTTTCGGACCGATCATGTGTGTGTGGTTCGCCGTGATCGCAGTGGCGGCCTTGCCGCACATCGCACGACATCCGGAAGTGCTGCTGGCCTTTAGCCCTAGCTATGCCGTCTCATTCATGATCCATCACGGCATCATCGGATTTGTTACCCTCGGGGCCGTCTTCCTTGCCGTGACCGGGGCGGAGGCCCTCTACGCTGACCTCGGACATTTCGGCAAACGTCCGATTCAGATGGCATGGCTTTTCATCGTACTGCCGTCGCTGGCGCTTAATTATCTGGGGCAGGGCGCGCTCGTTTTGGAAAATTCGAAGGCGCTCGAAAACCCTTTCTTTTTGATGTTTCCGGATTGGGCGTTGTTTCCGATGGTTGTACTTGCCATCGTTGCCGCCGTGATCGCGAGCCAGGCGGTGATTACGGGCGCCTATTCGTTGACCCGTCAGGCCATTCAACTGGGGCTGATGCCGCGGTTTGAAATCAGGCACACCTCGGAATCCCATTCTGGCCAAATCTACATTCCCCGGGTCAATATGCTGCTCTCGATCGGAGTGGTTCTGCTCATCGTCCTGTTCCGTTCGTCGAGTGCGCTGGCGTCGGCGTACGGCATCGCGGTCACCGGGACCATGGTGGTCACGGCGATGATGGGTTTTGTCGTCATCTGGAAGGTCTGGAAATGGTCGCCGTTTGCGGCCGCGGCGCTGATCGCGCCATTTCTTTTCCTCGACCTCACATTCCTCACGGCGAATCTTTTGAAAGTATTCGAGGGCGGCTGGGTGCCATTGGCGCTCGGAGCCATGGTCATGCTCTTGATGTACACTTGGCGGCGCGGCAGCCGGCTATTGTTCGAGAAATCACGCAAGCTGGAGTTTCCGCTGGCCGATCTGGTGGCGATGCTGGAGAAGCGGCCCCCGCAGCGCGTTTCCGGCACCGCGGTATTCCTGACCAGCGATCCCGCCAGCGCGCCGACAGCTCTGATGCACAGCCTCAAGCACTACAAGGTACTGCACGAGAAAAATGTCATTCTCACCATCGAAACCGCGCCAACGCCGCGGATCGACCCGGCCGAGCGGGTACGGCTGGAGCAGATCAGTGCGACCTTCTCCAAGGTAACGCTGCGGTTTGGGTTCATGGAATCTCCCAACGTGCCGAAAGCGCTGGCGATCGCGCGAAAGCTGGGTTGGCAATTCGATATCATGTCGACGTCGTTCTTCCTGTCGCGGCGCGCGCTCAAGCCGGCCGCGCATTCCGGAATGCCGCGCTGGCAGGATCATCTTTTCATAGCGCTCAGCCGCACCGCCAATGATGCGACCGACTATTTTCAGATTCCGAGCGGACGGGTAGTCGAGGTGGGAACGCAGGTTACCATCTAGATCTTCGGGTGCTTTCTCGAACCATTTTCGGCGCTTGATTTTCGCCGCGCGAGGGGCGAGGTTGGCGCCGAAGGGCGAGCAATCGGTATCCAGCCTTGCTGAATTTGCTCGTATTAGCGCGTATTCCGCAAGAGTGGACACCAGTTTTGCGAATAGAATACGCGCAAGTTAAATGGTCTACGGATCATTGGGAGGATTTGAGTGGCGGATCAGGGTCATCAGGTTCACGATTTGACGCCGGAAGATGTAGCGAAGGGGATGGCCGACGGACGCTATCTTCTCGTCGACGTCCGCGAACCGAACGAAATTGCTGTCGAAGCCTATCCGGGCGCGGTCGTCGTGCCCCTTTCGAGTTTCGACCCGCAGGATATCCCGGATCCCCATGGCAAGCAGGTGGTTTTTGCCTGCCGCTCCGGGAAGAGATCGGTGACGGCGTCGCTGGCCGCTCAAGCCGCCGGCTTGACCTACGACAAGCACCTGGCGGGCGGCATGCTGGCCTGGAAGGCGGCGGGATTGCCGACGAAGACCGGCGGCTGACCGTCCCATGACTTCCATGAATAAGGTCTTTGGGGATCTTCCCGTTACTATTTTCGAGGCGATGTCGCAGCTCGCGCGCGACAACAACGCTATCAATCTCGGCCAGGGTTTCCCTGATGATCCTGGTCCGGAAGACATTCGCCGCGCCGCGGCGGATGCGGTGATGGACGGCTACAATCAATACCCGTCGATGATGGGCATTCCGGAATTGCGGCAGGCGATCTCGGCCCATTATGGGCGCTGGCATGGCCTCGTGCTCGATCCCATGACCGAGGTGATGGTGACATCGGGCGGCACTGAGGCGCTGACCAGCGCGATCCTTGCCGTGGTCGAGCCCGGCGACGAGGTTGTTGTTTTCCAGCCGGTGTACGACTCCTACCTCCCGATCATACGTCAGGCCGGAGGCATACCGCGTCTGGTGCGCCTCGAACCGCCCCATTGGCGGCTGACCGACGAAGCGCTGCGAAGCGTTTTCAACCACAAGACAAAGGCCGTCCTCTTCAACAATCCGCTCAATCCCGCGGCGGTGGTCTATCCGCGCGAGGATCTCGAACTGCTGGCGCGGTACTGTCAGGAGTTCGATACGATCGCGATCTGCGACGAGGTCTGGGAGCATGTGATCTTCGATGGCCGCGAACATATTCCGCTGATTACAATCCCGGGAATGCGCGAGCGCACGATCAAGGTCGGTTCCGCAGGCAAGATTTTTTCACTGACGGGCTGGAAGATCGGCTTTGTTTGCGCTGCGCCAGCGCTGTTGCGCGTCGCTGCGAAGGTGCACCAGTTTCTCACCTTCACCACCGCGCCAAACCTTCAGGCGGCGGTCGCCTATGGCCTCGGCAAGCCGGCGGATTATTTTTATCAAATGCGCAAGGAATTGGCGCGGAGCCGCGACCGTCTCACCGAGGGATTGGAGAGCATCGGCTTCCCGGTTCTTCGGTCGCAGGGCACCTACTTCCTCACGGTCGACCTTTCGCCGCTGGGTCTTAACGAGACCGACGAGGCGTTCTGCATGCGCATCGTGACCGACTACAAGGTCGCGGCTATCCCGGTGTCGGCTTTCTATGAAAAGGATGCGGTGACGTCGGTCGTGCGTTTTTGTTTTGCCAAGAAAGATGCCACTCTCGACACCGCGCTGGAACGTCTGTCGGACGCGGTGCACCGCCGATAACGGGTAACAATGATGCGTCGCCGGATCCGCCATCGAACTCGATTTGTTGCCGCGGTTGCCGCCGTCCTCGCATTGCTATCGCCTTCAGCTAGGGCGGAGGAGCGCACTGTCTATTTCTATAATTGGTCGAGCTATATGGCGCCGGGGGTGCTCGAAGACTTCACCAAGCAAACCGGTATCAAGGTCGTCTACGACACGTTCGATGCCAATGAGACGCTGGAGACACGATTGCTGGCCGGGAAGTCCGGCTATGATGTTGTCGTCCCCACAGCCTACTTCCTGCAGCGCCAGATTTTGGCGAATGTTTTCCAGAAGCTCGACAAGTCGAAGCTGCCGAACCTCGCCAACGCCTGGCCGGTGGTGACGAAACGGCTCGCTATCTACGATCCCGGCAATGCATATGCCGCCAACTACATGTGGGGCACGACCGGCATTGGCTACAACGTCAAGGCGGTGCAGAAAATCCTCGGAGCCGACGCCAGGATCGACAGTTGGGACATTGTCTTCAAGCCGGAGAACCTGGCGAAGCTCAGGGATTGCGGCGTTCACATGCTGGATTCCGCCGATGATATTTTTCCGGCGGCATTGAGCTATCTCGGGCTCGATCCCAATTCGACCAAGCAGGCTGACCTTGAAAAGGCCGCCGATCTCGTCCTGAAAATCAGACCATATGTGCGCAAGTTTCATTCGTCGGAATATCTGAGCGCATTGGCCACCGGAGAAATTTGCTTCGTGGTGGGCTGGTCCGGCGACATCATGCAGGCGCGAAGCCGCGCTGCGGAAGCAAAAAATGACATCGAGATCGGCTATGCCATCCCGAAGGAAGGCGCGCAGATGTTTTTCGACAATCTCGCAATCCCGGCCGATGCGAAGAATGTCACGGAGGCCTATGAGTTGATCAATTATCTCTACCGGCCCGAGGTCGCCGCAAAGAATTCCGATTTTCTGTCCTACGCCAACGGCAACCTGGCGAGCCAGAAGCTGGTTGATCCGAAAATTCTCAATGACAAGAACATTTACCCGGACGAGGCGACACTCGGAAAGCTGTTCGTGATCACCGCCCGCGATCCCGCCACGCAGCGCGTCATCAACCGGCTCTGGACACGGGTCAAGACCGGGCGTTAGCGTCGTGACTTACCGCCTCGTCGATGTCGAGAATGAAGCGGATTGGCACGCCTACCATGCTATCCGCCGCAGCGTCCTCTGGGAGGCGCGGGGTCGTTCGAATTACGACGCCCGCCATGAAGGTGAATACCGACCCAACCGTTATCCGCTTTTACTCAAGCTCGCCGGGCGCAGCATCGGTACAACGCGCCTGGATGATTTCGGGGGCGCCGTCGCTGCCGTGAGGCTGGTCGCGATAGTCAGCGAAGCGCATAGACAAGGTCACGGTCG
>Ga0208984_1000005_pt1 | contig 30097 bp, 27 predicted proteins | sample MedBloCAOM3_M3_FD_187851 | JGI IMG/M metagenome (GOLD analysis project Ga0208984, IMG submission 187851) | Forest soil microbial communities from El Dorado National Forest, California, USA - Mediterranean Blodgett CA OM3_M3 (SPAdes) (version 2) | ecosystem: Environmental > Terrestrial > Soil >... | reverse complement strand
GCGGCGCCACCCGGATAGGACGAGCCGTGAGGGCCGGTTGCCTTGTCGCAAGCGGTGGACACGTCGGGCTTCATCATTGTTTCGCGATTGTGATGCCCCAGGGCAATTCGCCGACCTGAATGGTCTTAATTACCTTGAGCGCCGCAACATCGATAACGGACACATCATTCGATACGCCATTGGTGACCAGAAGGAATTTTTCATCTGGAGTAAACGCCATGTGCCAGACTCGCTGGCCGACCAGCAGGTATTTGGTGACCTGATGGCTCGCGGCATCGACCACGGCAACACGGTTGGCAGGCCCGAGTGCGACGAACGCGGTCTTTCCGTCGGCAACGATACTGATCCCAACTGGCTGGATCGCTTCCTTTCGCATGCCCGGAATATTGAAGGTGATCTTCGTTGTGACCGTGTGCTTCACTGGGTCTATGATGGCGACCGTGCCGCCGATCTCTGAGGAAACCCACAGCTCGGAGCCGTCGCGTTTGAATTCGGCGAAACGCGGACGCGCATCGACCAGGACATTTGCCACGATCTGGCGTGCCGCAGTATCGATGAAATGCGCCATGTTGGTCGTTTCGGATGTGTTGATAAGAAATCTTCCATCCGGGCTGATCGCCATGCCCTCGGGCTCGACGCCGACCTGGACGTCGCCCACGCGCGCGCGCCTTTCGATATCAATGACGGTGACGGTGTTGTCGTTCTCGTTGGCGACGTAGAGAATCTTGCCGGCCTTGTCCTGGATAAAGAGTTCGGGATCGGGCCCCGAGGGCAGCGTGTCCGCCACCTGCTGGGTTGCGGTATCGATCATCTGGATGGTGTCATCATCGCCGACCGCCACCAGCACGAACTTGCCGTCCTTGGTGAATTCGATACCGCGCGGCCGCTGGCCGACTTTGATGGTTTTGATAACAGCCCATTTATCAGTATCGATCACCGAAACGGTGTTGCTTTTTTCGTTTGACACATAGGCGATGAAGGCGCCGGCGGGCAGGGTGCCCGCAAGCCAGACGGCAATTCCGGAAACCAAGCAAAGACGCCACATGAGCGAGACCTCCATCGCCTTTCAGTGCAGCTTGCACTTGGTCTCGGGTTGATCCACGCCAAGCGTATCGAGTTCCGAGACCTGATGCAGGAATCCTTCTTGCGGCGAGACCGAAACCACCATACGGCCATCCACAAGCAAAATCGGCTGACGAAGCTGCAGGTTCCAGGCTCGAAGCGTAAGTCGCTGGCCCTTGAATGCCGCGATGGAAAAATCCGGGCCCTTGAGGAAATCGAGCACTGTTTTGCGATCACTTGAGTTTACGCGCGCCACCGCCTCGCCAATCATGCGTGCTGCAGTCCATGCCTGCATGTCCAGCGCCGTCATGCGCCGCGAATTGAGCTTAAGAAACCGGTTTTGCATCTGCACCGCGCCCCACTGATCCTGGGCGGGGTCCCAGCTTTTCGGCACAAGGCCGGCGGACCCCGCGACCGGCCGCGGGTCCCACGTGCGGTAGGGCAGGTAGGACGCAAATACCTCACTCTCATCGGCTGCGACAAGGATGTCGTAGACCGGCGCCTGCTGGGTGAAGACCGGCATCTGACGCTGGATCAGGGTAACGCCGCTGTCGGTGCGGCGTGCACCGCCGGTGTCCTCGAACACTCTTTCCTGCACGATTTTTGCGCCGAAGCGGGCTGCGGAACGTCGTAACGCCTCGGCAAAGCGTCTGTCTTCATCATGCGATCCAACCACCATCAACCAGCGTTTCCATTGCTTCCAGACGAGATACTGGGCGAGACCGTCCGCCAGCATCGAGCGCGTCGGTGCGACGTGGATCACGTTGGCCCGGCAATCTTCCTCGCGCAAGCGGTCATCAATCGCGCCGGCATTGAACAAAACGGCTCCGCGACCACGGAGGGCATCGGCGGCCTTCAGCAGCGACTCCGCGGGAAGATCGGTAATGATGAAGGCGATGTTGCGATCGGCAAGCGCAACCGCCGCGTTGGCTGCGTCATCACCATCTTTGAGCCGAAATTCTTCCAGGGTGAAATGTTGATTCAGGAACTTGCCGGTGGTGTTATTATCGTCGATCGCGAGCCTGGCGCCAGCCACGCCGTCGTTCTCGGCAGGCTGCTCGACCATCGACAGCGTCGGCTTGACGCCGGCGCGGCGAAGATAGCCGATGGCGATTTCGACAGGATCGGCCGCGAACGCGGTAGTGACCAACGCGTTCAGGCCCACGACGACGCCGACAAACAGTCGGATCATGTCTCCTCCTTGAGGCTCCCTTCGACCAACTAACGGTAGAAATAGTTCCGGTTTGAAACATGGCCGAACTGCCTTATACATCTACATCTGCTGCTGCGCCGCCGTGAATTCACGGACCACGATCATGCGAATTCCCGGCTTCCTCATCGCGTTGATGCTGTTGGTCTCGTCGCCGGTCCACGCCGATCCGCCCAAAGTCGCAGTGTTCGACTTCGAACTGCTCGATACCAGCCTGCAGGGCGAAGTCGATGGGCCACGGGCGGATGAACAGCGGCGGCTGAAGGAAGTCACTGAACAGCTGCGCAAAGCATTGGCGGAAGCCGGTAAGTTTGTCGTCGTCGACATAGCACCCGTCAATGCTGCGGCGCACGCCAGCAACCTGCAGGCCTGCGGCGGCTGCGACGTGCAATACGCACGGCAGCTCGGTGCTGATCTCGCCATCACCGGTTTGGTTCAAAAGGTCTCCGCCCTCATTCTCAATATGAATATTTACTTGCGGGACGCACATACTGGACAGCTGATTACGTCCATGAGCGCCGACTTTCGTGGCAATACCGACGAATCCTGGTCCCGCGCCGCGAGCTATTTGCTGCGAAACCGGCTGCTCGCGCCCAACTACGGCGCGCCACAATGAGTTGCTTATCGAGCCTTATGCTTTCAGCCGCGCGGCATGCCAACGCAGGTGATCGGCCATGAAGGTGGAAACGAAGTAGTAGCTGTGGTCATAACCCTCCTGGAGACGGAGGGTGAGAGGGATACCTGCCTTCGCACATGCACGTTCCAGCAATTCCGGGCGAAGCTGTTCCGCCAGGAATGGATCGGCATCACCGCAGTCGACCAGAAAATCGAAAAATCTGGCGCCGTCCTCGATCAGCGCGACTGCATCATGCTTGCGCCATGCTTCCTTATTGTCGCCGAGATAACCCCTCAGCGCCTTGATACCCCAAGGGACCTGCGAGGGTGCCACGATCGGCGAGAAAGCACTGGCGGCGCGGTAGTGATCGGGATGAGAGAGTGCGATCGTCAGGGCGCCGTGGCCGCCCATCGAATGCCCGAGGATTGATTGCCGTTTGAGATCTACAGGGAAATGTGCGGCGACCAGCTCGGGAAGCTCTTTCGTCACGTAGCTCCACATACGGTAGTTGCGCGCGAACGGCGCTTCTGTGGCATCGACATAAAAACCGGCGCCAAGCCCGAAATCGTAGGCGCCGGCGGGATCGCCGGGCACGCCTTCGCCGCGCGGGCTGGTGTCCGGCGCGACAAAGATCAAACCCAGCTCGGCGCACGTCCTGCGATACTCGCCCTTTTCCGTGACGTTGGCGTGGGTACAGGTCAGGCCTGACAGATACCAGACCACCGGTAGCTTTGTGTCGCCTTGATGCGGAGGGACGTAGAGCGAAAAGGTCATGCTCGTCCCGGTCTCGCGGCTGCCGTGCTTGTAAACACCCTGCATGCCACCGTGCGATCGATTTAAGGACACGGTTTCGACCGTCATGATTTACAGCTCCAGCGCCGCAGAGCGACGGGATTGCAACGGCGATCGGCCCCGGCTCGGTAGGTGGCTCTTCACCGATCGAGCCGAGATAGCGGGGTCAGGCCGCTTTGGCTTGCGATTTCGCCACGTGGGTGGAGATCGCATCCATCAATGCCGGCGACAGACAATCGTAAGGCTCAAGCCCAAGTTCCTTGAGGCGCGATCTGATCGCCGGCATCTCCGATGGATCGACGCCGGACTCGATCACCGAGGACACAAACGCTGCAAATTGCGGAGCGGCCGAACCACTTTCCGTGAACAGCTCCGGATGGATGAAGTCCAATCCGTAGAACGGATGCGCGCTATTTTCGATGCGGCCGTACATATGCGTGCCGCAAGCGCGGCAAGCATGCCGCTGGATCGTTGCCGACGAGTCGATCACGCGAAGCTTGTCGCCGTTCTCGAGAACAGTCACATTGTCGCGTGGTAACACGGCGACTACTGAAAAGGCTGCTCCCTCCGGCTTCCAGCATTTGGTGCAACCACAGGCGTGGTTGTGGGCGACGTCGCCCTTGATGCCGACTTTGACGGGATTGTCCTCGCATTTGCAGACCAGGGTGCCGCCGGCGAAGTTGCCCGAGCCCTGCTTTACTCCGTTGTCAACCGATGGGTGGATATGAACAGTCATGGGCCTATCCTCCTTGTTTGACGTTTTTGATTTAGAACACGACGACCGAACGGATCGACTTGCCTTCGTGCATCAGGTCGAATCCCTTGTTGATCTCCTCCAGCTTGAGAACGTGGGTGATCATCGGATCGATCTCGATCTTGCCGTTCATGTACCAGTCGACGATCTTCGGCACGTCGGTACGGCCGCGCGCGCCGCCGAACGCCGTGCCCTTCCAGACCCGGCCGGTAACGAGCTGGAATGGCCGGGTTGAAATTTCCTTTCCGGCTTCTGCCACTCCGATGATCACCGACACGCCCCATCCGCGATGGCACGCCTCCAGCGCCTGGCGCATTACGGTGGTGTTACCGGTGCAGTCGAAGGTATAGTCGGCGCCGCCGTCGGTAAGCGCCACCAGGTGCTGGACGATATCGCCATCGATCTTGGACGGATTGACGAAATGCGTCATGCCGAAGCGGCGGCCCCATTCTTCCTTAGAATCATTGAGGTCGACGCCGATGATTTTGTCGGCGCCCACCATCCTCGCGCCCTGAATGACGTTGAGACCGATACCGCCAAGCCCGAACACGACCACGTTGGCGCCCGGTGTGACCTGGGCGGTGTTTACCACTGCGCCGACGCCGGTCGTCACGCCGCAGCCGATGTAGCAACTTTTGTCAAATGGTGCGTCTTCGCGAATCTTGGCGACGGCGATCTCGGGCAGCACGGTAAAGTTCGAGAAAGTCGAGCAGCCCATATAGTGGAAAATAGGCTTGCCCTGGTAGCTGAAGCGGGTTGTGCCATCGGGCATCAGCCCCTTGCCCTGTGTCGCGCGGATTGCGGTGCAGAGATTGGTCTTGCGGCTTAGGCAACTTTTGCACTGGCGGCATTCAGGCGTGTAAAGCGGGATCACATGATCGCCGGGCTTTACCGAAGCGACGCCTGTTCCCACCTCACGAACAATCCCCGCACCCTCATGACCGAGGATTGAAGGAAAGATTCCCTCGCTGTCGAAGCCGTCAAGCGTATAGGCGTCGGTGTGGCAGATGCCGGTCGCCTTTATCTCGACAAGGACTTCACCGGCCTTTGGGCCTTCCACCTCAAGCTCGACGATTTCAAGCGGCTTTTTTGCCTCGAACGCGACAGCGGCGCGAGTCTTCATCTGTCACATCTCCCTCAAAAATCTTGCTTGCCCGGCTGTTGCTATTTTCGAGTTCCTCGTTGCGTTGCAACTTTCCGGCCTGTCGCCTTATCGGGCGCGGCCACAACGTGGATTAGCGGCCACAACGTGGATTACGAGAACCCGGATGAGCATCCGTCTTGCAGCAGAGCATTGCACTCTCGCGCCGAACGTCAAGGCTGGCGATGTCAAACGTATCTATTTTTTCTATCGAATGCGTCACGTCACTGGTCGAAGACAGCGAATGCCGCATTTGCGTTCTCACAATATCTCTTCGGGGAATAAGAACGAAATGTGCCGTATCGCGGCGCGAAAATCGGGTAAGTTGCTCGGTATTGCGAACACCGAACCGGTCGCGCGCCGTTGCGCAGCCATGTCGATCACGATACCAAAGACAACCGCAGTTACGTTATAACATCCACGCCGGGCCGGGGCAGGCCACAACAGCGGGCGCAATGGGATGAGACGGGTGGGCGCTCGATTCTTGTTTCTTCTGCCGGTATCGGTAGGCCTGTCTCCCGGGACTGAATGTGCTCTTGCCCAAAGCGCGCCCAGCAACGTTCAAGCCTTGCCACCCATCGTGGTCTCTCGCACAACGCCAAACGTTAAACGCGGCCGCGCCCAAAATGCGCCTCGCACCGTTAGGGCTGCGCCAACTCTCGTGGTGTACCCGACCACGCCCATATCGGGTTCGGGCATAGATATCGATAAGGTGCCGGCAAGCGTCAATGTCATTGACGTAAACCAGATCGAGCGCGTCCGGTCGCAGAATATTGCGGATGCTCTGCAAAAATACGTCCCGGGCATCGTCGTCAATGAGGTTACGGGCAATCCATTCCAGCCCAACGTGGAGTTTCGCGGCTTCGTCGCATCTCCTGTGGCGGGCACACCCCAGGGGCTGGCAGTTTACCAGAACGGGGTGCGCATCAACGAAGCGTTCGGCGACACGGTAAATTGGGATCTGATTCCTACCGCCGCGATACGTTCAGTTACCGTGGTGACCAATAATCCCGCTTTCGGTCTCAATGCGCTCGGCGGGGCGGTCAATGTGCAGATGAAGAATGGCTTCAATTACCACGGCACCGAGATTGACACGATGGGCGGCTCTCTCGGACGCATCCAAAGTTCAGCGCAATGGGGCAAGCAGGTCGATAATTTTTCGGTCTATGGCGCGCTCGAAGGATTGCATGATGACGGGTTTCGCAATTTTTCAGCGTCGAACGTTCGCCGCTTTTATGGTGACGTTGGCTACAAGAACGATACCAGCGAATTTCATGTCAACATGGGCGCGGCCGATAACCATTTCGGTGCGACCAATACTGTGCCGATCGAATTGCTTCAGCAGTATTACGGTGCGACCTACACTACGCCGCAAACTTCAACCAACCGCGTTGGCTATGTCAACCTGACAGGCAAGGTCGAGGCCACGCCGGCCTGGACGATCGAAGGTATCGCGCATGTGCGCGTTTTCGACCAGAAGACGCTGGACGCCAACCCGACTCGCACTCAGCCCTGCGCCGCCGATCCGACGCTGCTTTGCTTCAACGACGGCAGCACGCCGGCGAATGGTCTAAATGGGGCTCAGCTTGTCAATCCGTTCGATCCCGGTGCAGTGCTGGGAGAGATGGATCGAACGACCACCCATTCGACGACGACGGGCGTCTCGTTGCAGGCAACCAACTCCGATCAGTTGTTCGGCCATAACAATAAGTTCGTGATCGGAGGCAGTTTCGACTCCAGCGTTACCCGCTTCTCGGCCAGCGCCGAACTGGGCACGATCGGCTCAAATTTTGTCGTCAGCGGTAGCGGAATATTTCTCGGACAATCCGGCGCTCCAGTTTCGATCGGCCCGGTCGCGCTCCGCACCACCAATCAGTATAGCGGGCTTTATGCACTTGATACTTTCGATGTCAGCAATGCACTCTCGATCACGGGGGGCGGCCGGTTTAACGCCGCTCGTATTGCGCTCGAGGATCAGATTGGCAGCGCTCTCAACGGCAACGAGACGTTTAACCGTTTCAATCCGATCATTGGCGGTACCTATAAGATTAGTCCCGGATTAACGGCCTATGCGGGCTATTCGGAAGCCAACCGCGCGCCGACCCCGCTGGAACTGGGCTGCGCCGATCCGGCGCATCCCTGCATCATCGCAGCATTCCTCGTCTCTGATCCACCGCTGAAACAAATCGTGTCCCGCACCGTGGAAGCTGGCCTGCGCGGCACGAAAGACCTGAGCATCGGCACGCTCGGATGGAAGCTCGGTATTTTTCGTGCAAACAACACAGATGACATCCTCGCAATTCCCAGTCCGGTCTTGCAGGGATTTGGCTATTTCCAGAACGTTGGTTCGACACGCCGCCAAGGCATCGAGGCTGAAGTCACTCTCAGGTCGACTACCCTGCAGCTATACGCCAGCTATGCCCTCGTGGACGCGCGATTCCTTGACGCTTTGCAGGTCGGTTCCAATAGCCCGTTTGCCGATGTCAACGGCAACGTTCAGATCCTGCCCGGCAATCGAATCCCGGCAATCCCTCGCAATCGAATCAAGGCCGGCATCGATTATTCGGTCACCGACGCGTTCAAAATCGGAGGTGATGCACTGTTCGTCAGCAATCAATACCTTGTCGGCGACGAATCCAACCAGGCACAGAGGCTGCCTTCTTATGCAGTTTTCAACCTCCACGCCTCGTATCAGATCAACAAGACATTCCAGATTTACGCGCGTATGGATAACATTTTCGACAACCGCTATGCAACCTATGGTACGTTTTTCGATACGGGTGCTGTCCCCAATTTCGCCAATGGCGGCGCGCCATTCACGGACGCACGTTCAGTGAGTCCGGCGCGGCCGCGCACTTTCTATGCGGGCCTGAAGGCAACGTTCTGAAATCGATGCCGTCCTCGAAAGTTAATCAGCAGGTCGACTACAGGTAAACACGAAAGCCGCGCGTACTGCGCCCACAAGCGTTTCAAAGACGTAGCATCCAAAAAGCGGCATGATCGGGCGCGGAGGGACTGCGGCGACCGAAGCCGCAGCCTCATCGCCGCCTGGCGCGGACCGATGGGCGAGTCAGACGAATCCTGCCATGGACCCTCGGAAGAAACTGAGCGCCGTTGGCGCTCAGGAATTCCAGCATCGCTCGCGCAGGCGGCATCAGCACTTTGTCCTTTCGGCAAAGCACAAACCATTGCCGGATCACGGGGAGGCCCTCGACGTCGAGTGCCACCAGACGGCGCTCGTCGAGTTCGGTCGCCACGGTGTGGGCGGAGATGAAAGCAATTCCCAGACCGGCGATCACGGCCTGCTTGATGGTCTCGTTGCTGCTCATCGCCATGCCGATGTTCGGCCGAACGCCAGCCGTTTCGAACAGTTGCTCCATCAGGCCGCGCGTGCCGGAGCCGGGTTCCCGCATCAGAAATGTTTCACCGGCAAGGTCGGCCAGTGCCAGCCGGGACTTCCGCGCAAGGCGATGCGCGGTCGGCGCGATGATGACGTGAGGGTGATCGCCGATCAGATGCACATCCATGTCGATGCCCACCGGCGGACGGCCCATGATCGCGAAATCCAGTTCATAGCCGCGTAGCGCGGCGCTGGTCTCCTGCCGGTTGCCGATCGTCAGCTTGATATCGATGTTCGGATGCAGCTTTGAAAATCCGGAGATAGCAAACGGCACAAAATATTTTGCGGTGCTCACCGCGCCGATCGAAATGCGACCCGCGGTTTTCCCAGCTATCATCTCCAGCGAGGTCTCGCAGTCCGAAATCGCGGCTTCGACGCGTTCGCAAAGCGTTAGCACTTCCCGCCCGGCATCGGTCAGCAGCATGCCATCGCCGGTACGCTGGATCAGCGGCAGTCCCGCAAGCGCCTGTAAATTGCGAAGCTGGAGCGTGACGGCTGGCTGGGTGAGATGGAGTTGATTGGCCGCCGCCGTCACCGACCGGGTCTTCTGAACGGTCGCCAGCGCGCGCAACTGACGGATTGTCAGTTCCCGGACAAATCGGCTCACCATCGCGTCACCACCTTATAAGAAAAACTTTGCCAAAGCCAAAGATAACTAAATTTTACTAATTTGGCAAATTGCGCTGTTGTGGGCGGCGGTCGCCCACCGGCGGACCGCGCTGGAATTGCCCCGAAGAGGGCGCGCTACAGGGGGACGGCCATGGAGGAGCGCGTGACGTTGCGTTCGCATCTCGATCGGTCGGCGTCGCAAACGCCGGACGGACCCGCGGTCACCGCAGTGATTGCCGCGATCGCAGCTGCGGCCATCAATCTTTCCGCTGTTATCGCCGACGGGCCGCTGGTCGGCATCACGGGGGAGAATGGCGGTTTCAACTCCGATGGCGATCAACAGAAAGATATCGATCTTGCAGCCGATGCAATGATGCGCCGCGCGCTGCGCACATGCCCGGTCGGGGCGATCTTGTCCGAAGAGCTGGCCGTACCGGAATTGCTCGATCCCAAGGCGCCGCTCTGCGTCGCCATCGACCCGCTCGATGGATCGGCAAACCTTGCGAACAATATCTCGGTCGGAACCATCTTTTCGATCCGTCCGCGCGGAAACGACATTCTCTCGACCTTCTTTGAGCCGGGCACGGCACAGTGCGCCGCGGGCTTCGTCGTCTACGGCCCGCAAACCACGCTCATTCTCGCGCTCGACGCCAGCGTCGATATCTTCATTCTCGACAGGCGCACCCATGAATTCTTGTTGATCAAACAGGGCGTTCGGATTGCGCCCAACACGCTGGAATTTGCCATCAACGCGTCCAATCGCCGGCATTGGCACGGGCCTGTCCGCACTTACATCGATGAGTGCCTCGCTGGCGCCAACGGCGACCGCGGCGCCGACTTCAATATGCGATGGATCGGTTCGCTGGTTGCTGAGTCGCTTCGCATCCTAGTTCGCGGCGGCGTGTTTCTCTATCCGGCCGATGCTCGGCCCGGCTATCGCGAAGGACGTCTGCGCCTTTTGTACGAGGCGCATCCGATGGCGCTGGTGATGGAATGGGCCGGCGGCACGGCGACGACAGGGCGCCGGCGCATTCTCGAGCTTTCGGCGAAATCGCCGCACCAGCGCGTGCCGCTGATCATGGGTTCGGCGCGCGGCGTTCGCGACGTCGTGGCTATTCACGAAGGCATTGAACCGATGTTCGACAACAGCGACGCTCCGCTTTTTGCGCGTCGCGGCCTGTTTCTGTGAATCCGGATAACCAGATGTCGCGCAGTCATCCCATCATATCGATCACGGGTTCATCGGGCGCCGGCACGACGTCGGTCAAGAAGACGTTCGAGCATATCTTTCGTCGCGAAAAGGTCTCGGCGGCCTACATCGAGGGCGATGCGTTCCATCGCTACAACCGCGCCGAGATGCGCGCCAAAATCATTGAGGAAGGCGAGCGCGGCAACAAGCACTTCAGCCACTTCAGTCCTGAAACAAATCTCTTCGAGGAGTTGGAGAAGGTATTTCGCGATTATGGCGAGGCTGGCTGCGGCACCACACGCCACTACGTCCACGATGACGAGGAATCCACGCTGTATGGCGCGGCGCCTGGGACCTTCACCAAATGGGGACCGCTGCCGGAAAGCTCCGATCTTCTGTTTTACGAGGGCCTTCACGGCGCTGTCGTGACCGACAAGGTCAATGTCGCCCAGCATGCCGATCTCAAGATCGGTGTGGTGCCGGTGATCAATCTCGAATGGATCCAGAAGCTGCATCGTGACCGCGGCGACCGCGGGTATTCGACCGAAGCCGTCACCGACACGATCCTGCGGCGGATGCCGGACTACGTGAATTTCATCTGCCCGCAATTCGCCGAGACCGACATCAATTTTCAGCGTGTGCCGACGGTCGATACGTCGAACCCGTTTATCGCCCGCTGGATCCCGACGCCCGACGAATCGATGGTGGTGATCCGGCTGAAAAATCCGCGCGGCATCGACTTCCCCTATCTGCTGTCCATGATTCCGAACAGCTTCATGTCGCGCGCCAATTCAATCGTGATTCATGGATCGAAGCTCGACCTCGCGATGCAACTCATCCTCACTCCGCTGATCCTGCAACTGATGGAACGCAAGAGGCGTACGATATGAATATTCAAGCTCCATCTCCCATTGCCAGTCGCATGGACGTCGCGCATGCGGACATGTCGAATGCGATTCGCTTTCTCGCGATCGACGCGGTTGAGAAAGCGAAGTCCGGCCACCCGGGTATGCCGATGGGGATGGCCGATGTGGCGACAGTGCTATTTTCGCGTTTCCTCAAATTCGACGCGGCCGATCCGACGTGGCCGGATCGGGACCGTTTCGTTCTGTCTGCCGGTCACGGCTCGATGCTGCTGTATGCGCTGCTGTACCTGACGGGCTATGAGGGTGTGACGCTCGACGAACTCAAGGCCTTCAGACAGTGGGGGTCGAAAACGCCTGGCCATCCCGAATACGGGCATACGCCAGGCGTCGAAACAACGACGGGTCCGCTGGGGCAGGGCATCGCCACGGCGGTCGGCATGGCGCTTGCGGAGCGCCTGTTGAATGCTCGCTTCGGCAACGATCTTGTCGATCATTATACTTACGTGATCGCCGGCGATGGCTGCCTGATGGAAGGGCTCAGCCACGAAGCGATCTCGCTGGCTGGGCATCTCCGGCTCAACCGCCTGATCGTGCTGTTCGACGACAACGAAATCTCGATCGACGGGTCGACATCGCTGTCGTGTTCCGATGACCAGCTTGCGCGGTTCAAGGCATCAGGCTGGTCAGCCTGCCGTATCGACGGCCACGATGCCGAAGCGATCGCGGCTGCGATCGGGCAGGCGAGACACGGCGACCGGCCTTCACTGATTGCGTGCCGCACCATCATCGGTTTCGGCGCGCCGAACCGGCAGGGCACCGAAAAAGCGCATGGTGCGCCGCTCGGTGCCGACGAGGTCGCGAAGACCCGCGCCACGCTCCATTGGCCGCATGAGCCTTTTCAGATCCCGGAGTCTGTTATCGAGCGATGGCGCAAGATCGGCGCGCGGGGACAGGGAGCCCGCCGAGCCTGGATCGATCGGACAAGGCGTGTCAATTCTGCCCCACGGTCAACCTTTCACGACGCGCTGAATCGAAATCTGCCCTGCGAATATGCCGGAGCGATGGCGCGGATACGCAATCGCTTTGGTGCCGAACGGCCAAATATCGCCACCCGGCAGGCGTCTCAGCTGGTGATCGACACGATCGCGGAAGCCTTGCCGAATTTGCTGGGCGGCTCGGCCGATCTGACGCACTCGAATCTCACGCGCGCCAAAACGCATCGGCCGGTACGACACAATTTCTTCGAAGGCAGCTACATCCATTACGGAGTCCGCGAGCATGCCATGGCAGCCGCGATGAATGGCATCGCCTTGCACGGCGGGTTCATCCCCTACGGCGGCACATTTCTTACCTTTGCCGACTATAGCCGTCCCGCGATCAGGCTGGCGGCGTTGATGGGGGTGCGCATCATCCATGTGATGACGCACGACTCGATCGGATTGGGTGAGGATGGTCCCACTCATCAGCCGGTCGAGCATCTTGCGTCGCTGCGGGCGATTCCCAACCTGCTGCTGTTTCGCCCCGGCGATGCCGTCGAGACCGCCGAGGCGTGGGATTGCGCGCTGCAGGCACAGGCCAACCCCTCTGTGCTGTGCCTGTCGCGCCAAGCGCTTTCCACGTTCCGTGAAGTCACCGGCGAGGCCAATCTGGTCGCGCTTGGTGCCTACGTGGTTGTCGAACCGGAGGGCGGCCGCGACGTCACTCTGATCGCAACGGGTTCCGAAGTGTCTATTGCCCTCGAGGCCGCAAAACTGCTCGCGGAAGACAGCGTCCGCGCCGCGGTTGTCTCGGCTCCGTGTTTCGACCTGTTTCGCCAGCAGTCACAGGAATACCGGGCAGGAGTGCTCGGCAGCGGTCCGCGAGTTGGCGTCGAGGCCGCGATCGAAGGCGACTGGTCGCGCTGGCTTGGCGACGGCGGCGAATTCGTCGGGATGACCGGCTTCGGTGCATCCGCTCCGGCAGAGAGGCTCTATCGCGAATTCCGCATCACCCCGGAAGCCGTCGCAACAGCGGCGATGCGTTGCATCGCCCGCTCACAAATAACGGCGTGCAGCTGTGACGCCTTGCACAACGCAAACGGTTGAACGGAGGTTTCCTATGGCGCGAATTACAATGAGGCAATTACTCGACCACGCCGCCGAGCACGGCTACGGCGTGCCGGCATTCAACATCAATAACATGGAGCAGGGGCTTGCCATTATGGAAGCCGCCGCCGCGGTCGATGCGCCGGTGATCATTCAGGCGTCGCGCGGTGCGCGCAGCTACGCCAACGACATCATGCTGTCCAAGATGATCGACGCGCTGGAGGAGATGTATCCGCAGATTCCGCTCTGCATGCATCAGGATCACGGTAACGAGGAAGCGACCTGCGCAACCGCGCTTCAATACGGCTTTACCTCGGTGATGATGGACGGTTCGCTGAAGACCGACGCCAAGACCGCGGCGGATTACGAGTACAATGTCGATATCACGCGACGCGTCGTCGAGATGGCGCATTGGATCGGCGCATCGGTGGAGGGCGAACTCGGTGTGCTGGGTTCGCTCGAACATGGCGGCGGCGAGCAGGAGGACGGTCACGGCGTCGAAGGCAAGGTCAGCCGCGGTCAGTTGCTGACCGATCCGGAACAGGCGGTTGATTTCGTTCGCGCCACCAGGGTCGATGCGCTGGCGATCGCGATGGGGACCTCGCACGGCGCCTACAAATTTTCCCGAAAGCCGGACGGCGATATCCTCGCCATGCAAGTGGTTGAGGAAATCCACCGCCGGCTGCCGAACACGCATCTGGTGATGCATGGTTCGTCATCGGTGCCCCAGCCGCTGCAGGACATCTTCAACGCATTTGGCGGCGAGATGCCGCAGACCTGGGGCGTTCCAGTCGAGGAAATTGCCCGCGGCATCAAGCATGGAGTCCGCAAGGTGAATATCGATACCGACTGTCGGTTGGCGATGACCGCGGCGTTCCGCAAGGTCGCCGCGCAAACCCGGAGCGAATTCGATCCGCGTAAATTCCTGAAACCCGCGATGGACGCGATGCGCGATCTTTGCCGCGAGCGCTTCGAGCAATTCGGCACCGCGGGCCATGGTTCAAAGATCAAAGTGATCCCGCTGGCAGAAATGGCGAAACGCTATCGCTCGGGCGCGCTCGACCCGCGTATCGGCGAGATGGCGGCGGCAGCCGAATGACTTGAAAGTCTTTGGATCGAACCAACCGGACAATTTAACTCAAGGAGAACAACATGAACCAGCACTCCATCACCGTTCGCGGCAAGGATCGCTATAAATCCGGCGTCATGGAATACAAGAAGATGGGCTATTGGGAGCCCGATTACGTGCCAAAGGACACCGACATAATCGCGCTGTTCCGTGTCACGCCGCAGGAGGGTGTCGATCCGATCGAGGCCTCTGCCGCGGTGGCTGGCGAATCTTCGACCGCGACCTGGACCGTGGTGTGGACCGACCGCTTGACCGCAGCCGAAAAATACCGCGCGAAATGCTACCGCGTCGATCCGGTGCCGAATTCGCCGGGGCAGTATTTCGCCTACATCGCCTATGATCTCGATCTGTTCGAGAACGGATCGATCGCCAATCTCTCGGCCTCGATTATCGGCAACGTGTTCGGCTTCAAGCCGCTGAAGGCGTTGCGGCTTGAAGACATGCGGCTGCCGGTGGCCTATGTGAAGACCTTTCAGGGCCCGGCCACGGGAATCGTGGTCGAGCGCGAACGCATGGACAAGTTCGGCCGCCCATTGCTGGGCGCGACGGTGAAGCCCAAACTTGGCCTGTCCGGCCGCAATTACGGCCGCGTGGTCTATGAGGCGTTGAAGGGTGGGCTCGATTTCACCAAGGACGATGAGAACATCAATTCGCAGCCGTTCATGCATTGGCGCGAGCGCTTCCTCTATTGCATGGAGGCCGTCAACAAGGCGCAGGCTGCGTCTGGCGAGATCAAGGGCACGTATCTCAACGTTACCGCTGGTACGATGGAGGACATGTATGAGCGCGCCGAATTCGCCAAGGAGCTCGGCTCGGTCATCATCATGATCGATCTGGTGATTGGCTACACTGCGATCCAGTCGATGGCGAAATGGGCGCGGCGCAACGACATGATCCTGCATCTGCACAGGGCAGGGCATTCCACCTATACGCGGCAGCGCAGCCACGGTGTCTCGTTTCGTGTCATCGCGAAATGGATGCGGCTCGCAGGTGTCGATCACATTCATGCCGGCACCGTGGTCGGCAAGCTCGAAGGCGATCCGGCAACCACGCGCGGCTATTATGACATCTGCCGCGAGGACTTCAATCGGATGCAGCTCGAGCACGGCGTGTTCTTCGATCAGAACTGGGCCAGCCTTAACAAACTGATGCCGGTGGCATCAGGCGGCATTCACGCCGGCCAGATGCATCAGCTGCTCGATCATCTGGGTGAAGACGTAATCCTGCAATTCGGCGGCGGCACCATCGGCCATCCGATGGGGATTCAGGCCGGCGCGACGGCAAATCGGGTCGCGCTGGAAGCAATGATTCTCGCCCGCAACGAGGGCCGCGATTATCTGCACGAAGGACCGGAAATTCTCGCCAAGGCGGCGGCGACGTGCACGCCGCTGAAGGCCGCGCTCGAAGTCTGGAAGGACGTCACCTTCAATTACGAGTCGACCGACATGCCCGACTATGTCCCCACCGCCAGCGTCTCGATGTAAGGAGCAAAGACCATGCGCGTTACCCAAGGCTGCTTTTCATTCCTGCCCGATCTCACCGACGAGCAGATTTCTCGGCAGGTTCAGTATTGCCTTCACAATGGCTGGGCGGTGAACATCGAATTCACCGACGATCCGCATCCCCGCAACAATTTCTGGGAAATGTGGGGGCTGCCGATGTTCGATCTGCGCGACGCCGCCGGCGTGTTGATGGAATTGACTGAATGCCGCAAGGTCTATGGCGACCGCTATATCCGATTGTCGGCCTTCGATTCCAGCCACGGCTGGGAATCGGTGCGGCTCTCTTTCATCGTCAACCGGCCGAAAGAGGAGCCCGGGTTCCGTCTTGAGCGGCATGAAGTGAGCGGCCGCAATATCCGCTACACCACGAAATCGTATGCCGTCGATCGTCCCGAGGGCTTGCGCTACGGTGACAAATGAACTCGCAAGTGAGCGCGCCGGCTGCAACGCGAGACGTGAGCCAAACGCTGCCAACAGAGCAGGTCGACCTGCGCCGCGAGTTCAACGAGGTCGGCATCGGAGAGGTACTCGATCAGCTGGATCGCGAGTTGATCGGGCTGAAGCCGGTGAAGACGCGGATCCGCGAGATCGCGTCGCTGCTGCTGATCGAGCGTATCCGCAAGCGCATGAATCTGACGTCCGATGTGCCGACGCTGCACATGTCGTTCACCGGCAATCCGGGCACCGGCAAGACCACCGTTGCGCTACGGATCGCCAGCATCCTGCACAAGCTCGGCTTCGTACGCCGTGGGCAGGTGGTATCGGTGACACGCGACGAACTGGTGGGACAATACATTGGGCACACCGCGCCCAAGACCAAGGAGATCCTGAAAAAAGCGATGGGCGGCGTGCTGTTCATCGACGAGGCCTATTATCTGCATCGGCCCGACAACGAGCGCGACTATGGACAAGAGGCGATCGAAATCCTCCTGCAAGTCATGGAATCGCAGCGCGAGGATTTGGTGGTGATCCTCGCCGGTTATGGCGATCGGATGGACAAATTCTTCGCCAGCAATCCCGGTTTCCGCTCCCGCATCGCGCATCATATCGATTTTCCCGATTACAGCGACGACGAATTGCTGGCGATCGCCGAAATCATGCTGCGCGACATGAATTACAAATTCAGTTCTGACGCACGCGAGGCCTTCGTGCGCTACATCAGCCTGCGCAAGACCCAGCCGCTGTTCTCCAACGCGCGCTCGATCCGCAACGCGCTCGACCGGATGCGGCTGCGACAGGCCAACCGCCTTGTCGCCGATCTCGACCGCGTGCTGACCGCCGACGACGTGATGTCTCTGGAGGCATCCGATGTGCTCGCCAGCCGGGTATTTATGAAAACCATCAGCGAATAAGCTGGACTCGCCGGCGAGACAGTTCCTGCGCTTGGCGTGCCTTTAATTTGATAACGCCTGCGAGGTATCTTAGTGACCGCCCGATTGTCGGTTCATATCCTCCAAAAGACCGCGCATCGCGTCGATCTGCTTGCCGAAGCCTGCCCAATCCCCGGACCTCAACTTCTCCATTGCTTGGTTGTAGCGATCGAGCGCCTCATGCGCCCGATTGTCCGCAGGGCTTGCGCTTGGCACTTCCGTTGCAGCGCTCGGCGTTGTCGGCGCCGCGCCATCGATGAAGAGCGCCGACAGCGCCTCGGCAAGCGTCTCTTTCATGACGACATGCTCACCATAAGCCGCGATCACGCGCTTGAGCTCTGGCAGGTGTCCTTGCTCCGCTCGCAAGTACAGCGGCGATATATAGAGGATCGAGTTCTCGATTGGGATCACAAGCAAGTTGCCCCGGATCACCCGCGAGCCCATCTGGTTCCATAGCGATATCTGCTGGGAGATCTCGGTGTTCTGATGAATACGCGCTTCGATCTGGAACGGTCCATAAACGAGTTTTTCCTTGGGAAACTCGTAGACGATCAGCTTGCCATAGTCCGGTGGATCGCAGCGCGCTGCGAGCCATGCGATCATGTTGTCGCGGCGGCTCGGCACCATGGGGATCATGATAAAGAACTCCGCGTGTGTTTCTCCGGGCAGCCGCATGATGATGTAGTAAGGGACCATCGGGGTGGTGCCGCCGTCGCCGACCGGCTGGCGTGGGAATTGCCAAAGATCCTCGCGGTTGTAGAAAACGTCGGCCGCTTGCATGTGGTAGGTTTGATAGAGCCGCGCCTGAATCAGGAAGAGGTCCTCCGGATAGCGAATGTGTTTTTGCAAATCCGGCGGCATGGCCGCGAACGACTTGAACAATCCCGGGAAGATGCGCCGATAGGTGGCGGCGATCGGGTCCGCCGGGTCAACCAGATAAAAGTCGACGGTGCCGTTATATGCGTCTATGACAGCCTTCACCGAGTTGCGGATGTAGTTGAGATTGAGGTCGGGCGCAGGCTGCGCAGAGGGAAAATATCCGCTCGTCGTATAGGCGTCCTGCACCCAAAACATCCGCCCTTCACTGATGACCAGATAGGGATCATGATCGAGGCTGAGAAACGGGGCGATCGTGCGTACCCGTTCCTGGATGTTGCGCCGGATCATTACTCGGCTGTCGTCGGTGATGTAGCTTGAGAGAAGAAAGTTCATGTCGTTGAAGTGGTGGGCGAGAATGATTTTCCGCATCATCCCCCACAGCGGGATGCCACCGGCGCCATCATAGGCTGCGTAGACATTGTCGTTCCCCTTCGGATAGTCGAATTCCGGCGTGGCTCCTTTGACGATGACGTAGTCGCTCTTCTCCTGTCCATAATAGATGCGCGGCTCGCGGATTTGGGGGCCCCCGTCCGCAACGGGAGGAATATCCCGCAAATAGAACAGCGGAAGTCCTTCACCGCTCTTTTGGGTAACCGGGCTCATCACCGCACCGTTGCCGTGCGTGAACAGTACGTGGAGGTTGACCCACGTCTGTGCGTTAGGTGGCAGCAGCGAGGATTTTAGCTCGCGCGCCGATAGCATCACGCTTTGGTAGGCGCCGCCAAGCCAGTAGCGATCCACATCCAGTTCATGAAATTTGTAGTAGGTGCGAATCTCCTGCAGTTGAGCGTACGTATCCGACAATGGCTGCCAGTCCCACAACCTTATATTTTCGATAGTCGCCTTGTTTGCCTCGAGCGTCTTGAAGGTAAGGTTCTGTTCGGCAGGAAATGGCTTCGCTACGATCTGATCAAGATTGTAGGCCTCCCGCGTTAACTTGATGCTGCGTTCGATGTAGGGCCGCTCGAACTCCAGTTCGTTCGGTTTGACAAACAATCGCTGAAACAATCCGGGGACCACGCCGGATAGTAAGAAAGCGCTCCCGAAGATAAGCACCATCGCGGCGGCGGGCAGCCGGTAGGTGCGCACCCAAACGTTCGCCCATGCGGCGAATGCTGCGACGATCGAAAGCCCGGTCAGCAACCACAAGACGGGTAGCTCTACATGAATGTCGGTGTAGCTTGCACCGACCACTACTCCATTATCACCGTAGAGCAGCAGGTAGCGATCGAGACCGTAGGACCATGCCTTCACGGCAAAGAAAAAGCCGAGAAGCACAGAGCCGTGGGCAATTGCTGTCGGCGATATCGACCGTCGCTGGGCCTGGTATTCGATGTCGCCATGCACCCAATAGACGAATCCAGCGAAGAGCGCGCTCATGAAGAGCGTGAGCAAGGCCCAATTTTTGATAGCGACATAGGCGGGCAGAGAAAAGAGATAGAATCCAATGTCTTTGTCGTAAAGCGGTTCGTTCGCGCCATACGGCACGCCACAGAGAAACTGCAGAAAAACGCTCCAGTTGCTGACCTCTCCCGAGGCGACAAGCAGAGCGACGAGTCCGACGCTGCCAGCGGTAGTGGGGCGCCATGGCAACCGATTGCGCATGGATTCCAACAGATCGGACTGCGTCGCAGTGGCCGTGAGCTTCCAGTCGAAGCCAGCGTGATAGGCTCGCGGCCGTTGGGCAAAGTTAAGCGCGAACCAGATGTTCGCCCACACGATGACGGCGGTTGCCACGAAGACGACGAAAAAAACTGCGGCTTTGGTGCCGATCGTCGTCCAAAAGACTTGCAAATAGCCGATCGCGGAGAACCACATCCAGTCGACCAGAATTGCGCCCGTGAACCCCAGCAGGATTAGGCTGATCGCAACGACGATAGCTATAGTGAGGAGGGCCACCACCACGTTCCGCCGCGGTGCTCGCCGCCCCGGGCCGGCGATCCCGATCGTCATATTTGAATTATAGCAGAAGCGAGAAATGCGATACCTGTTTTTTTTAAGCCCTCCTACCTACATTGGAGCTAAGGCGGCTTGAGGTGACGCCCCCAATGTTAATGGAATGCCCGTAGAATGCCTGCTTGGGTAGGGCGCGCCGGTGTTGACCGCGATTGTCGAAGCTGGCCTCACCATCAATTCCCGCCATCTATTGGCGTGTGCGGTTTTGAACCGGAACGTCTCTGATCCGCTGGATGCCCCACGTGATGGGACGCCGGTGCGAGAAGGCATTCGCGCAATCCCTTTCGCGGTGCCGTGGAGAGAATTGATCCGGGACTCGAAGTGCATTGGATCGAGGGCGCCGAAATTTAACCCGTCGCGCGACCATTGACGCGCGCCGAACGGCTGGCGTGCGAACGGATAGCTGCTTCGGTTTGAAGGAGCGTTTGTCATGACTGATTTCGTCAGCCTCGAAGCTCGCTTTGGCGCAGGAAATTATGCCCCATTGCCAGTCACCATCGTCCGCGGGCAGGGAGTTTACTTATGGGACGATGCGGGTCGGCGCTACATTGACATGATGGGAGCGTATTCGGCGGTCAGTTTCGGCCATTGCCATCCGCGCCTCGTTAAGGCGTTGACCGAACAAGCGCAGCGTCTGGATACGATTTCGCGCGCTTATTTTAGCGACCGGCTAGGACCTTTTCTTGCCAAGGCTTGCGCTCTCACCGGCCTCGACGCCGCGTTGCCAATGAACAGCGGCGCGGAAGCTGTCGAGACAGCGCTTAAGGCAGCGCGTAAATGGGCCTATAAGGTCAAGGGTGTGCCGTCCGATCAGGCCGAAATCATTGCCGCGGAAGGGAATTTCCATGGTCGTACCATCTCGATCGTTGGCTTTTCTTCCGTGGCCCACTATCGCGATGGCTTCGGGCCATTTCCCGCTGGCTTTAAGCTCGTGCCGTTCGGCGATGCATCGGCGTTAGCTGCTGCCATTACCCCTGACACTGCGGCCTTTCTCGTCGAACCGATTCAGGGCGAAGGCGGAATCAATGTGCCGCCGCCGGGTTATCTGGCCGAGGTCGCGCGTATCTGCCGGGCAAACAACGTGCTGCTGCTGTGCGACGAGATCCAGAGTGGCCTGGGGCGCACCGGCCGGCTGCTCGCGTGTCAACATGAAGGGGTCGTGCCGGACGGGTTGATGCTCGGCAAGGCGCTCGGCGGCGGGCTCTTCCCCGTCTCGCTGTTCCTTGCTCGCCGGGAACTCATGCGGGTATTCACTCCGGGAGATCACGGCAGCACTTTTGGCGGCAATCCAATCGCTGCGGCCGTCGGGCTGGCGGCCCTCGACACGTTGGTCGACGAGCGACTGGCGGAACGCGCCGCGGTCGTGGGAGCGCATCTGCTCGCGCGGCTCTCTTCGATCAATAACCCGATCATTCGCGAGGTGCGCGGTCGCGGCCTGTTCGCCGGGGTCGAGTTGCATCGGAACATGGCAAACGCCGGCACAGTGGTCAGGCGCCTGGTTCAGGCAGGAGTGTTGACCAAGGATACCCACCGAAACACGATACGCTTTGCTCCGCCCTTGATCATCGACGAGTCGCAAATCGACTGGGCCGTAGAACGATTGGCCGAAGTTCTTGAGGAAACTGTGGCGCATACGGTTTAGGCGTGGGGCAGATACGATGTGGGGCATGTCCGCTCCGATCACGTCGAGTCTGCCCAACGGGTGGCAGCGCAAGCGCGCCGGGCCGGAGTCGAACGGCTCATTCATATTTCAGGAATTGGCGCAGATGCCGCGTCACAATCGCGGTACATCCGAAAGGGCGAGGGCGAACTGGCGGTCCGGGCCGTGTTTCCCCGATGCAATTTTCACCGGACCGGCGGTGATGTTTGGACCGGACGACGCGTTTCTTACCAGCAGACTCAAGCTCCTCCGCCGGCGCCCAATCTATCCGATGTTCGGCCCTGGCCTGACCAGATTGCAGCCCGCCTATGCCTGACAACGAACCCGGCCGGGCGCACGGTGTTTTGGGGCAGATATTCGAAGGCCTTGAGCCGAGGCTCTACCGCTTTCGCCTGCTCCAGAAAGGCCGCCGCGTATTCATCGGCAGCCGTTTGATCGTCTTTGAACGGGCGCAGAAGTCCGAGGACCCCCGCGCCAGTTTCAGGTGCGGAGCGCGCAGCCGGATCGGTCATGTCGGCAAGTCCTAGATAAACAAGTCCAAGAAAGGTCGCATAGAACCCGAATACGCGCCAGAGGGGCAGCGCGCCTCGACTTATTTCATCGCGAGAGCCGGCTCAATGAATTTCTTCACTACAAAAGCCTTGTAGTCCGGTTGGCTGGCCAGATTGCCGAGTGCAATCTGGGTGTCCATGGACACTTTCAGCGCATCCGCGGTGATGTCCACGCTCGGGGGATAGACGCCATCGCTGAGCATACGCTTCACGGCGGCCTCCACCACTACCGGATCGAGCGTCGGAAATTCCTTCTTGGCGATTTCCACGGTCTTGGCCTCGTTCTTGGCCATGAAGCGCATCGCCATTTCCATTCCGTTGACGACGCGTTGCGCGGTGTCGGGATCGACATCATTCCGCGCGGTTACGGTCGAGAATGCATAGGCGCCGTAAGACTTCGGAAATCCGAGAACGACCTTCATGCCTTTGGCGACGGCCTGATCAAGGCCCGGCTCATACATGACCGCGATATTTGCCTGCTTTGCGACAAACGGACCGGGTTCGGAGCCGATCGCAACCTGGATCATCTCAACGTCGGTCTTCGCGTCCATCCCGTTTTCCTTGAGCAACTTGATGAACAACGAAGTGCTGGTCGTCGGCATCAGTCCTGTGACGACCTTCTGGCCCTTGATGTCCTTGATGCTCTCAAACTTGAAGTCGGGCGCGGTTGCGATCCACACCGCAGCGCCGTTCACGACATTGGCGATGATGTTGACGGGAGCTCCCTTGGAAGCTGCAATCGCCGTCCATTCAGGCCCATGGATCGAAAACTGCGCGCTTCCGGAAATGACGGCCGAGAGCGCGACGGTTGGCGCGCCGGCGGTCTCCTTAGTGAGGTCGAGGCCCTGCTGGGTGAAAAACCCCTCGTCGATCGCGACGTAGAGCGGGAGATACAACATAGATTGGAACGCCTGCGACAGCGTGGCCTTTTTGTTTTCGGCGACCGCCGGCGTGGCCAGCAGGATCGAGATAAGCGCGGTGGCGCGGGCAATACGCGTGAGCAACGACATTTGACGTCTCCATATGTTCGCCATTGGACTTTAAACCTGAACCTGATGCGTGGTGGTTGACTGCTTCCAGGGCAGACTTGCCCGCTCGATAATGTCGATCACGTAATAGAGCATGAATCCCATGATCATCAGGGTGAACAGGCCGACCCAGACCGTGTTGAGATCGTACAGACTAGAAGCGGTGTAGATCAGGTGGCCAAGCCCGCGCTGCGATGAAATGAATTCGCCCACCACAGCGCCGACCAGTCCGAAACCGACATTGATCCGGAAGGTCGCGATGATCGAAGGCAACGTCGACGGCACCACCGCTTTGAAGAAGACCTGATGTTTGTCCGCGCCCATCGAGATCAGCAGCGATTGGAGGTCGACGTCGGCGTCCTTTGCCGCCTGGTAGGCGGCAATCAGCGCCACGATGGCGGTCAGCGATACCGACAATGCGACTTTGGAAACCAGCCCGGTGCCGAACCACAGGACAACAATCGGCGCCAGCGCAATCTTCGGCACGCTATTGATGGCGACAATGAAAGGTTCGACCAGCCGCGCGACAAATACCGAGTACCAGAGCGCCAGTCCCAGCAATGATCCGAAAATGGTGCCAATGATAAATCCGAGAATGGCCTCGAACAATGTGTACCATGTGTCCGAGATCAGCTCGCCGCTCAGGATCATCCTGTACGCAAGACTGAAAATACCGGTCGGCGATCCCACTAAAAAGGCAGAAATCCATCCGGCACGGATACCGATCTCCCACAGGGCGAAGAACGACACCACGGCCGCCATTTGTAGCATCGCGCGGCCGAGCGTGGTGTCGAAGGTTACGCGTCGTCCACTGCGGCGCGCTTTCCGCTTTTGCAGGGCAGCTGCTTCGGGCATCGTAATGGTCAAGCTGTTTTCTCGGTCTGGATGTCGAGTTCGGCGCAGAGCGAATGAAAGTAGCCCGAAAACCGGGCGTCGCTGCGGGCCGCGATCGGGGAGGGCGCGCAGATATCGATGTCGTGCACGATCTTCACACGGGCGGGACGCCCGCTGAGCACGACGACGCGCTTCGACAGCGCGACCGCCTCATCGATGTCGTGCGTCACCAGAATGACGGTCTTGTGGTAGGTCTCCACGGCGTCCTTCAGGACACCCTCGAGATAGAGGCGGGTTTGGTAGTCCAGCGCAGAAAATGGCTCATCGAGCAACAGGATGTCCGGATCCATAATGAGTGTGCGGATCAACGCCACGCGCTGTCGCATCCCGCCGGACAATGTTTTCGGATAGGCATTCTCGAAGCCAGCCAGGCCGAACCCTTTGAGGTATTCGCGGGCCTTCCCTTCAGCCTCATCGCGATCGACACCGCGTGTCTCCAGACCGAGCAGGACATTGCCGAGTACCGTGCGCCACGGAAACAGAAGATCTTTCTGCATCATGTAACCGACGCGGCCGCGCAGGCTTTCGATTTCCTCGCCGCGATAATGCATGGTGCCGGAATCGGGTTCGATCAGGCCGGCTATGACGTTGAAGATTGTGGTTTTGCCGCAGCCGCTGGGCCCGATGATGCTGACGAAGTCGCGCTCGTTGATGGTGAAGCTGAGGTCGTCGAGCACTCGGACCTCGCCGGCCTTGCCGAAGAAGGACTTCTTGACGTTCCGAACACTCAATTGGACAGGAATGGGCTGCATTGCTTGATAAAAGCAACTTGTATGCCACTCGTATGCCACCAGATCGATCGTAAAAATCCAATCTTATCATGATGTTTATGACGGCAGCTTAAAAGCCGTCAGACCTCATGGCGTCTCTTTGGGCAGCGCCAGTAAATCCGCCATCTAATTATGCAGGTTCACGTTCGCGAAGGTACGAGATGCGCCCATATCGCGCCGCAAACTATTGAATTCTGGCGAAGACACGTCTCGCGGCCGGGCGAGGTCGATGCGGAAAACGCTTCGATCCGTCCCGGTCCGTCACCCATCGCCAGCACACGGTCTGCCAACAGCACGGCTTCCTCAACCGAATGGGTGACGAAGATGGCGGTTACGCTGGTTTATACAGTGGAAGAAATCGCCGATCAGGCGTCGCGAGTTCTCGCGCAGGGCCTCGAGAATGGTATTTCCAGGTTACGGACTCATGTCGACGTCGACCTGAGGCACGCCCTGTGGATGGTCGCCTATTTCGAAAGCGAGAATGCCTCGGTTTCGATTTCCATGAAAATGCGGCCAAGCGTTCCGACGCAGCTGTAAAATGCCGCAGACTCGGCGCGCTCGAGGTCCGAAAAAAACCGGCCGATCCACGGCTTAAGATGTGCCTCGAAGATGTTGAGGTCCGTTCCACGGGGAGCAATGATCTGGCCACTGGCAAGGCCGGCCATGATTTCGAAAAGTACCGCAGCGTGATCCTCGGGTTCCGATTGCCCCTCAGTCCTCTCAAGGCCAATTTGCTTCAGGGTTTCGCGGAGCCGGGCGAGCGGGCGCCCATAGAGATAACCTGTCAGATAATATGATGCGTAGGGGAAAAGTTCGCCACGCCCAAGTCCGATGAAGAGATCGAGATATTCGCGCTCGATCCGTTCTGGGTTCACGCGCGCGGCTGCAGCACTGAGTGCCCCGTGCGCGGCGCCCAACGGCGTACTATCATCGCCGCTTAAGCAGGCTAGATGCTCGATCATTTGGGCATCAGGACTATGCGACAGCAATGCTGCCAGCAACGAATATTCCCGCGCCCGTGCATGATCAATCTCATCGATCTGACGTGTGGCTGAGATTGCCTCGGCGCGAATACCTTCGCTCGCCACTCCGCAGGCCTGCTCTGTTTTTCCGAGAGCGACAAGACCTGCGACATCGTTGCCGGCCATCAGCGGTCCAAAGCCGGGCATCGCGGTTGGGTCGTTGAAATCCCATTGGCTCTCTGCGATCCCGATGAAGTCGCGAATTGCCGGATCGGTCACCCAGGCCCGACGTAGCGCAGCGTTTGTAAGTTCGACCGGAACATTTGATGCCAAAAATGATCGGATGTCGGTGCCGACTGTGATCGATTGAAGCGGCGGCAAGGTTGCTGGATCGAAGGTCGGAGAGGTTGGCGAGTCTGTTGCCGGCGTCGCAACCGTTGCTCCATCCAAAGCGCCGGGCCCCGCGTCGGTCGGTTTGGGTTCCGAGGATGAACCGTCGGGCTCTGCATGCCTGGCGGATTCTTGCTTCATCCGCGACCAGCGCGACATGATGTTTTCTGACCGGGTCATTTGCTGTTCTCCCTGTCGCCGCGGTGGCCAGGCATCCGCGGCTCGCCTCGGTCCCGTTGCCGCTTGTTGAAGGGCCGTTCAACGTGATGCTCGGCGATAAAACTGTCGATTGTCTCGATAATCGCTGCGGGCATCGGTACGGTCGCGACCAGATTGTTGCCGGCATCGGTCAAAGCCTCGCCCTCCGAGGGGTCGGCCGTTACGGTGAGGATGTCGAATGCAGGGCTGGCAGAATTCGCAGCCTTCGGCCGCAAAACGACCCACAGCGCGGGCATCCCCGAACAGATATTTTGCCGATAGCTCGCCGTTTCGGTTCGATGCAATTCGATTGCAGCCTCACCCGCATAGAATGTAGCCGCGTCGCTTTCTTCAGCGATACGCGTCCAGGGTACGGCCGATGGCGTTCCAACAAACACGCAGACCGGTCGCCAGAGGAAATCGAGCCACGGGCTCCTCGCTTTGCGGCGTTCGACGACCACACCAACGACGATTCTTGCGAGCGCAGTTGATCTCACGCCTCATCTCCATCCCTGACTTGGCCTGTCGGGACCTCCTCAGCTAGGCCGGGCGCACCGGGATCTTTGTTTTCGTCAGGGCGTTCGCGAACTGTTGATCCAGATTTAGATGCACCTTTACAAGCTCCGGCGGGGTCAAGGCCAGCCACTGGTTCAGCGACACATCGGCGTAATAACTACTCTTGAACATCTCCAGGAAGCGCAGGGTCGTAGTGCCAGTGTTCTCGATATAATGACCCATGGCGAAGGGGACGTAACCGACATCTCCGGCGTGAAAGTCGAACGTTCGTGCTTGACCCGAAGAAGCAAACACGCCCATGCGGCCCTGGCCGTTGAGGTAGTACTGCCATTCATCGGTGTTCGGATGCCAGTGCAGTTCACGCAGTCCGCCAGGTTCGACTTCCACGAGAGCGGCCGCGATAGCCTTGGAGGCTAAAAACACACTTGAGTCGGTGATCCGGACGGTTCCGCTTTTGGTCCGGATCGGTTCCTGAGCCATCATGCGATGGCTGAAGGTTTGCGGGACGGGCGGCGCGCCCAGCAGCTTGTCTTGGCCCAACGGGGCGGGAACGGGCGCCTTGAAGATGTAAAGTTCGCTCGGATCCGGCGTATGACCGAACAGGGATGCGGGCACGCCAAAGTTTTTGCCGAGCACTTCGGGAGGGACGTGCTTGACCCAATCGCTCAACAAGAATGTGTCGTCCTCGTCGAAATCTCCATCGTCGAAAACCAGCAGGAATTCGCATCCGTCGGGACCGAGACCTTGAATCGAATGTGGAATGCCACCGGGAAAATACCAGAGATCGCCGACGCCGACGTCATCGACAAAGTTTCGCCCGTTGGCGTCAATAGCCGTGATGCGGGCTGACCCGTACAGCATGTAGGCCCATTCGGCTTGCTTGTGCCAATGCAGTTCGCGCACGCTGCCTGCGTTCAGTCGCATTTGGACGCCGGCCATCGATTTCGAAGCACCAAGCTCCCGCTGTGTCACCTGGCGGGTCCAGCCGCCGTTCGTCTGCCGCACATGCGCGTCCGCAAAAGAGAAACGGAGGTTTTGTATCGTGCCCGAATCCGTGGCGGGCGGATTGAGCAGGTCCGGGTTTTGACGCTCGCGGATTGGGTTACCGGGGACGGGATCGGTACCACCAATTCCAGGCGCTCGGCTTGGCTGGAGTACCCGATCGCCCGCCTGGGCAGTCGCCGCCGATGCGCTCGCCAGCATTCCTCCAGCAACGGCAGCCGTTGCAAGCATATCCCTGCGCGTGAGTTCACCCATGTGCTCTCTCCGTCCTTTCTTTATCGACCACAGGCAGAATCAGAGGCTGACGGCGCATACGGCCATCCGGTGCCGTGCTCATTCCGCCGGAGTTGCTGATGACTGCCCGGATCGGGCGGCGAGACGCTCGTTGGTCAACTGTTCTTTGAGCCAGAGGTCGTGATGCTCCTTCGCCCAGTTGAGATCTACCTCGCCAGTCACCATGGCCTCGAACGCGCCCTCCATTCCGAGCGTACCGATGTAGATATGAGCGATGATCACCGCGACGAACAGAACGGCGATGACCGCGTGCACGACCTGCGCGATCTGCATCCCCGCGATATCTGTCACGTAGAACGGGAACATCAGCAGATATCCTGAAATGACGACTGCCAGCCCGCCGCCGAGGGCAAACCAAAACACCAGCTTCTCGCCGGGATTGAAGCGCCCCGACGGCGCATGCTTCGATTTGATGAAGCCGCCACCTTGTTTGACCCAATCGATGTCGACCTTTCGCGGGATGTTGTCCTTTATCCAAAGCGCTACAATAAGCACCAGGCCGATAACAAACGCGGCGCTGACGTAGTTGTGCACATACTTGGCAGCTTGCGACAGGCTACTGAACGCCTCGGGTCCGATCATCGGCAGCAGCACAATTTTCCCGAAGGTGATGTTCAACCCGGTCAAGCCGAGAACCACGAAGGACACGGCCGTCAGCCAATGCGAGAAGCGCTCGAGGGAGTTAAAGCGCGGCACTTTCCGCCCGGAACGCCCCTCCGAAATCCGGAGCGGCCCTATGATTAGATAGGCGGCGCCAAGAGCCGCGATCACGCCAAGGATCACGATCGCGCCGAGCCAGTGCAATATGACTTCGTGGAAATAATCCCATTGCCGCCCGGCGGGTTGCATGAGGACGCGTTCCCTCTCGTTTGGCTGGTCGATCTGTCCCTCGATGCGTGGCGATTGCTGAAGTAGTTTCTGTTCGCTAGCCACGCTCGCAGTCGGATTAGGCGCGCCGTCCGGTCCGAGTTGCTGTGCAGGCACCGGTGTTGCCGCAATCACCGTCAGGATTGCCAACGCAATGACGATGATGGGGCAAACGCGCGCAGGAAGAGTCGTCATGGTCATTTCTCTCTCAATATTGACCTCCGGCGCCACAGCGCGCTCAAGGGCTTCTCAGACAGCGATGCCTTCGTGGTAAGCAGTGGTCCACCCCCATGCGCCCGAACCGTAGCCGCGCTTCATCACGCGCTCCTTGTAGATTTCAGCGATAATCGCGCCATCGCCCGCGAGCAGCGATTTGGTCGAGCACATCTCGGCGCAAATCGGCAGC
>Ga0208984_1000004_pt1 | contig 30926 bp, 29 predicted proteins | sample MedBloCAOM3_M3_FD_187851 | JGI IMG/M metagenome (GOLD analysis project Ga0208984, IMG submission 187851) | Forest soil microbial communities from El Dorado National Forest, California, USA - Mediterranean Blodgett CA OM3_M3 (SPAdes) (version 2) | ecosystem: Environmental > Terrestrial > Soil >... | reverse complement strand
CATGAAGATAGCAAGCGCGATCGGAATCGCTATCTGGAAAATGACAAACCGTGCCAGCTGGGCCTTCATCGCCCACATACGCCCTTTCCAACCGCGAAGTAGCCATTCGGAGGCCACTATAGGGAGCACGGCGGCCGAATGGAACCGTCCCCGCAAAAGGAAAACATGCTTCTCCGGTTGAGGGTTCAAGTAGCAGCATCTTTTAATACCCCCTACTGCGACGGAAAAATCACAATGACTTCAAAAGCATCATTATCCCGATATTACCTCTTGCGCGCCGCACCATTGCCGGGCCAGTTTGCGGCGTCCCTGAGACCGTGACCGACGTCACAGCGACCAATCAGCAACTGTTTAAAAGAGTCGCGACGCAAGTTTCGAATTATTAATCACTCGTTCACACCCGGCATGGAAATTGCTGGGATTGGAAAAAAACAAAAGAGAACTCCAATGTCTGCCTCTGTTGGAATGCCTGCCGAACCTGTCGCCGTCCTCGAACCATCTGAGATCTCCTGCCGCGATAGCGCAGCACTTGCCCTCACTGTCGTGCGCGATGGCGTGATTACCGGCGAAGGCCCGACCACCAAAGGTCGCGTTCATTTTTCCCGTGCGCTGGACGCCGACGACGCCGCCTGGTGCGCGCGCATCCTGACCGCGACGGCGGTGGAGCATCAGCCGGTCAGCCGGGCCGAAGCCGAAGCGCTGTTTGAGATCGACGATGCAGCCGCGGAGCGCAGCGACGACGGACGTTTCGACGATCTCTTGGCCAAGGCAGTCGTGCATCACGCAGCCTCAGAGTCCGGTCTGGCGGTGCCGCCGCGCACCGTTGCGTTGTCGCCGGAAACCGCGATCGAAAGCTGGGCGCCAACGCAGGCGGTCAGCGTCGATACCGAAGTGCTGGAATGGATCGCAAGCCAGATGCGCGGCAAGCGCCGTAGCAACCGTACCCTGATGACGCTGGTCGCCACCATCGTCGGCGCGGCGGCGCTGCCGCTGGCACAGCTTCCGAACGTGTTCGACATCGGGATGTGAATTCAGCCCGCAGCGGCGCCTATCACGACGGCGGGGGCCTACTTTCCCGCCGTTTTTTGTTTGCCGCCTTCCGCATCCAGCCCGACGGTTCGGCCTGGAAATCCCGCCGCATCGAAATAGCGCTGTGCCAGCACGCGCTGGAACTTCAGCACGGTGCGCAGGCCGTTGGCTGACGGTTGCGATTTGACCGTGCCGGAAAACGCCCGCGGCGTGGCGCCGTTGGGCATCGCCTCCGTGATCACCCGTCCGATCAGATTGCCCCTCGGTTTTTGCGTAAGGCCCAGGAGCCGTGCGGCGGTCGCGCCTACATCGGCGTTGCTGACCGGCAACGCATCGACATATCCGGTTTTGAAGTCCGGCCCGATCGCGGCCATGAAATTCAGGGTGTCGCCGCGCCCAAAACTGCCGTGCATGCCCTGGCCTTGCCGCAGCACCGTATCGGCGACTTCGACGGAGCAGTTGGTCGGCTCGTCGCATCCGGCCACATAGGAGCGGAAATTGACCACGATCGAGGGGGTAGGCGTAACCGCCTTGCCCTTCAGCCCGAGCTGCGACATCGGCAACGCGCCGGGGAAGCGGCCGAGACTGTCGTCAACAAACAGCCCGCTGACATAGTCCTGTTCCAGCAGCGCCTTGACCGTGCGCTCCGCCAGCTTTTTGTCCTTGTTCGGCAGGTAGATCAGGTCCGATCCGCCGTTGGTGGCGACCACCAGATCGGGCTTCGCGGGATCCTGCCCAAGCAGACCGTTTCCGGCCTTGGGGTGAGCATTATCGGCAACGCGCGCGTTCTTATTGTTCGGATCGAACAGCGGCAGGTTAAGCGCCTTGGCGAGATCGATCGCGAGGAAGCCCATCGGCAGGAAATCCTTGGGCGTGTCCTCATAGGTCGCTTTCGCCGATGGGCTGGTCTTGCTTTCCTTCGAAATCGTCGAGAAGCCGTGGTCGGCCGCGATCATGACGTTGGTGGTGGCAGTCAAACCGAGATCGTCGAGGGCCTTGCGCAATTGCGCCAGATTGTTGTCGGCATTCTTGATGCCGGCGAGCGAGGTGGGGCCATTGATACCGGGCGTCACGGTGTTGAGGCTGTCGCCGGTATTGTGCTGGGTGCCGTCGGGATCGCGCGACCAGAACACCAGCACGAACGGCTTGCTGCGCTCCTTGAACATCGGCAGCACGACTTTGCTCGCGATATCGGCGAAATAGGCTTGCTGTGCGGTATTTGGTAACACGGTGCCCGGTGTCCTGGCGTCGCCGGCCTTGCCATTGTCACCGCGCGATGGCGACGCTAGCGGAAGGCCGGCCTTGGCCAGCGCGGCTTTCATTTCGTCCGAAAGCGGAACGCCATTCTTGCCGCCGGTGGCATCGTCGATCACGATCGAATGCAGGCCATCGGCACCGATCTTGTCGGTATGGTCGAAAATCAGGGTGGGACCGAGCTTACCGATCGCAGCCGTGCTGTAGCCTTTTGCACGCGCCATCTTCAATATTGTTTCTTCGTTCAGATAATCGCCGCCGAAATGCTCATCGACGTCGAGGATAACCGGATTGACTTCGAGGAACGGCGTGACGGTGCCGTCCGCAGGCCCGACTGGATAGCCGGTATAGATCGTGTTGCTGAAGTCGCCGGTATCGCCGAGGTAATGGCCAGTTGCCATCGCAGAGGCGTTGGCGGTGGTAAAGGTCGGAAACAGCGAGTGCGAATTCTTGAAATTGACGCCCTTGTCGCGAACTTCCGCCATCGCGGGCGCGGTCTGCGGTGTGACAATCTGCCCGCGCAATCCGTCCGGCACGAACAGGATGAGATTTCTGGGCTTGTCGTTTTGCGCTGATGCCGCGCCTGCAAACAGCGTGATCAGCCCGGCGGATAGCAACCCCATTGAGCGGCGCATTAATATCTCCCCTGAGAAGCAGATTTCCGGCATATCAGCCGTTGCCTCTGTTTAGTTTTGCCATACGACGGATTTGTTACATCCGTCCCCGCGTGCCAAATTGCGGCTCTCGCGTTCAGCGGGAAACGTTACGTTAAGTCCCCGCCTTGATCGAGGCCCTTTTCATAATCGAGACGTGTCGGTCGCCATCAAATCTCCCTCTGAATTGACGTGGTGCATCGGTCCTCCACTTCACACCGGTTTAGAAAGCTGCTTGGCACCGACGATCTGGCGGATAGAGCGCTGTCGCTTTATCGAGAGCGGTTTGCCGACATCGTTATCTTCGAAGGGGTGCCGAGGTGGCTCTGCGGCGCGGCGAGCGGTTCTCGGCCACATCGCGCCTCATTGTCCTGAAGGTGATCGAGTGTCGGCGGTGCTCGACGGTGGGGATGCTGTGCTGCCATATGTGCCGCGATTCTCCGCTCATCATGTACAGCGAGCGCGGTTCGGCCGTCAGCGTGAAGCGTTCCCATTTGTCGTTAGCGGCACGGCGAAACCTAAATTTGCAGGAAGCGCCCAACGAGAGCCCGAAGATTTCATCGAAGTGCGGCTTATCGCGATGCCATCCAATGCCTACGCCGATATCGTACTCGGTGCAAAGGATTTGGCGGACGCTTCCCGTCGGCAGTTCGCCGAACTTTTCAACGGAAGCGATGATCGATGTAAGCCAGGGAGGGATCGGGTCAGCTTCCCGTAGCTTCCTCTGGTCGTAATCGTAGCGGAAACCGAACGAAGCGACCCGTCTTTTGCCCTCGAACGCTCCGAACTGAAATGGCTGCAACGGCAACTCCGAGATCCGGGAGACAAGCTGTTGTTCGGTCGTCTCCGAGATGAATTGGGGTCGATAGCGCAATCCCGCCGGGCCGGCGCTTTGGTCCGGAAAAAAGCCAAGCTGCGTCATTGGTACAACTCTTCTTTGAGGACGCACTGGAAAACGTTCCGTTTCCGGAACCGTTCCTGGCAGACGTTGCCGGGCATGAAAAATGCAGAGCGAATACCCATATTTCGGGCATGAGCGGGGCTTTTGTAAGCGCCGGGAAGGGCGAACTGACCGGCGGCCGACGTCGTCGCCGAGGTCCCGGTCGGCCAACCGCTTCCCGTTCATGAAACGCAACGACTGTATCGTTTGAGGTCCGCACGATTTCAGGCAGTGGCGGCCGATACGGAGGATGAGGCACGCACGCTCGCCGTGAGGCATGACGCGCTACGGGGCGATTGGTGAAATCCGGAATTTGCGTCATCTGAATTCGAACACACAAGGCGAGGTGCATGTCTTCGGCGACGTCGTTATCTCTGCGCACACTGCTCCAGTTATCAAGCGGTCGAAGAAAAGGTATCGGAGAGGACGCCGATATAGGCACTAGGCACCTGTTTCCGCCTTCAGCAATCCCGGACATTGCGGGGAAGGGGACGACCCCGGAATAGGTGGCGATCGCGTCCCCGTTCGAGAAATCAGACCAGAAATACCGGACTAGACCGTTGCCTCCGTTCAGTTTTGCTGTACGACGGAATTGTTACCTCCGCGCCCGCATGCCAGATTGCGGGTGAGGATCCCGCCCAAAGGTTGCAAGCAAGAAAACATGTTCAAACGTATCCTGATCGCAAATCGCGGCGAGATCGCCTGCCGGATCATCAAGACTGCCCGGCGCATGGGAATAGAGACGGTCGCGGTCTATTCCGAGGCCGACCGCGACGCGCTCCACGTCGAAATGGCCGATGACGCCGTTCTGATCGGGCCGCCGGCCGCCGCCGAAAGCTATCTGGTGATGGAGAAGATCGTCGAGGCCTGCCGCAAGACCGGCGCGCAAGCGGTGCATCCCGGCTACGGGTTTTTGTCCGAGCGCGAAGCCTTTCCGCGCGCGCTTGGTGAGGCCGGTATCGTTTTCATCGGACCCAACCCCGGCGCGATCGCCGCCATGGGCGACAAGATCGAATCGAAAAAGGCCGCCGCGAAGGCGAAGGTTTCGACAGTGCCGGGCCATCTCGGCGTCATCGAGGACGCAAAGCATGCGGTGAAGATCGCCGACCAGATCGGCTATCCCGTCATGATCAAGGCCTCCGCCGGCGGCGGCGGCAAGGGGATGCGGATCGCGCATTCAACTTCAGAAGTCGCCGAAGGGTTCGGTCTCGCCAAGGCCGAAGCCAAATCGTCCTTCGGTGATGACCGCATTTTCATCGAAAAATTCATCGTCGATCCCCGTCATATTGAAATTCAGGTGCTCGGCGACAAGCACGGCAACGTCGTCTATCTCGGCGAGCGCGAATGTTCGATCCAGCGCCGCAATCAAAAGGTGATCGAGGAAGCACCGTCGCCGCTGCTCGACGAGACCACCCGCCGCCAGATGGGCGAACAGGCGGTCGCTCTCGCCAAAGCCGTGAATTACGATTCCGCCGGCACGGTCGAATTTGTCGCAGGGCAGGACAAGAGCTTCTACTTCCTGGAGATGAACACAAGGCTGCAGGTCGAGCATCCCGTAACCGAATTGGTCACCGGCATCGATCTGGTCGAACAGATGATCAGGGTGGCCGCTGGCGAGAAGCTATCGCTGACGCAAAAGGATGTCACGCTGACCGGATGGGCGGTGGAATCGCGCGTCTATGCCGAGGACCCGTTCCGCAACTTCCTGCCCTCGATCGGGCGGTTGGTGAAATACCGCCCGCCAATCGAGAGCAGCACTGGCGGCATCACCGTTCGCAACGACACCGGCGTGCAGGAAGGCGGCGAGATCTCGATCTATTATGATCCGATGATCGCCAAGCTCGTGACGCATGCGCCGTCGCGCGCCGCGGCTATAGAGGCGCAGGCGACCGCGCTCGATTCGTTCTACATCGATGGCATCCGTCACAACATTCCGTTCCTCTCGGCGCTAATGCATCATCCGCGCTGGCGCGAGGGCAATCTTTCCACCGGCTTTATCGCCGAAGAGTTCCCGAAAGGGTTTGCGGTTCGCACTCCGGAAGGCGAGATCGCCCGACGGTTAGCTGCGGTGGCGGCTGCGATCGATCATGTGCTCGGCGAACGCAAGCGGCAGATCTCCGGCCAGTTGAACGGCCGGCCGGTGCAGCGCGAGCGCCGCCGCGCGGTATGGCTGGAGCGCAACGAAATCGCGCTCGATATTGCGCGCGAAGCCGATGGCATCACGGTGCGGTTTATCGGCGCCGACGGCACGCCGGGCAATCCGCATCATCTGGTTTCGCCATGGACGCCGGGCGATCCGGTCTGGCAGGGCGCCATCGACGGCCAGTTGGTGGCCATGCAGGTGCGCCCCATTCCCAACGGCTTCCGCCTCGCGCATCAAGGCTTTGAGGTCGCGGTCAATGTCTTCACCGACACCGAGGCCGCGGCGGCGCGGCTGATGCCGGTCGGCGCCAAGACGGATACCGGCAAGAAACTGCTGTGCCCGATGCCCGGACTGGTGGTGTCGATCGCGGTGAGCGAGGGCCAGGAGGTCAAGGCCGGCGAAACCCTGGCCGTGGTCGAGGCGATGAAGATGCAAAACGTGCTGCGCGCCGAACGCGACGGTACGGTCAAGAAAATTCATGCTGCCGCCGGCGCAACGCTGGCGGTCGACGCGCTCATTCTCGAATTCGCGTAGAAGTATGAGACCGTCATTGCGAGCCGCGCGAATGCGCGCCCGATGACAGGCTCCGCGAAGCCACCCAGAGCGTGGAAACGAAAGTTCTGGGATTGCTTGGTCGCTTCGCTCTTCGCAATGACGACAAATACAGTCTAACTCTGAAGGATTTGTGATGACGTTCCGAAAGCGCCGCGAAGCATTGCGTTTGATCCTGACGGGATCGACCTGCGTTCGCCCCGGCTCGGTCTATGACGCGATTTCGATCCGTATTGCCGAGGACCTCGGTTTCGAGGTCGGCATGTTCGGCGGATCGGTGGCTTCGCTCGCGGTGCTCGGCGACCCCGATATCGCGCTGATCACGCTGACCGAACTCGCGGAGCAGATGCGCCGGATGTCGCGCGCTGCATCCTTGCCGGTGCTGGTCGATGCCGACCACGGCTACGGCAATGCATTGAATGTCCGCCGCACCGTGCAGGAGCTCGAGACGGCGGGCGCCGCCGGGCTGACCATCGAGGACACCTTGCTGCCGCAGGCCTTCGGACAAAGCTGGACGCAACTGATTCCGCTCGAGGAGGGCGTCGGAAAGATGAAGGCTGCGCTGGATGCGCGCGACGATCCGGCGCTGGTTATCATGGCGCGCACCGGTGCCGTGCCGATCTCCGGTCTCGATGACGCAATCGCGCGCGCGATGGTCTATGAGGCCACCGGCGTTGATGCGTTGTTCTTCACCGGCGTCAAAACGCACGGCGAACTGGACGCGATTTCGGCTGCGACGAAACTGCCGATCGTGCTGGGCGGTTTCCCTGAGGAAATGATCGACCTCGACTATCTCGCCAACCGGCGGGTGCGGATCGCGTTGCAGGGTCACGCGCCTTTCGCCGCCGCGACACAAGCGGTTTACGAAACGCTCAAAGCGCTGCGCGATGGCCGGTCTCCGAAAAACCTGAAAGGCCTTGCGTCATCCGAGCTGACGAGCCGCGTAACCCGCGATGCGGATGTGAAGGCGCGCAACGCGGAATTTCTCGGGCTTAAGAATAGATGAGCGAAACAATCCGTCAGGTGACGATCCGGGGCCGGGTGCAGGGCGTCGGTTATCGCGCCTGGGTCGAGCATCAGGCGATGGCGCGTGGTCTCGAGGGATGGGTGCGTAACCGCAGGGACGGCAGCGTCGAGGCGCTGTTCGCGGCGCCGGCGGATGTCGTGGCTCAGATGGTCGCGTTATGCCGGCGCGGCCCGTCATCGGCGCGGGTCGATGCCATTCAAGACGAACCCGCCAGTTCCGAGGCGCTGAATTTGCGGCGAGCGGGCGAGCGGTTTTCGGTATTGCCGACGATCTAGGATCGACGACTCTCGAAGCGTTCTATGGCGCGGGGAACACCGACCTCCCAGCATGTCCGCAGATCGGTTGCTATCTGAGGGAAAGCGGACATTGAGTAAACCGCGCTCAGAAGCTCGATGATCACGGCTTAAATTCCAGCGAGTTACACACAAGCCGTACCCATTGGGGCTAACCCTCGTTATTGTCCTCAAATCCTAGTGGTATTGCTCAGGCCCGCAAGGGCCGATGCAATGCCTCGCCATGAGCACTAAATCGCGCGCTCACGGAAGAACCGCAGAACCTGCCTTACGTCTGGGTGCATCCGGACGAGGACCGCTAACGACGCCGTGGCGAATCGGCGCTCAAACGAAACTCGGGGATAGGCTGACCAGCTGCATTAGCAGCCAAAATACCATTACCCAGAGCATTGCCCATGCTGCGGTAGTCAAAACAAAAAACAGCAGGACGGAGAGCGGCCTCAAGGCCTTCGCCGTCCGCCCCTGATGTTCGATTGTATAAGCCACGAAATTCCATCCGGTGTAAAATGGCCAACCGAACAGTGCTTTTTTAGCATTCACGACAAATGATTTCATAAAAGTCCAACCCCTCCAATACCGTCCCCCCCATCAGCCGCATGCTCGCGTAACGGAGAGCGGACGCGAGGGAGCAAACGGAGATGGTGCTGGGAATTTTGGTTGTGGCGCGAATAATGAGGCCAGAGCGCCGCACAGGCCCGCTCCGACGCGCCGCTCAAGAAACGAAGTGACGCGCGACGCCGAATATTGCGATGCAGGTCAAGATCAGAAGAGACACTGCGCCGGCTATGCAGCGCCGCAAACGATTGCGCGTGAGATGACCGCTCATGGGCTCTGGCCTTCCGATACGTTCAATCGGCTAACTGCTGCGAGCTTCCTTGGTTCCCCACGTTGCCGGTGCCCGCGACCACTGCCCGTCCGGCTCGAGGCCTTGCTCGCCCCGAATTCCGCCTGAAAATACGCCAGCAACCATTTGAGGTCCGATAAGAGAATGATTGATGCACCTCGGTGCACTGGCGCTTTGGATACAGCGCCTTTCGCTGACGTCATGAAGAGCAGAGCGGCAATTAGCGCGACAGTCGCGACCCGATAGGTCTCCAACGGATCGAGATGGAGCGCGGCCATCAGCGTCACCAGAAATGGTTAGCCGTCAAACTGCTTAAGAATACGACGAGCCAGCGTTGCGGAAAGCTTGCAATATCGAAGCCGCGGACGAACACCAGGCCTGGAAGGACAAAGACAAGAAAGATCGCCAGCAACCGTTCAAATAAACGGGCGCAAAACCAATGAATCCGGCCATCTTTGAGAACAATTCCCCCATGCCTCTGAAGCGTGCACCTTGGCCCGCACTCTTTCGGATTTCAAATTAGGGGAGAAAGCCGTCATGGGGCTTCGCATTCGCACTCCTGAGTTGCTCACTGTGAGGTGGTGGTGGTAGGGATGCTAGCTGAACTCCAGTGGTCGGTGCCGTTGTGACCGCCACCATGTTCGGATTTCATGTTTATCTAGATAAGAAGCTTGACCGATGATCGCTGCGCGCCAGTTTGCAGCCCGTTTGCTGCGGCGCTTTTGGGCGCCGACAGAGACGTTGGATGGCTATGAGCAGCCGGAACTTGTTGAAGTAATTTTCCAAAAGACGATCGCCTACAAACCCCAGAACGATTGGCCTGAGATGGCTGGCGTTTCATCTGTCCTGGATTTTGGCGGCGGCTGCGGTCTGCATTACAAACAAGCGCGCTCGCCTACCGTCAGATGGGCCGTGGTTGAGACCCCCGCGATGGTAGCCAGGGCTTCCGGACTACAAACCGACAAGTTGCGGTTCTTTACTTCAATTGCAGAAGCGGCAAACTGGCTGGGGCCCTTCGACGTGATGCATTCAAACGGAGCGCTTCATTATTCTAAGGATCCAGAACAGACCCTAAGCCAGCTTTGCTCCTTGCGAGCTCGGACGATGCTCTGGCAGCGCGTGTACTTGTCTCAAGGAGACACAGAGCGAGCAATTCAGGTTTCAAACCTCGTGGACAATGGGCCAGGAAAGGCGGCGCGTTCAGTTAAAAACAAGGCCGTGAAGTACGAATACACCAAAATTCCCGAGCCTGTATTTTTGGCGGCGCACGACGACTACACGCTTGCCGACCGTGGCGCAGATTGGGTTCGGTTTACTCTCAAATAATCCAAAAGATGTACACAAGATGCAATTGCGGATAATTGTCGGCTGCACATCCTTGTGCGAATTGCCGCTCATATCGTACGAGGTGCCGGCAAGCTCGACGTCGCGCCGCACAGCGCTGCGGCTTAAACAAACATCAAATCGTCGCTTCCGGCAGGCGCGCTTTGGCGGAGCCGAACACTTCCTCGAACGCCTGCCGTAGCGCGATATCGACATCCGCCATGGTCACGGGATGGCCGAGATCGACCAGACTGGTGACACCGTAGCGCGGGTCCGCGACGCCGCAGGGGACGATCGCCGCGAAGTGCGAAAGGTCGGGCTCCACATTGATGGAGATGCCGTGGAACGATACCCAGCGCCGCAGCCGCACACCGATGGCGGCGATCTTGTCTTCAAACCCAAAACCCTTGTCCGGCCGGTTCACCCAGACGCCGACGCGGTCCTCGCGGCGCTCGCCCCGCACGTTGAAGGCCGCCAGCGTCCGGATGATCCATTCCTCGAGACTGCCGACATAGGCCCGCACGTCAGGCCGCCGCCGCTTCAGGTCGAGCATTACATAGGCTACCCGCTGCCCCGGCCCGTGATAGGTCAGCTGCCCGCCGCGCCCGGTGGCGAACATCGGGAAGCGGGGGTCGAGCAGGTCACTGGGCTTGCCGCTGGTCCCGGAGGTATAGAGCGCGGGGTGTTCCAGCAGCCAGACCAGCTCGGGCGCCTGGTGAGTCGCGATTTCAGCAACCCGTGCTTCCATGGCCGCTATGGCCTCGAGATAGGGTACCGGCAGGTCGGATATCCGCCATTCGACCGCCCCGCCGCCGGCAGGCTGCGAGAGGGGCGTCAAATCCAGGCTTTGGCGGTCATTAACCATTGGCTAACCATAATGTGGTGGTCTGGAACCACGCAATTTTGCATTCCTCGGTTCGGGTCCCCAGTGCCAACCCTCGATAAAGTCACCGTCGATCTCATGGTGGTCCTCGGGACCACATCGATGCCCATCCATCAGGTAATGCGCCTGAGCCGTGGCGCCATCATCGAACTGGACGCGACCGAAGCGGACGAGGTCAAGATCCTCGCCAACAACCTGCCGATTGCCAGCGGCGTGGTGCTTGTCGATCGCAACCGTATTGCGGTCGAAGTCAAGCAAATGCTGCCGCGATTGCCGGGCACCCGGTAGGTTGAATCACCACACCACCAGCAGGCCTTGTCCCTCCATCATTGATTTGTTACATCGGCGCCGTTGATCGGGGCCGGCGCAAATCCCGTGCCGATCTCTTAAAGCGCTCGTGGCGGAATTGGTAGACGCGCTGCCTTGAGGTGGCAGTGAGTAAAATCGTGGGGGTTCGAGTCCCTCCGAGCGCACCAAAGAATCCCGCAATAAGCCGGGACGCTATTTGCGTGAGCGATGCCGCGTGGTGACGATGCCGAACGGCGCATCCGTTGCTGTAACAAGGTTGGCGTACATCGACGGATGCGGGACTGAGGCTGGCGACGCCGACCTGCCGACCCAAATCCCGAAAGCACATTCAAGACTGTGGCTGGTTATCGATGGGAACAAACGAATGAAATTTTTGAGCTACGCCTATCGGTTCAGCTCCAATTTTATTTTCCTGTTGCTGGTCTATTTCAGCCTGAATTTCCTGGGGAAATATCAGCAACGCGCGATCGTCGCCATTCTCGTGCTGGTCTACAGCGCGATGCACTCGGCGTCGGCATTGCGTTCGTTTTACTTCTTTCAGAAAGTCGAGCGGCTCGAGGGCGAGGCGCGCCGCCTCGCTGTTCTGGCCGGGGAGAGCCCTTCCGCGGCGGCCCAGCGCAAGCAAATCGTCAGTGACGTCGGAGGTCTCCGCCGGGCCGGTGAAATGAACGCCTATATCGATCTGTTGTTTCTCGCTTTGGTCGTGCTGCTATGCGTTTCGAAGATCGTGACGGATTGAACCGTCGCGCGCTTCTCTTTGAGCTGGACCAAACGCCTCAGCGCGCCACGACCGGCACGCGATGCAAGCCTGGCTCCACGACCGGCAGGCTTCAGGGAAGAATCATGCGGCGGGAATCGCCGGCATCGGCCGAAATCAGCCTCCCGAGGCCGTCCGTCACATGCCCGGCCGGAGCCGTTTGCTCCGCATGATGCGAGGATGGAGCGACGGGATGCGTGCCCGCGCGCCGCTTTTCCTGTATTTCGAAAATGCTCTGCGCCGGAATAGGCAGGGCAATGGCGGCGCCGTCCAGCGCGAGCGGCGATTGCCGGGGCCAGGGCGCTTCCCGCGGCAGCGGGACGCCGCGTTTAAGCCGTCTGGCGCGATCGAACGGTTCCGCGGGCGGCACCAGCTGTCCGTCATGCCAGTCCGAATCCGACAGCGAGGGGGCGGGAAGGGTGTCGCCGCCGGCAAAAACGAAATTGGGAATTTTTGGCCAGCGCGAGATCGCCACAGTTTCCGATGGCGGATGCAACTGCCATTGCTGTGGCTCCGTCGGCGTCACCGGCTGCTCTGATGTCGCCGGCACTACATGGACGATGCGATAGCCTCGCGCCTTCAGCTCATGGAGAATCCTCGGCAATGCGGCGACGGTTCGCGCCTGGATGTCGTGCAGCAGCAGAATGCCTCTTCCTTTTTCCTCAAGCCGCTTCATCGCGAGATCGTAGACGCGCGAGGACGAAATATGCCGCCAGTCATCAGCCAGAAAATCGGCGCTCCAGGTCTGGATGCCCTGTGAGGCGAGATAGTCCTCGACGCCTTCGGCACGCGAGAGGCCGGGGATGCGAAAGAACGGGGCAAGTGCTGCGTCATCCCCAAGCGCGGCCTTTACAGATGCGATTCCATCGTCGATCTCTTGCTTGGCGCGCTCGACCGGCATTCTGTTCATGCTCAGCGGATGATTCTGGGTGTGGGCGCCGATGCTATGCCCGGCGTCGCGGAGCTTGCGCACGCCTTCCGGATAGGCCTGGGCCATGCGGCCGACTGTGAAGAAGGTCGCCTTCACGCATTGCGAGGCGAGAATGTCCAACACCTGATTGCTGTTGTGCGGCAGCGGCCCGTCATCGAACGTCAGCACCACTTCATGATCTTCGAGCGGCAGCGTTTCCGGATATTGCATAGTGCCGATCCGGGGATGCTCGCGGGGATCGACCACAAGGGTTCGCGAGGTGCCGAGCGCGTCGGGATGCCCGGGACAATTGGCGGCCGACGCAGTTTGCGCGGTGATGCAGGTGAGTACCCCCAAACATAAGCCAGCCCATTGCCGGGTACGAACACCAACCCGCACTCTAGCGATCATGAAACACCGTCTGCATTCCCATTACGTGCAGATAGTTATACGCGGTGACATGAACGAGGCCTTAATTGTCCGAATTGTCTGACTTTTCCAGATGATTTCTGGGTTGGGGCACGCCGCCGACGCCAGCCGAAGCTGGCACCACATGGACGACGCGATAGTCATTGTCCCGGAGATAACGCAAAAAAGCCGGCAGCATGGCCGCGGTTTGCGCTTTGGGGTCGTGGAACAGGATGATCCCCTTGCGGGCGATTTTGAGCCGATCGGTGATCAGCTTCAATTCCTGCTTCGGCGTCATCTTATTCCAGTCGCTGGCCCAAAGATCAGTGCCGAACACGACGATGCCGCGCGACTGCAGCAGCTCGAGGGTCGCCGGGGTCGTCTCAAAGCCGGGAAAACGAAAAAACGGCGTGCTTGGAATCGTGGTCGCGACACCGCGAAGCGCCATTTCATCGGCGGCGATGCCCCGGTCGATTTCCTCACTGGTCTCGCTCGGCGGGATTCGCATCAGGCTGCGGTGCAGCCAGGTGTGATGCCCGATGGTGTGGCCCTCGGCCGCGATCCTTCGCACCAACTCCGGGTGTTCTGACGCGGGCTTGCCGATCAGGAAGAACGTCGCGCGCACGCATTCATGGGCCAGTGCCGCCAGCACAAGCGGCGTCGTGGGAGGCCATGGGCCGTCATCGAACGTCAGCACGACCTCGTGGTCATCAAGCGGCAGCGTCTGCGGAAAGCTTTTCAACCCAATCCGCGGACTGGAGGCGGCATCGACGCTAAGAACGCGTGAGGTGCCGAGCGTTCCCTCGCGTGGACAGTCCGCCGCCTGGGCGGCGGCGGTCCATGCCATCGAGGCGATAAGGCTAGCCGCTAGCACGGTCGTGAACTTCCGGGCCCGTCTTTGCCGGAGCATCTTTGTCATCGCGCCAGGTGTTGCCCTTTGGGTAATGCGTGAGGCGATAACTCAGACGAATTGTGCCATTCTGTCAAACCGCCGAGGCGTGGCATGGCCGAAGATATGGACGTTGCCCAAGCCGCCGATACGCCACGGGGGCTTGCGCATCGTCAATCAAACCTTAACGCGCATCGCCGACTATTGCCGCGGGCGGAGTCGAGCATGCAGCGCTTGCGGCTGAAAGCGGACGGACGGATCGTCGAGTTGCGGGATGGGCGGGAGTTTCCGCTCGCACCGGCGACGACCTACGTCGCGCCGATTACGCCTCTCGCCGCGCCGGTGACGACTTACGTCGCGCCGGCAGAAATGGCGCGGTCTCCGGCGGTGCGCGACCTTCGCCGGCGCACGCGCCTGACGCAGCTGGAATTCGCCGCGCGATTAGGGGTGCCGGTCGAGACCATCAGAAACTGGGAGCAGGGTAAGCGCATGCCGCGCGGACCGGCGCGGGCGCTTCTCGCCGTGATCGCTCATGCCCCGGAGACGGTGTTTGCAGCTCTGGCCGCGGACCCGTCCCCCGTCTGAGCGCGAAACTGCCTCTCGGCAATGTTGGCAGCGCGGTCCTCAGGGGACATAATGGAGCTCGGTTTATCTGAGTACCTGCGATGCATTTCGTCGACGCCAACGGCGCCAAAATTCCCGCGATCGGGCTGGGTACCTGGGAATTGCGTGGGCGAACCTGCGCACGTCTGGTCGAGCAGGCGCTGAGGCTCGGCTACCGCCACATCGACACTGCGCAGGCTTATGAGAACGAACGCGAGGTCGGCGAGGGCCTGCGCACTTCGGGGGTCAGGCGCGACGATGTGTTCGTCACGACAAAAGTCTGGACCACGCATTTCGCGCCGCATGATCTCGAGCGATCCACCAAGGAGAGCCTGGCAAAGCTGCGCCTTTCCGAAGTCGATCTGTTGCTGCTGCACTGGCCAAATCCGCAGGTGCCGTTGCAGGAGACGTTAGGCGCGCTGGCGCGTGTCAAGAAGCTCGGCATGGCCCGGCACATCGGCGTCTCGAATTTCACCGTGGCCTTGATCGAAGAGGCGGTCGCGGCTTGCCCGGAGCCGCTGGCGTGCGATCAGGTCGAATACCATCCCTATCTCGACCAGACCAAGGTGCTGGAGGCGTGCGCGCGTCATGGCATGGCTCTGGTCGCCTATAGTCCGGTCGCAAAGGGCCGTATCAAGAACGACCAGACGCTGGCGCGGATCGGGCAGACCCACGGCAAGACCGCGGCCCAGGTTTGCCTGCGTTGGCTGGTGGAGCAGAACGTTTCCGCAATACCGCGGACCTCAAAGATCGAACGGCTGTCAGAAAATATCGACATCTTCGACTTCGCGCTGTCCGCCGACGAAATGTACCAGATCTCCCAGATGCGAAGCGCCAAGGGCCGGCTTACCGATTTCGGTTTTGCGCCGAAATGGGATTGAGGCTGCTGCATTGCCCGCTATGCTGGCGGCTGGGGCATGATCCGGAAAAGTGGGAAGCGGTTTTCCGAAAAGATCATGCTCAAACAAAAAGATAACGCCAGAGTCTGATTCAACTTAGTTGAATCAGACTCTGGCGGCGACTTCGAAAAACGTTGATTGAGTACGGTGGAATCACGGCGGTTCATACACTCAGGCATCGCAGCATCCGCGCTTGGACATCTGTCAGTTCTGACGATGGTGCTGATCTTCGCTGAGGTGCACCCGTTCGGTTCGGTCACGGCCGAGCCGATCATGGTCGATATTGTTTTGCCTGATGAGGCGACGCGGACCCCAAAGAAAGAAGAGCCACTTCCGGAGCCGAAAGCGCAACCTTCCGACGCCTTCGACCTTTCCTCGAAATCCGCGCCCTCAAGTTCACCGGCACCGGCCGCCCCGCAGGCGGCCGCAGCGCAGCCACAAGAGCAGGCGCCGCTGTCGACGCCGTCTCCCAATCAGCAACAGCCTGCTCAGTTGCAGCCGCCATCCACATCCCCGTTGCCCGCCTTCATCCCTCCGGAGCCTGACCTTTCCATCAAATATCACGTGATGCTTGGTCTACCCCAAGACACATCGGGCGATGGCTTCGACGCCCCGGCGACGGCGAAAGCCGAACTTGCATCCAATCTCGTCACGGAGTTTCGGCGCCATCTCAAGACATGCTCGAAGCTTCCTGACACGATCGCCCCCTCTGACAAGATCAAGATCACGCTGCGGGTGCTCATGACGCTTGAAGGCAAGCTTGCGGCGGAGCCAATCCTGATCGAGGCCAGCGCGTCCGCCAAGGGGCCAGCACTGATGCAAAGCGCAATCAGTGCGCTGGAGGCCTGTCAGCCATTCGCGATGTTGCCGGCGGACAGATACGGCGAATGGAAAGTGCTCGATCTCAGCTTCACCCCGCAGGATTTCGCGGGATCGTCCTAACTCCCCATCGCGCGCCAGGCATTGGCGTGACGCCATACACGGTGGATTCGAGGATGAAGAAGCCGACCGCTACAATATCGATCGAATATGCACCCATTTTGCATCCCCCGCAGTCGCGAATGCTGCCATGCATGTTCAATGGCGGCAACGGGTGCAATGGTATTGAACGCTTCTAGCGCGCTATGGCAGGATGACAACTAATTAGGGGTTCCTTCGAATGGCTTTGAAGCTCGTGATCGGCAACAAGAACTATTCGTCGTGGTCGATGCGGCCATGGCTGGCGCTGAGAGCCAACAACATCCCCTTCGACGAAGTGTTCATCCCGCTCTATACCGGCGAGGCCGACAAGGAGCGGATTTTGAGCTTCACGCATTCCGGCAAGGTGCCGGTGCTGATAGATGGCGACGTCACGATCTGGGATTCGCTCGCCATTATCGAATATGTCGCCGAACGGTTTCCGCAAGCCATGCTGTGGCCTGAGGACCGCGCTCGCCGGGGGCATGCGCGTTCGATTTCGGCGGAGATGCATTCGGGCTTTGCGGCGCTGCGCAATGAATGCGGCATGAACCTGCATCGGCCGGTCCGCCCGATAGCGCTGTCGGATGATGCGCGCGCCAACATCGCGCGCGTTCAGCAAATCTGGATCGAGTGCCGCGACCGCTACGGAAAGTTTGGGCCGTTCCTGTTCGGATCCTTTGGCGGCGCGGACGCCATGTTTGCGCCGGTGGTGCATCGCTTTCGCACCTATGCGATTCCGGTGGCGCCGGAAGTGCAAGCCTACATGGATACGATGATGTCGCTGCCGGCGCTTCAGGAATGGACCAGCGCCGGCCTTGCCGAAACCCTTGTTATCGAGAAGTTCGAGACGGCGTGAGCTGGAAAACTCACCAGCGTTCAAGGGCGCACTCGGTCAGCTCGAGGCGACTGTGGTTCCAGTCGTGCTGAGCGAAGTGGTCGGCGTTGGCGGGCAGGGCGGGCTCCGCGACCTTCGCCAAGCTCCAGCAGGCGGGCCTCGGCGATCAGGCCAATCCTGGCTCGGAAACGGTCAAATCTTCCGATCACGGTCGAGCAATTGCAGCAGGTGCTGGGCAGCGACACCGTCAAGCAATTGGCCGCGCGGTTCAATACCCCGGTTGATCAGCTCACCAAGGTTTCGGCGTAACAACTTCCCTCATACGGCCCAGACGGCAAGCTCCTGAGGCCTGCGAAATTGGCGGCTGTCGACGGGGCAGGGCCATTTCGTCCGGAACCCCCGAAATTGCGTTTATCGCACTGAAAAACCTGCAAATTCGCGTATTTGCTATGTCCTGATGTAACTGGCCAACGGGACGGGCGCTGTGCTATATAGCCGCCGGGTTTTTAGTCGGCCGTTGCAGCGGGACCGTGAGCACAGCCGATTCTTGCGTGATGGAGATGGGCGTTGAAGCACAAATACGCCGTTGGAGAGACTGTCTATTTTACTGCCAGCAATGTCGCGCGTCCGGCCGCCAGCGGCACCTATGAGGTGATCCGGCTGCTTCCGACCGATGGCGATGACTGCCAGTATCGGATCAAAAACTCGACCGAGGCTTTCGAACGGGTGGCCAAGGAAAGTCAGCTCGACATTTCCTGAAAAATGGCGCGCACGGCCGGGCGAAGCGGATTCCGTTTCGCCTGCCGTCAACGGCCCCCGTTCGCAGACCATTTGGCTGAGTGCGGAGAAAAAGGCATTCACTCCGCTGATTGCATTTGTGCTGCATTGGGGGACATCGCGGCATGAACTGGGCCTGGGCTACATCGCTTGACCAACTCTGGCGTTCGCCGGCCTTTCCGATGTGGCTGACATTGGCCACGGCGGGGTTCTTCGGGATTATCGTTCTCACCACGCTGCTGCGCGCCGAGAGATCGCTTGCGAACGGCACGCTGACCGTCGTCACGCTGCTGGTCGTCGGCATTGCAGTCGCTGTTACCATTCGCGGGTTCGGTCCGGGCGTCCAAAGCGCGTCCGGTGAGACCCTATCCCCCCAGCCGATGAGCGCTGCGCTGCCGGCATTGTCGTGTATCGACGATCTGGCGGGAGAAACCGTTTTGACGGCGTGCGAGAAGGTGTTGTTTGGCTCGCCCGAATCCACCGCCGCTGCGCTGTCATACGCGGCGTCACAGATCACGCGGCTGACCGCACTCGGCGATGTCGCTGCAGCAAATGCTCGCATGACACCCGAATTGCAAATGGTGCGCCGTGCAGTCGAACGCGACCGCTACGGCCTGATGGCTTACGTGCTCGCCGCGCGTGACCATTGTACGCCGTCGGACTGCGCGGCGTTTCGGGCGCTTACCGATCGGAACCAGATCGCGGCTAATATGAATGAGCGGACCTACGAGGGCCTGATTGTGCGTTACGCGCCATCGTGGAACGCACCTGCGGCGGCAGCTCCGGTCGCCACGCTTGCGCCATCGGCGCCCACGGGCAAACCTACCAACGCCGAATTTCCCACCGCAGCCTCAACCCCGCCTATAAGCATCATGACGCCGGAGCCGGCCGCGGTGGCCACGCCGCCTGCGCCGCGTTCGCCGCCATCATCACCGGTAGCGATCGCGCCATTGCCGTCACCGCGTCCCACTCCGACGGCAGCGCCCGCGCTGGTGGCGGCCAAAAAGCAGCCCGCGCCGAAATCTCCGCGCCCGGCCGCGCCGGTTCAGCTCGCGCCCGCGGCGGCTCCAACGCCCGCGGCGCCAGCTCCCGCCGCCGAGAATAATTGATGCTTTCAAAAGCCGTCACCGATCGCTAATTTCGAAACCATGCCGCTTCACCTCATCAAGCTTGCCGTCGGCTGCGAGTCGGTAAAGGAACTCAAGAGCTGGGTCGCGGAGCGCATGCAGACCGCAAAGAAAAAAGGCCTGCCGCTTCACCATATTCACATCACCCGGATGACCCCGAAGCGGGTCGAAGAGTTGCTCGCGGGCGGCTCGCTTTACTGGGTCATCCGCGGTGAAATCGCGGCGCGGGAAAAAATCATCGCCATCGAGCCGTTCCGCGATCGCGACGGTATCGGACGATGCCGGCTGGTGATGCAGCCCAAAGTGATGGCGGTATCGCCACGGCCGATGCGGGCGTTCCAGGGCTGGCGCTATTTCACGGAAGACGCCGCGCCGCCGGATCTCGGCAAGGCGGCTGCGGCGAGCGTCGCGGCGATGCCCGAGCCGATGCGGCGCGAACTGCGCGATCTCGGGCTGCTTTAGACTGCGACGTTGTCGATCAGCCGCGTTGTTCCGATCTTTGCTGCGACCAGAATCCGCATCGGTCCGTCATTCGCCGATGCGATCGGCGCCAGCGTCTCGGCTTGCCGGACTTCGAAATAATCCAGCGTGAAGCCTGCGCCCACGATCAGTTCAGCGCCGCCGGCCATCGCGGCCTTGATGTCGTCCCCCGCGCGCAACCGCAGGGCGCTTTCTTTCATCGCACGGTATAGTTCCGGCGCCGCGCGGCGTTGATCCGGCGACAGATAGACATTCCGCGAAGACATCGCGAGGCCGTCGCGCTCGCGCACGGTTCGTGAGCCAATCACCTTGACGCCGAGGTCGAGATCCCCAGCCATCCGCGTCACCACCCGCAATTGCTGGAAGTCCTTTTCGCCGAAGACAGCAAAATCCGGCCGGCATTGCGCGAACAGCTTGCCAACCACGGTGGTGACGCCGCCGAAGAAGTGCGGACGGAAGCGATCCTCCAGACCCGCGGTGGCCGGCCCTTCGGTCAGGATCCTGGTGGCAAAGCCGTCCGGGTACATGGTCTTGACGTCCGGATTCCAGATCAGGTCGACATCCTCCGCTGCAAGCCTGGCGACATCGGCCTTCCAGGTGCGCGGGTACGAACTGAAATCCTCCGTCGGCGCGAATTGGGTCGGGTTGACGAAGATCGAGACAATGACCTTTGTGGCGCGACGTTTCGCCAGCCGAACCAGCGACACATGGCCGTCATGGAGTGCTCCCATGGTTGGGACCAGCGCGGTCGTTGCCTTTTTCGCTCGAAGGCTATCGAGGGCGCGACGCAACGCAGGAACCGTGCGGACGATTATGGGGCTTCGCGACATCTGGGCTCGTTCTGTGGGTTCAAGGAGGCTGCGGGTTCCGACCATGCGGCGGGGATGCCGACCTTATCAAGACCAATGCTTAGCCGCCAAGCCGGCGGTCGTCTTACCTTGCGAATAACGATCGCGCTCCGGCCAATCTGGGCGAGCACCCGATTGAGCCGCGGCCGCATGCGATTCATGATTAAGGTCGACGGTCAACGATTCGCTATCGCGCATTTAACTTGACCGCGGTCGCGCGTAATTTGAAGGTACTCACAGGGGACGAAAAATGTTGCTGCAGACTAGTCAGGGGCAATCGGGCTCGGCGCATGTGGTTGTGCTGGGCAACGAGAAGGGTGGTTCGGGAAAATCCACCACCGCCCTGCATATTGCCGTCGCCCTGATGAAAGCCGGCCAGCGCGTCGCCACCATCGATCTCGATTGCCGCCAGCAGAGCTTCACCCGTTACATCTACAACCGAAACGCCTGGGCACGCCGCACCGGCCTCGCTCTCGATCTCCCGGTACATTGCTGCATCAAGCTTGGCGAGACCATGCAGATCGCCGACAACGAAACCTCCGAATTCCAGCAATTCATGGATGCGGTGAGCGCGGTTGAGCGGACATTCGATTTCATCGTTATCGATACGCCGGGCTCGGACAGTTATCTGATGCGTCTGGCGCATTCGATGGCCGATACATTGGTGACGCCGATCAACGACAGCTTCCTCGATTTCGACGTCCTGGGGACCATCGACCCCGCGACCTATTCCGTGACCGGCGAGAGCCATTATGCGGAGATGGTGCGAGATACAAGGCGCAAGCGCCGTCAACTCGACGGCGCCTCCACCGACTGGATTGTGGTCCGCAACCGATTGTCGATGCTGGGATCGCGCAACAAGCAGCTCGTCGCCGATAGCCTCCACGATTTGTCGTTCCGGCTCGGCTTCCGCGCGATCGATGGTTTCGCCGAGCGCGTGGTTTACCGCGAATTTTTTCCGCGCGGGCTGACCGCGCTCGACGACCTCGACGAGACAACACTCGGCACCCGTCCGAGCATGGGCCATGTGACGGCGCGCGAGGAGGTCACGAGCCTCCTGCGCCAATTGAAGCTGCCGATCGATGAGCGCGGCCGCCGCCGCGCCGCCAACCGGGCCGAATGGTTCAGCCAAGTCGACAAGCCGCTTGAAGTCCACGACATTCTCGGCGCCTGACAGCTTTGGCAATTCGCTACCCCGGGGTGACTTACTCGCGCGGCCGTTTCACTTATTGAACGCCATCGGTTCCCTCCGCGCGCCCGCGGCAGCGATTGCCCCGCGCCACGGCGGGGGTGCTTTCCGCTCCCGTCTCTGTTTCCGTGGATCGATGATGGCACGGTTGGACGGCTTCGAACGTGGCCGCGACGGACCAGCCGCGCCGGCGGGGCGCGCGCGACATAACTGGTAACACGCAACCTTCCAGTGCCATGCCGGCTCGTTCCGGCCGGTTGAGCGGGCATGGCGAGGGTTGTTACCGGATCTTACCCAAGATACGAGCCTGACCTTGATTGATGGCGTCCCATAGGTGAGGACGGGCGGCCGGACGCTGCTTTGCCCATTAATGGTGCGCTGCACAAGGAACAGGCTGTCGATTCACAAGTTTTACTCTTCCTGTCACGTCGCCGTGACATATATCATGGACAAGGGACCGGAGCGTCTCGAACATTGGAATCTAGCACCCAAGGGTGCGCCCGAGGACGAACATGAAACGGGGAATTGCCATTCTGGTTTCGCTTGGCGTGCTGGTGACGGTCGCGTATTTCACCGCGAGCAAATGGGCGATCCGCCATGAGACGCTGACGTTCCACGACCCGGCGCGCGATAACCGTCCGGTCGCGGTGGATGTCGCGATACGGCGCGACAAGGAAATGCAGGCGAACGCCGACATGATCAAGCTGCCGGTGGCAATCCTCAACCACGGCAACACCGTCAAATTCACCGAATACTCTTTCTTGGCTAACATCTTTGCGGCTCGCGGCTATATGGCGGTCAGCATCCAGCATGACCTGCCGACGGATGCGCCGATGGTGACCAAAGTCGGCGAACTCTATGTCGGCCGTTTGCCGCAAATTCAGCGCGGCGTTGCCAACATCCGCTTTGCGGTCGATGAAATGAAGAAGGTCCAGCCGAATGCGGATTACGATCGTCTGACCATGGTGGGACATTCCATGGGCGGCGACATCTCGATGTATTTCGCCAAGATGTACCCCGATCATATCAAGAAGGTCGTGACGCTCGATAATCTGCGCGTGCCGTTTACGACTGACGGCAATTTCAAGATCCTCTCGTTCCGCTCGAAGGACCCCGTCTTCAAGCCTGACCCTGGGGTCGTTCCGGCCGATGAAGACTGCGAGAAGGCCGGAATTACGGTCGTCAATACCGGTTTCCAGCATAACGACATGCGCGATACCGGTCCCGACGCGGCCAAGGCATCGATCCAGAGCATGCTTGACAAGTTCCTGAGCGATAATAACGATAACGACTTAGCTCCGGTCGAGACCACCACGCCGAAGATCACCGAGCCGGGCCCGGTGGCGCTCTACAAGAACTGACGGACGGCATCGCCCCCAGTTGAAGCCCTCGATCGCTGCGGGCGTAAGCACGATCGGCGCCTCTCACGCGCATTGACCGCTCCCTGATCCCGGCCCACATAAGGCTTGCTGCTATTTGCGAGCGCTTATGTCCGGCGAACCGACCAAACCGAAATCTGCAGAAGTGTCCTCGGCACAGAAGTCCGCGTCCGGCAAAGCCGGCTCGCTGCCGGAGCAGAGGCCGTCCGCTTCGGAAGACATTGCCGCCTTCGTCGCCAAGGCCCGTGCGACGTCGCCCCATGCGCCGGGCGCGAAGGGCCGGCTGGTGTTCGCGCTCGACGCCACCATGAGCCGGCAGCCGACATGGGATATGGCCTGCGCGCTGCAGGCCGATATGTTTCGCGAGGCGGCAGCCCTCGGCAGTCTCGATATCCGCCTCGTTTATTATCGCGGCCTCAATGAGTGCCGCGCCACGGGGTGGATTTCCGACAGCGCGCAACTGGCGAAGCTGATGGGGAAGATCGATTGCCGGGGCGGCAACACCCAGATCGGCAAGGTGTTGTCGGAAGCGCGGCGCGAGGCCGTCGCCTCCGGCGTGCGCGCGGTGGTCTTCGTCGGCGACGCCATGGAGGAGGCGATCGACGGGCTCTGCGCCAAGGCGGGCGAACTCGGCCTGCTCAAGGTGCCGGTGTTCATGTTCCAGGAGGGTCATGACGGCGTTGCCGAGCAGGGGTTCCGGGAGATAGCGCGCCTCACCGGCGGCGCGTGGTGCAGGTTCGATCCAGGCGCTGCCGCGCAACTGCGGGAGCTTTTGCGCGCAGCGGCGGCCTATGCCGCCGGCGGACGGGCGGCGCTGTTGCGCCTATCGAAGACCGGGAGCGGCGCCGCCAAATTGCTTGGCCAGATGAAGTGATAGTTTACCGCTGCCTCTGAGAAGTGGGCGCGTTCATCGGCTCCCCCGTGGTTGCGGCTTTCGCTATGGCATCGAGTGCGGCAGTCATGATGTTGATTGCTGTCTTGCCGTTCAGCCCGTGCTGTTGCGCAAGCCAAGCCGGATATCTTTCGGCCCGTAGCTGCTTCATATCGTCGTCAATCCGTGCGCTGCCATTCGCGCGCTCCATGGCCATCCGGGTCAATGGAAGACTAGTAAGTTCATGCGGCTGACCCCAAGGAGCTTTTCGCTCCACCACCCCTTTGGGCGGGGACCGGCATGCTTTTTACCGCTGACCCCACTATATAGAATTCATGGCTACCCTGATCGCCGGCATCGTCGCCGTTATTGTTCTTTACTCGCTGCTGCAGATGTTGCGTGCGGCCAACCCGGTTGTGCTTGCACGCGCGATCAAGGTCGGCGGCGGCGTTGTCGCGCTTGCGGCCGCCGCCTTCACCGGCATCAAGGGTGAGCTCGCGGTGGCAGTGCCGCTCGGCCTCTTCGGCGCGGGGTTGCTGGGCTGGTCGCCGTTCGGCGCGTCGGGCTTCGCTAATATCGGCGCGATATTCGGGGGCTTAGGTGCACAACGCACGCCGGGACAGAGGTCGCGGGTCCGTTCGCAGTTTCTCGACATGAGCCTCGATCACGACAGCGGCGAACTCGAAGGCCAGATCGTAGCCGGGCCATATGCCGGCCATTCCCTCGGCGAATTCGACCTGCCGCAGTTGACCGCGATGATTTCCGGCTTCGACGCTGAAAGCGTGTCGCTACTTGAAAGCTATCTGGACCGCAGGTTTCCCGCCTGGCGTCAGGACGCGCAGGGAAATGCGGCAAGGGGGCAGAGCCGCCCGGCGGCGAGCGGCAAAATGACGAACGAGGAGGCCTATCAGATCCTTGGCCTGCAGCCGGGGGCGGGGCGCGACGAGATCGGGCGCGCGCATCGCGCGCTCATGAAGAAACTGCATCCCGACCAAGGGGGGTCGACATACCTCGCCGCCCGTGTAAACGAGGCCAAGGATACTTTGCTTCGCACGCATCACAGCTAACTCCGGCAACGCTACTAAACGCGAGTTGCTTCTGCTTCTGCTCCGGCTGACGCCCCGCTGCCGCCCGCCGTTGTCCGGCATGGTCGATCGTTCGCCTTGCAGCTTAACCGCGAAATCTTGACGATAAGTTTGCGGGATTTGGATTTGTGCGTCGACACGGAGATGTACCGCAAAAGCGCGAAGACGCGCGGAGCCTGTGATCGGGCGCGCATTCGCGCGACCCGTTGGCGCTTTTGCCGGATGTGACGTTCGTAGAACTCAGTTGCGCACGGTGATGCAGGAGATGTCGGAGCGCTTCAACGTCCGGCATACCGCTTCGGCCTGATCGCGATCCAGGCCGGCGAAGCGGGCCCGGAACAGCTTCCTGTCGCCCTTGGCGACGACCGGTTCGGTAAACGGATCGGCCTTCGCAAGCAGGCCGTGGGCCTGACTGCGCGCCGCTTCAATGCGTTGCCGCGCTTCGCTTTCGCTTTCCAGCGCGCCAACCTGAATGATCCATCCGGTGTGGGCGACCGGCTTGATTGCGCCGTTTTGCTGAATGGCCTGCGCCTGCGGTTGGGCGCGGGGCGCTGGATCGGCGTAGGCCATCGTCTGCGAAGCGGAGGAGGGCGGTACGCTCGATGCCGGAAGTACGCCGAGGATACCGTTTCCGGTGCCGTGGTTTGCCGGCTGTGGCGGCATTTCAGTCCTGACGACTTCGGTCTTGTGGATTTCGGTCTTGTTAGTTTCAGCCTTGTTGGTTTCAGCTTTGGCTACTACCGCGCTCGATGTCTCCGGCACTTCCGGGCGTACCGGCGGAATGGCATTGGTGATGGGCGTGGCCGGCTGGGGCGGGCCGGCCGCGGCCAGCTTCATCTGTCCGGCCTTGACTTGGACGGTCTTGACCTTAACGGGCTTCATCGGTTCGGACGAACCGGGTATCGCGGCGATCGGCTGCGTCTGGATCACCCCATTCGTAAACGGCGCGGGCTCGGCCTTGGCACGCGGCACAGCCGCGGTCGCTGCGGCGAAGATCGATCGTGAAGCCGGTGCGGTCGAACGTACTGGCGGCGCCACGGCTGGCTCAGGTGACGTGGACGCGGCCTCAACGGCACCCTGGATCTGAGCCGTCTGAGTTGGTCGTGACGTGACTTCGGCTTCCGCAACATCGGTATTGGCGTCCGAAGCCTTGCGCTCGGTGATGGCGGCAACGGTACGCTTGGTCGCGGCTTTTTCGAGATTTTCGGCAAGCAGGTTGCGCATGATGGCGTCGCGCGAACCGCCGCTGCGGCCTCCCAGTACCACACCGACCAAATGGCGGTTGCCGCGGCGCATCGAGGTCACGAGATTGAAGCCCGATGCGCGGGTGTAGCCGGTCTTGATTCCATCGACGCCTTCTACATTGCCGAGCAGGCGATTGTGGTTGCGGATCGAATGGCCGTGATAGCTGAACGCCTCGGTCGAGAAATAGCGGTAATAGCGCGGAAAGCGGTCCTGGATGGCGCGGCCGAGGGTCGATTGATCCCGCGCCGTGGTCACCTGTTCGTCGTCGGGCAGCCCGGATGCATTGCGATAGACCGTCCTGAGCATGCCGAGTGCGCGCGCTTTGCGGGTCATCTGCTTGGCGAAATCGCCTTCATTGCCGGCAACGGTTTCCGCGATCACGACAGCAGCGTCGTTGGCGGAGCGCGTCACCAGCCCCTTGATGGCATCCTCGACGCGGATGGTTTGACCGGGGCGCAGGCCGAGTTTGGTGGGAGCTTGCTCGGAGGCGTGCTCGGAAACCTCCATCTCGGTATCGAGCTGCATCTTGCCGGCATCGAGGCGCTCGAACAGCAGATAAAGCGTCATGATCTTGGTGAGCGAGGCAGGATGGCGGCTCGCGTCGGGATTGCTGGCGGAGAGCGTCGCGCCGGAATTGCCGTCTACGATAATGGAAGAGAATGCGGGGTTGTAGCTCTCGCGCGCCTCGTGGTGGTGGCGCGCAGAATGACGAACCTTGTAGCGGCGCGCGTCGGCCGTGTCGCTTGTGAAAATGACAGCAGTGGTGACGGTGAACAGCCCGAAGACGCAAACCCGCAGAACACGTGAGGAAGCCATGGTTGTGCGAAGCATAAACTTCCCCGTCCCAATTTCTGCATTGATCACCGGTTCGTTGGGCCAAATTATGCCCCAACGGCGGCGACGTTTCCCTGGTCAAAGTGCTCGATCCGGTAGGCATTTTAGGCCAAATGGCCGAGCGGACCGCACCTTGAACTAAAACGCTGTACGCACACAGTTTTTCGGCTGCTTGCCCATGAGCAAGCCCGGGAATCAGGTTAGGGGGCCGGGGTTTCCAAAAGATTAAGAAATCCTTGCATAATCCCCCGGCATCTGGCGCAAATCCCCCCTTGGATTTGTGCGGCGCACAATATTCTTGACTTTATTGTGCGCCGCACTATATACAGAGCGCGTTAGGGAGCCGGGACCTCCCGGCAGCTCATTTTTACACATCAGTCTGGGAAGGGATTCCATGATGCTCAAAGTTGAAGACATTCAGCAGTACGGAAAAGAACATCTCGAGACCGTCGTTGCTTCCGCGACTACCGTTCAGAACGGCCTTCAGGCGATCGCAAGCGCCTACGGCGACTACACCAAGAAGTCGTTTGAGGACACCCAGTCATTCGTCGAGAAGCTGTCCGGCGTGAAGTCGCTCGACAAGGCGATTGAAGTGCAGACCGAATTCGCGAAGTCCGCTTATGAGAGCTTCGTGGCCGAGTCCCAAAAGATCGCGGGGCTTTATACCGATCTCGCCAAGCAGACTTTCAAGCCGCTCGAAGGTATGGTCGCGAAGTTCACTCCCGCCGCGGCCGCCTGATCGCATCCACCCTCGGATGCGGTCCGAGGGGGCCGGTCGCAACGCGGTTTTCGAAAATCAAAAGCCCGGCCGTTATGGCCGGGCTTTTGTCGTTTCGGATTTGCCGCGATTATCGCGCGACGCGCAGCTTGCTGAGCGCGGTGCCGATCGTGGCGAACGTGGTGGCGATCTGGGTGGAACTCGTCAGCATGTAGAACTTGTCGGGGCTGCTCGCGCAGTTTTGCAGCACCGTCGAGGTGGGGTCGGCGGGCGTGTGGGTGTTCACCTGGATCGTATAGACCGTGTACATCGGGCTGCCCTTGGCATCCTTGGCGTGCGTCAGGGTGTTGCAAAGGGCTGCTTGCCGATCATCGATGTAGGTGCCGTTCTGGGTAGAGCCGTTGCCGTATTGGGGCCAGCGATCTTCGGTATTGAGACCGTCAGACAGGATGATGATAACCCTGTTGTAGGTGGTGTTGGCGTCCTCCGCCGGCGCGGGCACCGGACTGTTCGGCAACAGGGTCTGCCATGCCCACGCCAGCCCAATCGCCTGATTGGTGCCGCCGGTCGGCTGCATCGCATTGATGGCGTCCTTGAGCGTTCCCCAAGTGTAGCTCAACGGTATAATGGGCTCCAGCGGCCTTGAGACGCTGCTGTCGCAGTAAGCCGTACTGTTCTCGTAATACTGGTTGGCCGGAAATAGCGTGGTGACGTCGCCTAAGGCCGGCAAAACGCCGGTCGCGTCGTTTGGCTGTGTGCGGTCGGTGACGCAGCCGGTCCAGGTGCTGATGGGGTTGGTGGAAGCCTGAGTCCAGTTGTTCGGAACAAGCACGAGATTGCTGGTCGTTGCCGTCCACTGGTTTGGTACAGGACTTGCGGGAGTTCCGGGACTTCCTGCATTTGCAAAACCAACGGCGGCGGTACTACCGGGCTGCGACCAGTTATGTACATAGAGATTGCCGGTGCACGACTTGCCGCTGCCGCTGCCCGTGCAGCTACAGCCAGTGACAGGGTTATTGGAGGAATTGACCGGACAACTGCAGGACGAAGATCCCTTGCAGAATACGCCGGTGCTCGGAGTGGCTGGCTTGCTCTCCCAGCAACCATTGTAACGCGTATGCGAGTTGGCATCGACGCTTGGGCAAATGGGATTCTGGACGGTGGCGCCGTTGATTGTAAGCGTGGTCGACTGAATCGTTGAAACGTTTGTAGTGTTGGTAGGGCTGGTTTGGCAGGTGAAACCGCCGTTGCTGTTCGTGAATGGGCACTTGGCGCCTGGTCCCACCGCATGCCAATTGATGGGAAGCGCTGCCTGAAGGCTTCCGCTCGACAGGATTGCGTTGTTGGGCTGCTGGGTCGGCGGATTCAGCCAGTCGGTCCAGTCGATCCAGTTCTGGCTGTAATTGCTGGCGCCGACGTTGACGGTTTTCGCAAAGGGAACGATCGAGATATAGACATCGCCTGGATTCTTGGCGAGAGCGCTGAGCTGATCGATCAGACCGCCGGTTCCGGCGACGGCATTTTTCAACGCCCCGATCTTGTTATCCGCGGACATCGATCCCGTGTTATCGAGAGCTAAGGCAACGCGCATCTTCACGTTGCCCCACGTCGCGGCCGAACTGGTGCCGAAGTTGAGGGTCGGGAAACCGGCCACTTTCATGAAGTCAGTCGTGATGCTGCCGGTTCCGGTGATTACGACGGTCGAGGTCGTGCTGCCGCTGCCAGCCGTGTACGTCGCCGTGATCGGATTTGTCATGGCGTCTTTGCCAGTGTAGAGCGCGGTGAAATAGTTTTGGGCTGTCGCACTGATCTGGGAGTTCGTAATCACGCCGGACGTCAGATCCTTGGAAACCATCAGCGCCGCCGAATCGAGGGCGGACTGCATCGAGGCGCGCGCGGCATTGAGGCGGCTGTAGTCGACTGCCGCGCCGACGAAGCTGATAAGCGGCACGCAAGCGATGGCAAAGATCACCGCGATATTGCCCTGATTGGCCGCGACGAAGCGGCTCGCCACTGCTCGGATATGACGGGTAATGGATGCACCTGGCATGACTGTCACCGAAATGGGTTTCTGCCGCCATTTCGGTTGTCGCGACTGAACAGGTGGTAAATCTGACCTGAGAAAACCGGGTCAATAGCGGGGTAAATCTCGAATCGGCGCCAAAGACGGTGGCCATCGTCAATGGCCGCTAAACGGCCGGTGGCTTTGCTTTGTCAAATCCGGCAGGATTGATTAACCTTGGGCAGATCGCCGAGCCTGGAATCGGCCCGCCGCAGGTCGCATCTGAGCGATGATTTACGCGCTTGCGGCGAGCCAAAGGTGGACCCATATTCTAGGCTAATCGATCCAGCTGATGGGGTCGGGCCGGCCGGGAGCGGTGATCGGGATAGTGTGTCTGGGAACTCTCAAGATGGCGCCGGCGGAGAACATCAGCTGGTCGCTGTCCGGCTTCCCGTGGGGATTTCGAACGCCTGTGCCATGCTGCAATTAACTTCCAGATTTGATTCGTCCGCGCCGGCCGCCATCGCCGCATCTGCTCCCCGAATGGGCAATGACGAGAACCGCGCCGGAGGAACCGGCGGTCCGGCCACGTCCGTTATCGCCAAGGTCAAGCCCAAGACAAAGCGCCCGAATCTCTATCGGGTCTTGATATTGAACGACGATTACACGCCGATGGAATTTGTCGTTCACATCCTGGAGAAGTTCTTCCAGAAGGATGTCGAAGCCGCGACCAAGATCATGCTCCACGTCCATCATCATGGAATCGGGGAGTGCGGGGTGTTCACCTACGAAATCGCCGAGACCAAGGTGACGCAAGTGATGGATTTTGCGCGCAAGCACCAGCATCCCCTGCAATGCGT
>Ga0208984_1000003_pt1 | contig 36176 bp, 32 predicted proteins | sample MedBloCAOM3_M3_FD_187851 | JGI IMG/M metagenome (GOLD analysis project Ga0208984, IMG submission 187851) | Forest soil microbial communities from El Dorado National Forest, California, USA - Mediterranean Blodgett CA OM3_M3 (SPAdes) (version 2) | ecosystem: Environmental > Terrestrial > Soil >... | reverse complement strand
GATGAGACCTTTAAGCTCAAGCTGCTAGGGTGGAGGCGCCGGGTACTGCCCCCGGGTCTGCCCGCAGTCCGCTCTAAGTTTCAGCGCCATCGTCTTGCGACGCGCCGATCGTACGCGCGATCGAGGGGGAAAGATAGGCTCCTCCTGTCCACCACCGCCGATCGGTCAAGCCTGAGCGAACTTTGGAGCGGGCGAAGGGAATCGAACCCTCGTATGCAGCTTGGGAAGCTGCCGTTCTACCATTGAACTACGCCCGCGGTCGCTTGCGCCCCCTGATTAGCCGAGACCGCGCGGTCCGCCAAGCCGGTTGACTATGTGCCCCCTCACGTATCTTAACCGAATGCGAATTTTCCACGCGCCCGTTTGTGACGGTGCTATGGTCCCGCCGGGGTGGCTGGCGTAATGGCGGGGCGTGGGTACACAGTATTCGATACGGGAATCGGCCGATGCGGGATCGCATGGGGCGATATCGGCGTTATCGGCGTGCAGCTTCCGGAGGCGCGGGAGATCGAAACCCGGCGGCGAATGCTGCGCCAATATCCCGAGGCCCGCGAACTCCGTCCGCCGCTGAGTGTCGAAATCGCGATCGAAGGTATCGTCGCGTTGCTGCGCGGCCAGCCGTCCGATCTCTCCGACGTCGCACTCGATATGAGCGGCATACCGGCGTTCAATCAGCGCGTTTACGAGTTCACCCGTACGATTCCGCATGGGGAAACCCGCACCTACGGCGAAATCGCCGCCAGACTCAGGGCTTCGGGCGCCGCGCACTCGGTCGCGCAGGCGATTGCCCGCAACCCTTTCATGATCATCGTGCCCTGTCATCGCGTGCTCGAAGCCGGCGGCTACGCGGACAAGATTTCCCCGAACGGCGGCACTATCTCCAAGCGCCGGCTGCTTTCGATCGAGGGCGCGGGCTCTACAACCAGCAAGACCCTGTTCGAGGTGCTTCTTCCGGTTGCTCCGCCACGCCCGCAGAGCTAAAATTGCGGCATGACCGCAACCACCCTTCTGCAGCAAAAATCGATCACGGTGTCCGACTTCCGCTGCAGTGCCGGGCCGGATGACACGCCGTTCGTGGAGCGGCATCGCTGCCATTCGGTCTCCTATGTGCGCGAAGGCAGTTTCGGCTGCCGCACACGCGGCCGCTTCTTCGAGCTGGTGGCGGGATCGATCCTGGTCGGCCATCCCGGCGACGAATATATGTGCACTCACGATCATGTCTGCGGTGACGAGTGTCTGTCGTTTTTCTTAACTCCCGAACTGGTGGAAGCGATCGGCGACCGCGCAGAGGTCTGGCAGATCGGCAGCGCGCCGCCGCTGCCTGAATTGATGGTGCTCGGCGAGCTTGCCCAAGCCGCGGCCGACGGCCGCAGCGACATCGGTCTCGACGAGGTCGGACAGGTGTTCGCCAGCCGTTTTGTCGAGGTGGTCTCCGGGCGGGCGCGCGAGCCTGTGCCGGCCAAAGCCCGGGATCGCCGTCGGGCGGTGGAAACGGCGCTGTGGATCGATGCGCATTCGCACCGGCAGATTGATCTGGAGCACGCCGCCGGTCAGGCCAATATCAGCCCGTTCCACTTCCTGCGGCTGTTCTCAAGCGTGCTCGGCGTCACCCCGCACCAGTATCTGGTGCGCTCGCGGCTGCGTCATGCGGCGCGCCTCCTGGCCGACGATGACAGCTCGATCACTGATATCGCCTACGACGTCGGATTCGGCGATCTCTCCAACTTCGTCCGCACGTTCCACCGCGCCGCCGGAGTTTCGCCGCTGCGGTTCCGCCAAGCCTCGCGCGGGATGCGCAAGATTTTCCAAGATCGGCTCGCCGTGCACTGACTAGGGTGATTTCCAGACCGCGCGTCTTCGAACGTGCACTTGTTGGAGATCATCATGTACGACCACATCGGACTGAAAGTTGGAAATCTCGATGCCAGCGTGCGCTTCTACACGGCAGCACTGGCGCCGCTCGGATACGTATTGAGCTCGCGCGACGATTCGGGCGCGGGTTTTGGGCCCAAGGGCGAGCCGGCGCTTTGGCTTTATTTGCGTAACGGCCCGGCCGGTGCAGGCGCCCACATCGCGTTCCGCGCGCCCGATCACGCTGCCATCAAGAAATTTCACAGCGAGGGCGTAAAGGCCGGAGGCCGCGACAACGGGGGTGCCGGCCCGCGGGCCGATTACAGCCCGACCTATTTCGCGGCGTTCCTGATCGATCCCGACGGCAACAATGTCGAGGCGGTTTGCACGTAGATACGGTTACTCCCACCGCAGTCATTGCGAGGAGCGCAGCGACGAAGCAATCCAGTCTGCCTTCGTATTCTGTGGATTGCTTCGCTTCGCTCGCAATGACGAGCTGGCAAGAAAGACCACACCCATGGCTTCCATCCACAAAGATATTCCGATCGATGCTCACCCCAATGACGTCTGGGCCGCGGTTCGCGATTTCGGCGCCGTGCATCAACGCCTGGTGCCGGGATTTGTGCTCGACGCGCGCCTTGAGGGCGACGCGCGCGTCGTGACCTTTGCCAACGGCACGGTGGCGCGCGAGCTGCTGGTCGATTGCGACGACGCGCGGCGGCGGCTGGTCTACGCCGTGATCAGTGAGCGGGTAAAACAACACAGCGCGTCGGTGCAAGTGCTCGCCGATGGCGACACGCGCAGCCGGTTGATCTGGATCGTCGATGTGCTGCCCAACGAAATTGCGCCCTATATCGACGGCCAGATGGATCAGGCGGCGCTGGCGATGCAGAAAGCGTTAGCGCGATCAGCAAAAGTGGAATCCGGTTTTGCGTCCGATCGCGCTAAAAAATATTAAAATGGCGCATGATCTTATCGCCAAACCGCTTACACTTTGGCGGATCATGCGCTGGCGCAACGCCGCGTAGATTTGCAAAATCGGTATCCACCCTCGGATCAAGTCCAAGGGCATGCTTTTGCGGAATACGCGCTAATCCCCGATTCCGGACAATGCGGGGCGGGCTTCCGCAACGACGCCGCGCTTCGGTTCCCATCTGGTCAGTATAACGCTTGCGGCGGAGAGCACGCCAAGCACCACCATCGAAGCCGCCGCCAACGCAAAGAAGTTCGCAGCGGTCGCGCCGTGCGTCGACAGCCACCAGCCGCCGGCCGCCACGAACACCAGCCGCGCGGTTTGCGCGAGCACCGGCCCCAGAACTTTCGCGGCGCCTTGCGAGGAAAAATACATCGAGATCGACAGCCCGATGAAAGCGTACATCGGGGCTGCGGTCGACAGATATTGCCGGCTGGCGGCGCGCACGCCGGGATCCCTGGTGAAGATATCCACCCAGAGATCGGGGAAGATCGCGATCACGGTGCCGACCAGGCCGACCGACACGAACGACACGCAGCCCGCGATCAGCGCAATCCGTCGCGCGCGCGCAACCTGCTGCGCGCCGATCGCCATCCCAACCATCGGCACCGAGGCGATGCCGACCGCGAATGCAATCGAGGTCAGCATGAATTCGAGCCGGGCGCCGATGCCGTATCCGGCCAGAATTTCGGTTCCGAACTGCGCCAGCATGTGGGTGAAGATCGTGATCGTCAGCACCGATTGCAGCGGCGAGAAACAGGAGACGGCGCCGACTTTCAGGATATCGAAGAACATGCCGCGCTGGATCCGAAGGCCCCTGACGATCGGGGTGACGCGGGCCCGGCCGGAAAAAATGTACCACGCCATGATGGCCGTGCCGATCGAGAAAGCGGTCAGCGAGCCCGCGGCCACGCCGCGCATGCCGAATTGCGGCACCGGCCCAAGCCCGAGGCCAAGGATACCGCCGAGGATGATCTGACAGACCGCGGAATTTAGAACGATGAGCGAAGGCAGCTTCATGTTGCCGGTGCCGCGCAGGATCGCGGCCAGCGTATTCATCAGCCACGGCACCACCGCGCCGCCGAAGAAAATCTGAACGTAGCCGATCGCGCGCATCAGCACGTTGCCGCGGCCGCCGAGCAATTCCAAAAGTGCGGGTCCGAAGATCAGCATTACAAGCGTGAACGTCAGCCCGAAACAGGCGCCGATCAGCAGCGCATGCGTCGCCAGTGCCGAAGCGCGCTCGTTGTCGCCGGCGCCGAGCGCACGCGCGATCGCCGATGACACGCCGCCGCCCATCGCGCCACCGGACATGGTCATGGTCAGGATCACGAACGGAAATACCAGCGCCATCGCCGCCAGCGACTCTACGCCGAGCCGGCCGATATAGGAGGTCTCGGCGATGACCACGCAGGTGCCCGCGCTGAGCGCGATGACGTTCGGCCATGCCAGCCACAAAAGCGTGCGCAGAATCGGGCCGTCCACCAGCGCATTTCGCACTGGGACTGCAATCGGGGGAAGCGAAAGCTCGTCGTCGTCGGTTACGGGAATTTCGGCGACACCGATATCGGACATCTCTTCTCCAGGCGCATGATCCGCCAAAATGTGAGCGGTTTGGCGACAAGATCATGCGCCAATTCGATGTTTTAGAGCGCGCTTTAGGTTCAATCCGGCTGCCGCGCCGCAACTTCCTAGCACCGATCAAGCCCGATGCCATGTGCATCAGGCGCAATGGCGGTCTGCGCGAATGCAGGCGGGCGCAAAAGGATTGCCTTCTAGCCGACCGACCAGACAAACGGCGGACCGCCGCCGGCCGCCGGCGTCATGCTGACACTGATGCGGCGACCGCAGCCGGCCGCAAGGCCTTCGAACAATCCTTCCATAACCCTGGCGCAGGCCGGATGATAATCGCTGACATCGGCCATCAGCTTCCACGTCTGTTGCCTGATTTCGAAAACACTGTCGTCATCACCGATTTCGGCAATGTCGTCCTGCGCTTCAAACAATGCACGCAGGAATTCACCGAACTCTTTTGCAGTTCCGTGACCCAAGCCGAAGCCGCGCGCGATCTCATCGAAATACTGCATGCCGATCAGCTTGCCGGTGAGGTGCAGCAGGTAGCCGGCATCTTCGGGACCGAACAATTGCACCATGACAGGTGCGGCCGTGCGCACATATTCCATCGCGTAATTCCGATAGGCTTTTTCCAGCCGCGGTTTCGGCCAGCTCGCGACCGGCAAAGCCGGCGCGTTGGTTGGGTCGAACTGAGGGGCTTCAAGATGACGCGCGAACACCAGGCGCTGATCGATTTCGAGCGCATGATCGTATTCGCAGTAATAACCTTCAAGTCCGTCCTGGCCGTCGACGCTCTGCTTGGTGCAGACGAAGCCGAGCTTTGGATTGCCGAGCGAAACGCCGTTGTTGGCGTGCCATCCTCGCAGCATCGCGCGCGACACTTCGCCGGGCACGCCGCAGATCGCGGTGCCTCGCCAGATCCAGCGCGGCGGCGGATAGCGGATCCAGGCCTTGCGATCCGACTCGTACATGTATTCGACGCAAACGCCGCCGATCCAGTTGGAGAGATAATGATACTGCGCTGCCGCTACCGCCGGCGGCAGGTGGCTCAGGCCGAGTTTTTCCAGCCCGGGCAGGAAACGCTCCTGCTGCTGACGGCGAAAAACCCGGAACACGAATTCTGCGGCATCGGTGGTCCCGCGCCGCGTCACCACGGTGAGAATGAGCCCGGTAAAATAGGCATGATAGAGATCGGCGACACCGCGCCATCTTAGCCATTGCGCCTCGCGCGTGTCGTTCGTCACGTCGGTCATCGCCATCCCAAAACCCTCGTTTCCCCTATGCTACCGTTGTCATTTCACGCGAAATTCATAGCAGAGGCCGCGAACATCGGCCGGTTTACCGCATTGTAAGGTACGATGTGCAGGGAGCCACCATGCGTAAAAATATACTGCCGGCGATTTTGATTGGAGCATTCGCGCTTCCCCTCGCCTCCTGCAACGAGCCGCAGGACACCTCCGCCGAACAGACCTTTGGGCCTTCTCCCACCTTGCCGCCGCCGCAAAAGTCCTGGATACCGACGATCAACATCGCCCCCGCTAAGGGTTGGCCTGACGGCGGCAAGCCTGCCGCCGCCGATGGAATGACTGTCAATGCCTTTGCCACGGGGCTGGACCATCCCCGCACGCTCTATGTCTTGCCGAATGGCGACGTGCTGGTGGCCGAGACCAACGCGCCGCCGAAGCCCGACGATGCAAGGGGCATCAAGGGCTGGATCACCAAAATGATCATGAGCCGTGCCGGCGCCGGCGTGCCGAGCGCAAATCGCATCACGCTGCTGCGCGACGCGAACGGCGACGGCGTCGCCAAGACCAAAACCGTCTTTATCGAAGGCCTGCATTCGCCGTTCGGCATGGCGCTGGTCGGCGATGACTTCTATGTCGCCGATTCCGATGCGATCATGAGATTTCCCTACCATGACGGCGATACCAAAATCAGCACGCCGGGCGTCAAGCTGGCGGACTTGCCCGCAGGCACGATCAATCATCACTGGACCAAGGATCTCACCGCCAGTCCCGACGGGACAAAACTCTATGCAACCGTCGGCTCCAACAGCAATATCGGTGAAAACGGCATGGAGGCCGAAACCAATCGCGCCGACGTGCTCGAAGTCGATCGCGCGAGCGGCAAGTGGCGCGTGTTCGCCTCGGGCCTTCGCAATCCGAACGGACCCGCGTGGCAGCCTCAGAGCGGCGAACTATGGGTTGCGGTGAATGAGCGCGACGAACTCGGCAACGATCTCGTGCCCGACTACATGACCTCGGTGAAGGACGGCGCCTTCTATGGCTGGCCCTACAGCTATTTCGGTCAGCATGTCGATGACCGCGTCCAACCGCAGCGGCCCGATCTGGTGGCGAAAGCCATTGCGCCGGATTACGCGCTGGGCGCGCATACGGCTTCGCTTGGGCTGACGTTCAACACCGGCAATCTGTTTCCAGCAGAAATGGCCGGCGGCGCGTTCGTCGGCCAGCACGGCTCGTGGAATCGTAAACCCCGCGCCGGCTACAAGGTGATCTTCGTGCCGTTCGCCAATGGCAAGCCCTCTGGCAAGCCGCAGGACGTGCTGACCGGATTCCTCGACGACAGCGGCGAAGCGCAAGGGAGGCCGGTCGGCGTCAGGATCGACAAGCAAGGAGCGCTGCTGGTGGCCGACGATGTCGGCAACACGGTGTGGCGGGTGACGCCGTCATCGGCAAAGTCGGCGGCGAGGTAAGCGTAATCCTCAGGGTATGGAATGTGTCTTCACGCGTCGCGGCGAACCTATTTCGTCATAAGCAACTGATCGACAACATCCCGATGAACTTTTGACCCCGCGCCGCTGACCTGGTGCAAACATCGTGCTGAGCGAGTAAGCGGCCCGAGCAAGTCGTTCAACAAGAATCTCACTGGGGGCCCGATGGGGCCGACGAAAGCGGCGCCGAGTTAGCCTCCTGCGAAGCCCCGTGCTGCCGATCCAACTTCGTCATCACCGAAGCGCCAGTGTCAAACCGGACACGATAGACTCGCAAATTCTCCATTACGCGCTGGACATAGTTGCGCGTTTCGGAAAACGGAATGCGTTCCACCCAATCGACGGCATCGACCTTGGGATCGCGCGGGTCGCCGTATTGCTTCACCCATTGCTGAACGCGGCCCCGGCCGGCATTGTAGCCGGCGAACGTCATAATGTGAGAGCCGCTATATTCCTTCAACAGCGCGCTGAGTTCGGCCGCGCCCATTTGTGTATTGTAGACCGGATCAGAGACCATCCGATCCCAATCATAGGCGACGCCGAACCTTTTGGCGGTGTCGCGTCCGGCTTCTGGCGTGACCTGCATCAGGCCGACCGCGTTGGCCGGCGACTTGTCGCGCTGGTCGAACGAGCTTTCGGTGCGTGCTACCGAATAGATGACGCTGCGGTCGATTGCGGGCCCGATGGGGCTGTGCTGCGGAATTCCGATCGTAGGAAAGGCGTAAAGGTCCAGCTCCAGCCCGCGGGCGAGCGCCGTCTTCCCGATCTGCAGCATGACGCGCGCGTCGTTGCGGCGACCGGCAAGTTCGGCAAGGGCGGCGAGCGTTGCGACGTTAGCACTCTGCTCCGCGAGATCAGCGACAAAACTCAGGACGACGTCGCGCTCGCCGAGCATATAGAGAATATCGGCGGCACGCACGACTTCGTCCAAAATTGCAGAACCGTTATCTGGATCAGCGCGCAGGGTTCTCCGCAGCTCTATTTGGTCAATGCCGAGTTTGGCGCGCGCAAGTTGCCCGTAATAGGCGGTGCCATGGCGGGCTGCGTTTTCATAGTGAGCCCGCCTCTCTTCGCTATCGCCGAGGGCCTCGGCCGCGCGGCCCCGCCAGTAGTTCGCCCGCGCAAGTACGATTGGATTAGTCGATCCCTCGTCAATATGGACGAAATGGGCACGCGCCGTCGCAGGATCATTGAGGTAGCGCAATGCGATCCAGCCGGGCATGAAATGGAAGTCTGCCCGGTAGTTTTCATTGGCCGGCAGCGCGGCGTCGCGCACGACCTCATAGGCGGTCTGGAACTTACCGAGATCAAGCAGTTTGCGGGCGAGAACGCGCCGTTCGCGCCACCATTCGTCCGTGTCCTGAAGCGCCATCGTCCGCGGCGAGGCAGCCAGCATCAGACGGGTCGCGTCGGCAATCCGGTCATGCCGCATCATCCAACGAATACGGCATAGTTCGTAGCCCAAATCCTGCCGAGCCTCGGTCGCAACGGCGTCGAGCAATTTGAGCGCCTTGGTCGCATTCGCCGTAACCGCCGCGCACGCTTTCACGATCGAAACATCGTCGCCGCCAAGGCGACGCGCTGCGCGCATCGCTCCAGAAAAATCCTTGGCGCCGATGCGCTTGTCCATCCGAGCGCGATGGTCCTCGCGGGTGAGAAGGTCGCGGAATATCTCGTACGCTTCGGCTTCGACGCGCTCCGACAGTTCCTGCGACCGCCAGGCCTCGCCAACCTGGCGTCCGGCGCCGTCACGGTCGCCTTCGGCAAGAAGCACCCGCGCGAGCGCAAAGCGGCCCTTGGCGCTCGCCGGCCGATCGCCGGTAAAGCTGTGAACCCTCGTACCGTCGATACGCTCTTGCCATAGGCGCGCCTCCGCCCGCCGCCGCAGCAGGGCCATGCTCGGCCAGCCTCGGTTATCGGCAATGAATGCAGCGTATCGGCTGAAATTCGCTTGGGCGTCCGGGTGTCGCAGGATAAACCATTCGACGAGCTTCTGGGCGGCTGGATCGCCGATCGTTTTATTGATGGCGGCAGCCTCGCGAGATTCGGCCTTGCGTGCCAAATCGATCGCGTTCCTTACCGCCGCAAGATCGCCTGGGAGCGGAGCGGCTGCTGCCGTCGGAGGAGGTATATCGATCGACGGCGACGGCTCGCTTGGCGCGGCCGCGACATGCACATGCCTGGCTTTCCTAAACAGGAAATTGCGCTGATGCCGCGCGCCCGTCGCCGCATCTTCCTCGTTGGCATGTTCAATTTGCTTGTGGCGGGCGACCGTTATCATGTCGCTCGAAAGCGCGGCGAGTGTGGCCAAGCTGAAGAGACAGGCCAGCGACCATAAGGGCTGATTCATTCCGTGGTCCCCCACGAATCAACCGGCACGAACCATGAGATCGCACGATCCGTACGGTTGGAGCTGTGAGGACGCTACCACACCGCCGATTTTTAACTGTCACGTTTGGGCAACATTCAAAAGAAAAATGAAAAACGTGGGGCGGGATTGTAGACTCGTTTGATCTTGTCATGCGTCATCGCTGTACCGTCGCTGTGGGCAAGGACAAAGCAAGCGCGCTCACGCCAAGGCCGGATAAAAAAGGGTGGAGATAAAATCGTGCCCTCCACCTGCACAGCAACGACGGCTATACCCGAAAATGCTTGCTCAGCTTCAGGCCCTGCGCCTGGTAGTTCGAGCCGATGCGCTGGCCATACAGGGCATCGGGCCGCGCCAGCATTTTTTCGTACACCAGCCGGCCGACGATCTGGCCGTGCTCGAGAATGAACGGCACTTCGCGCGAGCGCACTTCCAGCACTGCGCGGGAGCCTTGCCCGCCGGCGCCGGCATAGCCGAAGCCGGGATCGAAGAAGCCGGCATAATGCACGCGGAATTCGCCGACCAGCGGATCGAACGGCACCATCTCCGCGGCGTAATCCGGCGGCACCTGCACGGCCTCTTTCGAGGCGAGAATGTAGAACTCGCCGGGATCAAGAATGAGGCTGCCGTCGGGCCGCGCTGATATCGCCTCCCAGAACTCATCGACGGCGTAGCCGCCGCGGCGATCGATATCGACCACGCCGGTATGCCGTTTGGCGCGGTAGCCGACGAAACCATTGGCGCTTTCGCCGCTTAGATCGACGCTCAGCGCCACGCCGTTGACGAGGTCGGCGTCGTCGCAATCGACCAGCCGCTCCAGATCATGCAGCGCATCGAGTTCATCGGCATTGAGGATGGCGTCGCCGGTGCGAAAGCGGACCTGCGAGAGCCGCGACCCCTCGCGCAGCAGCACCGGAAACGTTTTCGGGCTGATCTCAGCATAGAGCGGGCCATGGTAGCCCGCGCCGATCATGTCGAACCGCCGCGTGCCGTCCGCGATCACGCGGGTGAACACATCTAACCGCCCGGTCGAGCTTTTCGGGTTGGCGGCGGCGACGATTTCCGGCGGCAGCGCGAGGCTCTCGAGTAGCGGCACGATGTAGACGCAGTTGGTCTCCAGCACCGCGCCATCGGTGAGGTCGATTTCGTGCAGCTTCAATTCGTCGATGCGCTCCGCCACCGTCGCGCCCGGTCCCGGCAAAAAGCTCGCACGCACCCGATAAGCGACATCGCCGAGACGCAGATCGAGGCTCGCCGGCTGGATCTGGCTTTCGACAAACGGATATGCGGGGAGAATAAGGCCGGCATCCGCCATCGCCGCGATCATGCGGTCGGGCAGAATGCCATTGGCGTCGGGTTGAAGCGTGAACGACACGTGCTGGTCCTCGGGGCTTTCGCCATCCAGACGCTGAAAATACGGACTTTTACCGGTTATCTGATGGCCGCCTTGACGGAAAGGGCGCAACCGAATATGAGCATGACTTATCCCGTGGTGATTTGAGCCGGCCGGCTTGCAGCCACGTTAAATAAGTCGCTAAACAGGCCGGGGACATGTGTGATCCCGGCCTTTGGAAATTTTCCGGGCCGGTTTTTTGTGACCATTTCAAGGTGGTCACGAGGGAGGTCACATGTCTGAGGCTAACGCACCCGCGTCATCAAACGCCGGCTACCGTCCCGAAACCCGGCTGGTCCATTCCGGCACGCTGCGCTCGCAATTCGGCGAGACATCGGAGGCGCTGTTCCTGACGCAGGGCTTTGTCTACGATACCGCGGAGCAGTGCGAGGCGCGGTTCAAGGGCGAGGATCCCGGCTTCCTCTATTCGCGCTTTTCCAATCCCAACGTCTCGATGTTCGAGCGCCGCATGATCGAACTCGAAGGCGCGGAAGCCGGACGCGCTACCGCGACCGGCATGGCCGCGGTGACGACGGCCGTTCTGGCGCCGCTGAAAGCCGGCGATCACGTGGTCGCCGCCAAGGCGATGTTCGGATCGTGCCGCTACGTCGTGGAAGATCTGCTGCCGCGCTATGGCATTGCGTCCACTCTCGTCGACGGCCTCGATCTCGAGGCATGGCGCAAGGCGATGCGGCCGAACACAAAAAGCTGTTTTCTCGAAAGCCCGACCAATCCGACGCTCGACGTGCTCGACATCTCGGCCATCGCCGAGATCGCGCATCGCGGCGGCGCGCGGCTGATCGTCGACAACGTGTTTGCTACGCCGATCTGGCAGAGCCCGCTGACATTGGGCGCCGATGTCGTGGTGTACTCCGCGACCAAGCATATCGACGGCCAGGGCCGTTGCCTCGGCGGCATCATTCTCTCCTCGGAAGCGTTCATTGCCGAACACATCCACACTTTTTTGCGTCAGACCGGCCCGTCGATGTCGCCGTTCAATGCCTGGATTTTGCTGAAGGGGCTGGAGACGTTGGCGATCCGCGTCCGCGCACAGACCGAAACCGCCGCCGCCGTGGCCGATGCCTTGGCGCTGCATCCGAAAATCTCGCGGCTGATTTACCCCGGCCGCGCCGATCATCCGCAGGCCGCATTGGTGAAGAAGCAGATGCGCGCCGGATCGACGCTTGTTGGCTTTGAAGTCAAAGGCGGCAAGGCGGCGGCGTTCCGCTGTCTCAACGCGCTGAAGCTTGCACGGATTTCAAACAATCTCGGCGACGCCAAGAGCCTCGTCACCCATCCGGCGACCACCACCCATCAGCGGCTGACGCTGGAGGCGCGCGCCGAACTCGGGATCAGCGAGGGCTTTATCCGGTTCTCGGCCGGCCTCGAACATCGCGACGATCTGATCGAGGATCTGCAGGCGGCGCTGGAGAGGGCGTGAGGCGATAACGCTCCTTCGTCGTCCCGGCCAAGCCAACGGGTCCGGCCGGCCCGATGACGGGCTCCGCGCGAGACGGGGACCATAACCACCGATGCGAGTGACTAAAAAGACGTCGGCCCCTGCCTTCCAACGGCAGCGCTGCGGCGTATAGGTCCCTGCTTTCGCATTGCTTTCGCCGGGACGACGCTAATAAATTGCGGCCGCCGCGCCTACATCGGCCGATAAGTCTGCACGTTGGACGGCACGTTGACGCCAAGCTTGATCTGGCCGACCGATTTGATGATGTCGTCGCCAAGCAACTGGGCGAAGCAGGCATAGCCCCAGTCGGTCATGTGCAGGCCGTCGGCGATCACGAAATTGTCGATCGGGATCGCCTGCTTCTCGTGCCATTGGCGCATCACCTCGAAGCGCGGAAAAAAGCCGACATGGCGGAGCTCAGCGACCTTGCCGAGCAGCTTCACCATCCGGCTCGCGCTTTCCGCGCGCTCGTTGACCCTCGGCGAATATTGCGGATCGACCAGCACCAGGTCGGCGCCCGCTGCCTGAATGCGCTTGATGCCTTCTTCCACCAGCTTTGCGGTCTCTGCGGGATCGAGGTTGCGCAGCACGGCGTTGGTGCCGACCTGCCAGATCACAAGGTCCGGCTTCATGTCGAGCACCGCTGTCTGCAACCGCTTCATCATTTCGGGCGCGTCTTCGCCGCCCTGGCCGCGATTGACGACGGTAATGTCGGCGCTCGGATATTGCCGATGCAGCTGCGCCGCCAGCCGGTTGGGATAGGTGAATTCGGTTGACGTCGTGCCGTAACCGACCGTGGAAGACGATCCGAATGCGACGATCACCACCGGTTCCCCCGAGACCAGCTTGCTCGCCACATGCGGCAGTGATCCCATCGATTTGGTGCTGCCCTTCGGCGGCAGGCACGGAACGCGGCTAAAAATGTCGCTGGCCGATTTCGCAGCCGACTTGACCTTGTCGATCGCCTTGGTCGTGAGGCTCTTTTGCTGCGACGGATTGGTCTGGTCGACGGCTGCAACACTGTCACCGCCGGTGGTTTGGGAGGCGGGCGGCTTGGCGCGATCAGATAGCGCAGTCTGGTGGGGAGTCTGGGCGGCTTGGGCGGCCTGGGCGCGCGCGGCCAGGATCGATGCCGGCGTCAGCAGCACAAGCGCCGCGACTGCGGGCGCAGCCAGCGATGCAATTCGGCAAAAAGGGCGGTGACAACTCATTAACGCTAGGTCCTCAATTCTAATTCTGCTGCGCCGCGCCAAGGTGAGCCGCGTCGATCACGAATTTCGACAGCGCCCGGCCAAGGCAATCATGGACACGCTTCGCAAGTTCGACGCCATGCGTTGCGCTGAACAGGTCGAAGTCTCCCGACTCATTCCAGTGACGCATGATGGCGAACCGGTCGAACAGCGGAACGTCGTGCTGCTGCGCAACCACGCGCATATTATCTAGATACGGCGACGCGGAAATCATCGTTTCCGTGCGGGGACTATATTGCAGATTCATTAAAACCACATCGGCTCCGGCATTTTGCAGCGCAGCAACTCCTTCGTCCACTGCGCCGCGAAAATCATCGGGATCGATGGAGCGCATAGCATCGACGGTGCCGGTCTGCCAGATAACCAAAGTAGGCTTTTTATCTTCCACCAGCTTAACCAACCCACTAGCCACTTCTTCGGCGGTTTTCTTGACCTGTAGTTCCAGGGATACGTTCACCGTGACCGAGGGTAGTTTCTCCCTCAGCATCGCCTGCAACCGGCCCGGATAGGCGCTTCCGTCCGACGTATTGATGGTCGACGACCGGCTGCCCACCACCAGGATATCCAGCGGATGGCCGCTTTTCACCGCGTCCGCGACCTTGCGAAGCGCGCTCTCGCTTGTGAGCAGGTAAGCCGGGACCTCGCAACGCTGCGCAGCATCCTCGGCGCGCATGGGCGCCGCGGTCAGAAGACCGGCCAGCAATGTCAGGCCCAGAATGGCCCGTGAGTCGGACTTCATGAGCCCCCTCCCGCCAAATCAGCGTTGCCGCCGGTGCCTTTCGTTCGCGACGCACTCTTGTCGGCTGAATGCTTGTACCACGAAATCACCCAGGCCATGCCGGACATGATGAGGATTCCGGAAATACTGATGAGGAAATGCAGCCCGGCGCCGCCGGAGATCTCGGCCAGCACGAAATGCCCCGCGAACGCCAGGAACACGCCGAGGCAGAAAATCTCCAGCGAATGCTGCCCGCACAGGATCAGCGGCCGTAGCCAAGGTGATTTCAAGCCGGGCCAATCCTTCCGCAGGAAGCGCACGGTAATGGCCGCCAGCGCCAGAAAATGCGCGAACCTGAGCACGTCGAGATCGGTCTTGTTGATGGGATACATCCATTGCTCGACCCGGCGCGGCATCAGATGACCCAACTGCGGGAAATACCATGTCATGGCCACGCAGAACGCGGCGAACAGATAGGCGAAACAAATCCACAGCGTGATCCGCGACGACAGAACCCGCGACATTCGCCTGGCGCCACCCAGCGCGCACCACGCGCCGAACACGAACAGCAATTGCCAGGCGAACGGATTGAAGGCCCAGAAACCGTTCGGATAGGCCGACAGATACCAATCGTATTCCCAGGTGAGGGCATAAAGAGCGACCGACAGCGCCAGCGCGACGTCGGCTCTCCACTTCATCAGCCACAGGATCAAGGGGAGAAAAAGCATCAGCACGATGTAGAGCGGCAGCACGTCCATGTTCACCGGGCGAAATCTCAAGAACAGCGCCTGGACGATGGTGACGTCCGGCTGCTTGAGAAAATCCATGATTCCCATTTCTTCGGAGTACAGCGGGTTCTCGAAACTGGTGGCGACGTAGGAAATCTCCGCAAGAAAGATCGTGAACAGGAACACGTGCGCGACATAGATCTGCCAAACCCGCCGCAGGATGCGCGCGGTCGCCACCACGAAGCCGGACTCAAGCATCGCGCGGCCGTAAACGAACGCTGCGGTGTAGCCCGAGATAAAAATGAAAATTTCGGTGGCGTCGCTGAATCCGTAATTGCGGATCGTAAACCAGGTCAGGAGATTAGGCGGCAGATGATCGATGAAGATCAGCCACAGCGCCAGCCCGCGAAACAGATCGAGCCGCAGTTCGCGCTCGCTGCCTATCGGAAGCGAAATGGCGGGCACCGAAACGGCCGGCGCCGGTGTGGCGTCCCGCGCGACTGCATCCGCTGCGTCCCCAAGGGGTGGTCCGGCAATGCGATCGGCGATGGACGTCATCTGGTACCGTCTCGAGGGGGTCGGCTTTACGCGAAAGATAGTACCGGCCCGCAAGTTGCAAAGATACGTGGCTGGGGCCCTGCGGATGCGCTTTAAGTTGCAACTATGTTGAAACGACGATTGGAATTTGAGCGACACGGATGCCGCCCCTGCCAGTCCGCCGATTGGTTCCGTCTGAACTTTTCGATATGATGCCCTTAAGGATTTTGGAAGATCGCCGCATGTACCGCGCCGTTACCCGCCAGATCGAAGTCACCGTCGAACCGAACTTCCTGCCGGAACGCTCGTCGGTCGAAAAACGTCAATATTTCTGGTCCTACACCATCGTCATCACCAATACCGGCAAGGAGACGGTGCAATTGCGGACGCGGCACTGGATCATTACCGATGCGGCGGGCCGCAAGCAGGAAGTCCGCGGCGAAGGCGTGGTCGGCGAGCAGCCCGTGCTCGCGCCGGGCGAGCGCTTCGAATATACCAGCGGCGTCCCACTCCCGACCGCGTCCGGCTTTATGACCGGCCGCTACCAGATGGTGAGCGAGAGCGGTGAACGGTTCGAGATCGACGTGCCGACATTTTCGCTCGATAGTCCCGACAGCAAGCGGACGCTGAACTAGATAGTGGCGTCCTCTACTCCACGCCCGCTTCCTGCGGTGTGAATTGATAGACCGAGCTGCAGAACTCGCAGGTCACGACCACCTTGCCATCCTTCACCATGTCGGCGCGGTCCTTCGGCGCGAAGCTCGCAAGCATCGACGACACCGCGTCGCGCGAACACGAACATTGGGCGCGCAGCGGCAGCGGGTGAAACACCCGGACGCCGCGCTCGTGAAAAAGCCGGTACAATAGCCGCTCGCCCGAAAGGTCGGGATCGATCAGCTCAACATCTTCGACGGTCGAGATCAATGACTGGCCTTCGATCCATGCGTCGTCTTCCGCCACCGTGTGGGTGACGCTGCCCTCCGGCGCATCGCCCGGATGAAGATCGGCCTGCCGCGCCCGGTCTGGCGCCTTCGGCAGGAATTGCAACAGCATCCCGCCAGCGCGCCAGCGGTGTTTTGGGCCGTCGTCGCCGCCGCGCCATTCCTCGCCGACCGCAAGCCGCACCCGTGTCGGAATCTGTTCCGAGCGCAGAAAATACTCGTGCGCGGCGTCTTCCAGGCTGCCGCCTTCGAGCGCCACCAGCCCCTGATAGCGGCTCATGTCCGGCCCCTGATCGATGGTCATGGCGAGATGGCCGCGTCCCAGCAGCGCGCCGGAATCCTGACCGTCTTTCAGCCGCTTTGCATCGAAGCGCGCATAAGCGCGCAAGCGGTCCGGCGCCTGGAAGTCCACAATCATAAACGACACCGGGCCGTCGGTCTGGGTCTGCAAAATGAAGCGGCCATCGAATTTCAGCGACGAGCCGAGCAAAGTCGTCAGCACGATCGCCTCGCCGAGCAGCTTGCCTACGGGGGCCGGATAATCGTGCTTGGTCAGGACGTCGTCGAGCGCGGGGCCGAGGCGGGTCAAGCGGCCGCGCAGATCGAGCGCATCGACCTCGAACGGCAGTGCCGCGTCGTCGACCGGAACAGCCGATGGCGCACGGATTGGGGTTTCAACGGAGATTTTCGTGTCGGAGGATTGTGAAGTCATGGCACTTTATCTGGGGTCGATGAGTGGGAATCGAAAGGGCCCGGGAATGAGGCCTATCGTTGTCCCGGCGAACGCCCGGACCCATGATCCGCGGCGTCAATTGTTGCGGAAGGTGTCTGACACACCGCGAAAACGAGAAATCACGCGGTATGGTCCCGGCGCTCGCCGGGACGACGAAGGTTCTTAGTGCTTCGGTTGCAGGGCCCGCCTCACGCCACCGCGTCGAAGCACCACGCCAAAATACCCTTTTGCGCGTGCAGGCGATTTTCGGCCTCGTCGAACACCACCGATTGCGGGCCGTCGATCACCTCGTCGGTGACTTCGTCGCCGCGATGAGCGGGAAGGCAATGCATGAACAGCGCATCGGGCTTCGCCAGCGACATCAGCTTGGCGTTGACCTGATACGGCTTCAGCAGGTTGTGGCGGTGCTCGCCGTCCTTGTCGCCCATCGAGAACCAGGTGTCGGTGACCACGCAATCGGCGCCGCGTACGGCTGCCTCCGGATCATTGCCGAGCACGATCGGCGCTTGCGTCGCCTTGATCCAATCCTTCATCGACTTGTTCGGCGCGAGCTGCGGCGGCGTCGCCACGCGCAGATTGAAACGGAAACGCTCCGCCGCATGCGCCCACGACGCCAGCACGTTGTTGTCGTCGCCAGTCCATGCGACGGTTCGGCCTTCGATCGGACCGCGATGCTCCTCGAACGTCATCAGATCCGCCATCACCTGGCAGGGATGCGACCGCCGTGTCAGCCCGTTGATAACAGGCACGGTGGCGTGCGCGGCGAGCTCCAGTAGCGCATCGTGGTTGAGAATGCGGATCATGATGGCGTCGACATAACGCGACAGCACCCGCGCGGTGTCGGCGATGGTCTCGCCGCGGCCGAGCTGCATTTCCGCACCCGTCAGCATGATCGATTCACCGCCGAGCTGGCGCATGCCGACGTCGAACGAGACCCGGGTGCGGGTCGAGGGCTTTTCGAAAATCATCGCCAGCGTCTTGCCCTCGAGCGGCGCTTTCGGCTTCGCATCCCCCTTCAGCTTCGCCTTCATGGCGACGCTCGCGGCGAGCATGTTGCGCAACTCCTTGGTCGGAACCTCGCTGAGATCGAGAAAATGGCGCAGCGCTTTGCTCATAGCCCCGCCGCCCGTTTCAACTGACCGCCGGAAAGCGCGACGCAGGCGCGCTCCAGGCGTGCTACGGATTCCTCGATCTCCACCTCGGTCACGATCAACGGCGGCAGGAACCGGACCACGTTTTCGCCGGCGCCGACCGTGAGCAGCTTTTCGTCGCGCAAAGCCGCCACCAGATCGCCCGACGGCACCACCGCCTTCAGACCGATCAGCAGCCCCTCGCCGCGCACCTCGGTGAGCACACCGGGATGGCGGTCGACTACCGAGGCCAGTTTTTGCTTCAGCAGCAGCGACATCTTCTGTGCATGCTCGAAAAAGCCGGGCTTCAGCATGACGTCCAGCACCGCATTCGCGGCTGCGACTGCAAGAGGGTTGCCGCCGAAGGTCGAACCGTGCGAGCCCGGCGTCATGCCCGCTGCCGCCTCAGTCGTCGCCAAACATGCACCGATCGGAAAACCGCCGCCGAGCGCCTTCGCCAGCGACATCACATCCGGCGTGACGCCGAGGCGTTTATAGGCGAACAGGTCGCCGGTGCGGCCCATGCCGGTCTGCACCTCGTCGAAGATCAGCAGCAGGCCGTGGTCATCGCAGAGCTGGCGCAACGCCTTGAAGAACGCGTGCGGTGCGGCGCGCACGCCGCCTTCGCCCTGCAGCGGTTCGATCAGGATGCCCGCGGTGTGCGGGCCAATCGCCTTCTTGACGGCTTCGAGATCGCCGAGCAGCACCTGATCGAAGCCATCCATCGGCGGCCCGAAGCCTTCGAGATATTTAGCCGAGCCGGTCGCGGCCAGCGTCGCCAGGGTTCGTCCGTGAAACGCGCCGTCGAAGGTGATGATGCGATAGCGCTCCGGGTGACCTTTGGCGGCGTGGTATTTCCGCGTGACCTTGATCGCGCATTCCATCGCTTCGGCGCCGGAATTTGCAAAAAACACGAAGTCCGCAAAGCTTTGTTCGCACAGCCTTGCCGCGAGCCGCTCGCCGTCCGGGCTCTTGAACAGGTTCGACATATGCCACAGTTTTGTCGCCTGCTCCTGCAGCGCCGCGACCAGATGCGGATGCGCATGGCCCAGCGCATTCACCGCGACGCCGCTGGTGAAATCGAGATAGCGCTCGCCGTTGGTTGCGATCAGCCACGCGCCTTCGCCGCGCTCGAAACCGAGATCGACTCTGGCGAATACGGGAAGTAAATGCGACGTCGCGCTCTTGGTCATGGCGATCACTGAAGGTTAGGTCCGGCCACGATGCACGCATCGGCGCGATCGCTTCGACAGCCGGCCCCGGAAAAACAAAACGTGCCGCCTTTTCGGGGCGGCACGTGGCGACCATTCTATGCGCACGGGGATAACTGTCAACCGGTCACGCAGCGGCCCACCCGTAGCTTCCGGTGCCGCGGAAAAATCAAATTGCGATGCTTAGCTGACGGAACATGTGGACGCACCCAAGCGGACTCTTGCGCCGGAGTCACGCCATATTGTAGCCTCTTAGCTGTCGGGTACGACATCTCGTGCGGCAGTTCTGATCCTCTAAGTCCTAGTGTTCGGCGTACACGTTCGGGCGCCCTTTCCGCGCCCGGCGAGAGCTAAGGGATTCTGCCGCAGGGATTTTAGAGGTTTGGCATCGCAGCGCTGCCCCACACTCGGCCGGCGCGACGCGAAGGAAAGAGTGCGATGACGATATTGACCTGGTCTGACGATCGCGTCGAGCAACTGAAAAAGCTCTGGGAGGCCGGGCTTTCGGCCAGCCAGATCGCCGCGGAACTTGGAAATGTGACGCGAAATGCCGTGATCGGCAAAGTCCACCGGTTGGGCCTTTCCGGCCGCGCCAAGAGCCCCTCCTCGGCGGCACCGCGCCAGCGCAAGGCCCGCCCGGCCCAGCACATGATGCGGGTCTCGCGTCCGGTCTCGCGCGGCAACACTGCGCTTGCCCAGGCGTTCGAAGTCGAGCTCGAGCCGGATCCGATCGCCTACGACAACGTGGTGCCGATGAGCCAGCGGCTGTCGCTATTGGAACTGAATGAGGCCACCTGCCACTGGCCGATCGGCGATCCCTCCAGTTCGGAATTCTTCTTCTGCGGCGGCAAGGCGCTGACCAGTCTGCCCTATTGCGCGCATCACTCGCGGATCGCCTATCAGCCGGCCAGCGATCGCCGCCGCCAGCCGCCGAAGCCGGCGCGGTAAGAGAGATATCTTGATATGGTCGTCCCTGCGAAAGCAGGGACCCATAACCACTGAAGTTCGTGGTTATGCCGAGCTGATGCTCCAACTCGTTTCAAAATCAACATCGGTGGCTATGGGTCCCCGCCTTCGCGGGGACGACGAACATTTATATTATGATCGTTATTCCACCTTCGCGAACCGGTCATCCAGCGCGTAGCCCGCGCCGCGCACGGTGCGGATCGGATCCTGCTCGCGGCCCGGGTTGAGCAATTTGCGCAACCGCCCGATATGCACATCCACGGTGCGTTCGTCGATATAGATATCGCGGCCCCAGACGCTGTCGAGCAATTGCTCGCGGCTGAACACCCGGCCCGGATGCTCCAGAAAAAACTCCAGCAGCCGATATTCGGTCGGGCCGAGATCAATCGAACGGCCCGAGCGCGCGACGCGGCGCTTCTCGCGATCGAGTTCGATGTCACCATAAGCAAGCACGGTGGCGAGCCGTTCGGGACTGGCACGGCGCAACAGACCCTTCACCCGCGCCAGCAGCTCCGGCACCGAGAACGGCTTGACGATGTAATCGTCGGCGCCGGTCGCAAGTCCCCTGACCCGTTCGCTTTCCTCGCCGCGCGCGGTCAGCATGATGATCGGCAGCTGCCTGGTCTCCGGCCGCGCCCGCAAGCGGCGGCACAGCTCGATCCCGGACAGGCCCGGCAGCATCCAGTCGAGCACGATCAGGTCGGGAACGCGCTCCTTCAGCCGGGTGTCGGCGTCATCGCCGCGCCCGACCGTTTCGACGTCGTAGCCTTCGGCGTCGAGGTTGTAGCGCAACAGCGTGGTCAGCGCTTCTTCGTCTTCCACCACCAGAATGCGCGCGCTCATATGCTTAAGCCTTCTCTTGTGTTTTGACGCGTTTTCTTCACGCGAACCGGTCTCCACTTCGCTCGAAAACGCTCTTTAGTTTCCGGGTGCCGTCGTGGCAAAGGTCGTCATGTCGCCTTTTGGGCGCTTGTCGAGTATCTGCTGGCCTTCGATCATATAGAACACGGTTTCCGCGATATTGGTGGCGTGATCGCCGATCCGCTCGATGTTCTTGGCGCAGAACATCAGATGGATGCAGAAGCTGATGTTGCGCGGATCTTCCATCATATAAGTTAGCAGTTCGCGGAACAGCGAGGTGCAGATGGCGTCGACTTCCTCGTCGCCCTTCCACACCGTCATCGCCGCCGGCAGATCGTGCGCCGTGTAGGCGTCGAGCACGGATTTCACCTGCGACTGCACGAGGTCGGTCATGTGCTCAAGGCCGCGGATCAGCTTCAGCGGATGGAAATCGCTTTCCAACGCCGAGACCCGCTTGCCCATGTTCTTGGCGAGATCGCCGATCCGCTCGAGATCGGTGGCAACCCGCATGGCGCCGACGATTTCGCGCAGGTCCACCGCCATCGGCTGGCGCCGGGCGATGGTCAATACCGCGCGCTCTTCGATCACGTGCTGCAGGCTGTCGATTTCCGCATCGGCGGCGACGACACGCTTGCCGAGCGCGACGTCGCGGCGGATCAGCGCATCGACGGATTCGACGATCATGCGTTCGGCGAGGCCGCCCATTTCCGCAACCAGCCGGGTCAATTCCTGCAGATCGCTGTCGAATGCCTTGGCGGTGTGTTCAGAAGCCATATGTCTCTCCTCAGCCGAACCGGCCGGTGATGTAGTCCTGGGTACGTCGATCGCTCGGCGACGTGAAGATCTTGCTGGTCTCGTCGAATTCGATCAGCTCACCGAGATACATGAAGGCGGTCTTGTCCGAGACCCGCGCGGCCTGCTGCATGTTGTGGGTGACGATGGCGATCGTGTAGTCCTCCGCCAGTTCCTGGATCAATTCCTCGATCTTGGCGGTCGAAATCGGGTCGAGTGCCGAGCATGGCTCGTCGAACAGAATGACCTCGGGCCGAACGGCGACGGTGCGGGCGATACAAAGCCGCTGCTGCTGACCGCCGGACAGGCTGAGGCCGCTGGCGTTCAGCTTGTCCTTGACCTCGTTCCACAGCGCGCCGCCGCGCAGCGCCTTTTCGACACGGCCGTCCATCTCGGATCTGGAAATCTTTTCGTAGAGCCGTACCCCGAACGCGATGTTCTCATAGATCGTCATCGGAAACGGCGTCGGTTTCTGAAACACCATGCCGACCCGGGAGCGCAGCAGATTGAGATCGAGTTTGGGATCAAGCACGTTGGTGGAATCCAGCATGACCTGACCGGTCGCGCGCTGACCGGGATAGAGATCGTACATGCGATTGAAGACCCGCAGCAGCGTCGACTTGCCGCAGCCGGACGGTCCGATGAAGGCTGTGACGCGATTGGCGCCGAGTGCGAGATTGATGTTCTTCAGCGCGTGGTTTTCGCCATAGTAGAAATTCAAGTTGCGCACGCTGACCTTCGCCGGCGCCTCCGGCAATGCCACCGTGGGAACAGGTCCGCCCGCGGCGCTCATCGAAACCGAAAGATTGTTCATTTTGCTGTCCTCTCGGCGCCAATAATGCGCGCGCCAATATTCAGGGCAAGTACGGTCAAGGTGATGAGCAAGGCCCCGCTCCAGGCGAGTTGCTTCCAGTAGGCGTACGGGCTCTGAACGAAGTTGTTGATGGTGACCGGCAGATTGGCCATCGTCTTGGTCAGATCGAGGCTGAAGAACTGGTTGCTGAGCGCGGTGAACAGCAGCGGCGCGGTCTCGCCGGCAACGCGCGCGGTGGCCAGCAACACGCCGGTGATGAGGCCGGCGCGCGCGGCGCGATAGGCTATCCGTTTGATGACGAGGGAGCGCGGCATGCCGAGCGCCGATGCCGCCTCGCGCAGCGGATTAGGCACCAGCAGCAGCATGTCCTCGGTGGTGCGCACCACCACGGGAATGACGATCACGGCGAGCGCCAGAGATCCGGCAAAGGCCGAGAATCCGCCCATCGGCACCACGATGGCGCCGTAGATGAACAGGCCGATGATGATCGACGGCGCGCTCAGGAGAATGTCGTTGATGAACCGGATCACTCCGGTGAGCCGGTCGTTCCTGCCGTATTCGGCGAGATAGGTGCCCGCGAACAGACCGAGCGGCGCGCCGATACCGACGCCGATCACGGTCATGATGATCGAACCGGTGATGGCGTTAAGCAAGCCGCCATCGGACGACCCCGGCGGCGGCGTGTTCTGGGTGAAGACCTGCACGCCAATTCCGGCGAGGCCGTTGTAGAACAGCGTGAACAGGATCAAAGCCAGCCAGGTCACGCCAAACAGCGCGGCCCCGAGGCACAGAAATTTTACTATAATGTCCGACCGGCGGCGGGATGCGTAAATCGGATTCATGATCTCAGTTCCCCGCCTTCTTTTCCAGACGCATCAGCATCAGCCGCGCGGACGCCAGAACGAAGAAGGTCAGCACGAACAGCAACAGGCCGAGCAGGATCAGGCCGGATTGATGCAGCCCATCGCTCTCCGCAAACTCGGATGCGATCGCCGCCGAGATCGTGGTGCCTGGCGCAAACACCGACGGGGAGATGCGGAACGAGTTGCCGATGATGAAAGTGACCGCCATGGTTTCGCCGAGCGCGCGGCCGAGCGCCAGCATAATGCCGCCGATCACGCCGACGCGGGTGTAGGGTATCACCACGTTGCGGACGACTTCCCATGTGGTGCAGCCGACGCCGTAGGCCGCTTCCTTCAACACCGGCGGCACAGTCTTGAACACGTCGACCGAGATCGCGGTGATGAACGGCAGCACCATGATCGCGAGGATCAGCGCCGCGTTGAACAGGCTCAGATAGGACGGCGGCCCCGCGAAAATCGCGCCAAGCACCGGAATGCCGTCGAACAGCTTGATCATGAACGGCTGAAAGATATCCGCCATAAACGGGCCGAGCACGAAGAAGCCCCACATCCCGTAGATGATCGATGGGATTGCCGCGAGCAACTCTACGGCAATGCCGATCGGGCGGCGCAGCCACTGCGGACAAAGCTCGGTCAGGAAGATCGCAATACCCAACCCGACCGGAATGGCGATGATCATGGCGATCAGCGACGTCACGATTGTCCCGTAGATAGGTCCGAGCGCACCGAGCACGGGCGGGTCGGCCGACGGCGCCCAGCGCGATGAAAACAAGAAAGAAAAACCGTACGCCTTCATCGCCGGCCAGGCGCCCGCGATCAGGGAGAGGATGATACCGCCGAGAATGAGCAGAACGGAGATCGCGCAGGCGCGCGTGGTCCAGTAGAACGCCATGTCGCCGAGTTTGAACGCGCTCAATGCCTTGGCGCGATCGTAAGGTCCGGCAGCTTCCATCGACGAACTCTGAATGGCCATATCTGCCACGCCGATCCCCTATCTCAATTCAACACTAGCGAGCAACGCGCCGTAAACTCCAGAGCGATTTCTGATTTAGCCGATCTAACGGTGTCATTCCGGGCTCGCTCACTTTCGCTCGCGCCCCGGAATGACATTTGCAATTCGAGCTTGCCCCAGCTCAAATCAGCTCTTGATATCGGCCGACCAGGTCTTTTCGATCAGCTTGACCACCGGGTCCGGCATCGGAATGTAGTCGAGCTCCTCGGCCATCTTGCCACCCTTGGCGAAAGCCCATTTGAAGAACTTGATGGCCTCGGCGGACGCGGCCTTATCAACCGGTTCCCTGTGCATCAGGATGAAGGTCGCCGCGGTGATCGGCCATGACGCTTCGCCCGGCTGGTCGGTCAGGATCACGTAGTAGCCGGGAGCCTTCGCCCAGTCCGCATTGGATGCCGCGGCCTGGAACGCTGCCATTGTCGGCTGCACGGTCTTGCCGGCCTTATTGATCAAGGCCGCGTGGGTCAGCTTGTTCTGCTTGGCATAGGCGTACTCGACGTAGCCGATCGAGTTCTTGGTCTGGCTGATGTTGCCGGCAACGCCTTCATTGCCCTTGGCGCCAACGCCCGCCGGCCATTCGACCGCGGTACCGGAACCGACCTTGGTCTTCCATTCCGCGCTCGACTTCGACAGGTAGTCGGTGAAATTAAACGTGGTTCCCGAACCGTCGGAGCGGCGCACCACGGTGATGGCGTCAGTCGGCAGCTTCAGCTTCGGATTGAGCTTGGCGATCGCCGCATCATTCCACTTGGTGATCTTGCCGAGATAGATATCGCCGAGCAATTCGCCCGACAGCACGAGCTCGCCCGGCTTGATGCCCTCGAGATTCACGACCGGAACGATCGCGCCCATCACCATCGGCCACTGCACCAGGCCGTCCTTCTCGAGCTGCTCGGCCTTCAGCGGCGCGTCGGTGGCGCCGAATGTCACGGTCTTGGCCTGGATCTGCTTGATGCCGGCGCCGGAGCCGATCGACTGGTAGTTCAGACCGTTGCCGGTCTCCTTCTTGTAGGCGTCGGCCCACTTCGAATAGATCGGGAACGGGAATGTGGCACCCGCTCCGGTGATGTCGGCGGCAAATGCCGACGTCGATGCGGCGACCAGGCCTGCAGCGACGATAGCCTTCATGAAATTCATTGCTGGTCTCCATCTGGTGAGCGAAGCACCGAATGCGCCCGATCGCGCTCACGCCGCCCGTTTAGAAGCGCTCAATGCCGCTTTTACGAAGGTTTGATGACAGCTGGATGACGGAACCAAGCAATTGAAATCGCTTGAGTTTAGGCCGCATCCGGGGTCTTCGCCTGGGGAAAACAGGCGGTGAAAGTAGCGCCGTTTTTCGGCACGCTTTCGATCAAAAGCCGGCCGCGATGACGGTTAAGAATATGTTTAACCAACGATAAACCGAGCCCGGTGCCACCCTGCGCGCGGCTGTCGCCGACGTCCACCCGATAAAACCGCTCGGTGAGCCGCGGCAGATGTTCGGGCGCGATGCCGGGGCCGAAATCGCGCACCATGACGCGAACTTCCGGTACGCCTTCACCCGACATCGCCGAGGTGAGCGAGACGACAACCTTGCCGCCCGACGCGCCATATTTCAGCGCGTTCTCGATCAGGTTCTCGAACAGCCGCAACAACTCCTCGCGATCGCCCGCGATCGAAACCGGAGCGTCCGGCAGATCGATATCGACCGTGACCTGACGTTCCCGCGCCAGCGGTTCCAATCCGTCCGCGACCTGCCGGATGATCGGTACGATATCCGCCAGCGTGTCCGGGCGGACATGGGCGGAGAGTTCGACCCGCGATAGCGACAATAAATCGTCGATCAGCCGCGCCATCCGCGTCGCCTGCGTGTGCATGATGCCGAGAAAGCGCTCGCGCGCCTTGGCGTCGTCCTTGGCCGGCCCCTGCAGCGTATCGATAAAACCCGACAACGCGGCCAGCGGGGTGCGCAATTCATGACTGGCATTGGCCACAAAGTCGGCGCGCATTTCCTCGACCCGGCGCAGCGGCGTCTGATCGTGAAACGTCATCAGCATGCATTTGTCGGTGCCGCCGAACAGGGTCGGCACCGGCACCGGCGTGATAACCAATTCCATCCAGCGATCGACCGGCACGTGATCGAGATAGGTCGCGCGTCGGGTTTCCGTGGTCGCGATGGCTTCGCGGAGCGCGGTGATGATTTCGGGCGAGCGCAGCGCAAACTGGGCGAGTTCGTTCTTGCGCAGCGCCGGCGCCAGCTGCGCCGCGGCAGCATTGAGGTGAATGACGCGGCCGGCGCGGTCGAGCAGAACCGCAGGATCCGGCATCCCGGCAACGACGGCGCTTACTGCTGCGGTTTCGACCGGATTGACCCCGCGGACATCTTCACGCGACGACGCGACGACATTGTGCAATCGCCACGGCACCAGCGCGGCCGCGGCGATGCAGATGAAGACCGCGGCGGCGCGGACCAGGGACAGTTCGCCGAACGCGACAAGCACAGCCAGGGCCAGGCCAGCGGCGAGCAGTATAATGGCCGAATGCCGCAACCGGTCCGGCCACGGCGAGAAGAAGGTAGAAGGAGGAGCGTCTATCGCCATCGGGCCGGCCGTCTCCCTATTCGGGTCCGCATCATCAGGCGCCTGTGTCCCCACGCTCTCTGACGTAGGCGGCTTCGCGCGTCGGCCCGGCGCCGAGCCCCGGCGCCGCCTGACGCAGGCGCTTCATTCGCGCCCCCAATATAACTTCTCGAAACGTCAGCAAAATTACAGATATGACAAATGGCGCAATATAATAGAGGAGGCGAAACAGCAGCATCCCCGCGAGCAGGTCTTCCCTGTCCATCTGCCACAGGCCGACCAGCATGGCGGCATCGAACACGCCGAGCCCGCCAGGGGAATGGCTGGCGAAGCCCAATAGCGTCGCCGAGACAAAGATAACCGCGACCACGACGAAGCCGAGGTTGGGTTCGTCCGGCACCAGCACGTACATCGCCAGCGCGCAAAAGCCGAGATCGACAATTCCGATCGCGATCTGCAGCAGCGTCAGCGGACCGCCCGGCAGCGCCACCGTCCAGGGCCCGCGACCGACCCTTCTCGGTTGCATCCAGACCCAGACCACATACGCCACCAGCCCAACGATGATCGCGAATGCGGCGATGCGGTTCAGCCAGGGCGGAAGCTGATCGATCGCCGCTGCCGCTTCCGGATGGTAGGCGATCCCCAGTCCCAGTACCGCAGCATTGCCGAGCCAGAACGTCAGGCCGGCCAGGAAACAGATCTTTGCGACGTCGATCGCATTGAGCCCCCAAGCGGAATAAATGCGATAGCGCACCGCGCCTCCGGTAAAGACGCTGGCGCCGACATTATGCCCGATCGAATAGCTGGTGAAGGCCGCGAGCGCGTTGACGCGGTAAGGAATATCGGTGCGGCCGATCGCGCGAACAGCGAAAAGGTCATAGAATGTCAGCGTGAAATAGCCAGCGGCCACGAACAGCGCCGCCAGCGCGATCGAACTGGGCTCGGTCTGCTTGATGGCCTCGATGACCTGATCGATATCGATGCCCCGAAGCATGTGGTAAAGCACGTAGCACGCGATCGCGATGACCGAGACGCTGACCGCAACACCCAGTTTATGCAGGATTTGCTTCTGGCGCAGAAACGAGATCGCCCTGCGTATTGCTTCCAGCATCGCCATCTCGAATTACGATCCCATCACGACGACTGCCGGGCGAGCTTTGCCGCCTCCGGCGCCACGCTTGCTTCCCGACACGATGTCGTAGCGTGTTTTGAGCCGGAGTGGAATTCGCTTGGTGTGAATAAAACGCGCTCCTTCAACATATTAGGGGTAATTCGTAACACCGGAACGGACAGTATTGCTGCATTCGCTCCGGCAAAGCAAAGTCCCCGGCGGCAACCATGCGCAGGAGGCAGTGAAGTTTTCGTGATATCAGGCGGCCGGTTTTGCCGACAGCCGCTGGAAAATCAGCGGATCGAGTTTCCGGCGCTTTGCCGACGAAGCCGGTCAACAAGGCGTGGACTGTTCGCTGCTGAGCCGCGCCACAGCCTCGTAAAACCGGGTGTTGGCCGACGCATTATTGTCATGACCGAACATCCGATAATCGGCAGCGGAAGTCATAGATACCTCACATCCTTCGCAGCCGGTAAATCTCAAGCCGCCGGCGTATGCTGCGAAAGCGCCCAGTCACGCAGCCACGACCCCACCGCGCAACCGGCCAGATACAATGCAAACATGCTGAGACCAAGGTCGAGCCAGTAGCCGGGGCGTCCGGGGATCACGCGTGCAAGCGCTAACGCGACGAGCGCCGCCGCCAACGCCGCCAGCCACCGCGCCGTCAGCTTCGATACGCCCTGACCGCGATGAACCACCGCGATCCAGCCCATTGCGAGACCCAGCAACAGCGATGCCAGCAGCCAGCCCCAGTGAAATGTCACCAGATATGCCATCGCTATTCCCTCACCATGAAGTCGATGCGGCGGTTCTGCGCCTTGCCTTCGTCGGTATCGTTGGCAGCGACCGGCTGGGTACTGCCGTAGCCCATTGCGGTGAACCTGCTCGCGGGCAACCCGGCTTTCACCAGATAATCGGCAACCGCCTGCGCGCGCTTTTCCGACAATGTCTGATTGAAGCCATCCTCGCCATCGGCGTCGGTGTGTCCCGCAATCCCGATATTGACGGTCGGACAGCGCAGCGCCGTTTCGATCAGGCGGTCGAGCAGCCCGGCTGAATCCGGATCAATGGTGGCGCGCCCGGATTCGAAGCGGATTTTTCCCTTGGCCAACAAATCCGAAAACAGCTGCTGACATACGGTGGCATCCACCGGCGCGGCCGCGGGTTTGACCGAAATGTCGGCCTTGAACTGCCAGCCCTGGGGGAAATCCTTGCCGAGGCCGGCACGGATCTGAGCCGCCGCCGCGTCATAGAAGGCGTCGCCCGAGAGCTTCACCTCCCGATCGGACACCACCAGCGTGCCCGTCGATAGCCGCGACAGCGCGCCCAGCGCCGGCACCACCGCGTTGGCGAATCCGGAGGGCGCGCCGACGCTGGCCTTGAGATTGTCGACCACTTTTTCGCTGAAGAATTTGCGCCCCGCCGCCGCCGCAAGCGCCGCGTGGACATTGTTGTCAGGCACATAGCCGGTCAGCGTCAGCGTCACCGCGACCGGATCCTTGTAAGCCTGAAAGACATAGGGCGGCGCCTTGATCTCATTGGCGGCCACCGAAAAGCCGTCCGGGAGATTTTTCAGCGCGGCCGCGATCGCTTCCCGGCCGCCGAGGTCGCGCGCCATGCCGGAAAGGCTAACCTTGGTGTCGGAAATGGTGACCTTGCCGTCCTTCAATTTTCCGATCTGATCGAGCAGCAGCGACGCGGCATTGTCGAAACGAGGCGGCGCGCCCCGCGACAGATCCATCTGATCGACAACTTCGACGCCGCCGAGACCAGCGCGGGCCGCCTCAAGCAACCTGCCCTTGCTGGCCGGCAAGGGCGCATTACCGCGTAACGTGACCCTGACCACGTCTCGCTCCGCCGACCAGACGAACGGCTTGGCTTCAGGAACCAGGCGGGTTTCGTCGTTGACCAGCCGAACGCCCGGCACGGCTTCTACTGAGGCGACCGCGCTGCGACGGCCATCTTCCGAGAATGCGTCCGCGGCAAACGTGACGTCGCGGCCGGCGACCGCGATCCTCGTCTTGTCGAGCACGGTATCCTTAAGCGCGGCGGTGCTGCGGGCGGCCAGGTCGGATTCCAGGGGTGAGGTACTTGTCCAGGCCGCGATAGCCCAAAAGACAACCAGTGGAATCACGCCCGGCCACCATTTGCTGCTCCACCTGAAAAGTCCGTGCATTCGATGTCCTGCGGGTCTGGGAACAGAGAGAAAACAAACCCTTGCGAGGCTGTCAAACTGGAAATAGCACGGAAAAATCCAGTGACGGACAGCCTCCCCGACTAACTGTTTCTTCAGCGGTTTCCCGCTAGGTTCGGAATCTCTTCCCAACCGGCCAGCCACTCCTTCATGAAGCAGTTTCGCAACAACGTCATTCGCGCCGGACTGGGAGCGCTTTACTTCACCGGGGCGCATTATCTGCTGCGGCCGATCTTCTCGGGCGTCGGCGCCATTTTCATGCTGCACCATGTCCGCCCGCGCCGTGACGCCGAGTTCCAGCCCAATCATCATCTTGAGGTCGCGCCGGAGTTCCTGCGCGCGATGCTGGCGCACCTTCGCTCACACGGTATCGACATCATCACAATGGACGAGGTGCACCAGCGGCTGATCGAACGCAATTTTTCGCGGCGATTTGCCTGCTTCACCCTCGACGATGGTTATCGCGATAACAGGGATTTCGCGCTTCCGGTGATGCGGGAGTTCGAGGCGCCTTTTACCGTGTATGTCGCCAGCGACTTCGCACAAGGCATCGGCGGGCTGTGGTGGATCGCGCTGGAGATGGTGCTCGCCAGGGCCTCCTCGATCGAAGCCAGCATCGGCGACGTTGTGACCCGGCTCGACACCAGCACGCCGGCCGCCAAGCAGGCAGCGTTCGACCGTCTGCACGACCGGCTGCGCGGATTGCCGGGTGAGCATGATATCCGCCGCGAGATCGCTGCGCTGTGCGCGCCTCACGGCGTCGATGAAACCGCGATCTGCCGCGAGCTTTGCATGTCCTGGGATGAGCTAAAGCCGTTCGCCGACGACCCCCTGGTAACCATCGGCGCCCATACGATCACACATTGCAATCTTGCCAGGCAACCCGAGGAGACCGCCAGCCACGAGATGGCGATCGGCCGCGCACGAACTGAAAAGGCATTGCAGCGTCCGGTCGTCCATCTCGCTTATCCCTATGGCGACAAGATCGCGGCAGGCGCCCGCGAATTCGCGCTGGCGCGTGCGGCGGGATTCAAGACCGCGGTGACGACGCGGCCGGGCATGATCTTTCCCGAAAGCGCTGATCATCTGACCGCGCTGCCGCGGGTCTCGCTCAATGGCAACTATCAGGACGCGCGCATTTTGCCGGTGCTGACCTCCGGCGCCGCCACCGCGATGTGGAACGGCTTTCGTCGCATCGACGCGGCGTAAGCGGTGGCGTCTTGCGCCAATCCCGGCATCACGGGCGATGAGCGGGGTTAGGCGGAGCGTCGCTACTCCATCCGTACTCTCCCCCACAAGAGGGGAGAGAGCCGGCCGCGCCGAGTCGCAACGGCGCAGTTAAACCCGAAAAAGCCCTCACGTCTCGATCTTCACATACTCAAAATCGCCCGGCTTGTTGTCGATGCCGACCTTGGGCGGCGAAATCCACGAGGCGAATTCGCCGATCTCGGTCACCGGCGTCATCAGCGAAGCGATGAAATCGCCATCGTCCGATGAAGGCAGCCATTCGCTCTTTCGCTTGTTCCAGGTCGCATCGTCGATCAGCACGCCGTCCGGCGTGGCGTGGATATCCTTGAACTCGCCGATCTGGCGATGGAACGCGACGTTCGGCAGCGTCAGCTTGAAGTCGTAGCTGGCGAGCGAAATGATCTTGTTCCAGCGCAGTAGGCCCTTGATGCAGTCCTGCGTATAATCGTCGCGCAGCCGCATATTGAGCGCGGTCAGCGCCGGCTCGTCGACGCGCTTGATCTCGCCGTTCACCAGCTTGAGAACGGGATAAGTACTGTTCTGCAGGCGGTGATCGTCCCTGATCTGGGTCTCGTGGTAGCGACCCTTGATGCCGGCATTGAAGGCGTTTGCCGCATTGGTGGAAACCTCCGACCCGAACAAATCAAGCGACAGCGTGTAGTGCAGGTTCAGCTTCTTCTGGATGGTCGGAAGATCGACCACCCCAAGCGCGCGCACCTTCGCGACATCGGAGGGATCGCTGATGCCGGCGGCCTTCATCGCTTCGCAGGTTCGCTGCACCACGCGGCTGATGCCGGTTTCGCCGACGAACATGTGATGCGCTTCTTCAGTGAGCATGAAGCGGCAGGTGCGCGACAGCGGATCGAAGCCGGACTGGGCGAGACTATGCAGCTGCATCTTGCCGTCGCGGTCGGTGAAATAGGTGAACATGAAGAACGACAGCCAGTCCGGCGTCGCCTCGTTGAAGGCCCCTAACATGCGCGGCGAATCGGCATCGCCCGAGCGGCGGCGCAACAGATCGTCGGCCTCCTCGCGGCCGTCGCGGCCGAAATATTTCTGCAACAGGTAGACCATGGCCCAGAGATGGCGGCCTTCCTCGACATTGACCTGGAACAGGTTGCGCAGGTCGTAGAGCGAGGGCGCGGTCTTGCCGAGATAGCGCTGCTGTTCGACTGACGCTGGTTCGGTATCGCCCTGGATCACGATCAGGCGGCGCAGCATGGCGCGATGCTCGCCCGGCACTTCCTGCCACGCCGGCTCGCCGTAATGCTGGCCGAACGGTATGACGCGGTTCTCCTCCTGCGGCGCGAGCAGGATGCCCCAGCGATAATCCGGCATCTTCACATAGTCGAACTTGGCCCAGCCGCGCGGATCGACCGAGTAGGCCGTGCGCAGATACACCAGCGATTGCTGGAAGCCGTCCGGCCCCATGTCGTTCCACCAGTCGATGTAACCGGGATGCCAGCCTTCCAGCGCTTTGAGCACCTGCCGATCCTCGCTGAGATTCACGTTGTTGGGAATCTTGGTGCTGTAATCGACCTTCATGATGTCCATGTTCATGGCGTGCTCCTTGGAGACATTTTCCGTCATGGCCAGGCTTGTCCCGGGCATCCACGTCTTCCTTTCATCACTGAAAAAGAAAAGCCGTGGATGGCCGGTACAGCTAGCGCGAAGACGCGCTTCGCGCTTCTGCCCGGCCATGACGCAACAAAATTCACTAAACTCGCGTCGTATCGAACTGCGCCTTCTGGCCGGTGCCGTAGCGCTTGAGCGCGCCATCCTCGCCGACCGCATTGGGACGCTGGAAGATCCAGTTCTGCCACGCCGTCAGGCGCGAGAAGATTTTTGATTCCATGGTCTCGGGCCCGACGAAGCGCAAGTTGGCTTCCATGCCGGTGAGACTATCGGGCGAAAAGCTGGTGCGCTCCTCGAAGAACACCCTGATCTCGTCATCCCAGTCGATATCGTCGAGCGCAAAGGTGACGAGGCCGAGCTGCTCGGCTTCCTCGGCATCGAGTGCCTCGCCGATCCTGGCCTGCGCGCGGTCCAGATCCGAAGGATCGGCCTGAAAGCGCGATTGCAGCCGCGTCAGGCCGTGGCTCATCGGGTAGGGTCCGAAATTCATCGCGCTCAGCTCGATGGTCGGCGGGGCGCGGTTGTCGCCCTGCTTCTGACCGATCAGCATGTAGGACCGGTCGGCGGCGAACACGAGTTCGGCCAGCGTGCCGACGAAACACGAGCCCGGCTCGACCAGCGTCACCAGCGTGCGCGAGGTGACGTCGATGCGCTTCAGCACCCGCTTCCAGTACTGCCTGATTTCGTTGACCAGCCAGTGCGCCTTGTTGGCTTCCAGAAAGGCATCGCAGGCCAGAACATTCGTGCGCTCGCCATGCGACTTGAACACCAGCATCGCGGTCTCGAGTTCGTTGATGCGCAAATGAAGGATCGCGTCGTCGAGTTCGCGCGCCACCTGCAGCGGCCAGAACGATGCGCCTTGCGCGATCATGCCGTCGATATCAGCGGGCGGGCTTGCGTCCGGCGCCTTGATCGAAATGGTCGCGATGCGCTCGGCGCGATTGATATCGACACTGACAAGGCCATAGCGGACGCCGCTGTCGTCGAAGCTGCGCGTCAGGGGGTTAAGCGAAATGCCTTTTCCGTTGCCGCTGCGCTTCGAGGCGGCGGCGAATTCTCTTGCGCGCTCCGCGACTTTGGCCTCGAGCTTGCTGTTCGGCACGATCTCGTCGACGAGGCGCCACTGCACCGCGCGCTTGCCCTTGATGCCTTCCTCGATCGTGCAGAAATAATCGGCGTGGTCGCGACGCACCTTGCGCTTGTCGACCACCCGCGTCAGTCCGCCGGTGCCCGGCAATACCGCCAGCAGCGGCACTTCCGGCAACGCCACCGCCGCCGCGCCGTCATCGGCGAGGATGATGTGATCGGTCGCCAGCGCCAGTTCATAACCGCCGCCGGCCGCGGTACCGTTGACAACGGTAATAAAGCGCTGCCCGGAATTCTCGCTGGAATCCTCCAAGCCGTTGCGGGTCTCGTTGGTGAATTTGCAGAAATTGACCTTGTGGGCGTGGGTCGCGCCCGCCAGCATGCGGATGTTGGCGCCGGCGCAGAACACACGATTCTTGCCGGAGCGCAGCAGCACCACCTTGACGCCGGGGTGCTCGAAGCGCAGCCGCTGCACCGCGTCCGCCAGTTCGATGTCGACGCCGAGATCGTAGGAATTCAGTTTGAGCTGATAACCTTCGAACAGCCCGCCGTTCTCGTCGACATCCATGGTCAGGGTCGCGACGTCGCCATCGATATCCAGCTTCCAATGCCGGTAGCGCGACGGATCGGTCTGAAAATCGATGTGCTTCGCGCCACCAGCAAGGACGCGATCTTCACCGGCCATGGGCCACCCTTGAGCTGCGACGATTGATCTCATGCACAATAGTGCATGTTTTGGCACAGGTCCAGCCTAGAACGTAAAAATGTGCATTTTGTTTCATCTTCGGCCGACGGTGCCGATCTTCACCCAATTGGCCCTGGACCACGACGACTGCAACAATTTGGCCGGGGACATAGGCCCAACGCGGCAGCGAAAGGTGGACGGCGGCCGAGCAAGGGACGCGGATCGCCGCGACCGGCGCTTTATGCAGCCTGTCCCCGCGAGTCTTCATGGGTGTACAAAATGCGTCTTGCAAATTCCGAGATCGCATTGAGCGTCGTCTCCGGCGCTTCGCGATGCGGCGAGTGTCCGGCCCCCGGGATGATCGTCACATCGACCGGACAATAACATTCTTCTTGGGCGATCTCGATCTGGCGGATGGTCCCATACTGGTCGTTGGCGCCTTGCAAGATCGCGACCGGCACCCGTATGTAGGCCAGATATTCTGAAATATCCCAGCTAAGAAACCGCGGGTCGAGCCACGCGCCGTTCCAGCCGTAGAACGCGTTGTCGACGTCGTTGTGCCAGCGCGCTAGCTTCGACCGCAGGTCTGACGTCTCGTAAGCTTTCTTGATCTCCGCGATCGACGTCACCGAAATATCTTCCACGACGAAATGCGGGGCGATCATCGCGAGCCCACGCACGCGGTGATCCTGATTGGAGCCGGCATAGATCGCCGCAATCGAAGCGCCATCGGAATGCCCGAGCAGCAGGCCG
>Ga0208984_1000002_pt1 | contig 37312 bp, 31 predicted proteins | sample MedBloCAOM3_M3_FD_187851 | JGI IMG/M metagenome (GOLD analysis project Ga0208984, IMG submission 187851) | Forest soil microbial communities from El Dorado National Forest, California, USA - Mediterranean Blodgett CA OM3_M3 (SPAdes) (version 2) | ecosystem: Environmental > Terrestrial > Soil >... | reverse complement strand
ATGGCTACCTCCCGGAAATGCGGGAGGGCGATGGAGAAGTGGGAAGCGTTTGTGCAAGCCATCTGCATTGACGCACCACTTTCAATTGCCGCCTGATTACCGCGAATTAATCTTGGCGCTCACCTTTCGTTCATAGAGGAACTTCTAGGCTCCGCGCGGAGACTACGCTCCACTGGAGAACTTAGATGAAACTTAGGTTTGCACTTATTGCACTAGCCGCTCTAGGTGGCGCAACAATGTCGGCAGGAACCGCTTCGGCAATGCCCCTCGCGCCCTTGGGACAATTCCAAGCTTCGGACGTAGAGAGCGTTGCGGTGGTTTGCGGTCCGCGCGGTTGTGTCCGCACCGCCCCGGCATATCGTCGCGGCGGCTACGTCGTCCGCCGCCCCTATGTACGTCGAGGCTACGGATACCATCGCGGCTATGGGCACTATCGCGGTTATCGCCGGTACTGACTCAGAGAGGCTTCAGCCCTCTTTTCCTTAGAGACAGTTCCGCCTAACGGCGGAAGCTACTTGAACGGCCGCTAACCCCCGTCAAGGAGCGGGGGTTCTCTTTGGTACAATTAGGTGCGGAAGATCGCCCGACCCTCGAAGGATTGATACAGGCGTGTGGTTTTGATTTTAGGGATTTGAGCCACCACTCGAAGCGAGCGCCGGTAAAACTTTGGTTGGGCTGAATAACAAATGAAACTCCCGAAGTGCCAAAACTCTGTCGATAATCGGGATCTTTGGTCGGTTGATATCGAGCCACGACCGGACGCACGGCCGAAGCAAATGCTGTTCCTAACCGACCGACGCAAGCTTAAAAAAGCGGGCACTGCTAATCGTATGCTTGCTCGAGAACGTATTGTCTTACGAGTCGGAAGCGCGAATCCGCATTGTCCTGACGGAACAAGGCGATCCTGTCGATCGCAAGGATTTTGAGATCGATTGCGGAAAAGTGATTTCGCATCATCGCCAGGACGGGTTCTCGTCGCGCGGCAGCAAGTCGACCCGTTAGCGTCATGTGAAAGCGGAAATCCTCCATAACATAGGGGTATCCCCAGCGATCGAGATGCTCGCGCTGCCGCGGCGTCAATCGGTATGGATTTCGTCGCGCACGATCCTCTTCGGTGAGAGGCGTGCGGAACGAATCGAATTCGCTAACGCAGTCGGCCGCAAGCTGGATCAGTTCCGGCGGCGGCTCCGCCGGAATCAGAGCGATAAAACCGCTGATCGAACCGACAACAGGTCTGATCACCGGAATCGCCCGGGGCGCTGACGCGAACGCTGCACATGCCGCAAGAAGCTCGGCTTCGGTCTTGCCTTGCGCCAGCGAGAGCGGCGCCTTCAGCGTGGCGTGAAAACCATATTTTCGTGGATCGTTTGTCAGCTCGCGCCAATCCGGCGCCGCCTGCATGATGTCGTCTGGAAAGGCCAAATCGTCGCCGTGGAAGGCGTCATAGCCGAGCAGTTGTGCGCCGAAGCGATCGAGGTCGCTACCGGGTGGCGGGTTATAATAGATCGCGTAGCGCGGAAAGTCGCCCATGGATGCAGAATAGAGCGGTGTCACGCGGCCGCAACAGCCTTGCGCGGAGCTGCAGTGAACCGGATCAAGCGGTCAGCGTCGGTCAGATGAACCAGGCGCCCCGCGGCGATGACGCCGACGATTCGCGGCCGTAGCAGCACTTCGTCATTGACGAGGATGATGTCGGCGCGCCGCCCTTCCGCGAGAACGCCGCGATCGGCGAGACCTGCGGCCCTGGCCGGCGCCGCCGATATCAGGTCCCAGGCTTCCGCAAGCGGGAGCACGCCATCGGCGGCAAGGCGGAACGCGGCCAATATCTGCGCCGGATAGTAATAGTCGGATGCGAGGATCGAGCATAAGCCCTTGGCGATCATGTCGGACGCCTTGGTCCATCCGGTATGGCTGCCGCCGCGCACGACATTGGGCGCGCCGAACACGATGAAATCACCGGCCTCACTCGACTCGCGTGCCGTTTCCTCGTTGACCGGAAATTCGGCAATGCCGACGCCCTGGGCCCGGAATGCCTTTCGCATGGTCGGGCTTGCATCGTCGTGCGAGAGCATCCGCACATTGGCGGAACGTGCTACTCCAGCCAGCCGTGCGATAGAATTCGGCACTTCGTGGCCGCGGGACACGACGAGCGCGACCAGTCGATCGAATTCCTGAGTGGAAAGGCCACAGCGCTCCACCATGCGGGCCCGTTTCTGCGGCTTGTCGAGACTAGCAACGGTCGAATCCATGTGGTCATTGAATGCGAACAGATTGATGCGTCCGTCGGACATCCATCGGCCGATTTCAGCTTCGGCATCGAGATTATAGGTCTCATGGCGCAGGTGAAACCGAGTGTCCGCCGCAAGTTGCGGCCTCATGGTCTCGATGGCCTCGAGCAACTGCCTTGCATTGTCACCGCTTCGAAGGCCGGGCTCCCAGGACCAGGTGGTGGCGTGATAGACAGTGGTGATTCCGTTGCCGATAGCTTGCCGGTCGCTGTCGGTCAGAGCCACATCGATGGGAAAATCGACACCCGGGCGGGGCATGATCTGCCGCTCGAACGCATCGCCATGCAGATCGACGATGCCCGGCAGCACCTTTAGGCCGCTTGCGTCGAGGCCAAATGAACCGCGCCCATGATCCGAACCAACGGCGCTGATTTCGCTGTCCGCGATCTGCAGCGAGGTTTCAACAAGTTCTCCGCCGAGAAGAGCCCGGCCGCCTTCGATGAAAATGTCCGTCACAGTACTGCACTTCGTCGTCGGGTGGTTGAGCGACCGGGGATGGTCGCTGGTTCATATTTTGCGAGAAAGTCCTCGACAGCCAGCTTTCGGAAATCGGGCAAGGCGCTACGGAGCGTTTCATGGTCCCAGTCCCACCACGCAAGCTCCGCCAGCCGGCTGGTGATGGTTTCCGGAAACCGCCGTTTGATGGTCCGCGCCGGATTTCCGGCGACGATGGTGTAGGCCGGAACGTCCTTGGTTACGATGGCGCCTGCCGCCACCACGCCGCCGGTACCGACATTGCGGCCGGGCAATACGATGGCGCCATGCCCGATCCAGACGTCGTGGCCGATATGGACGCGATGCCCACGCCGCCATTCGAAGAACTCAGCCTCGTCAATCTCGCCGGGAAAATATGCGCTGGCGCGATAGGTGAAGTGGGCCTGGGACGCCCGTTGCATGGGATGGTTGCCGGGGTTGATCCGGGTCATCGCCGCGATCGAGCAGAATTTTCCGATCGTCGCGTAGGTGATCTGCGCGTCGTTCACGACGTAGGAATAGTCGTCCATCGTTACTTCCTGCAAGATTGTTCGCGCGCCAACCTCGCAATAAGTACCGAGCCTGGTGTCGTGCAATTTTGCGGTCGAATCGATTGTCGGTTCAACGGAAAGCGCTTTGCCGGCCATGCGAACTTTCGTGAGCGATGCATACTGGTCCAAGAAGTTTGCACGTCATCGACGGGCTTGATGACGGCATCGTGACAGACGCGTGACCGCCACATGAGGTGTGGACGATCGCCGCATCGCAGAGCGACTGTCACACAACTGTCAAGCCGAGGCGTTAGCGATTGGTTTACGGTTACGGGTCTGGAGCATTGCATGCTGGTGGTGGAAGGTTTGACGTGCCGGTTCGGTACGAAAGCCGCGGTCGACAACGCATCGTTTTCGATCGCTCCCGGCGGCTTTGTCGGCGTGATCGGCCGATCCGGCGCCGGCAAGTCTACGCTGTTGCGGATGATCAACCGCCTCGCTCAGCCATCCGAAGGCCGGATTCTTTACAAGGGCGTCGATGTTACGGCTTTGCGCGGCAGCGAGCTGCAGCAATGGCGCGCACGGTCGGCGATGATTTTTCAGCAGTTCAATTTGGTTGGCCGGCTCGACGTGCTGACTAACGTCTTGATGGGGCGGCTCGCCGAAATCCCTTCCTGGCGGTCGTTGACGCAGCTTTGGCCCGAGGAGGACAAGGCGCTGGCGATCTCGGCCTTGGAACAATTCGATATGGCCTCGCTCGCGGCGCAGCGCGCCGACCAGCTCTCCGGCGGCCAGCAGCAGCGCGTGGCGATTGCGCGGGCGCTGGTTCAGGAACCCGACATCATCCTCGCCGACGAGCCGATTGCTTCGCTCGATCCCCGCAACACCCGGATCGTGATGGACGCGCTGCTGCGCATCAACAAACACTTCGGCATTACCGTGATCTGCAACCTGCATTCGCTCGATCTGGCACGGACCTATTGCGACCGTCTGATCGGCATGGCGTCCGGCCGGATCGTTTTTGATGGCGCACCCGCCACGCTAACCGAACATATCGCGCGCGAGCTGTACGATCTCGAGGCGGACGAAGTGATGGGTGTCCTGGCTCCGCAAGATCTCACCAATTCAAGAATTCCGGCTCTCGGCACGGCTGCCGCAGCCTGAGTACCGCGTACGTAGAAGGCGGCTGGTTGCAAGCCTGCAATCGGCCGATTTCGTTGCAACAAGACAGGGAACGTCATGATCGATCGTCGTATAATTCTCGCAGGCGCCGCGGCGCTGGCCCTGACTGCCTCCGCCGCGTCGGCGCAGGAATGGAAAACCAAATATCCGGAATTGACCTTCGCGGTAGTTCCTGCCGAGAACGCCTCTGGAGTCACCGAGCGGTGGACGCCGTTCGTCGCGTATTTGTCCAAAGAGCTTGGCGTGAAGGTCACCCTGCGTATCGCCAATGACTACGCTGCTGTTATCGAAGGTCAGCGCTCCGGCAACATCCAGATCGCGAGCTACGGTTCGGCGTCGTTTGCGCGCGCGCGGCTGACCGGCGTCAAGACCGATGCATTCGCCAACGACATCAATCAAGATGGCAGCACCGGCTACTACTCGATGTTTTTCGTAAAGGCGAGCAGCCCTTATAAGTCCATCGACGAATTAAAGGGCAAAAACCTCGGTCTGGTCGATCCCAACTCAACCTCCGGGAATAACGTGCCACGCTTCGAGCTTGACAAGATGGGCATCTCGGATGCGGACGCCTATTTCGGAAAGGTCGTCTTCACTGGCAGTCATGAAAATGCGCTTCTGGCGCTGGCGCAAGGCACCGTCGAGGTTGCGGCCAACCAGTGGACAAGCGACGACGACTCCACCCTCGCGCAGATGCTGCACAAGGGAATGCTGAAAAAACCCGACGGTACGGCGATGAAGAAGGAAGATTTCCGGATCATCCACAAGTCGGCCCCCATCATCAACGGACCCTATGCCTACAATTCGGAACTTCCCGAGGATATGAAGGCCGCTATCGCTAAGGCCTTCTTCGACGGACCGACGAAAGACAAGACGGCTTTCGATCGGCTGTCGGACGGCCAGAAGCAGGGCTTCCATCCTGCCACGACCAAGGATTGGGACGGCACGGTCGAACTGATCAAGTTCGTGGACAATCTGCGCAAGAAGAAGGCGTCCTGATCACAGTGGACAACGGGCACCGGGTCGACATGACCCGGCTTTCTTTTGCGCCAATGTCAATAACGATGCAGGTGCAATGACTGTCGCCGTTCCAATTCTCCCGAGCCAGCAACTCGCCGCCCTGAACGATGCGTATCGCGAAGCGGTGGCGCGCAAGCGCATTCGTTTCACGATAGCGACCGCGGTATTTCTCGCAGCGCTGGTCATCGCCGCTGTCGGCGCGGAGGTGAACCTGCGGACGTTTTTCACCTATTTTGGAAATTTCGTCAGCTATTTCGATCGCATCTTCACGCTTGAGAACGGCACCCGGGTCTGGACCGACATTGGCGAATGGTTCTGGGGCTGGCGAAAATGGCTGTCGATGCTTGGCGAGACGATCCTGATCAGCTATGTCGGAACATTATTCGGCGCGATGCTCGCCTTTGCGCTCAACTTCTTCGCCGCTGAAAATACCTCGCCGGCGCCGTGGCTGCGCTTCGCGGTGCGGCGCTTCCTGGAATTCTGCCGGACCGTTCCCGGGATCGTGTTCGCGCTGATCTTCGTGATCGCTTTCGGTCTCGGCCCGATGGCGGGCGTGTTAGCAATCGCGATCCATTCAACCGGCGCGCTCGGAAAGCTTTTTTCCGAGATCGTCGAGAACGCCGATATGAAGCCGGTCGAGGGTTTGCGATCGACCGGCGCAGGCTGGATGGCGTGCATGCGCTTCGCCGTGCTGCCGCAGGTGGCGGCCGGCTACGCCAGCTACGCTTTGTTGCGCTTTGAAATCAATGTCCGGGAGGCTTCGGTGATGGGGTTTGTCGGTGCCGGTGGCATCGGCCAGGAGTTGGTCGTCGCCGTCAGGAAATTCTATTATTCCGACGTCAGCGCGATCCTTCTGTTGATCATCCTCACGGTGTTCGTCATCGATATCGGCACCGGATGGGCGCGCGGGCGATTGTTCGGCAGGGACGCGCGGGCATGACTCAATTGCCGGCACCAAATTCAGAGGGTTTGCGCGCGCGATATCCTCAAGTGTTCAACCGGCCGATATCCGCGCGGTTGGCCACGCCGGCAATGATGTTCGGCGCAGTTGGCATTTTTGTATTCGGGCTGGTCGATCTCGACTTTTCGCCGGCGCGATTTCTCTCTGGCCTTTACCAGCTCGGCTGGATCACGATGATGATGATCCCGCCAGATCCGGGCTCGTCGCTCCCGGCCTATCTGGTCGCGCTGGGGGAAACGCTGTCGATCGCGCTGCTCGGCACCACCACAGCCGCCGTTTTTGCGCTGCCGGTCAGTCTGCTGGCGGCAAAGAACATCGTGCCGTCCAATATCTTCCGCTTTCCGGTTCGCAGGTTTCTCGATTCGATCCGCGGCGTCGATACGCTGATCTGGGCGCTGGTCTGGATCAACGTCGTTGGTCTCGGCCCCTTTGCCGGTGTGCTGGCAATTGCGGTGTCGGATTTCGGCGCGTTCGGCAAGTTGTTCTCTGAAGCGATCGAGGCCGCCGACAAGAAGCAAGTCGAGGGTATCCGCGCATCCGGCGGTAATGCGCTGCACGAAATACGCTTTGGCCTGATGCCGCAGGTATTGCCCGTTATCGCCGGGCAGGTGCTCTACTTCATCGAATCAAATACCCGCTCGGCCACCATCATCGGCATTGTCGGCGCCGGGGGCATCGGGCTGCAGCTGGCCGAGCAGATCCGCGTTCTGGAATGGCAGAAAGTGTCCTTCCTCATTCTCATGATTTTAGTGGCGGTTGCCGCGATCGACTGGATCTCGAGCAAGCTGCGCTTCGCGATAATCGGGCAGCGCGCAGTCGCGTGATGCGCGGCTAGAGTCTGATCCAGCTTCGCTGAATCGGAGTCGTCGCTTACTTTTGTTTGAACATGATCCTTTGCGAAAACCGGTATCCAGTTTTCGGGATCATACCTGAGTATTCTCGACGACGAATTCGACCCGCTCGGCGGCAAAGCGCGCGCGCGTGGTCAGCAGCGGTTTCCCGCCGGCATCAACGTCGGTGCTGTCGACCACAAGAATTGGGCGGCCGAGCGCGAGATCGAGCCGCACAGCATCGCTCGCGTGGACGATCGCGGCCGTGACGCGTGTCGAAGCCCGGCGATAGTCGCGGACGCCGTAATGCGCGAGCACCTTTGTCATCGAGCGGGCACTCTCGTAGATCCGCCCGGCCTCGGGAAAGCGGCTCGCCGCGAACCAGGTGGTGGCGACGCAAATCGGCGTGCGGTCGGCCAACCGCAGCGCTTCGATTCGGACCAGTGGCGCGCCGGTCCTCAGGCCAAGCTGCCGCGCTAGCTCGCAGCTCGCAGGTTCGACCGAAGCCCCGATCAGCTGTCCGCGCGGCTCGCGGCCGCCGGCGCCGACGATTTCGGAGAATCGCGTGCGCGAGCGCAGCGGATAGGCAAGGCGTTGCGCTTCCACGTAGGTCCCGCTGCCGCGCTCGGCGCGAACCAGGCCGCGCTCGGCCAGCGTCGCCAGTGCCCGGCGCACGGTGTGACGATTGACCCGATAGGTCTCGGCGATCTCCATCTCGCCCGGCAGCCGCTCGCCTGCGGCAAAGCTGCCGTCGGCGATGCCGCGCTCGATCCCGTCGGCGACCTGCCGCCACAATGCCACGCCGGAGGCTGTATCCTGCATGGTCATCGTGCGCGTGCGGGAAAGTCGGGGGAGAGCATCGGAAATATCATCCTGATGTCACGAAACAGTCATGGCGCTCCGCTATCGAGTTGTCTATTATCATAGACAACTTGATTCCAGCAAGGCTGATATGACCGCGGCACCCGAAAACGGCAAACAGGCGCAGCGCAAGGCGGCGATGGCTGTGCTGGCACATTCCGGTGCAACCGAGATTGCCGCATATCTCGACGCAATCGCGTTGCCTCCTCACGAAAATCTGCGCGAGCCGGAGAACGGCCTGGTGATGGTGCGCGGCCGCATCGGCGGCGACGGGACGCCGTTCAATCTCGGCGAGGCCACGGTCTCGCGTGCCGCCGTTCGGCTTGCGACCGGCGAGGTGGGTTTCGGCTACACCCTCGGCCGTGATCGACAGAAGGCGCGGATGGTTGCGCTGTGCGACGCGTTGGTACAGTCGAACGAGTTTGCGGACGTGGTGGAAGCAAATGTCCTCGCGCCGCTACGCGCCGCCATGATCGCCGAACGAAACCAAAAGGCAGCGCAGACCGCGGCGACGCGGGTCGATTTCTACACGCTGGTGCGCGGTGAGGGCTGAACGATGACAATGGTTGCCGACCTGCCCGCAGGGTTCGCCGACAAGGTGTTGTCGGCTCAATCGACCTTCCGTTCGGTAATGGAGGCGATGGGCCGTCCGGGCAGCGTTCAACGCATCGTGGCCGCCGCCGGGGCGCCCGCTGCCATGATGCGCGGCACCGCCGCGATCGCCCTCACATTGTTCGATCACGATACGCCAGTCTGGCTCGACCCGTTGATGTCCGGAACATCGGATGTGGCAAAATGGCTCAAGTTTCATACCGGCGCGCCGGTGGTTGCAGATTCCCAGATCTGCAGTTTCGCGCTTATTGGCGATGCGCGAGCCCTTCCGGCACTCGATCGCTTCGCGTTCGGCACCAATGAGTATCCTGATCGGTCGACGACGCTGATCCTGCAGGTCGAGAGCCTGGCGCAAGGTCCCGGCCTCGAACTGCGCGGCCCTGGCATCAATGGCGCGGCTATCTTGCAGGCGGCGATCCAGCCTGCGGATTTGTTCGAACGGCTTGCCATCAACGCCGCGCTGTTTCCCCGCGGCATCGATGTCGTGCTTGTCCATGATGATCGCATTGTTGCGATTCCGCGCACGACGCGGCTTGTCGCGAAGGGAGCCTAACGCATGTATGTCGCCGTCAAGGGAGGCGAGCGCGCCATCGAGAGCGCCCATCGGCTGCTGGCGCATGAGCGCCGCGGCGACCGCGACGTTCCGGAGGTCTCGCTCGCCCAGATTTCCGAGCAACTCAGCCTCGGCGTCGATCGTGTCATGACTGAGGGCTCGCTGTACGACCGTGAGCTTGCGGCGCTCGCCATCAAGCAGGCACGCGGCGATATGATCGAGGCGATTTTCCTGCTGCGCGCGTTCCGCGCGACGCTGCCGCGGTTCGGCGCGACCGAGCCGGTCGATACCGGCAACATGCAGGTGCGCCGCCGGATTTCCTCGACCTTCAAGGATATTCCAGGCGGCCAAATTCTCGGTCCCACTTTCGATTACACCCATCGTCTGCTTGATCCGCAATTGGCCGAAGCCTCGATGCCCGAGGCGCCTGTGACCGCCGACGCATCGCCTGCGACGATGCCGCGCGTCACCGACATTCTCGGCCGCGACGGCCTGATCGAGCCTTCGCCCGAAGCGGATGCCGATACGCCGGTGGGCGATCTCACGCGCGAGCCGCTGAGCTTTCCCGCCGATCGCGACCTGCGTCTGCAGAATCTGGCGCGTGCTGACGAAGGCTTTTTGCTGGCGCTCGGCTACTCATCGCAGCGCGGCTACGGGCGCAACCATCCGTTCGCCGGCGAAATTCGCCTCGGCGAGGTCGAAGTGGAATTCACAGCCGAAGACGTCGGCTTCGCCGTGCCCCTTGGCTCGATCACGCTGACCGAATGCCAGATGGTCAATCAGTTCAAGGGCTCGGCCACGGAAGCGCCGTGCTTTACGCGCGGTTACGGCCTTGCGTTTGGGCAAAGTGAGCGCAAGACCATGTCGATGGCGCTGGTGGACCGCGCGCTGCGCGCCCGCGAACTTGGCGAAGAAGTTGTCGCTCCTGCTCAGGACGAAGAATTCGTGATGTCGCATTCGGACAATGTGCAGGCGACCGGCTTTGTCGAGCATCTCAAACTGCCGCATTACGTGGACTTTCAATCCGAACTCGGCCTGTTGCGCAAACTGCGCAGCCAGTTCGGCGAGGCGGATACTTCGCCTGACATGCAGGAGGCCGCCGAATGAACGCGCCGACCTACAACTTCGCCTATCTTGACGAGCAGACCAAGCGGATGATCCGCCGCGCCATCCTGAAGGCGATCGCGATTCCCGGTTATCAGGTGCCGTTCGCCAGCCGCGAAATGCCGATGCCCTATGGCTGGGGTACCGGCGGTGTGCAGGTGACGGCAGCGATCCTCGGTCCCGACGATGTGCTAAAGGTGATCGACCAGGGCTCCGATGACACCACCAACGCGATCTCGATCCGCAAGTTTTTCGCCAAGACCGCCGGGGTCGCGACCACGACAAGCACCGCTGACGCGACGGTAATTCAAACCCGGCACCGGATTCCCGAGGCGCCGCTGCATGGCGGTCAGGTACTGGTCTATCAGGTGCCGATCCCCGAACCGTTGCGTTTCCTTGAGCCGCGCGAGACCGAGACGCGGCGCATGCATGCGCTCGGCGAATACGGCCTGATGCATGTAAAACTCTACGAAGACATCGCTCGCTTCGGCCACATCGCGACGTCCTATGCCTATCCGGTGAAGGTGAACGCCCGCTACGTGATGGACCCGTCGCCGACGCCGAAATTCGATAATCCGAAGATGGACAATTGTCCGGCGTTGCAATTGTTCGGTGCCGGCCGTGAGAAGCGGATTTATGCGATTCCGCCCCATACGTCGGTCGTGTCACTGGATTTCGAGGACCATCCGTTCACGCGCTACCGGTTCGATGCGCCATGCGCGCTGTGCGGCGCCGCTGAATCCTACCTCGATGAAATCGTTACCGATGACAAGGGCGGCCGGATGTTTGTCTGCTCCGACACCGATTACTGCGAGACCCGCCAGACCTTGGGGCATCGCGGCAGCGAAAGCGCGGCTCCGCACAAGGAGAGACTGGATGGCTGAGCGTGAGAATGCGGCTCAGGACAGCGATAAGCCGTTGCTGATGGCCGAGGGCCTGAGAAAATCGTATGGCCGGCTGCCCGCCTGTCGCGACGTGTCCTTTGCGCTGTATCCCGGCGAGGTGCTGGCGATCGTCGGCGAGTCCGGCTCAGGTAAAACTACGCTGCTGCAATTACTGTCGGCGCAGCTCGTCCCGAGCGCGGGGCGTGTGTCCTATCGCATGCGGGACGGGGTGATGCGCGATCTCGCGGCGCTTGGCGAAGCCGAGCGCCGGTTCTTGTTTCGCACCGACTGGGGTTATGTGCATCAGGATCCCGCGCTGGGACTGCGGATGGCGGTGTCGGCCGGCGCCAATGTCGGCGAGCGGCTGATGGCGGTGGGCTGGAATCACTATGGGCGCATTCGAGATACCGCGTCATCCTGGCTGGAACGCGTTGAGATCGACATTGATCGCATCGACGATGCGCCACGCACCTATTCAGGCGGGATGCGCCAGCGGTTGCAGATTGCGCGCAATCTGGTCACCGAGCCCCGTCTCGTGTTCATGGATGAACCGACCGGCGGACTCGACGTATCTGTGCAGGCACGCCTGCTCGATTTGATGCGTAACCTGGTGAGCGAGTTGGGAGTGGCGGCGATCGTCGTCACCCATGATCTCGCCGTCGCCCGGCTGTTGTCCCATCGTGTGATGGTGATGAAGGGTGGCCGCGTGATCGAGACCGGACTGACCGACCAGGTGCTCGACGATCCCCGTGAGCCCTATACCCAGTTGCTCGTCTCTTCGATTTTGCCGGCATGAGGGTTGCGCCAATGACCGCGATGATCGAAATAAGCAATGCGGAAAAGACCTTCACCATGCATTTGCAAGGTGGCGTGCAGCTTCCCGTTGTGCGCGGCGTCTCGTTTGACGTCGAGCCGGGCGAATGCGTCGTGCTGGCGGGGCCGTCTGGTGCTGGCAAATCCTCGATCCTGAAAATGATCTTCGGCAATTATCGTTGCGACGCCGGCCGCATCGGTATCCGCCACAATGGCGCGCAGCTCGATTTGGCCAAAGCCGAACCGCGGGATATTCTCAGCGTACGCCGCACCACCATCGGCTATGTCAGCCAGTTCCTGCGGGCGGTCCCGCGGGTTGCGACGTCAGACGTGGTGGCCGAACCCTTGATCGTGAATGGCATGGCGCGTCCCGAGGCGCGCGACCGGGCCGGCGCGCTGCTGCGCCGTCTCAACATCCCCGAACGTCTGTGGGCGCTGCCGCCTTCGACTTTCTCTGGCGGCGAACAGCAGCGCGTCAACATCGCGCGCGGCTTTATTTCCGATCTGCCGATCCTGCTGCTCGACGAGCCGACGGCTTCGCTCGATGCCGCCAATCGCGTTGTGGTGGTGGATCTGATCGATCAAAAGAAGCGCGCGGGTGTTGCCATGGTGGCGATCGTCCACGACGATGAGATACGCCATCTGATTGCCGACCGGGTTGTCGACGTTACCTCATTTGCCGCCGCGGCATGAAGAAAGATACCTAAGATGACTTCGACAGGGCGCGATACCGTACTTGGAAATGCCAGGATTGTTCTGGCGGATCGCGTGATCGAACGCGGCTGGATCGCTTTTGCGGATGGCCGTGTCGCCGGATATGGCGAAGGTAACGCGCCCGCAGGCAGTGAGGACGCCAACGGCGACCTGATCATGCCCGGCCTGATCGAACTGCACACCGATCATCTCGAAGCACATTACGTGCCGCGCCCGAAAGTATTCTGGGACCCGATCGCCGCGGTTGTTTCCTACGACGCGCAACTGGCGACATCAGGTATCACCACGGTGCTGGATTCGCTGCGGGTCTGGCGCGAGGACGGAGCCGAGGAAGTCGACGGGCGGGCAGGCGTGCTGGCCGAGGCAATCGCATCGGCGCGCGATGCCAACCTGTTGCGCGCCGAACATTTCCTGCATCTGCGCTGTGAAATCCCGATGCCGAGCGTCGTCGAGGAAGCCAAGGAACTGGTTGGACGGCCGGATGTGCGTCTGATGTCGCTGATGGACCACACCCCGGGGCAACGCCAGTTTCGCGACGAAGGCAAGCTGCGGGACTATTATCGCGGTAAGGGCGCCGGCATGACCGACGCCGAACTCGACACGCTGTTCGAACGGCGTTTTGCGTATCAGAAGGCGCATGCAGCGACCAATATGCGTGAGATCGTGGCGCTGGCGCATCAATACGAAATTCCGCTGGCCAGCCATGACGACACCACCGATGAGAACGTTGTCGACGCCATCCGCGATCGGGTTTCGGTGGCGGAGTTTCCGACCACGATGGAGGCCGCGCGCGGATTGCACCAGGCTGGAATCGGCATTCTGATGGGTGCGCCGAATGTGGTGCGCGGCGGCTCGCATTCCGGCAACATCGCCGCGGTTGATCTCGCCCGCGAAGGGCTGCTGGACATTCTATCGTCCGATTACATTCCCTCGAGCCTGCTGATGGCGGCGCTGCAATTGCCGCAGCGCGTGCCAGCCATCGATCTCGCGTCCGCCGTCCGCACCGTTACCAAGACGCCTGCCGAAGCGGTTGGTCTTGCCGACCGGGGCGAGATCGCGCTGGGCAAGCGTGCCGACCTGATCCGCGTGCACGTGGTGCGCGATGTCCCGGTGGTGCGCAGCGTGTGGCGAGAAGGACATCGCGTGGCGTGACGGACGCGCCGACCATACCCGGTCATCGGCTGGCCACGATCGGACCCGGCCGGCTCATTCTGGTAGTCGGTCCGAGCGGGGCCGGCAAGGACACGTTGATTGGGCTGGCCCAGGCAGCCTGTGCGGATGACAGCGGCATCGTTTTTCCGCGCCGCGTCGTGACACGGGAAGCATCATCATCCTTCGAAGACAATGAGCAGGTGAGCCTTGATGCCTTCCGGAAGGCGCTCGCGCGCGGTGATTTTACCATACATTGGGAAGCGCATGGCCATTGCTACGCATTGCCCCGCGCGATCGATGAAGACATCCGCGCCGGGCGCATAGTGATCGCCAACGTATCGCGCAAAATGATTGACGCGATGCGCCGGGCCGACGCCGATGTCGTGAAAAGACACTGATGATGCCCGATCGTCCGGCAACAACCGAGCCTGCTCGCTGCGTAACCTCGTGCGAGATCCTCGAGTGGCGGTGTTTCTGATTCGGGGCTCCGACAGCACGCTACGGTTCAACGGCCGCGCGCAGATATCGATCGTACAGGCTTGCTGAGGTCATTCAGGGTCGACGCCAAGGCGCGGCGAGAATACCACGCGAAGCCACGAACACGTTAGTGTCGTCGTTCCGGCTTTGTTAGAGTTTGCCTGACTTCGGCGCCGCAGTCCGAGCATTCATAGACGAAGTCGATCTTCGCCAAGCTCCAGTGGGGCTGGACGTCTCTGACGTACATAGGGAGCAGTCCCAGGCAGCCGGGGCAGACGATTGGAGCCGTCTCTATTTCGTGATGCTGGATGTAGGCTGGCATGTCGGTTCTCCTTCAAAGCGGAAGCACCGTAAATTTCAGCCCCAAGCTAATTTACCGCGTATGACGGGCGCCGATGATCAACTCTTTCGAACGTACAAAGAACGATCGCATATTGTTCGTGTGTGTGGCATTCCTGTAACAGTTCGGTCCGCAAATGTTCGGCGCCGCTCGCTTCCGATCACGTCAATTCTTGATCGCTCGGGGAATTCAGTGGCCCTGATTGATTGCACGGTATCATGGTATTTACCGCCGTTTCGGCTTCGGTCCGTGTGTCTTATGGAGAAATCAGCACAACGTAAAAACGGGTGCTGTTTTCGCGGTCTGGGACAAGTGGGAACCGCCCAAAGTCATCAGGAATCCGAAGCCGAGCAACATCGTTTCATCAATAGCCTCCGTCCTCTGCGGGAGATGTGAAAGCGAGCACTCGCCCAAATGATTGGGCCCCGGTGCATCAGAGCATCGCGGGGCCCATGGTCTTCGTCTTGCGAAGTCTTCGTCTTGCGAAGTACGTCTGGTACGCACCAGCTTTATCTTGAGATCCGGAAAGCGCGTGGCCTTTGCGCCTCGGTCTCGCATATGTCTTCAGATTGTCGGCGGCGCAATGACGGCTAGCAGCTGCTGTTCACCTCAACCTGCGCCGTGACCCCGCAGTTGAGCAAGGTCAATGCAATTTGCTCGGTGGCGTCATGCTCCTTACCAAGTGTGAACTTACGGACATTGCGTCCGCACCTGCTGCGCGTCGTCTCGACCACATGATCGGGCGGCATTGCCTGTAAAGCCAGGGGCCGATTACCCGTGAGCCTTCAGGTGCAGCACTCAAAATGCTGCGGCAGATGTCGGTGAGAGTCAAGTATACAGTAGTCCGTCAGGTTCCTGCCGCAGGAACTCGAGCCGTTTGGTCCTAATGACCCGCTTGAGATGTAAAGATTTGATAGAAGGTAATCACTATTTCGAATGCGATTAGCCCCACGACAATAAGTTCGAGGCGCAGGGACCGTTGCGTGTCGATGATGTCGGCGAGCGTATTTGCAGTCTCAGCGATTACGGCGAGTTTTCGGTTGAGCGTGTCAACGCGCTCACGTAATTCGTACTCATCCTCGAGACGTGCATAGAGCCTCTCCAAATCTGGACGATCCCATAATGCATCGGGCTTCTCGGTGATAGCGACCCGACCAGACACCCTTTGTTGTACGAGCAGGGCGTTTCCGATGAGCCTCAGGATGCCGGTCCGGTTTAGATGCGCTTTTCCACGCGTTGCCAATTCCCGGGCAAAGGGTTCAATTACGTCAAAGACCCCGGTTACTTGTCTTTCATCATGAGCAAGGACGACGCTCTTGGCTAAAACGTCGGAAATGACGAGCAGCCTCTCTGGAGACATTGCCCTTACCTGGATTGGTCCTCCCGCCGGAACCTGATCTTCATCTTCGTCCGCAAGTTTTATGACCGCGCGTTCTTCCTCGTATCGATCGAACTTGCCTGATACACGGACGGTCAACTTTTCAAGAAAGTCCTGTTCCTGTTGCTGGGTCAAACCGATCAACACCGCAACGCCATAGCGAAAGAGGACAGCAATTCCTGCTTTGTCTATTCTGATCGCAAGGGGAGCCGTCGATAACGCCTCACCTTCTATGCCGGTCGTGTTGATGCGGTCTCCAACCTGAACGGCATGGGCGGTTACCAAATGATCGTTCGGACCAGATCTCTTCATCAAAACCGCCGATGGGAGCACATCGTGAACAGAGCGCTTACGGCCAAAGACCGAGGTCGCGATCAAAGACAAACGTGGTGCGCCGTCAAAGGCCCACATCCGCTCATTCAAGCTCTCACATCTATGCGAGCGTAAGAAGGCAGGCGAGCTGCATTAGGTGCCGTTGCGCGCCCTAGACAACTCTTCGTTCGGAAGAGACATCGTGAGAATAGTGCGTGCTATCCACGATCGCTGAAAGAGCCGCGGTCTTTAGCGCAGTTTGCAATGCGGTAGTATTTTTTGCTCCTGCCGCGTACGGGGACGTAGGACGAGAACGCCGCCTAGTTGTAAATGAGCGAGATATTGCCTTAACGGGGGTGCTGGGGCTTGAGTCCATCATTTTAACGGTCGAAATCCATACTCTTGACACAAGCGATTGGTCGCTGCGACTACGTCTTGACGGTCGAGAATTTCCAAAAGCTGAGTGATAGCTTCCTCAGCGTCGGTTGGTCCTCGCTCGATGTGCTCCGCAAGCAATAATTGGGCGTCGCGCATGGCGCGGACGATCAGTTCTTCATCGGTCGTGGCGACGAAACCGGCGACGTTCATGCTCGTTTCCTTCCGCGCGGGCGGTCGGCGGCGCAACATACCGGGTTTCAATCGCGGCAACGTCGATTGGTTCCCGGGCCTACGCGCTCAAGAGAAGAATCCGCTCTGGCGACGAGAGCTTTGGCGGTATTTTAAAGAAGATGGGTGGCCTAACCCCCGCGGTCCAGGGAACGCGCGATATCCCTGCGAGCTGAGCCGTGCGCGGAAATTTTCTCAAGGCGTCCGGGAACGTTTCCTTGGTGCAATCATTCCACGCTGGCAAGCAAGGCTGGCGAGGTACTGAGCAGGCTTTTACGTCCGGGAGCGCATCCAGACCGGCTGAAAGCAAACAGGAGTAGGCGATGAAGCTGAACTCGATACAGGTGAAACAGACCTTGAGCCAATTCGACGCCGAGGTTCTTTCCGATAGCCATCCCGCGGTTCCCCAACTGAACGACTTGTTTGGGGATCACACGTTCTTTCTCGATGGCAGCGGTCTTAACGTCCTGGAGCCCGCTGAAACGCCAGAAATGGAAGTTCAAACTGGTGAAATTGTCAGTCTTGCCAGCTGGAGTGATGCGACTCTGACGAGTCTGAAGCCCCACGAACCCGAACCGACGGGCGTCGTCATCGTCCTTGAATCCGAACACTGATGCTCCAACTGGGCGGCCGCTATGCGCTGCGGATCGCGCGGCGCCAAGCGACGAACGGACCGTCGGGTTTGGTATCGGAAATTTGAGTGTCCCACATGAATCCGCCCTGCGCTGCGCGTCGATGATACCTGCGCGCGCAGTGGGTTTGGTACGCCAAACCGCGCACGCATTTCGTGTGGTCGTTCCGACTTTGTTACTGCCTGCGTGATTTCTGCGCGGCACTCGGACTCTTTCGAGCATGCGAAGAACGACGGTATCATCTTCGTGTGTGTGGTATTCTTGTAACATTTAAGTCCGAAAAAGGCTTCGTGCGGCTTATCGACATCTCCAGGTTGTGCCCCGCCAAAAAGGCTCTGCAGGCGCGTTGACCGCGGATATGTGCTAGCAATAGCACCAAAAAGCTGCCGCAAAGAAAGCTGTCGGGACGGATGACAAAGTCGCGAATGATCGGAAGCGTCCTCGCGGCGCTCGTGATTGGGGGAGCGGTCGCGGCTTTTGCGATCGCGTGGCGGCCGGCGATCGCCGCGATCGATCCACCCGTGCCGCAATCGTTCGACGCAGCCCTCGTCAAGCGGGGCCGAGATTTGGCGGCCATCGGCAATTGCAACGATTGCCATACGGTGCGCGGCGGCAAGGATTTTGCCGGCGGGCTTCCGGTGCCGACGCCGTTCGGCACGATCTTTTCCTCGAATATCACGCCGGATGCGGAGACCGGGATCGGGCAATGGCCGGAAGCTGCGTTCCGTCGCGCCATGCGGTCAGGCGTCAATCGCGACGGACAGCACCTCTATCCGACCTTTCCTTACGATCACTTCACCAATGTGACCGATGAGGATGACCGGGCGCTCTACGCTTATCTGATGACAAGGCAGCCGGTCCGCGCACCCGCCCGCGCGAACCAGCTTCCCTTTCCGCTCGATCAGCGGGTTGTGATCGCCGGCTGGAAACTGTTGTTTCTTCGCCGCGGGACCTACCAGCCGGACAGCATGAAGGGTGCGGAATGGAATCGCGGCGCCTACCTGGTCGAAGGGCTGGCGCATTGCGGCTCCTGCCATACTCCCCGCAATGTGTTGGGCGCGGAACGCGCAAGCGCGCAGTTTGCCGGCGGCGATGTCGACAACTGGCACGCCTATGCGATCAACGCGCAATCGCCCGCGCCCATTCCATGGGATGCTGACGCGTTGTTCGCTTATCTTAGCGATGGCTGGCATCCCGATCATGGCGTCGCGCGTGGGCCGATGGCGCAGGTGGTCAGCAATCTATCATCGGCACCGGAAAGCGATATCCGGGCAATCGCGACCTATATGGCCGGCGTGTTCGGCGCGCCGACGCCGGATCGCAAACGCCGGGCCGAGGCGGTGCTGGCGCAAGCCAAGTCGCCCTCCGTGCAGGCCCCAGAGGCCAATGCGGTCGGTGCATCGATCTACGCCGCGGCTTGCGCGACATGCCACGGGACCGAGAGGCCGCTGCCCTATGGTGGGGTCAATCTCGGCCTCTCTACCGCTCTCAGCGGTCCCGATCCGCGCAACGCCATCAACATCGTGCTATCGGGCGTTCGCCCGGTGGAAGGCGAGCGCAGCCCGATAATGCCGGGCTTTGCTAACAGTATGAATGACGACCAGATTTCAGCATTGTTGAATTATCTGCGGGTGCGGTTTAGCAACCAGCCGGCATGGCCCGGCATTGCAAAGACCATAGCGGACGCAAGGCGCACGCAGACCTTGTTTCTCCAGACATCGGCCGGGCCACGCAACGCTCCCGCCGATGCAACGCAGCGAGACAAGCCATGATGACATTGAAGGTCAATGGTCAAAATCATGAGATCAATGCGGACCCGGATACGCCGCTGCTCTATGTCCTGCGCGACGATATCAAACTCAATGCCGCCAAATTCGGCTGCGGGCTCGGCCAATGCGGTTCGTGCACGGTGATCGTGGACGGCAACGCCGTCCTGTCCTGCGTGACGCCGCTGCTTCTGCTTGAGGGCAAGCAGGTGACGACGCTTGAGGGTCTCGGGACAATTGAAGCGCCCGCGCCGATCCAGCGCGCCTTCATGGAAGAGCAGGCGGCGCAATGCGGCTACTGCATCGCCGGAATAATGATGCGGGTGCAGGCGTTGCTGCAGAAGAATCCCAAACCGACCGATGAGCAGATCCGCGCCGAACTGGAGCTGCATCTTTGCCGCTGCGGCACCCATATGCGCATCCTGCGCGCGGTGCACCGCGCCATCAGGCTCATGGACACGGCCGACGCGTCTTCGGCGAGCGCTGGGAGCGCACAATGAAGGCGCCGATGATTCTCGACCGCCGCCGTGTGCTCGCGGGCAGCGGGGCACTGATCGTCAGCTTCTCGCTTGCAGACGCGTTCGCACAGGATCAAGCCGCGCCGGCTACGGCTCCAGCGCCAAACCCTCCCGGCAGCCTGAAGGGCTCGCCGTTCCTGGATTCCTGGATTCGTATCGATGCCGACGGCAGCATTACCGTATTCACCGGCAAGGCCGAACTCGGCCAAGGTTTCAAGACCGCCTTTCAGCAGATATCCGCCGAAGAGCTCGACGTCCCCTTCGAGTCCTTGAAGGTCGTCACGGCCGACACGCGCTTCACCGCCAATGAAGGCTATACTTCCGGCAGCAACTCCGTGCACGACAGCGGTACCGCGATCCAGAACGCATCCGCGCAGGCACGCGAATTGCTGGTCGCGGAGGCCGCGCGGCGTCTCGATCTGCCGGCTGAAAATTTGCGAACTGAAAACGGTGCGGTGATTTCGCCGGACGGACGGCGCCTGGGTTACGGCGAACTGGTCGCGGCCGACATGTTGCATGTGCAGGCGCAGCCGAAATCGAAACTGAAGGATCCGGCGTCGTTCAAGGTGGTGGGCCAAGCGGTGCCGCGCGTCGATATCCCGGCCAAGGTCACCGGAGGCGCGGCCTACGTTCAGGATATGCGGCTACCCGACATGGTGCACGCTAGGGTCGTGCGGCCGCCGAGCTATGGGGCCCAATTGACGGACTGCGAGACGTCAGCGATCGAAAAGCTGCCCGGTGTCGTCAAGGTGATCCGTGACGGCAATTTCCTTGCCGTTGTCGCCAAAAAAGAATTCCAGTCAATCAAGGCAATGAACGCGCTGTCGGCTGTCGCAAAATGGAAGGAGACCGCTGGTCTGCCGAAGCAGGACGATCTGCTGCGCGTCCTCACGAACCTGCCCTCGCAGGACTCGACTATCTTCGAGCGGACCAATCCGTCGGTCATCGGCAAACAGACAATCGAGGCCACCTATACGCGGCCCTATCAGGCGCACGGCTCGATCGGGCCGTCCTGCGCCGTTGCGCAATTCGTCGACGGCGCAATGACGGTGTGGACACATACGCAGGGCGTCTATCCCGATCGCCAGGGTATCGCAGAAATGCTGCGAATGCCGCCTGCGAGCGTCCGCTGCATCCACGTCGAAGGCTCCGGGTGTTATGGCCATAATGGAGCGGACGATGCCGCCGCCGATGCGGCGCTGATCGCGCGCGCACTGCCCGGGTTGCCGGTTCGCGTGCAATGGATGCGCGAGCAGGAGCACGCCTGGGAGCCGTTCGGCCCCGCGATGGTGACGAAGCTAAAGGCCTCGCTCGACGGCAACGGCGCGATATCAGACTGGAATTTCGAGGTCTGGAGCAACACCCATTCGATGCGGCCGGGCGGTGCGGGATCGATGCTGGCGGCGCAGCATATGGCGCAATCGTTCGCGGTGCCGGCGGCCAAACCGATTCCATTGCCGGAAGGCGGCGGGGATCGGAATGCAATCCCGATCTATAAATTCCCCAACGCCCATGTGGTGCACCACTTCATCCCGGCGATGCCATTGCGGATTTCGGCGATGCGGTCGCTCGGCGCCTACCACAATGTGTTTTCGATCGAGAGCTTCATGGACGAACTCGCTGTCGCGGCCGGCGCCGATCCCGTCGAATTCCGGCTGAAGCATCTTGACGATCCGCGAGGACGCGATGTGATCGAAAAGGCGGCGCAAGCGTTTGGATGGCAGAAGGGGCAGAAAGCGCCGCCGGGTCGCGGACTTGGCTTCGCCTTCGCGCGCTACAAGAATCTGGCGGCGTATTGCGCCATTGCAACCGAGGTGGAGGTCAACAGGGAGACCGGGCGTCCGCGTCTGGTACGTGCGGTGGCGGCGGTTGACAGCGGTCAGGTGGTCAACCCGGATGGGCTGATCAACCAGATCGAAGGCGCGATCATGCAGTCGATGAGCTGGACGTTCTACGAAAGCGTCACCTTCGACGATACCAGGATCACCAGCATCGACTGGCAGACTTATCCGATCCTGCGCTTCAATTCGGTCCCCGACAGCATCGACGTGCATGTCATCGACCGGCCCGGCCAACCTTTCCTCGGAAGCGGCGAAACCGGGCAGGGACCGGCTGCGGCATCGATCGCAAATGCCGTTGCCGACGCTACCGGAAAGCGGCTACGCCATTTGCCTCTCACGCGAAAGCGGATCAAGGATGCGATTGACGCGTGAACGCTGCTACATTCCAGCCAACAGTCCGGGCGCCGAAAGCGTCGCCGTCAGCGACCCGCTCCTGTGGTTGTCCCTGAAGGACCGGCGGCGGGAGGCGGGGTCTGGTCTAACGCCGTCGATCCCGGTGTTCCGCTCGGTCCGGGATTACTCGCAACGTGGTTGGTGTTCCACGGTCCCCATGTGAGGAGGGCAAGTGCAAGAACGAACGCTGTGGCGATAATGGCGAACGTTCCGCCTCTGGTCGAGCCTTTCTGATTATCTCGCATGCGGTTCTCCACGCTAGATGACCAGAGAACGCCGCTGTCCTCGCGGTGGTTCCCGGGGTTCCCGTCCTCTAAATGGGCTTTGTCGGGTCATATGTGGATGGCTAAATCGCATATCCGTTTTGCTCGTCGAGCATAATGCCCGCGCCGCATGGGCATTGCATCGGTGAAACGCGAGGGCAGGGAGGTCGCCCGGCCCTGCGCCGGAGAATCGTCTTGGTCTAGGCCGCCGGTCGGACCGCCGCCATTTTGCTCGCTCTATCTTCGCCGAGACGCTCCAACCAAACCAAAGCCACGGCCGACAAGAATGGCAGGCTCTGGATCAGCAGGATTGTGGCGAACAGGTCGGCCTCGAGCACCCGGTAGAAATTTGTCGCGTAGATTGTGATGCTGCCGAGAACCAGCAGCGCGCCGAGCACCGTTTCCGGCATCGCCATGAGGCGGGTGCTGACTACGGCGCCGTTACCCTTACGGGTACGATGGAAATAACTGCGGTGTGCGGGGAGCGCGGCCTTAAAGGCCGCGCTCGCCACTGTCCACTGAACGGACATGAACACCACCATGGCGCCGAGCATCTGCCGGTACGGAACTGCGACACGGAGCCGGTACGAGCAAACAAAGTGGACGAGCGACACGAGGAATGCACTGAAGATCGGCAGGGTAAGAAGTGGATCCGGTATGGCGACGATCTTGAAGGCAACGAACGGTACCCAGATCAGATTGAGCAGCGCTGCCGCGACGGCAATGATTTCGGCCCCGAACCAAGTCAGCCAGCCGAAAACGAATTCTCGCTTCTGATCACGGTCGAGCAGGCTCCTGCCCGGCAGGAACTGCCGCCAGTGCTTCTTCACGATCTGCACCGCGCCCCCAGCCCAACGCGACCGCTGAGTCTTGAATGCCAGATAGTCCTGCGGCAGCAATCCCCAGCCATAGCGGCGGTTGGTGTAGTGGGCACGCCACCCGAGCTCCAGGATCGTCAGTCCGAGGTCGCTATCCTCGCAAATCGTGTCGCTTGACCAGCCGCCGGCGGCCTCGATGGCGGCGCGACGGATCAGGCACATCGTACCGTGGACGATGATGGCGTTGACCTCGTTGCGCTCGACCATGCCGATATCAAAGAAGCCGGCGTACTCGGCGTTCATGGCGGCGTGGATATCGCTGCGGTCGCCGTCGCGATGATCCTGCGGCGCCTGAATGATTCCAACCTGGGGATCGGCGAAACCAGGGACCAGATCCCTAAGCCATTGCGGATCGACCACATAGTCAGCGTCGATGACGCCGATGATCTCGGCATCGGCAGCGGTCTCCGCCATCGCGAGCCGGAGCGCCGCGGCCTTGAATCCCTCGAGGTTTTCTACGTATACGAACTTGAAGCGCGGGCCGAGCTCGCGGCAGCGCCTCTCGATCGGCTGCCAGAACGCCGGATCGGGCGTGTTGTTGATGACGACCACGCACTCAAAGTTCGGGTAGTCGAGCCGCGCCACCGATTCGATGGTGCGTAACAGCATCTCGGACGGCTCCCGGTAGGCGGGAATGTGGATCGAGACTTTCGGCGTGTTCGCGCCAGGTCCTGGCCGCGAAACGCTCAAGAGCCGCGCAGGCTGGCGGCCAAGGGCGACGGTCGCCATCTCGTTCAACCGGGAGCGCACGATTGGGGCGAGCAGGCCGAGCAGCGGAAGCGCGATGGCGAACGTGATCACCTCGCCATGCAGGAAATAATGAACATGCCAGTACACGAGTACGCTTGCGCACCAGTGGCCGACGAAATGGTCTGCGGCGGCGAGCAGCGTTGCCTGGCTGACGGTTGCTCCGGGAAGTGCCAGAATCGTGATCGACAACAACAAGCCGACCAGGACGGCAAGCGAAGCTGCCTTCCAGTAGTCCGCGTTGACCAGCGGTCCGGTCCAGGCAAATTTGGGCCGCAGCGACGCATCGAAAATGCCCCAATAAGGACCGACATTGCCCTCGAACAATTTCTCCGGTTGGTCGATCGCCTCGACGATGTTGTAGTCGATGCCAATTGCGTTGGCGCGCGCAACGAAGTCGCGCAGCAAGACGGCCTGGGTGATCGGATCGGGCACGGCCTGCTCAAAATTGTGGCCGGCGCTCGGCCAGCCGAACTCGCCGATGACGATTTTCTTAGCCGGGTACGCTGCCCGCAGCTTGTCGTAGATGGCGAGCGACCCCTCAAGCGCGGTTTCCTTGGGCATGCCTTCCCAGTAGGGAAGGATATGGGCGAAGACCTGGTCCACGGAGTCGACGAGTTCCGGATGGTCGAGGAAGGTCTTCCAGTGATCTGCGGTCGCCACAGGAACCGGACTGTCTCGCTTCACGCGCCGGATAATTTTGACGAGTTCGGCCGCGGTGTGCTCGTGCCGTAGATACGTTTCATTGCCCACCACCAGGCGGGTGACGTTATGGTAGCGCCGTGCCAGATCGAGGGCGGTTGCAATCTCACGCTCGTTTCGAGCGTTGTCCTTGTCGAGCCAGATGCCAAGTGTGACCGTGAGCCCGAGCTCCGCCGCGATCTCTGGAACGCGCTCCAGACCTTGAGTCGAAGCGTACGTACGCACGGCCTTTGCGTGTGCGGCGATCTCGGTGAGGTCGGTGCGGATCTGCGCTTCGGGTATTCTCAGACCGTCCGGAGATGGTTCGGCAAACCGGTTGTATGAGACGCTCGGCAATCTGCCTTCGACCGAAGCCGCAGCGGCATCCGGCTTTTTCAGCGCCCAGAATGCAATATGCATACACGCGACAAGGCTGATGACCGCGGCAAATGTGCCCAGCGACATGACCCGGTGGCGGCCCCTTGCCGCGCCGATCCATCTTCCAGCTTGGACAACTTTGTCTGGTGTAGTCATTTCCGTGCCATGCAATCCCGGCAACTATCGGACATGCCCATGCGTTTCCGCCGGCCCGGATAGGACTCGAGTACTGGATTTCCCTTTGGCTGATTCGCCGAGGGCATAGATTCTTGGACGCAGGAATGGGTGCATCCAGAACCTAGTGACGATGGGCCCAATAAAAATATGGTAGGGTGAAGAGTCCGGTGAAATTATCTTTTAAGCTTGCACTTTTTGTTGATTGAAATTCGGGAATAAATTGCAGTGATCTGGCCGACCCGACGCCCGTCAAAGATAGGCGGGCAGGGCTTGCCTGCCTATCCTTTAAAACTCATCAGACGCCGGATCATCCGGATGTTGGCTAATCCACCATCTTGCCATCAACGGTCACGGCTGCCTGACTGTTTCGTTCCGCTGGTGACGGCCGCGGCGTAGTTCGCGATCGCGATGTTGAAGCGCCGCGCGATCAGAGGGTGCGAAGGAACGCGACCAGATCGCGCTTCTCCTCGCCGGTCAGTTTCGTGCCGAGCACCAAATTGAAGAACTCAACTGTATCATCGAGCGTCAGCAGTCGCCCGTCGTGCAAGTAGGGCGGCGAATCCTTGATGCCGCGCAGCGGGAAGGTCTTGACGGCTCCGTCACCGACTTCATTCATGCCGTTGATCATCTCCGGCTTGAAGAAGCGCTCGGTCTTGAGATCGTGCATCAGGTTGTCGGTGTAATAGGGCGCGGTGTGGCAGGCATCGCACCGGCCCTTGCCGAAGAAGATCTCCTGGCCGCGCAGCTCGGCTTGCGTGGCCTTGCTCGGATCGAGCCTGCCGAACACGTCGAGTTTCGGTGCCGGCGGGAAGCCCAGTTCCTCCTGGAACTCCGCCATCAAGTTGACCTGGGTGAGCCGATCGAGGGGGTTCATGCCCTTCTTGGCGGCGATCACGTGGTCACCGTCGAAGTAGGCCCCGGCCTGCTCGAATTGCGTGAAATCTTCGATGGTCTTTAGCGCGCGCTGCGAGCCGAACAGCCGCTGGATTTGCACACCGCGCAGCGTCGGGGTGACGATCCGATGGCGGGATTCCTGCGGACGGGCGTCGGGAGCAAGATGCGTGGCCTTGTTGGTGTGGCCGTTCGAGTGGCAGTCGAGGCACGTTGCGCCGCGGCTCACCAACTCGGAGCGGCGGTCCTCCGTCTGATTGAACTGCTGCTGTGGGAACACAGTGAGGAGCAGGCGCAAACCTTCTAGCTGCTTGGGAGTGATAATGCCGTTAAACAGCTCGTAAAAGTTCGCGAGGGTGACGAGCTTGCCTTGCGAGACGTCGCCGAGGTCGGTGCGCTGATTGAGATACATCGGCGGCGGGAATTCCGGCAGAAAATGATCGGGGATATCGTACTCGACGTCGAAGCGCGTCAGATCGCGTCCCTCCTGCCGTTTGATCTCGTCGATCAGGAAGTGCGGAAACACGAAGCCGCCTTCCTGATGCTTGGGGTGCGGCAGCGGATAGAATCCTTTGGGAAAGGCGTTCTGCTCGCGAATCTGCTCCGGGCTCGTATTCGCGAGAGCCTCCCACGTCTTTCCCGCCGGGAGCTTGACGCGAACTCCGTCCTGCACCGGTTTCGTGCGGTCCATCGTAACCCCTGCGGCGGGTCGATCGCTCAAGTCGTATCGCTCGTTGAGAAGCGCCATGTGCTCGCGCGTGACATCGGGCTTTTGGGCGGACAGCCTGGCGAAGATCGCCGAGAACGGCTCGGTAATGTCGACCGGCATGTAGCTTGTCTTGCCGCGTGGCCCTTGCTGCGCGTAGGCGAAGCCGAACGCAAGGACGACGGTGGCGGCTGCCACTCCGGTCAGAAGTTTTCGGGTTTTCGTTAGGATCATGGCTCTCTCCTTGACGTTCCCGCCCCTTGATGTACCTCACCCCTTGGTGGAACAGCACAGGGCCCGCCCAAGCGAGGCTCGGGCCTGCAAATTGTCAGCGCTTCTCACACCGGCGATAAAAGCGATAAAAGAATGTCGGTTGGTAAGATAAAAGAATGTCGGTTGGTAAAATGTATGCCCGCCGACGGCACGACCGCCGCCCATTGCTTGGACACGGCAGCCTCGGCGCGCTCCGTTCACAGGGCCGCTTCCGCATAGCCTAGTGCGAAAAATCGAAATTGAAATGTGTCCGCAATTTTTATTTCGATCTTACGTGAGCCACGCTTACCTTTTCCAGGAACGACTACAACAGCAACAGGCCGCACACGAACCTCAACGAGGCTCCACCCAGACGGAGCTCGCAAGCCGCCAGATAAGGCCGTGACAATTCTCGAATTCCTGTCACCCCACCCATGGCAGCGCTTGCAAACAAGATTCGCGCGATGATCGAAGTATAGTCTCGCGTTCAATCCGGTACCGGAACGTCAAACGTGTTGAGCGTAACCGAAACAAGACAATACAATCCGACGAGGTACGAGAGCTCCGCTGCGCCGTGCTGACCGAATTGCTCGACGGCTGCGCGGTAAGTCAGCTCGGGCAGAACGCCACCGTTTACAAGCGCCGAGGCGAAGTCGTATGCGACCGCCTCTTGCCGGGTTAGATCGTTGGGACGTTGCCCTGCGACAATCGTCGCGAGCTTTTCATCCGAAAGGCCCCGGTGCTCCGCGACGATCACATGCGCGTAGAGTTCGTAAGCCGATTTAAAGTGCGCCCCTGTGACGAGGATGGCAACCTCTCTGACGTTGGCCGGAAGCGACGGGTTCGAGACCATCGCTTTCGTCAGCTCCCAAACCGGCTTTCCAAATGTTGGCTCGTGGATCCATGGATTCCACGGGCCCAGCAGTGCACTGTCGTCGCGAATGTTGATGAAGCCCTGGAAGTTCTTGGCGATGCCATCCCGCATGTCGTCATACAGTGGCTTCTGTTCGGCATTCAACTCTGCAGGGGGGATGATGGGCAAGCGCATCTCTCAAACTCCGGTTATTGGCTGCTTGGGATTGTTCGCCGGTGGAATTGCGAAGGCAAGTGAATTGAAAACGAGACTTCAGGCAGCAACCCCGGCGGAGTGCACTCTAAGGTCGCTGAAGCTTGACTTATGCTACGCGTAGCAATCGCCGGCACGATTGCCGGGCGCGATAGCGCGAACGCCGCGGTGGAGCGTTTGACTGTGCGGGCGAGCTAACGATGATATTGTTTATTCCGCCGCGGCCGGGGCGCGTTCGGCCGTTTCATTGTGGCCGAGCACCAGCACGATACCCATGGCAATGATGCCGAGCGCCGCCAGCAAAAGCAGACCACCGCTGTAGCTGCCGGTATGGTCCTTGATCCACCCCATCGCAAATGGTCCGGCGAAACCGGCGAGGTTGCCGACCGAATTGATCACGGCGATGCCGGCGGCGGCCGCGGCGCCGGACAGGAAGGCGGTGGGTAGTGTCCAGAACACCGGCAGGTTGGCGAAAATGCCGAAACCGGCCACGCAAAGCGAGATCATCTTCAACAAGGGGTCATCGAGCGCGGTGGAGACAGCGATGCCGGCCGCCGCAATGAACAGCGGGAATGCGGTGTGGAAACGGCGCTCGGCCACTCGGTCCGAGCGCCGGCCCCACCACACCATGCCGACCAGGCCGACGACGTACGGCGTGGCCGAGACCAGCGTCGTGATAAACGTGTTGAGACCGAACGCCTTGACGATCTGCGGCAGGAAAAAGCTCAGCCCGTAATTTGTCGCGACGGCACCGAAATACACCAGGCTCAGCCCGAGCACCCGCGGGTTGACCAGCGACTGCATCACGGAGTAGTCGTGCACCGCCTGACGCTGGCGCTGCTCAAGCTCCAGTCGTTCGGTGAGCCACTTGCGCTCGTCAGGTGCGAGCCACGCCGCGTCGGCCGGTCGATCGGTGAGATAGAAAAATACCACCCCGGCGAGGACGATGGCGGGCACCGCCTCCACAATGAACAGCCATTGCCAGCCAGCGAGTCCGAGGCCGCCGTGCAAATAGAGCAGCACGCCGGAGATCGGCGCGCCGATCACCGTCGAGAGCGGGATGGCGGCCATGAAGTAGCCGACGATGCGCGCCCGGTACTCCGACGGGAACCACAATGTCAGATAAAAGATGATGCCGGGAAAGAAGCCGGCCTCGGCTACGCCAAGCAGCACGCGGAGAAGGTAGAAGGTGTTCTCGTTGCCCAGCCCGGTGGCGCGGGCGATGGCGGGGATGAATGCCATTGTGCCGGATAGAATTCCCCAGCTCAGCATGATACGGGCGATCCATTTGCGGGCACCGAATCGTTCGAGCAGGAGGTTTGATGGCACCTCGAAGATGAAATACGCGATGAAGAAGATGCCGGCCCCGAAGCCGAATGCGGTCTGCGACAGGCCGAGGTCCTGGTTCATCGTGAGCGCGGCAAAGCCCACGTTGACGCGGTCCAGATACGCGACGAAGTAGCAGATGATGAGGAACGGTACGAGCCGCCTCGTGACTTTGGCGAGCGTACGGATTTCTACTGCGTGCATTATGATTGCGGCCTAACAAGTTTTACGACTAGCGAACGTCCGAGCGGTCTCGGCCCGCGTGTGCATTCTCCGTTCACCGCACCATTGCCATGAAATGCCGAATGAACCCGCCGATGCTGGCACGGTGGCGGCGAACATGGGTTCTTCGAGTGGCGGTCGGCTGATTGGAAAGTGCCGAGCGGGCCGGCCCGATCGCCTCAAACTGCGCCTTCTGTTCGTCGTTTAGCTTTCCATAGAAGTCGTCCAATGCAGCACGTACGATTTTTACCGCCTGCAGCATGGTATCGAGCCGGTTGGCGATCGCCTCGAGCCGTGCCGGCGGCGTGATCGGTTCTGCAGTCGGGCAGGAGGTCTTGAGCATCTCGGCCGCCTTTGCGCTGGCGTCCTGGAGCGCCGCAAGACTGGTGCGTTGCGCCTCGGTTGGATGAATCCTCGCTTCGATCTCGGCGGTCGGCCAGTCCATCACGCCGGGCTGCGCGGCCCCGCAGCTTTGAGCAAGCGAGTTCTTTGTGTTCTGCGCGGCTTCGCGCCTGCGCTGATCCTGGGCTAGCGCGTTCAGCCGAGCTCTTTGTTCATCGTCCAGGAGGTCGTAAAATTTTTGCAGCGCCGGCTGAACCGTCCCGACTGCGGCAATCATTGCCTCGATCCGCTCTTGCATGGCTGCGAGACGACCGGGCGCGGTCAACGATATCTGCGTCGGACACGCGGCTTTGATGTCCTGCGCCGCCTTCAAGGAGGCATTGGCGAGATCGTCCAGCGCCGCACGTTGGGCGTCATTCGGCTGAATAATCCGCTGGATTTGATCTATCGGCAAACCGGCGATGTCGCGGCTGTCATCACCGCACATTTGCGCCAACTGGTCTGGTATCGCAGCCCGGGCGTTGGACGCCTGTCCAGACGCCTGTCCAACAGTGGCCCGAGGACCGCTGGAGCCTGGCGGCAAATAGCCCAGGAGGTCATCATAGCCGTAGGGTGCGAACAAGCCGGCATAGATGTCATTGTAGCCGTAACCCCAGAACAGGGGATCGTAGCCATAGCCCCATATCGCGTAGTCATAAATGTCGTAGTAGGCGAATGGCCAAAATACCGGGCCGACCCAGCCGTATCCGCCGTGGCTATGTCGCCACCAACCGTTTCTGCCGCCGCGGCCGCTTTGCCATCCTGCGGCGGCCGCACTCGCAACGATTTGAGCGCGAGTATTTGGATTGTGCAGCGCGGTTCTGTTGCGCAACGCGCCGGCGACGGAGCGTGAGTTCAACGCACTCCGCACGGCGTTTGACCTTACGTTCGCGATCCGATTCTGGCTGAAACTTGCATTTCGATCTCGGCCGAACGTGGCGCCTCGATTTGCGTTCAACGCCGCCGCGCGGCTAGCGGCCCGGTTTGGGTTGCCGCGGACCGCAAACGAGCGCTGACCCTGGAAATTTGGCCGCGCCGCAAACCGCGATATCCCAGGCCCGCCGCCGATGCGTCCGCCCCCGAAATGCGCACCGCCGATGCCCGCTCCGCCAACACGCATTCCGCCGCCAGCGCGAGCGCCGCCGCCGAAATGTCCACCGCCTCCGAAGTGTCCACCACCGCCGAAATGTCCTCCGCCGCCCATCGCATGCGGTGCTCCTCCGCCGCCACGACCTCCGCCTCCGCCTCCGCCGCCTCTTCCACCTGGAGCCGCGCAAGCAGCGCCCGCTAGAACGGTGGTTAGAACAATAACGGCATAGAGTTTGAATTTTGGCATCGCACCCTCGAGTGCCCCCGCCGGTCACCGATGAGAGCGGCTCAATCGGATGCTAAATAACCCCCGTGCGATGCCAAAGTTCCGAGCTGCAGCCCCATCGATACGGCGTTGTGACGCCTTCTTCTGAAGTTTCGGGAATTGCTAGCGCTGCGGTGCAAAACAAATAAGTTGGCGATCTTTTTCAATCTCGCTTTCGAGCAAGATCAAGTTTTTGTTTTGCGTAGTGGTGCCGAGGCTCGTCCCCAATCATGCCAGCATCGGTAATTTGGAAAGCACCTTGTCCAGGGTGATCGGGTAGTCCCGGATCCGCGCGCCGCAGGCGTTGTAGATTGCGTTGGCGACCGATGCGCCGGCACCGCAGATTCCGAGTTCGCCGATGCCCTTACTCTTCAGCGGATTGGATTTATCGTCCAGCTCAGTAAGAAAAATCGCGTCAATGGCCGGAATATCGGCGTGCACCGGCACGTGGTATTCGGCGAGGTCGTGATTGACGAAATAGCCGAAGCGGGGATCGAGCGTCATTTCTTCGTGCAACGCAGCCCCCACGCCGAAGACCATCCCGCCGATCGCCTGAGATCGGGCCGTCTTCGCGTTCAGGACACGGCCGGCCGTGAACACGCCCAACATCCGCCGCAGACGTACTTCCCCAGTATCCATGTCGACGCCGACTTGGGCGAAATGTGCTCCGTATGACTGCTGCGAGAAATCCTTAACCGTACGGCCGGGCTGGATCTCGCCCTCGGCGTCAACGCCGGCTCCGACAAGGTCCGTCAGCCGTATGGACTTTTCTTCCGATGCGATGCTGCCGTTGGCAAAGCGCGCGGTTTCCGGATCCATGCTGGCCATCCGTGCCAGCTTTTCACGTAGCGCATTGCAGGCCTCAAACAGGGCCGAGCCCGAGCTGCCTGCGCCCCACGAGCCACCCGAACCCGCTGCCTGCGGAAAGTTGGTATCGCCGAGTTCGACCCGGACGCGTTCCATCGGCAGGCCGAGCATCTCGGCGGCGATCTGCGCCAGGATGGTATAAGTCCCGGTGCCGATGTCGGTCATCGCCATTCGCACGGTGGCGATGCCATCAGGATCCAATCGGACATTGGCCTTGGAAAGCTGAAGCGGGTTGCCGCGCGTCGCCGCGGCCATTCCCATTCCCACCAGCCAGCGTCCGTCACGAACCTGGCCCGGCTTCGCATTGCGCTTGTCCCATCCAAATCGACGCGCTCCTTCCTGCATGCAGGCGATCAAATGACGGCTGGAATAGGGAATATGCTTCTCCGGATCTTCCGTCGGCTCGTTGCGCATACGCAGTTCGATCGGGTCGAGGTCGAGCTTTTCGGCAAGTTCGTCCATCGCGCATTCCAGCGCCATCAGCCCGACAGACTCGCCAGGCGCGCGCATCGACGATGCAACCGGAATATCCAGTGGTGCCAGACGATGTCGCGTCAGCCGGTTTGGTCCGGCGTAAAGCGTACGGGTTTGCAGCGCCGCGCCCTCGTAGGTTTGCTCGCTGGGTAGATTGCCCGAGAACACATCGTGGCCGATCGCAAGGACTCGACCGTTCCGATCCGTACCCAGGCGGACGCGTTGGATGGTATCCGAGCGGTGCGTCGTGACGTGAAAGATCTGCTGCCGCGTCAGTGCGGTTTTCACCGGCCGCTTGAGCTGCCGCGACGCGATCGCAGCCAGAATGGCATCGGCATTGACCCAGAGCTTGCCGCCGAATCCGCCGCCGATGAAGGGGCTGATCAGCCGCACATTTTCAACCGGAATTTTTAGGGTTGTCGCGATGACCTTCTGTCCCTGATTCAGCATCTGGTTCGCGGTGTGAAGGATCAACTTGTCGCCGTCCCACATCGCCAATGTAGCATGGGGCTCCATCATGGCGTGACTTTGCAATGGGGTGGTGTAGGTCACGTCGATCTGCACCGGGGCGCTGGCGAACGCGCTAGCGAAATCGCCCACCGCACTGTCGGCTGGCTGGCCATCGCTTGGTCGCGGAATGCGCGCCTGATCGAGGTTGTGGCGAAGCGCGTATTTTCCGCCCGCCCGCTCGTAGTTTACGTCCACCAGGTAGGCAGCGGCGCGGGCTTGCTCAAAGCTTTCGGCCACCACGAAGGCAACTGGTTCACCGTAACGCGTCACTTCCGGGCCGGTCAGCACCGGGTGGGCCTCGCGGTGGTTGCCCGTGCCTTGATGGGGCGCGTTACGATAGGTGAGAACGAGGACGACGCCCGGCGCCTTCTCCGCAGCGCGCGTATCGATCGATTTTATCGTTCCTTTTCCGATCGAAGCTTCGACCACAAAGCCGTACAGCGTGTTCTGACCCTGCTGCATCTCGTAGGCGTAGCGCGCGCCGCCGGTAACTTTCAATCGCCCGTCCACACGATCGAGCGGTTTGCCGACGATGCCATCGGCACCGACATCAAGGGCATTCGAGCCAACGGGTGAGTTCATTTCCATAAGTGCGCTCCCTCAGGTCCGGGTAGTCTCCGCCAGCACGCTGTGCAGGGTTCGCCGCGTCAGCGGAATCTTGAAATCGTTGCCGCCGAATCCACGGGCGCCGTCGAGAACCGCATCTGCGGCTGCGTTGAAGGTGGTCGTGTTCGCGGAGCCGTCGGCCAATTTTTCTTCCGCCTCGGGTGCACGCCAGGGCTTGAGCGCCAGACCGCCGAACGCGAGCCGGGCCGAACGGATTCGTCCGCGCGTGGAATCAATGATCGCGGCGACTGAAACCAGCGCAAAGGCGTAGGAGGCCCGGTCGCGAACCTTGCGGTAGACCTGCACCCCCGGTGGAGGCGGCGGCAGCGTCACCGCGGTGATGATTTCACCTGATTTGAGCGACGTCTCGATCTCAGGGGTTTTGCCGGGAAGACGATGAAACTCGGCGATCGGAATGACGCGGGCCTCGCCCTCGCCATTGACCGTCTCCACCTTGGCGTCGAGCGCCCGCATCGCCACGGCCATATCGGACGGGTGAGTGGCGATGCAGTGATCGCTGCTGCCGAGGATGGCATGAATGCGATTGAAGCCGGCGAGCGCCGCGCAGCCGGAGCCGGGATTGCGCTTGTTGCAGGGTTTTGTGACGTCATAAAAATAGTAGCAGCGCGTTCGCTGCAGCAGATTGCCACTGGTGGTGGCCTTGTTTCGCAACTGGGCGCTCGCGCCTGCCAGCAATGCGCGGCTGAGGACGCCGTAGCGCTGCCGCACGCGGGGGTCGGCGGCGAGGTCGCTATTTCGGACCAGCGCACCGACACGCAGGCCGCCCTCGGGGGTCTCTTCGATCTTGTCCAGGGGTAACCGGTTGATATCGATCAGCTGCGATGGCGTCTCGACCTGCAACTTCATCAGGTCGAGCAAATTGGTGCCGCCCGCAATGATTTTGGCGCCAGGTTTGGCCGCGGCCGCGGCCGCGTGCGCGGTCGAGTCGACGCGTTGATAGCTGAAGGCCTTCATGTTGGCATCCCCGCGGCTTGTTTGATGGCGGCCACGATGTTCGGATAGGCCGCACAGCGACAGATATTGCCGCTCATCCGTTCGCGGATTTCGGCGTCGGTGAGTTCAGCTGTCGGATGCGTCAGATCCTCCGTCACATAGCTCGGCATGCCCTGCTGGCTCTCGGCCAGCATCCCGGCGGCGGAGCAGATCTGGCCCGACGTGCAGTAGCCGCACTGAAAGCCATCATGTTCGACAAACGCTGCTTGCAACGGATGCAGATTGTCGTCCTCCGCGAGCCCCTCGATCGTCGTGATGGATTGCCCGTCATGCATCACCGCAAGCGTCAGGCAGGAATTGATACGTCGTCCTTCGATCAACACCGTGCAGGCACCGCATTGCCCGTGATCGCAACCCTTCTTGGAGCCCGTCAGTGCGAGATGTTCACGCAATGCATCCAGCAACGTCGTTCGGGGGTCCAGCGTCAGCACATGAGAGCGGCCGTTGATCTGAAGTTCCACCGTCGCGGGAGGCGGAGGCGGCCCACTATCATCGGACGGGCCAGCGGCGAGCGCTGCACGCGGAAGCGTGGTCAAGAGCAGCGCGGTGGTTCCGGTCTCGATCACCGTGCGGCGGGTAATCTCCATTGTAGTGAGTTCACTCTCGGCCATGACTGCTCCGTGTTCCCAAAGTCCGTGAAGGCTGCCAGCAGGAAGACATCAGGTTAACGGCCAGGTGTCGTCCGGAAGGTTGACGACAACAGGCGTTGCGGTGCTACGCACGACAACCCATCGAAACGGCTTTTGTTTCGAAGGGTTGATTTCCATATGCGGAAGGAAGGCGGGGACATGAATGAAATCGCCAGCTTTCGCGCGCGCTGCAGATTCTCCCTTTGCACCCCAGCGTATTTCGCAGATGCCAGACAAGACGTATGCGATCGTCTCTTGCTGTCCGTGATGGTGAATTCCTGTACGCGATCCCGGTTCTACCTCGAACGTACCGCCCCAGATTGCCGCAGCGATGCCCAGTGCCGGGGCGATAGCCGCGCGACGTTCGGAGCCCGGCGTTTGTGTTGTTTCGCGATCGAATTCATCAGGGCTGACGATATGGATTGCGGCGGGGGAATTCATGACGTCCCAGATCACTTTTGAAATCGGTACCCACGAAGTTAAGTAGGGGCTGATAGAGAGCCATTAAACTAGGGTTTAGAGAATTCACTTCGAATTGAGGCGGCATCCCTGCATACGCGTTGCGCATCCTTCATTCTTGGTCATTCGGCGGCCTCTGCCTCAGCGTGGCCAGAGGCCACCGGCTTCTTCTTTTCCCGGAAGAGCCAGGTCTGCAGCCGGTCGAGGTAGATATAGACAACCGGTGTCGTATAGAGCGTGAGAATCTGCGACAGCGCGAGACCGCCGACGATGGCGTAACCGAGCGGCTGGCGAATCTCCGAGCCGACCCCTGTGCCCACCATCATCGGCACGCCACCGAGCAGCGCCGCCATCGTGGTCATCAGGATCGGACGGAAGCGCAGGATGCAGGCCTGGTAGATCGATTCCTCGGCCGTCAAGCCTTCGCTGTGTTCGACTTGCTGGGCAAAATCGACCAGCATGATGCCGTTCTTCTTGACGATGCCGATGAGCAGTATGAGGCCGACGATCGCGATCACGCTCAGATCGATGTGAACCGCCATCAGCAGCAGCAGGGCGCCGATCCCGGCCGAGGGCAGGGTCGAGATGATGGTGATCGGGTGGATCAAGCTCTCGTACAGCACGCCGAGGATGAGGTAGATGACGAAGAGCGACGCGACGATGAGGATCGGCGTGCTCTTCAGCGATGCTCCGAATGCCTGGGCGTTGCCCTGGAAGCTGGTCTGGAGCGAGAGCGGCGCGTTCAGCTCTTTTTCAACCTTCTGAATGCCGCTCACCGCCTGGCCGATCGCGGTGCCCGGCGCGAGATTGAACGAGATCGTCACCGACGGGAACTGGCCTTGGTGATTGACCACGAGCGGCGCGACCTTCACCACAGAATCGACCAGCGTGGATAATGGCACCTGCTGGCCGCTCGATGATTTGACATAGATGCCGTTGAGGGCTTCTGGCCCGTACTGGAATTTGGGATTGACCTCCAGGATGACATGGTATTGCTGCAGAGTGGTATAAATGGTCGAGACAATGCGCTGGCCGAAGGCATCATCCAGCGTGTTATCGATCGTATAGGGCAGGATGCCGTAGCTCGATGCGACTTCGCGCTTGATCGTGATGTCGAGCATCGGCCCGGCATTGAGCTGGTCGGTGGTGACGTCGGTAATGCCGGGGAGCGCCTTGATCTTGTCCAAAAACAGCGCCGACCAGTGTTGGAGCTCGCCGGGATCGGCGTCCTT
>Ga0208984_1000001_pt1 | contig 48368 bp, 52 predicted proteins | sample MedBloCAOM3_M3_FD_187851 | JGI IMG/M metagenome (GOLD analysis project Ga0208984, IMG submission 187851) | Forest soil microbial communities from El Dorado National Forest, California, USA - Mediterranean Blodgett CA OM3_M3 (SPAdes) (version 2) | ecosystem: Environmental > Terrestrial > Soil >... | reverse complement strand
TATCCGTTGGTTGCCGTCACCGTCCTGCACGCGGATGGCAGCGGCCTATTTTCGATTTGAGTCGGAAATCGGACAGCAACATTCGGTGGTCGCAGTGGTTATCATTCATGGAGTACAAAGGCACTCAGTATCAGGTCGTTCAGACGTCCAATCCCACGGGCTGGAGATGGACCGTCAGGTTTGCCGAAAGCCGAACCAAGACCGGTAGCTGTTACAACCGAACAGTAGCGATCGCACTTGCGCAGCGGGCTATCGACAGGGAGGTCGAAGAGAGCTTTCCCAAGAAGGGCCGCGTCACTGAAACAGTCGCTGTTATTTCATCTTCTGCTCAAAGCACTCAATCGCAGCGGGCATCTAAGTAGCGGGCATCTAAAAAGGCTTCAGTTCGGTTGGGCCCCCGACATCAGTTGGAGGAACTCAAGGCGGATCCGTGTTGCCGGAACAAGCCACGTATCGAGGAATTGTTACGGGAATCTCAGCGGAGACCCAGGATGAAAAGATCGCTCGCCATTTTCGCAGCCATCGCGGTTGTCGTCGTACTCGTCGTTGGTCTGGGACAAACAGATGTGATCTACGGGAAAAAGCCGGTTACAGCGGTCCAGACGACCGGGGATGCACGCCGATGAGCAGGGAGAAGCCCGGCGACGATCCGCGCCAACGAACGGACGAGAAATCCACAAAGCAATCCAATGAGCCGTGGAAAGCCCCGGTTGAAAAGGAGCAAAAGCCTGGCGGCCCGCCGCCGGACTTGGAGAAGTGGCACGATACGAACACGCATTGAGGGAGATCCGCAACGAGCGCTAAATGAGCAAGCTATTTCTCGTCGGGTTAGTGATTTTGGTGGCCGCTCTCATCGGCATCGCGGCGTTTGTCATTCAGCTATAAGCTTGTTGCTAAGGAAATCGACCGCAGCACAATCGCGCGAAAAGCAAAAGGCGATAGCGTCCGAGCGGCTCGGCTTGTTCCCAAAAGATTGACGGCTTTGCTTTTCGCGCTTTGTCGGCTTAGTGGCCACAGGCCTCGTTAGCCTCTCTCAGCAAGTCGAGCGAGTTCCAAGGTTTTTTCATAAACTTGATCCCTCTCGGGAGAGAGGGAGCCTCTCGTCCTGAGGTAACCACGACTCTCATTTGCGGATACCGAATGGCGGCCGTGCTCGCGAGTTCGGTCCCGGTCATTGATCCGGCGAGGTTGACGTCGGTGAATAGGAAGCAAAGGGCACCGCCGACTTTCTCGAGGATCACTTCTGCGGCTTCCGCACTATCGCACTGAAACACGTCCATCTCGGTTTCTTCGAGAAGACAGGCTGCGGACGCGCGCTGAAGCTCGTCGTCCTCGACCACGAGGGCGATAGGTTTGTACGGCATGGGATAGCTCCGTTTAGAGCCTAATGTCCGGTGCCGGACTTAGTTCAAAAAAATCCGCAAGGGCTTCTATTTTTTCACGAGGCTGGTTCCGAGGCTGGCAAATCGGAAAATGCAATATCGGCCAGCGGGACGTGATCTGAATAAGCGCTGGCCTCTATCCGTCCACGCTTCCAACATTCCGTATGGCGCAAATCCAATCGAGCCGCAGCATCAGTCACGTACAGCGACCGCTCCACCACGTCACGACGAGCTGAATCGCGAGACAAACGGCGATCCACAGTGCGATGGTTCTCATGATGAATGCGGCTAAACCGACCAGGAAAACTGCTCTCCTTCTATTTGTTGAGCAGAGTAGATCGGCTGCATCCTCTTCACTCCCAAGGTGTACTCAAGCGGCTTTCCGTTCTTGTTTGAACCGCTGGTAAGCTGTAATGGCTTTGTTCGAAAGCAGCAGTCGGCGCCGCTCACCGCGTCGGATCATGATTCCAATGGTGTCTGAAAGAAAACGGCTGGCTACGAACGCGTCGTCGATCTCGCCAGTACGCTCGAGGTAGTCCCAGGCGATCTGGATCGAGTTCTCAAACAGGATTGGCAACGGTTGGTCCATGCAAAGAAAACGACGAAGCGGCGCATCGGTTCCTTTGGGCTGTTATCAGCGAGTGAGCGGGCCGCGTGGGTCCGTGTCCTGAGTATCCTGGCTGAAACTGTTCCGTATTTTCAATGTCGTTTCTCTCAGCAGCAAATTGCTGGCGCCCTGCCGTACCGCTGTAGGTGCATGCCGGCAGCAGTTGAAAACAGCGCGCGTGGGCGCGATCACACCGCAAGCGCGCTCGTGCGCTCTGCCGTGAGACCGCTGCGCAGATTTAGTTCTCCTAACATAGGTTAGGGAACGGCCGGCGGAAACCGCTCAATATCGATTGACATCTCACGCTTGCGGACCCGCACCCGAAAATGACCTTCGTGAACGGCGACTTCGGCCGGCCCTGATCGGTTGCGATAACTTCGCCTTCCAGCCAGCACGGTCAGGAAGCAAATAATAGCGGCAATCGAACCCATCGCCACGACCCGACATGCCTCAGCCGATAGCATCGTATCCCCGCAGACATTCACCCGCGAGGAACCATGCATTCGTGTGGACATTGGACTTCGCGGACTCCTCCAATCCTTGGCAGTTCAGAGATGCTGCAGACAGCCAGCCGGAAGAACCAGACGGGCGACGTCGATCGTCAGAAGCGTGGATTGGTCCGAGCGCTTGGGCTAGGGATTGTAACTGGTGCGGCCGATGATGATTGCTCAGCCATAGGAACCTACGCAAGCGCAGGCGCTCAGTTCGGCACTTCACTTCTGTGGACCGCACCGGTGACGTTTCCGATGATGTTCGCAGTCGTTTATCTGTCCTCAAAGCTAGGGCAAGTCACCGGAAAGGGCCTATTCGCTGTCATCAAGCAATATTACCCGCGATGGATACTCTGGCCTGCCTTGATCGGCGTGCTGATAGGTAACGTGATAGAAGCGGCGGCCGATCTAGGAGGCATGGCAGCCGCTGTCGGCATCTTTCTCCCCGTTCCAGTGCCGCTGATCGTTGTCGCCGTCGCCGGGATTATTCTTGCGCTGCAGGTCTGGGGCTCTTACGAACTTATCCGCAACGTGTTTCGATGGCTTGCACTGGTTCTGTTGACCTATATTGGCTCGGCTGTCCTGGCAAAACCCGATGTCTGGGACGTTGCGCGTGGTACCCTGCTCCCCACTATTCAATTTTCACGCGAATTTCTATCAATCCTGGTTGCCATCATTGGCACGACGCTTTCAGCGTATCTCTATACCTGGCAATCAAACGTGGAGGTGGAGGAGAAAATAGCGCAAGGGCGAACGAAGCTGTCGGAGCGACAAGGCGCCACGGAAGACGAATTGCGGAAATCGCGCCTCGACATCGTTATCGGAATGTTCTTCTCCAATATCATCATGTATTTCATCATTCTCTCGACCGGCGCGACCCTGCACAAGGCTGGTCAGACCGAAATCGCAACTGCTGCGCAGGCCGCTGAAGCGTTGCGGCCAATCGCAGGTGACGCCGCTGGCGTCCTGTTTGCAATCGGCGTCATCGCAGTTGGATTTCTTTCCGTTCCAATCATGATAACGGGTGCGGCCTACGACCTGTGCCAAGTGGTGGGCTGGAAAAGCAGCCTTCATGCAAAACCAAAGGAAGCAAAGCAATTCTATGCATTGATCGTCGCCTTCACGGGCTGCGCGGTAGCAATGAATTTTCTCGGCTTCAATCCCATGAAGGCGCTGGTCTACTCAAGCATCGTGCAGGGATTTTCGACGCCGCCTCTGCTCTTGCTCATCATGCTGATGACGAGCAATCGATCGATCATGGGAGACAAGGTGAATGCCACGCCGCTGAACATCCTGGGCTGGGCCACCGTCGTGGCTATCTTTGCTGCCAGCGCCGGCCTGGTTGTGACGTGGTTTTTGTAAGAGGTCGCCAGGTCTGAAGCTCCCGCCTCTTGGTATCCTCCCGCTCCGGCTGGTTACGTACCGCTCGCTACTTAGGTCGCAAAAGTTCACCCGACACTTCTGCGAAATCGGGAACGAGCAACGCACGGCGCCGTTGTGGGATTTTCGAGGCGGCGTGATCCGCCGGCAAACCCAATGGAGGAACTGAAATGGCATCAACAGCACGGGATCTATTCGTTACCGGATTGCGGAACGCGCATGCGATGGAGACACAGGCTAGAGAACTCATGGAGCGCCAGTCGGAGCGTCTTACGGACTATCCCGATGTGAAAGCTCGCGTGCAGACCCATCTGGGAGAGACCGAAGGACAGATGAAGCGGCTCGAGCAATGCCTGTCCTCTTTCGGAGAGACCACCTCGACGATCAAGGATACGGCCCAATCGTTGATGGGAAACATGATGGCCATGGGTCATTCCGTGGCGGGAGATGAAATCCTCAAGAACATTTTCGCAAACAACGCGTTCGAACACTACGAGATCGCGGCTTACAAATCCCTGCTGGCGCTATGCGGGCCTGCCGGGGCGGATAGCGCACGCACGCCGCTTGAACAATCCTTGAAGGAAGAAGAAGAGATGGCGGCCTGGGTCGATCAGAACGTTCAAAAGGTAACGATGGCCTACCTCGACAAGGAGCAAAGGGCGGCGGCCTGACGCGGCATCAGCGGTCTGCTGCCGATGTGGCAGGAGACCGCTCCAACTAGTTGAACCTGAGGCGTGCGAAGGACCGAGATTAGCCTTCCCGGCCCTGCAAAGGAGACAATGAGCGAGCCGACCCAGCACGCGATGACAAGCAACGGCTCCGTTCCAAAGGGACAGGTACGCTTACAACAACGGCTACAGGAACGACTACGCAGCGCGCAATGGGTTCGTTTGCCAACGTGGAACGTGGTTCAAGGGTGCAGACGGCCGACGGCATCCTTGCCAATGAGTGCCCGAGCACGCCAACTGCCGTCTTCGTTGTTCAGAAAAGACACGCCGCTCACGTGGTGGGCGGCTTGTCGATAACATAAAATCAGTTTAGGCGCTTTGCCCTAAGCTAACTGGCTTCCGAAACTTTTTTCCCGGCGGCGTCAACGACACGCCCAAGCTTCGCCGACATCTCGCTTGCCGCGGATTTGGTCCCTTCGACGGTGAGCCCTTGATTGCGAGCCTCTTCCGCAGCCGCGCTGATGCCCCTTTCTGCAGCTGCGGCTGCTCGAGACGCCTGTTCAGCCACAAGCGCCTGCGCTCTTTCCTTGAAAGCGTCGCTGGTTTCGCCGAGGTAGCCGGTCTCTACCTCAGTCGAAGGTAAAGCTGCCGCAATCCCGGCGCCAATGGCGAGACCAACCGCGCCGAGCGCCAGCGGTTGAGTTCGGAATAACTCGGCGAGGTTTGAGCGAGCGTTCTCCATCATCTCCGCCCCGGGAATAGATCCGGCATATTCGGAGACCATGTCAGCTTGTTCCCGTCCTGGACGGCTCGGGTTGTCGAGAACCGCCGCGGCACCATCCTGTACCCTTTCCGCAGCCGAGCTCACGCTGCTGCGCATCGATTCGACGCCAGACTTCAACGTCGAACCGGCAGCATCGAATGCATCCCCTGCGGCATCGGGGAGGTGATCAAGGTGAGAGCGGCGTGCCATCTCGCGTACCCTCTCCCCTGCCGTTCCACGGCCGCTGAGCATCCAAAAGACACCCATTCCGATCAGCGCCGCTGAAATCGGATTTTGGCGGACAGCCTCGCCGAGATCACGAATAAAGTTCGCGCCTTGCTCCGAGATATCGCTCATCGAACTATCTCCCTCGCTGCCATTTTGTCGCGTTCCACCTGCTCCAGCGTCACTGCCGGCTTGAGCGCATCGCCTGATAGCCTGCTCAAGCCCAGCCAGATCAAGACTGCTGAAATCAGCGCCGCACCGCCTCCCGCAACCAGGTAGGCGACAGGATCGGAAAGTCCGGCGTGCATCAAAGCGGCCGAGACGGCGAACAACAGCAGCACGAGCGCCGGAATCATGAGCACCGCGCCAGCGCCGATCATGCCGGCCGCTCGTCCAGCCTGGCTTGCCTTTTCGGACAGTTCCGCCTTGGCGAGCGCGAACTCGTTGCCCACAAGCTTCGCAAGCTGGCCCACTGCATCGCTTAGAAGGTCCGGTATCGACCGGCTACTTGGTGAAGCCATCGCGGTATCCCTCGTTGACGGCATGGCCACTTCGCGGGTTCATCCGAGGAGCGCTGTCGCTGCTCATCCGGTTGCCGCTCGTGCGGTGGCTCATTTCGCCGGACCCACCGCTTCCCGATGTTTCCGCCGAACTCTTCAGAAACCGCACAGCCCCGAACCCGGCCAGCACTGCCATTCCAAGAAATGCAGTCGGCTGCCGACGCGCGAAGCTTTGTGCGCTGCGTAAGAGATCGTTGAAGTTTCCGTTCCTGATCGAATCGGAGACGCTCTCGACCTGCGAAGCCGCCTTGCGGATGTAAGTTCCTGCAATCGGCAGGTCGTTGTCGAACTCGCGGGCTGCGCGGCGCATCGTGTCCGCAAGACCGCCGACATATTCGGCGCCGACATTTTTCTGACCATCGACGGTCTCTTTGAATTTGTCGGTTGCCTGGGACGCAGCGTCTTTTGCGGCGTCGACAAACTCGGAGGCCTGGTCTTTTATGGCCTCGGTCGAAGTGCCGGCCATGTCCGTCGCCTTGTCCTTGAAGTCGCGTGCGGCAGAACGGGCCTGATCGGTCACGCTGCTGGCCGCGCCGCCTGCTTTTTGGAAGTCATGCGAGGGCGAGCCCGACGCGTTGCTGCTCGTGTTCGTATCGGTGAATGTTTGGTCAGCCATGATGGGTGTCTCCGTGCGCGCCTGATGGATGTTCTTCTTGAGGGTGTTCAAAAGCAGTGGTCACCGCGGTCTCCGCGACCCGCCTTACACGTTGCGCGAGATCGCGTGCCGCCCTCCCCAGCCCGTCGACGTCGAGGCCTTCGGCTCCAGCCTGCCGAGTTGCCTCTTCATAAGCCTCGCCAACTGTATTCCGGGCAGCCTCAAACCCCTGGCTTGCGGCGGCTTGCCCACGACGTTTGACCGAGTTGCTCGTCTCGCCAATCAGATCGTCCTCAAATTCCGAGCGAGGAAGCACACTGGCGATCAGTCCCCCGACGGCAAGACCGAGGCCTGCAACCAAAAGCGGGTTTTGTTCGATCGTCTCGAACAACGTTTTGCCGGCGCGATCACTCAGATTAGACGTCGTTTCGCGGACCGTTCGCACCGTCTCAATTCCGGCATCCCTTGCGGCGGCCGCGGCTCTCTGGCCGGCAGACATCGCACTCGCCGCGGCATCTCTGACGCTGTCAGCTGCCGATCCCGCCATTTGCGTGCCTCGGTCTCTGGCGGCGGCTACGCTGTCCCCGATTGATCCGCCCGTCGATTTGGCGGCGGCCTGAGGCTGGGCTGACCCCGAGGCGAGCGTCGATTGCGCGTTGCCGGCGGCACGGCTTGCTTGTGAGGTCCCGCCGGCCACCGCTTCGCTTAGGCGGTCAAATTTTTCGGCAGCATAGGACTTTGCGGCGGAAGCCGACTTGTCCAGTTGATCGCCAAGATCGTGGGCCTGGCGCATGACCTTGTCGGAAACATCGGACGCGACCTCCGACGCCTTCTGCGTTGCGGCTTTACCGGTCTTCGAACCAGTGAGAAACAGGCCGGCGCCCACCATTAAAACGGGCAGTGGTATGGCCCGTGCGAGCCGCAGTAGCGGATAGGCAACGCTTGCCCCGACCGCGACCGCCTGCATCGGATTCTTTCGCGCTGCAGCAGTGACCTCGTCCAACAATTGCTCTCCTCTGGAGCGAATGTAGCCGGACACCTCTGCTTTTATGGCCGCGGGACTGATGCGCTCGCGAATGTCGTTGGCAGCTTCGGTGACGCTGGTCCGAAGCTCATCGACCGTCGCTGTCAATCCTGCCCGCGTCTGCTCTGTCTCTTGCTTGATCTGCTGAAGCGAACGGGTATCGTTCTGTGCCATCATCTGTCCCTCGGGCTAACCGAAGGCTTGAACCGGCGATAATGTCGTTAGTTCCGGCGACGTGACGACGCAGCAAGAATGATTTTGCAAAACTGCTACCTGGACCGACGAGCCACCCTCCCGCCTGAATGAGCCTAACGGCTCTTGTTCTCCGGACCGGAAGCCGCCCGTGCCCTGTCGCTGGCAGTGTCATTATTCGGAATGAGGGGGGCACGTATGGCATTTTGGTTGGACCCCGTGGGCACAGTTCCCGTCGTCCGGTCGGTCGCACTCCGCACTCTGCCCCCGCTCGTGCCGGCCATCGCCCAGATCATCAAAACGATCGCGAAGCAAACCACCACGATGGGCAGGATGATCGCATAAGGTATATCTCTCTTCATGTCCGCACCTTTATCTGCTGCTGAATGCCGATCTGCGGCGTTCGTTCCACCAAGGACTGCGGTATGGAGAGAGGATTATCGTTTCATGGTGAAGCGGCGGCAGGACGCGCAGTACCTTTCCGACGCGCTAATGCGGAGGAGCCATGATCGAACAGGTCACAACAACACCCGACAGCGCTCCGGCTTGGTGGCAGAAGGGTGTGATCTATCAGATCTACCCGCGTTCGTTTCAGGACAGCAATGAAGACGGGATCGGGGATATCAACGGCATCGTTTCAAGATTGAGCCACCTGGTCGAGCGTGGCGTCGATGCCATCCGGCTGTCACCTATTTTTGCCTCAAACCTGCAGATCTAACTGCTCACCCGAACAGCAGGAATGAGCTATAACAAGAACGGGGCTACCCAAAGGAGGCTCTCATGGATGACGAAAAAACCGGGCAGGCCGCAACCGACACAAACAAGGGCGGAGCTGCTGCGCCGCTCACGGACAAGATCATTGATGTGGTGGTGGATGGCGCCGCCGCCCTGACCAAAGCCGCGGCCAAAAGCGCGGTCAAGCGGGTGACCACCTCCGCCAAAAAAACCAAGGCGGGCAAGGCCATCACGACCGCGGCCAAGAAGGGGAAAAAAACCGCGGCGAGCACGGGCGCGAAAAAGCGTACGCGAAAGGCTGCAGCCGGGAAGAAAGCCGCCAAGAAGACTATGAAGAAGAGGTCGGCCAAAAAGGCAACGCGCTGAGTCTTCGCGCCATCCACGGATGTACGGGCAAACACGGGTTCCAGAGTAATACATTGGACAGACCGCCGGCGTGCCATCAAGGATTTGGGAGCCGGCAGTGACCGCTATCGTATCGCCTGTGAAACCCTTGCGCCCCGTAGCTGGGGTTCCGAGTTGGCGCTGAGATTGGTCCAGCGCTGCGCCAACATTCCATAAAATAACTGCGTCTGAGATAGCGCTAATCCCATCCGAATTTAATGCAGAGCAAGCGGCCTGCTCTCTCCGAGCAAAATTCAACCTCGATGGGAACGAACGCTTTTACTTGCTGTTCGATATGCAAGTGGGACTCATCCTCGCATGCTGGAGGTCGGAATGAAGGCGTTGGTTTGGCACGGCACGGCAGACATTCGTTGCGAGAGTGTTCCTGATCCGCGCATCGAACACGACCGCGATGCCATCATCAAGGTCACCAGTTGCGCGATCTGCGGCTCGGATCTTCATCTCTTCGACCACTTCATGCCGGGCATGCAGTCCGGCGACATCATGGGTCACGAGACCATGGGAGAGGTCGTGGAAGTCGGGTCTGGGGCCAAGGGAGCGCTCAAAATGGGCGACCGGGTGGTGATACCCTTCACCATCATCTGCGGCGAATGCGAACAGTGCAAGCGCGGAAATTTTTCCGTCTGCGAAAGGACCAATCGCAACAAGAACATTGCCGATAAAGTCTTTGGTCACACAACCGCGGGGCTGTTTGGGTACACGCATCTCACCGGCGGTTACCCGGGGGGGCAGGCTGAATACCTTCGCGTGCCCTTTGCCGACGCAACGCATATCAAGGTCCCGGACGGCATTCCGGATGAGAAGCTGCTATTTTTGTCAGATATTTTTCCGACGGGCTGGCAGGGCGCCGTCCAGTGCGACATCCAGCCCACCGACACCGTAGCCATCTGGGGCTGCGGACCGGTTGGTCAAATGACGATCCGAAGCGCGGTGCTGCTCGGCGCAAAGCAGATCATCGCCATCGACCGCCTTCCGGAACGGCTATCCATGGCGAAAGCCGGTGGCGCGATCACGATTAATTTCGAGGAGGAAAGCGTGGTCGAGCGCTTGAACGAGCTGACCGGCGGCAAGGGTCCGGAAAAGTGCATCGACGCCGTAGGCATGGAGGCCCATGCCACCGGCTCAATCGATTCCATATACGACCGCGCCAAGCAGGCGATGATGCTGGAAACCGATCGGCCTCACGTCCTGCGAGAGATGATGTATGTCTGTCGCCCCGCCGGTATTTTATCAATACCGGGGGTGTATGGCGGACTCCTCGACAAGCTTCCGCTGGGCGCCGTCATGAACAAGGGTCTGACAATCCGCACCGGGCAGACGCATGTGAACCGCTGGACCGACGATCTGCTCAATCGCGTGGTGGAAAACCAGATTGATCCTTCGTTCGTGATTACCCACACCGAACCGCTGGAACGAGGGCCTGAGATGTATAAGACGTTCCGCGACAAGCAGGACGGCTGCATTAAGGTCGTGTTGAAACCAGGAGCAAATGGAGGGCTTCATGCCTAGCAGCCTGGTTCCAAGAACGGCCCTGCGCGGCGGCTCCCAATCAAGTCACGACAAGCTTGCCAAAACCCTCGGATACTTTTCAATTGCCTTGGGAGCGACCGAGTTGCTCGCGCCGCGCGCGCTGTGCAGGGCAATCGGCTTGAATGGGCTTGAGCCGGTGGTTCGCGCTTATGGCGCGCGTGAGGTCGCGACCGGAGTTGCCATCCTTACCAGCCATGATCCGGCCCCCTGGATTTGGGCGCGTGTGGCTGGTGACATGGCGGATATCGCAACCGTTGCGACCGGATTTCAGCAGGACGACGCGAAGAGAGACAACAATGTCTTGGCGCTGGCGGCTCTCGCCGCAGTAACGGCCATCGATGTGGTCTGTGCCAGCGGATTGAGCTCCGAGAAGGGCGGCCGCAAGACCGCATTAACGGACTACAGCCGTCGCAGTGGATTTCCTCAGGGGCCACAGTCCGCTCGAGGAGCGGCGCGGAACTTCAAGGTTCCCGCTGACATGAGGGTCCCAGAACTGTTGCGGCCTGAACACTTTCAGCGAAACCGAAAGACGTCTTCTGGCTCTCAATGAGGTCGTGGGCCATGCGTGCCGGTCCCACGAACTTGATGCTGGTTGTTCTGCTTGGCTGCTCGGTGGTGCCGGATGGTATGCTTACGTCGGACTGCCTGCTTCAGGCGAGCAACTCCCCGCGGACTAAAACGCCGATGACGCGCTGACCTGGCGGATGTCAAAGCACGAATCGCTGCGGGCGACGCTACTTCATCAGATCTATTACCGATATAAGCGGCGGACGCGGGGCCGGCGGTCGCCCAACAGCAATAATGCGCCGATTCCAGCCGCGGCGACCAATCCCAAGGCGACGACCGGAAGCGAGGGCCGGCGAGAGCGCAGGCCACCATCGATCCCGCCGGCCTTTGCAGGCGGCGCAAAAAGATTTCCGTCTGTCGGCGGCACGCTTCTCGCCCTACGGAAGTAGGCCCGCATGAAAGATGCCACGAGATCGGTCGTGAGTTGCGGAGCCAAAAAATGAAGGAAGCGAATTGCGTGGGCCGCTTCACCGACGGTCGTCGAGGCGCGCGGACGTTGCGCCAGTTCGACGATGCTGCGAGCTACGCGCCGAGCGTCGTAGACTGGTGGAGGCGCCGTCAGGGCCCGGCCAATATAGTTGGCGCCATGCGAAATTCCCGGCGTATCGATGAACGCCGGATAGACATCGCATATGTGGATTTCAGGCCGCCCGGCCAGCTCCGCGCGTAGCGCTTCGGAAAAGGCACGAAGCCCATACTTACTCGCACCGTAGGAGGCCGCGAAGGGCGTGGCGGCGAACGCACCTAGCGAAATAATATTGATGAAGACGCCGCGCCCCTGCTCCAGAAAGATGGGCAACACCGCATGTGCATCATTCATGTGTCCGATAAGGTTGGCGCGGATGACCTGTTCATGCGATGCCATCGGCGTCTCATGAAAGGGTCCGACCGCACCGACCCCTACATTGCTGACCCAGATATCGATGGCGCCGGTAAGGGATCGAGCCCGCGCCGCCAGCGCCCTCACAGTCTCCGCGTCGGTGACATCAGTGGTCACCGCGACCGCATTCCGCGATCCCAGCGAGCGGCACTTTTGCGCCACAGCCTGCAGGGCTCGGGTGCCGCGAGCGGCGAGCACAACCGTCGCTCCGGCACGTGCGAATGCTTCGGCGGTCGCCTGACCAATACCGCTCGAAGCGCCGGTGATAACGATCGTTTTGTCTGCGAGTTGACTGGCCACGACGCTTCCTGGCGCTCTGTTGCGTCGCTATAAACCAGCTGCTGTGCGTGACGTTCCATGGTTCAGTAACCGCGCATTTTAGCTTTTCAAGAACTTGAGAGCGTCAAGCGAACGCCGGCGCAGACGTGGGAATTACCCCTCTTCTGTCGCCTATCGGACACTCGTTGCACTAAAACACGGTATCGGACACTCGAAAGGAACGTTCATGCAATTTCGACGTTCGACTTGAAAATCATCGACCGGGACTTCAGGACGGGACTCCTGAACTTCCGCCACAAGCGATGATCGCCAATCCAAATTGGCTCCCGCTAGAGCTGAGCCTAAGAGTACGACAATGCCTTCAACATGTAAGAGAGGCATACAGCGTCCTATTTTGCCTCATCGCCGTGAACTCAGCTCGATCCGAGGCCTCGATTTGCCAACGGGGTGAGAAATGGAGATCGGCAGGCCTTATTCACGATTGTTGTACCGGCTCGAACGGTCCGGGACCTTGTCGCCTCAAGATAGGCGACGCGTCGCCGAGTTGCCGCTGACGGTGACAAACATCGCCGCTCACCAGGAAATTGCACATCAGGGTGACGCGCCATCGCGATGTACCCTGGTACTCGGTGGCTTCTTGTTCAGCCACAAATTGGCAAGCGGATCACGGCGTCAGATCACCTCGTTTATCGTACCGGGAGACATCGCCGATCTGCACACTCTTCATCTCTCCAGCTTGGATCACAGTCTCTCGGCGCTCGGACCCGCGGTCGTCGCCTTCTTGCCGCACGCAGAGTTGAAAGAGATGTTGGACATCTCACCGCAGCTGTCTCAGGCATTCTGGCGTGAGACGTTCATTGAAGCCGCGATCTGCCGGGAATGGCTGACCAACCTGGGACGTCGGGAAGCCATCGCAAGAGTGGCGCATGTCCTCTGTGAGCTCGCCGTACGTCTGCAGGCGGTGGACCTCGCACGCAACCTCGCCTTTCTGATCCCGTGGACCCAGACCGACCTGGCCGATGCTTGCGGAATTTCTAGTGTTCACGCCAATAGGGTCGTACAAGAACTGAGGCGGATGGGCTTGGTGGACTGGGACGCCAGACAGGTGAAGATTCGCGATTGGGATGGGCTAGCCAGGCTTGGCGACTTCTCGGATCACTATTTGCAACTTCGCACGGCTCGCACGGCTATCAAAGACAGCGCGCCGCTCGAAGTGAAGGTGCCGGAGAGCGTCTGACTTGCGGCGTTTCGATACCGCGCCACGTCACGAAAGGGAGTTTTGACCCGAACCGACCATTGCAATTCTCATTACCGGTCCTCTTTGAACTCACGAATTGATCTCGCTTCGTTGCGTCGCTTCCCGGCGCTTCGGAGCGCGCGCACGAGCCGCTCGCGCCGACTCGATGCTGGCGACAATCGCTTCTCGACTTTTTGTGGCTATGCTCAGTGCGAAATATGCAATGGTCGCGTCCAGACCTCTCTCGAGGCTGATTTTCGGCTTCCAGCCGAGCGCCTCTGCCGCCTTGCCGATCACCGGCTTGCGCCGCTGCGGGTCGTCTTGCGGCAAGGACTTGTGATCAAGCTCGGATACGGAATGGGATTGTGCGATCACCTTGCGCGCGATCTCCTCGATGGTGAGTTCTTCGGGATTGCCGAGATTGCATGGACCGGCCATGTCCGGCGGGCTCTCCATCAGCAGTTCCAAGCCCCTGACCAGATCGTCGATGAAACAGAAGCTGCGGGTCTGCCGGCCGGAGCCGTAGATCGTGATTGGTGCCCCACGCAATGCCTGAACAATGAAGTTTGAAACTACCCGTCCATCGTTCTCCAGCATCCGCGGGCCGTAGGTGTTGAAAATACGGGCGACCTTGATCTGCAAGCCATGAACGCGATGATAGTCGAAGAACAGGGTTTCGGCGGCGCGTTTGCCCTCGTCATAGCAGGCTCGCGGCCCAATCGGATTGACGTGACCAACGTAGTTTTCCGGCTGAGGGTGAATCTCAGGATCGCCGTACACCTCGCTCGTCGACGCCTGGAGAATGCGGCTCGATTTGAGCTTGGCGAGTTCAAGTACATTGACCGCGCCGATGACACACGTCTTCATGGTGGCAATAGGATCGCGTTGATAGTGCCGCGGGGACGCCGGACAGGCCATGTTGTAGATTCGATCAACTGGTCCGCGAATGCTGAGCGGATCGCGAATGTCATGCTGCAGAAACGAGAAGTTCGGATGGTTCAGCAACGGTCGGATATTGTGCATCGAGCCCGTAAAGAGGTTGTCGACACAGATTACATTGTCTCCGCGCTGGATCAGCTGATCGCAGAGGTGCGAGCCAATAAAGCCGGCTCCGCCTGTCACTACGGTTCGATACCCGCGGCGAGACAATCTGACGGGCGCAAGTCGCATATCGGTTCCGATCTTCATTTCGCCTCCTCTAGTTCGAGGGCATGCGCAGGTGATTTCGCTGACTGCGGCTGGATCGCGGCTTCGTGGTAGTATCCTTCCAGCTGTTTGGCTCGATCTTCCGGCGTATGCTCTCTCAGCAGCCGCGCACGGGCGTTAGCAGCGATCGAGAGGCGACGATCTTCCGGAAGATCTTCCAGTATCTGAACGACGTCGCGCGGCCCGGAGGCGATCAGTATTTCCGATCCCGGCGTAAAGATCGTCTCCATGCCCGGCCAATCGTCGGAGATCAGGGGTGTGCCGCATGCTGCGGCTTCGAACAAGCGGACGCTCGGCGAAAAACCCAGAGCCTTCATATCGGAGCGGGTGACGTTCAACGTATAGCGTTGCGAGCAGTAGAATTCGGAATGCTGACTCGGCGGCAAATGACGAATGTGCGTCACATTGCCTGGCCAGCCGGACATGTCGGGATATTTGGATCCGGCTATGACGAAGGAGTGATCCTGAAGCCGCTGCGCCGGGGCCAGCAGCAATCGCTCGAGAGACTGCTGCCGGTCTTCGCTGTAGGTGCCGAGATAGCCGAGCGACCATTTCGGCGCCGGCTTGCTCGGAGAGTGCATGCCGAGATCGGCACTGCAATAGAGCGCGCGTGCCATGGGGCTGCCATAGAGGTCCTCGATGATCCCGAGCGCGGGGCCTCCCGAAAAAGAAAGGTAGAGGTTGAAGCGCGGAATTAGTCCCGGTGAAATGTAATCGACCTGATCTGCATCCAATCCTGCGAGCGTCACCGGCGTGTCGATGTCGTAAAATGCGGTAACGCCCATTGCACGACCGGTAATCCAGTCCCCTATCGCAATTCCATCGGGCACGTAGGAGCCCAGGATAACCAGATTGGCATCTCGGATCAGTTCGCCGTAGCTGCACGCGAGTTCTGGCAGCGATCCATATAAGCCGATGCGGCAGTAATCCGATTGCTCCAGGTCCCGATGCTCGCGATACCAAGGCACGTCGCGCTCCAGAAAAGTCACGCTGTGACCGCGGCTGGATAGCGCCTTCACCAGTGCACGATACGTCGTGGCGTGCCCGTTACCCCAGGACGACGTGATGGAGAGCCCAACGATCACGATTTCAAGTTTCATCCGGTCGCCTCTATCTGCTTTGACGATCCCTCAAGCAATTCATGCACCTGAACCGCGCGTTGCGTGTAGGTATGGTGAGCGAGGATCCTTCTCCTGGCCCGCTTGGCGATTTCGCGAGCGCGGACGGGCGTCAACCCTTCAAGGTAGCCCGCGACCTCGTCACCATCCGCCGCTACTAGGACTTCGCGATCTCGTTCGAGGAAGAGATCGATGCCTTTCCATTCGTCAGTAATCAGGCAGGCACCGGCTCCGGCTGCCTCGAAAACCCGAGTGGGCGGCGAAAACCCGTATCTCGCCATGCTTTCGCGGTTGACGTTTAGCGTCGCCAGGCCCGAACAGAAGAATGCGTTGTGATAGTTCGTGCCGACGTGACCGATAGACTTCACGTTAACCGGCACCTTCTTCGAATCCCATCCGGACCCGCCAAGCAGGAAACGCCTCGCTGGCAGCCGCCGTGCGGCGTCCAGGAAGAACGCATCAACACGCGCTTCGCGATCCGGCAGGCGGTTGCCCAAAAATCCCAGATCTGATGAGAATTCGCTGACGGGTTCGACAGGAAAATGGTGTGCCCGGTCCAGGGCATTGTAGATCGGCACGCAATCGCGGGCACCGACCCTGCGGTACGCCCTCACCACGGGATCGCCACCGCCATAGGTGAAGACCATATCGTAGCGCGGAATGGCCTTGCGCAGATGATGAGCGGGATTGCCTTCGATCTCGTCGAGCGTCGCGGGGGCATCGACGTCCCAATAAATGCGGCGTGCCCATGACGGGGTGTCGATGATCGCGGTCTCCAGTTCCTGATCGAACACGCCTACCCCGCTCGCCTTGACCAGAAGATCCGCTGAGCGGCTCGCGATTTCCAGCGAGCGTTGCCAGCCGTCTGGCGTCGCCGGATAGACCACCACCCTCGCCCACTCGGGATCCGGGATATCCCGATGGCTCTGCCGCTCGAACGCATCAGGTTCGAAGAACACAATTTCGTGCCCGAGTGCTGCAAGCGCCTTCAGGATGCCGCGGTAGTAGGTCGCGGCACCATTCCAATAGGAGGAAACCAGGCTTGAGCCGAAGAAGCAGATTTTCATGATGCGATCCGTTCCTGCCATCCGGGGAAGGCTTCCGTTTGCCCGGAGCGACCGAGGCCGTCGACGATTGCGATCAGTTCCTGCGCGCGGTGCCGACAGGTGTGCCGCTCAAGCACGGCATGAAAACCGGTGCTTGTCAGGGAGGCGGCGAGATCGGGGTCGCTGAGTACGGCCAACAGCGCCGACTTCATGGCTTGGCCGCTGCTTACGTTGAGATAGCAGCCGGGTGGAAACAGATGCTCGTCGTCCGACCATGGCGCTGAAACCAGCGGAATGCCGCACGCCAAAGCTTCGAAGACGCGAATCGTCGGAATGCCGGGAAGCTGCCGCGCATAAGGACCGCGCGGGACGTGCACAGTTGCGCGCGCCTGCGCAAATGCCAGCGGTGCCCGGTGGTTTGGGAGCCAACCTCCGAATTCAATTCCAGCCGCCTCGATAGCCTGCAGTGCCGTATCGGGATAGCGCACGCCATAGATTAGCCCGGACAGTTTCAGTTCGCTTAGTGGCCGGACCAGGAACTCCGCCAATTCCGCGCCTCGTTCATTGTCGCCCCAATTGCCGATCCAGACGACGTCACGTTGTTTATCGATTTCCGGCATCGGCCTGTAGAGTTCGGTATCGGCTGCCTCGTGCCATGTGAATACCCGCCGCCCCCAACCGCGCTTGACGTAGATCTCGCGCAGCACCTCGCCGAACGCGAGTACGCCATCAAACCCGTCAAGCTCGAACAAGGCCAACTCTTCCGGGGCGGTGATCGCCCGGTGATGCGTGTCGTGGAACAGCAACTTGAACCTCGCGCCCTCGGCGCGGCACCGCCCGATGCGCGCGATCAAGGCTGGTGGATTCCATTCGTGGACCACAACGAGATCGGCACCTTCAAGCGCCTCCTCCGGATCGAGTGACGCACCGTAGCCGCGGAGGCGGACGCCTGGAATTAGCGAGGCCGCATCGTGCAGGGTCGCTTCGCCGCCGTCCTGCAGCGCATTGAGACGGCTCCAGCCGTCGTTGGGTTCGCAAACAACGACTTCATGACCCAGCCGCGCCAGTTCGCGCGTAACGCCGCGGAGGAAATGCGCGTTGCCATTATTCCAGCAGGAAGTGAAGGCGTGATAGAAGAACACCGCTTTCATGCCAGCATCTCCCCGCTCTCCGTCATCGACCGGCGGGCAGGAGCCGTGGCCAGCAACGAGTCGTAGAGTAAGCGATAGCCACTTACCGTATTGCGCAGCGGATACCGCCTCGCGCGTTCGATGGCGGCGCGCTGCAAGCGCATTCGCTGGACGTCATCGCTGCAGAGCGATCGCAAGCGTTCAGCAAGCGCCCCAGTATCGTGATGATCGAAAAATATCGCAGCGCCATCCCACAACTCGCGAAATGTCGGGATATCCGAGAGCAGGAGCGCGCATCCGGCGCTCGCAGCTTCCAGCACGGAAAGCCCAAATGGTTCGTACAGCGCTGGGCTCACGAAGACGGATGCCGCCTTCATTTCGCGAAGCAAGGCATCGTGTGACATCTCGCCGAGAAACTCGCAGCCGTTCAGCCCACCAGCGGCCGATCCTGCGCCGACGCCGGATGGCCCGGCGATCCTGATCGGCCAATCCGATTTCGCTGCGAGCGAGGAAATCACGGACAGGTTCTTGGCTTTATCCCACACCCGGCCGGCACCTAGAACGACCGGCAGTTTGGGCCCGCTTGGACAGTCAACACTGTCCACGCCGTTCCAGATCACGCGGCTGTTCGCGCTCAAACCGTACTGCCGCGCCAGTTGATCGCGGAAGGCGGAGGTGGGGGCCACCCAGACATCAGCGGCCGCCAGGCCGGCGCGGACCGCCGAGGTGTAGACAGTCCATTCGCGGCCTGCAAAACAGCCGGTTTCGCCGCACGCGGCCGCCCAGCTGTTAACGCAGGAATGCGCAACGACGAGCGTTGGCACTTCCCATTCGAATGTCGCTTCGCGAAACCCGTTGAGGTGGACGATGTCAGGTGCAAACCGGTGTGCGATTTCTCCAAGTACGGCACGCGCGTGGCTGACGTTGGCGCCGGCCGGATCCTGCCATTCCAGCTGAAGATCGGTTTCCATCAACGACAGGCCTGGATATCCCGAGATCATGGCACGCTGTGCCGGTGTAGGCCCCGGCCCGAGCGTCACCACGAGGACATGGTACCCTGCGGCGCCAAGCGCGCGCGCCAGTGTCACCGAAAAGGTCCAGACCCCACCGACAGTGTCGGTCGTCATCAGGATACGAGTGCCGCGCCTCGAATTCATCGCTGCACCTCGCATTCCAGCTCGCGGAGCGGAATCGGACGCTGTTCCTGCACGTCGCTGAAGCGGTCGAACAAGCGCAGATAGTGGTCATGCGCGCGTTCCCAGGCGTGGTCATCCGGTTCGCCCCAGAGTTTGCGGTAGTCCGGCGATCCCGGATATGGATAAAGCGGCACCGGATCGTTAGCCCACACGCCGGCATTGCGCATCTTGTCGCGCCAGCGCTGCACGACAACATCATCGTCCTGAGGTACTTCGATCAGATTTGCCTGGACGAACGGGACGTGACGTCGCGCCGTCACCAGACGGTCTGCCAACTGATCCGTCGTCATCCGGCATTTTTTGGCCAGCAGTTCGCGACCTTCCGGCGTCAGGCTTTCGATCCCGGCCTCAATGGAAACGCAACCCGCGCGACCGAGCAGCTCGAGCATTTCCGGCTTCCACAGATCGATCCGGGTCTGGACTCCGAACAGCAGCCCGCGAGACGCCAAGCCTTCCAGCAGCTCTGCATTTGGCAGAAATATTTCGTCGATGAAGTAGATATATTCGACACCTTGGTCGCGGAGGTCGTCTACTTCCTGCAGAATGGCTGCCGGCAGACGCTTGCGATAGCCGTTACGGAAGTTGTCCTTTGCGCAGAAGGTGCAGCTATAGGGGCAGCCGCGGGACGCCTCCACCTCCGCCCCCGGGCCGATCGGGGTAGCTTCAAAACGGTGATGATGGTGCGTATGCCGGCGGATCATCTCAGCCGGCCACTGCAGCGGTGGCTGATCCACGAACGGCGCCGCTTGCGGCCCGCCATTGACGCGGATATCGGCACCGACCCTATAGCAGGTTCCAACGATGTCGCGTTCGCCATTGGCCCAGCGTAACAGCGTCGTTTCACACTCGCCCATAATGACACCGTCGACTTGCAGCTTGGTTAGCGCCGCGCGCGGTGTCGTGGAGCAATGCGGCCCAACTGCAAGCAGCACCGGAGCGGCGTTGCGGAATGCAAAGGTGAGCTGCTGCGGGACGCGTAATTCCGGTGGCGCACATCGCCAGAACAGATAGGTCGGCGCCGTCGTGACCACGATCACATCAGGCTTAAAGGATTGAAGCTCGGCCGCAATATCGGAGATCGACAGACCAAACATGTGTGCATCGAGCAGCAGCGTCTTATGCCCGGCGCGATCCAACAGCTGCTGCGAAATTCTGAGTTCAAGCGGAAGATGCGGCGAACGGCATCCGAAATAGATGCTGCCATCGTATTGCCAATCAGGATTGATGAGCGCGACCCGCGTCATAGCCGCAACTCCTTGGCGGAAACCGCGCGAGCCGGTCCGAACCGTTCTTCGAGCCATTGGAGCAACGACTGAAGACCCTGCTGCAACGGTATCTGCGGCTTCCAACCAACCGCCGACGCGATGGCATCGATACGGGACACATACCAGGGCTGGTCGCCAGGCCGCCATTCGTCAAAACGAAGGGACGGCACGGCGCCGCGCATCTGCGAAATTTCATCGATCAGTTCGAGCAAACTGATGGAATTGCTCTGCCCGCCTCCGAGATTGAACACCCGCCCGCGAACGGTTTCGATATTGTCGTAAACCATGAGCCAGGCTCGCGCCGCATCGGAAACGTGCAAAGCGTCACGTACTTGCAACCCGTCTCCGAAGATTGTGAGTGGTTCGCCGAGAATCGAGCGCAGCATGAAATGAGCCAGCCAGCCCTGGTCCTCGGTGCCAAACTGCCGTGGCCCGTAGATGCAGCTCATCCGAAGCACCGCCGCGTTCAATCCATAGACGCGCGCGTAATCGCGTACATATTGATCGGCGGCACCTTTTGAGCATCCGTAGGGGCTGTAGAAATCGAGCGGCGCATCTTCACCTACACCGGAGGCGAACTGGGCAACGGCGGGAACATGACGTCGTCCGGCCTTCTTGATCTGCTCGTCGCTCACGAGCCGGCCATACACCTTATTGGTGGAAGCGAAAATGATCGGCGCCGACGGATTGTGCAAACGGATCGCTTCCAATGTGTTCAGCGTACCCCGCGCATTTATCTCAAAATCCTCGACAGGATCCTGCAGGCTTCCGGTGACGGCGACTTGGGCCGCGAGATGCAGCACCCCTCTTGCGCCACGCACGGCCTCGATGACGGATATGGAATCCCGGATATCGCCCGTGACGATCGAGACTAGATCGCCGTGGCGGCTTTTCAGCCATTGCGCATTTTCTCGCACGCCGGCGCGGGACAGATTGTCGAATGCAATGACCTTATCTCCGCGCCTCGCCAGGGTGTCGGCGAGGTTGCAGCCGATGAAGCCGCATCCGCCGGTGATCAGGATCGGCCGATCGTGATTCCGAAAGTCCTTCATGCCACCAATCCCCGACTTGCGAGTTCTTCGGTGGCTCTTTCGACGTGATCGTCAGCGACCTGGTCGGCGAGATATTCAGCGAGCTCTTCTAGTCCGCGCGTGAATTCGATGCGCGGGAAAAACTTCAGAAGCCGGCGGCTTTTTTCGATATCGCCAAAGCAGTGTCGGATGTCGCCGGCCCGATATTTTCCGGTGATGAGCGGCTTCAGGTCGCGCCGGCCCATTACCCGCGCGAGATCATTCGCAACGGACAGGATCGACCGGCTCTGCCCCGAACCGATATTAAACACTTCGCCGTTGCATTCCGACTCCAGTGCCAGCCGACAGGCATCCGCGACATCGTGAACGTGGACGAAATCACGGCGCTGCAGACCGTCCTCGAACACCATTGGCGAGCGTCCATTGAGCAAGCGCGCTGCAAAGATAGCGAGTACGCCGGTGTACGGGTTGGATAACGCCTGTCGCGGACCATAGACGTTGAAGAAGCGCAGTGCCGCGGCGGGAATGCCGTAGGCCTTGCCTACCATCAGACACAGCCGCTCCTGCGCGTATTTGTTGAGCGCGTAGACCGAACTGAGCGAGGGTTGCTTGGTCTCCGGCGTTGGCAGTGGCGTCAGTGGCTCGCCATTTTCGTCCTGCAGTTCCCATCGCCCACTGCGCAGTTGCTGTGGTGAGCGCTCGGCCGGATAAACCGTAGTTTTCGAGCCGTCCTGACAGAGACCCTCGCCGTAGATGCTCATGGAGGACGCCACCACGAGCCTGGCAACGGGGCGCCTCGCCAAGGCTTCAAGCAGGGTCGCGGTTCCGACCTCATTGGTATGCACATACGAAACCATGTCGTACATGCTTTGGCCGACGCCAACGGCAGATGCGAGATGCAGCACCTTGTCCACCCCGCGCAATGCCCGATCCAGTGCGATGGGGTCGGTAACATCGCCGATCAACAACTCGGCTTCCGGATCGAGATAGACAGGCGGCTTCCGCGACGTGCCGTGGACCTGAGCGGTCAGGTTGTCGAGAAGCCTGACCTCGTATCCGGCTGCCAAGAGCGTGTCCGCCGCGTGCGAACCGATGAACCCTGCTCCACCTGTGATAAGAACTCGCACCATCCAACTTCTTTCATGAGTTTCGAACTGGTTGAAACCGGCTCTGGCGCAGTGGGACCCGCCAGAACGAGACAACGCGTGCGGGAGTGAATTCGCAGATAATCAGTGGCTTGCACGGCTTGTCTTGTGATTGAGAAGCCCGGTGAGGTTTGTTCGTTCCGCACCGAAGGTACAAACAACAATTCCGCCTAACATAAATTAATAACGTATGTGAATCGGCGGCTAGAAAGCGCGGCCGTTCGGGACCTCGCCAACTTCCAAATGCGCCGCAACTGATGCGCCCACATCCGAAAAGCTGGGACGTGCACCGACCTCGCGGGAGCGGTCGCCGCCGAGCACGAGCACGGGCACTTGCTCACGGGTGTGGTCCGTACCTTTCCAAGTGGGGTCGCAGCCGTGATCCGCGGTAATGATGAGCAAATCATCGGATTTCAGGCGGGACAACAATTCGGGCAGTCGTCCATCGAATGCTTCAAGCGCCGTTGCATAGCCGGTCACGTCGCGACGATGACCGTAGGTCGAATCAAAGTCGATGAAGTTGGCAAACAACAGCCCACCGTCGCTTAGGCCTTCAAACCCTTCGAGCGTACAATCGAACAGCGCGTCGTTGCCGTCGCCTTTCAGGATGCGCCCGGTGCCACGATGCGCAAAAATATCCCCGATCTTGCCGATCGTAACGATGTCCCGACCGGCAGTCGTGGCAAGATCGAGGATTGTCTGGCCGGGAGGCGGTACCGAGTAGTCCCGGCGGTTATGAGTTCTAATGTATCCGGACTGCGATCCGCGGAACGGTCGCGCGATAACCCTTCCGATATTGAGAGGTTCCAAAAGTTCACGGGCAACCTCACAGACGGAATAGAGCCGCTCCAGGCCGAATTCCTCCTCGTGTGCTGCGATCTGAAAGACGCTGTCCGCCGACGTGTAACAGATCAGTTTCCCGGATCGAATATGCTCGTCGCCCAACCGCGAGATGATCTCCGTTCCGGAGGCATGGCAATTTCCAAGTATGCCCGGAAGTCCCGCCCGCTCGCACAGGCGCGTTACAAGTTCCTCCGGAAAACACGGAACGGACCGTGGAAAATATCCCCATTCGAATGGAACGGGCACGCCGGCAAGCTCCCAGTGCCCTGACGGCGTGTCCTTGCCTTTTGAAAGCTCAGCGGCGCAGCCGAAGCGGCCTTCGATATCGTGGGCCTCAAGGCCTGGCGGCACTTGTCCACCTGCCAACCGACAGGCTTCGCCGAGGCCGAGCCTCACCAGGTTCGGGACCCGCAGTGGTCCTTCGCGCGTAGCGTTCTCGCATTCTCCGCGGACGCAGGCTTCCGCAATATGTCCGACGGTGTCAGCACCTGCGTCGTCATATAGGCATGCGTCCGGTGCCGAGCCGATGCCGACAGAGTCCATCACAAGGATAATGGCGCGCATTGTACCGGCTCGGATTTGATATGGGCGCTCGAACCAGCCCGGAGGGGACAATAGCGATCGATCATGCTGGCGCAGAATTCCGCAAACTCCTCCGGGACCAGCGGCGCACTGGTATGATGCGGGGCGATGCCGCGATGCTCGGGGGTGAAGCAGAACGTGGCGGTAACGTCGAACTCGGCAAGTGCATCCATCTGCCGGTCGAACCAATCGAGCGCGTTAGGCCGGAAACTATCCGCCCAGGAAAGGCCCGTTCGAACGTGACGCACTCCGAGCCGCCGCATCCAGGCCACCGCTTGGTCGAGCCTGTGATCCTCAAAGTGGAACCACTGGCACAATCCTATGGTGTCCGCTTCCTCCGCAAAGGCTTCGAGGCCCAGCTTCGGCGTACCGTCTTCGCGCAGCAGACCCATATGGAAATGCCGATAGTAAGAAGAGCCCTCCGCTTCCTTGTGGCGCGTGGTCGCCTCCCACCCGGTCGGCAAATCATAAAGGCTGTACCAGTGGATCCGAGGTGCTCGGCCTCTCAGCAACTGGGCGGTCCGCTTGACGCCCCAAGCCTGAACCTCCTCTGCCCCGAATGACGAAACACCCACTTCGGTGACCCACACCGGAACGTCAACCAGCGCTTCGATTTCGGCAATCTTGCTCGGCCAATTCTGGATTTGCCACAGATTCCAATCGAGCGGAAAGCCATGGACCGCCACCGCATCGACGTGATCGAGCACGCCACTCGCCTTCATCCGGTTAATAAAGCCCGGGTCGATTGGCGACATGCCGCCGAGCACGCGTGGCAAGGTCGGGTGGACCGCGCGAATGGCTTTGCCGGCGAGCACCGCCATCTCTGCAAATTTGGTCCACCCGGGATCGAGCTCGAGATCCCAATGCGACTTGTTATTGGGCTCGTTCCAAATTTTTGCAGCCTCGATCATCCGCGGCTTCTCCCCGCGGGGTAGACGGCGCCATCCGATTGAGGGCGCCTGCCGCGCCGGCATAGATACACTTCCGGTTCCGGATGGGCCGTGATGACGAAACCCGCGCTGCGCAGCATGGCTTCGGCGCAACTTCGATTCGGAATCCACCAATTCGTTGGATCGTCGGCGTAGCGGTGTTCGATGAAGTGCAATTTGGGAAATTCGTCGCTTTCGAACTGGTCGGTGGTCCAGAAATCGTAATTCTGGTCGAGCTCGGCCGTACGGGCGCTGCCCCGCTGCATCGACTGAAATAGCATCATGTCACCGGCGACGTGTTCGTAAATCAGATCGAGTGCGAGCAGGGGGTGCCGCAAATGGTAGAGCACGCCCATGAAGATGACGAGGTCGAAGGTCTCGCCGAGCTTTCCGACGTCGTAAACGGAAAGGTTGCGGAATTCGACGTCAAGATCGTTTACCTCCGCCGCGAAGCGCGCCTGCGCCAGATACTCGTCGCGGCTGTCGAGCCCGAGCACGCGCTCGGCACCGCGGCGTTTCATCTCCATTGTGTAAAAGCCGGCATTGCAGCCGATGTCCAGCACCGTTTTTCCCTTCAAGGATTTGGGAACGACGTCGGCGAAGTTTTGCCATTTCACCGCCGGATAGTCGCCGAGAAAGTGCGACGGTGCCGTTGGCACGCCGTGAAGATCCAGATTGTGAAACCACGGGCCGAGCGCATCGACCTTGCGGCGGATTTCGTCGGTGGAGAGCGACGCGCTATTCATGTAGCAGCTCCGGTAGCAGCTCCGATTGCCGTCACGGCCTCGGCCATGGCTATTGTCTGGGGCCATCTCGGGATCGAGCGAGATGCTCTTCGATCTCGCTGGGTCAGCAGCAGGGCCATCGCCGTCCGATAGCCATGCAGCGTGCCTACGTCGACATAGGACTCGCCGGCCTTGACACCAACAGCCGCCCCTCCGTTGCCGAGGTAGCTGTTGACGAGTGTCCCGAAGTACTGGTCACTCCGTTGTCGGGCGTCCCATAACGTTTTCAGCTCCCGGAAGCCCGGCGCCGACATCCTGAAAGCACCCCATATCCAGTGCGACGCCGGAAATTGTTGCTTCACCTGGATCTCCCTGACTTCGTGGTTCTCCAGCACGACGGCATCGAAAAACTCCGGATGTTCGACTGGAAACAACAAGAATGACAATGAGACGTCCGGCAAGGCCCCTAGCGCGTCTTCGGGAAACCAGATCGTATCCGGCAGCCCGACCATCACTGGCTCGGTGTGACCGACAACACAGCCCGCCCGGAAGATGGCATCGCAAAGACCTTCGGCATTCGGCTGCACGACATAGGCGATCTCGGCCCCGCCGTAGCGGTCGCCGAAATATTCAAGAATGTCGGATTTACCCGGCGAAATCACGAAGCAGATCTTGTCAGCCCCACCCAGGATTAGCCGTTCAACGAGATATTCCGAAACGGCGCAAGGCCGTTCCACGCCGCTTTCGGTCCTGCTGCCGACCGGCAGCAGCTCCTTGGAAAAGGCTAGCGGCTGGATTCGACTGCCGCGTCCGGCGGCCGGAATGATGCCCCACATCTCAAGCCTCCTCGGGAACGAGAACGCCGGGTTGCGCACGAAATTGACGTTCGAGCAGTTGGATCAATTCGGCGGCGCGCCGGCTGGAGCTATGTTCTTCGAGGGTGCGCTCCCGGGCGCGTCGCGCCATCGACGATAATTCTTGATCGCCAGCTTCAAGCGCGGCCACCACGTCGGTTGCCGATTCCGCGAGAATGATCTCTTCGCCCGGACTAAAGAATGCGTCGAGCCCTTCCCAGCTATCGCTGATGATCGGCGCGCCGCAGGCCGCGGCTTCGAACAGGCGCCCGGAGGGACACCATCCCATCTCCACCATCGCGCGCCGCGTGACATTAAGGGTCAGCCGTGACGAGGAGAAGAACGCGGCGTGTTCCGCCGGGGGCAAATGACGGACGAAAAAGATGTTCGAGGACCATGGAAAGTCCTGAGGATACTGGGCGCCGGCAATCAGAAACCTTCGGTCAGGCCGCAAATGGGCAGGAGACATCAGCAGGGCTTCGAGCGTCCGCTGGCGATCTTCGGAATATGTCCCGATGTAGGAAAGGTCGGCGCGATAATGCGGCAGCGGGTGGACCGCGCGATGCACGTCCGGATCGACATGGCCGTAAAGCGGAGCGACGTGTCTTGCGCCAAGCCGGGTGCGGAACTCATCAAGCGCCCGCCCACCGCTATAGCTCAGCACCAGATCGAAATCACGAAGCGTCGATGAACCGTTATAGGCGACGCGCTCACCGGCATCGAGTAGAGCCAGCGTGATCGGGGTATCCAGATCGTAGAACACCCGCAGCGCATGGTTCTGGGCAAGAACGAGGTCGGTCGCGGCGGGGCCGTCCGGACAATAGGAGGTGATGATCGCAACATCAGCGTCAGCGACGTCGGCGGACGCTTGCTGCCGGACGCCATCCCAATCAGCGTATAATTCCAACTGGCCTCCCGGAATCTGGTCGAGATCTCTCATATTCGCGTAATAAGGAACGTCACGTTCGTAGAAGACAATGTTGTGCCCCATTCGTATCAGCGCCTTGCACAGGCCACGCCAAAGCGTGGCGTGCCCGTTGCCCCACGACGAACTGATAGTCAAACCAAAGATCACGATCTTCACGCCGTCACCTCTCCGTTCACACAAGAGACGCGCGTCCGCCGTCCGTCCAACGTTATAGTGCTGATGCTCGCAGCATCGATTTCGACCAAATAGAACAGACCAAGTGGTATCGTTAGATAATGCATCAGCGCCGCCCGGATCGGTTCAGCATGGCTTACGATCACGATAACTCCCTGCAGCTCTCTGAGCTGCTCGAGATGCCTGACCACCCTTTTCTGCAGCGCAACCATACTCTCACCGCCGGGAGGCCGCGTGCTGCCGCGTTTCTCATTCCATGATTGCCAGGCGCGATCCGGTGCGAGATCAGCGAAATTGGCACCGGTCCAGCTTCCCATGTCGATTTCATCGAATGCCGGTACAATTTCCACAGCTCGGCTGCATCTGTCCGCGATGATACTGGCCGACTGCATCGCCCTGCGTTGCGGGCTTGATTGCACGGCCAAAGGCGCAGTGCGTTCTATCACTTCGGCTGTCGCACTCATTTGACGGCAACCAAGCTCATCCAGTTCCACTCCCGGCATTCGGCCGCACAGGACGCGACCCAAAAGGGAGTGATGACCGTGGCGGATGAGATGAATCTGGGCGGTCACATTGCGGCTTTCAAACGTCGCCATTGATAAAGCGGTGGGTACGGTCGCGAGCTTCATCATCGGTGAACTGCTGGGGAGGAGACTTCATGAAATAGCTGGACGGCCCAACCAACGCACCGCCCAGGCCGCGATCGATTGCCAACTTGGCGCAACGGACCGCATCAATCACCACTCCCGCCGAATTTGGAGAATCCCAGACGTCCAGCTTCAGTTCGGCATTGAGCGGAACTCCGCCGAAAGCTGTCCCTTCCAAGCGGATGTAGGCCACCTTCCGATCGGTCAACCACGGCACATGGTCGCTTGGGCCGACATGAATATTGTCCGGCTCCATCGGCACGTCAAACTGGCTGGTCACCGCCTGGGTTTTGGAAATCTTCTTCGACTTCAACCGCTCGCGCTCGAGCATGTTCTTGAAGTCAGAATTTCCGCCAAAGTTCAGCTGATAGGTGCGGTCGAGGCGCACGCCGCGGTCGCGAAACAGGTTTGCCAATACGCGGTGCATGATGGTGGCACCGACCTGGCTCTTGATGTCGTCACCTATCAGCGGCAGACCTGCTCGTTGAAAGCGCGCACGCCACTTTGGATCTGACGCGATAAAAACGGGTATGCAGTTGACGAACCCGCAGCCCGCCTGCAGCGCGCGTTCCGCATACCATTCGGTGGCCTTCTGTGAGCCGACCGGCAGATAAGATACAAGGACATCGGCTCCGGACTCCGTCAGCGCCGACGTGACGTCTGCCTCCTCCTCGTCCGAAATTTCGATATCGTCGCGCAAATATTGGCCGATGCCGTCCAGCGTTCGTCCCCGCAGCACGGTCACGCCGGTAGGCGCGACGTCAGCAAAGCGATGCGTATTGTTTGGGCTTTCCCAAAGCGCCGTGGCAACATCCTTGCCGACTTTTCTGGCGTTTACGTCGAACGCCGCCGCGACCTCGATATCCCTGACATGATATCCCCCGACGTTGACGTTCATCAGTCCGGGGACCGGCTCGTTCGATTTCGCTTCCCGATAGTAGCTCAGCCCCTGAACGAGAGAACTGGCGCAATTTCCGATCCCGACAATTCCAATGCGTACCTTGCGAGGCGGCAGATGAGGGGTGTGCATGTCGGTCCTGCTCGTCAAAAGGTAAGTTCGTTGGCGCGAACGTATGATGATCGTGTTCGTTCCTGAGATGATCCGAGCAACGATCATCATTCGCCGTTAACGGCGGAAAAATCGTGAAATCTTTTAACCTATGATAATCGAGACGCCCTCTCCGCCTTCAGCCGGAGGCTTCCAGTTTGATGAAGAAGATGAAGAAGATGAAGAAGATGTCAGCGACGGGGGCAGGAGGAGCGAAGTCGCCGAACAGGGTTCTTACAACCACTTGAGCGCTTTCTCTCGTCACCGTCCTGCGAGGACGGAACCACGTTCAAACAACAATGTTGAACGGGCAACACTGCTGACCGGCAGTCCAGACAAAGGAGATTCGCAAATGAAGTTCGCCACGCTCGCGGTCCTCGTAGTATTTGCTGCCTCTTCAGCCAATGCTGCGGAGAAGCCCAGCCAAGCCTTTCTGAAGAAGGCTATCGAAGGTAATTTCGCCGAGGTCCAGATGGGACAGCTCGCACAACAGAAGGGTCAGAACGGCGATGTAAAGAAGTTCGGCCAGATGCTCTCCGACGATCATTCTGCCGCAAACCAAAAGGCCATCGACGCCGCAAAGGCGATGGGCGTGACGCCGCCGGACGGACCGAACGCAAAGCAGAAGGCCGACTACGAGAAAATGTCAAACATGTCCGGTGGCAAATTCGACCAGCAATTTGCAACGCACATGGTGGCGGACCACCAAAAGGATATCGCAGAATACAAGAAGGCCGCCAAGCAGCCGGACGCCGCCGGTGACTATGCCAAGGCTCAGATCGACGTTTTGCAGAAGCATCTTGATACCGCCAAGTCGCTGAGTTCACGCAAGACATCCAACCGCTAGAGGGCTTTGCCCGGTGGAGGCCGGCGCTTGAACGCAGCCGTGGACCACGACTGGATCGACGCCCAACGAAGCGCCGATTTCAAGCGCGCCTGGGAAATAAGCGATCGGAGCTTGCGCGAGTACTGCGAGTCCGGTGCGATCAAGCATACCGGCGAACGTCACTTTCAACGGATATGGCGCGGCGAGGACCTCAGCGACAAGCGCGTGCTGGTTCGCTGCTATCACGGTCTTGGCGATACGATCCAATTCATCCGATTTGCCAAATCCTTGCGCGAGATCGCCCGGGAGGTCATCGTATGGGCGCAGCCGGAACTGGTCACGTTGGTTCGTAGGGTTGACGGGGTGGACCAGGTGTTTCCACTTCACGATGGAACACCGGATTTTGACTACGATGTCGATATCGAGGTTATGGAGCTTGCCCATGCCTTGAGGGTCTCTCGAGAACTTGTCTCGAGCAGGGTTCCGTATTTTCCGCGGGTCGGATCTGGACGACGGGTACCCCCCTCGCCGCTCTCATCCATGTCGATAGGACTGGTGTGGGAGGTCGGCAATTGGGATCGCCGCCGCTGCGTGCCGCCGCAAATGTTGGCTCGGCTTCAGACGGCACCTGGCGTGCGGCTGTTTTCGCTGCAGCAGGGTCCTGGCCGCGCCATGGCAAATATTATACCGGCCGAGGATCTCGCCGCGCCCGATCTGGAATCGTTGGCGGGAACGATTTTGAACCTTGATCTTATTGTTACTGTCGACACGATGGTGGCACATCTCGCTGGAGCTCTCGCTGTTCCTGTATGGACAATGCTCCACGCGGAATGCGACTGGCGATGGCCCAAAACCGGTCGGCAGTCGATCTGGTACCCGACCATGAAACTGTTCCACCAGGACAGGGCCGGCGATTGGACCAAGGTCACTGAAGCCGTTGCCGACGAGTTGCGCCGACACCAACGTCGGTGCCCGGGCGCTATTTCAGAAGACGAGTTTCTGTCAGGAAGCGGACAGACGGAGAAAGCGAAGGGGCAATAGAGTCCGCGAACAGCATAGGGTAATCACGGCTGGTCAAGCGATCAAAGCAAAGGAAATAGGTCTCGCATGACGCGTATTACAAGTCGCAGTTGGACTCCGGAACAAATCCAACTTCTTCTCTCATTGATAGACAGGGGCGTCTCGGCTGTCCGGGCTTCGGTCGTGCTGAAGCGTCCCAAGCTGGCGGTCCAAAACAAAGCCCGGCAGCTGGGCAGGCCATTTGCGGATGTCAGAGACGTCAAAACGGCCCGCTTAGTGAGGGAAGCGGTCGAGCGGGAGTTAATCGAGCGGCGACGCAACAATCTTTAGAATAGCAACCAACTATTTTAGCGAGATCACCGGAGTTTGCCGGAGAGGCGGCCGCGCAATCACGATCTCTTGCCGCCGAGCCCTTTTCCTTTTTCGTTAAATCGGAGAGCCGACATACGTGCAGCGCTATCAGGTGCAATGGACGCTGCCGCGCTCGCCTGCGACCCGTTGGGAATTCGAAGGCGGCGATCTCCGGAACCGAAAAAGACGATCTACGTTTGACGGTCGTAGCACTCCGGCAGCACCGACCGCTGAGGCGTCAACTGCCTGGAGAACGAGCACGTCCCATTGATGAGACACATCTTGAGGAGACTCGCTAATGAGCGAAAGCCACACCACCACAGACCATAAGAAAATCAAGAAATGGGCAGAGGAACGGGACGGCGTCCCGGCGACGGTGAAAGCGACCGAAGAGAAGGGACATGCGGGAATCCTCCGCATCGATTTCGGCCCGAAGGAAAAGGGTCTGGAGGAGATCAGCTGGGACGAGTTCTTCAAGAAATTTGACGAGGCCGGCCTGGCATTTTTGTACCAGGATAAAACCAAGGACGGCAAAGTCAGCCGCTTCCATAAATTTGTAACGCGCGACGCGGCCTGACGCTTTGAGCAAGCGGTGGCGCCGTTGGTCAAAGCATCAAGCAGCGCATCACGATGCGGCGCCATCACGCGCGTCAGCAGATCTAGCCGCCGAGCACGTGTCCCCAACCGTCAAACACGAACCCATTCCACGCAACGGTCCCATCCTCGCGCGCGATGAAGGAACGCTGGAAGGCATCGGCATCTTCACCGCTCCAGGTAACAATAGTGTTTGACACCTGGTCATGGAGGATTGCGGGCTCTGAAGGGTCGAAGTCCTTCATGGGATGGAGGGTCGGTGGCGGCGCTTCGGCTGGCATGGGACCATAACCGACCGGAGTAAAATCAGTTGCAGCTCACCGCTCCGAATTGCCCTGCTCCTCGTGGCTCAGTCCGGCAGCGTGGCGGCCGGAACAAGAAGACGATCCGATAACTTCCGCTTGGCGTCCCCTAGCGTTTGGTAGTGTCGAAAGTACTCTTCGGCCATCCGCTTCGCGCTGAACCGTTGCTCGAAACGCGCCCGCACCTGACGTCGGTCGAGTTTGCCAAGACGTCCGATTGCCTGAACGGCTTCGGCTTCTCCGTCCACGACAAAGCCGGTTATTCCGTCTTCGACAACCTCCGGCACGGACCCGGACCGGAACGCAATAACAGGTGTGCCGCATGCCATCGCTTCGATCATGACCAAGCCGAAGGGTTCAGGCCAGTCGATCGGAAAGAGCAAAGCCGCGGCGCCTGCGAGAAACCGCTCCTTAGCTTCATCGTTGACTTCCCCGGTGAGCTGGATTTGATCGCCATCAATCTGAGGCTCCAGCCGTTCCTTGAAGTAGCCTCTCTCGCCGCGCGGCACTTTCGCCGCGATCCGAAGCGGCATTCTCGCCGCACGGGCAATGCGAATGGCAACCTCTGGCCCCTTTTCTGCTGTGAGCCGGCCGAGGAACGCAAGATAGGAGCCCGTTTCGAACCTGGGGCGGAACATGCCGGCAGGCAGGCCATGATAAACCGTGCCAATCCAGTTTGCGCCGCCAAGCGGGACACGCTGATTGTTCGATATCGAGACGAAGGGAGCGACGGGAAACTGACGAACGACATCCGGCAAACCGGGTAAATCCAATCGGCCGTGTAGTGTGGTGAGGAACGGCACGCCAAGCCGACTCAACAAGGGTAGATGCAACCAGTCGATATGAGCATGAATGATATCGAACTCGGCGGCGCGCCCGGCGATCGCTTCGAGCAATGCTGTTTGGGCCGCCATCGGATCCGAACGCGGACGGCCAAGGCGAAGCGCGCGCGGCCACACTGGGTGGAGATGGCCACGCGCTCGGGAATCGCCGCTCGCGAACAGCGTTACCTCATGTCCAAGGTTCACCAGTTCCTCAACCAACCATGCGACCACACGCTCTGTCCCCCCGTACAGTTTTGGAGGAACGCTTTCAGCCAAAGGGGCGACTTGTGCAATCCGCATGATATTTCCGATTGGTCACCGCTCCAGTCGTTGCGCTCGATTTCGATAGCTATCGCCCGTGTGATGGCGCGCGGAGATTTTTAATGGAGTACGGGCCGCTCGTAACTTGCAAGCAGATCAAGCCAATCCTCAAGCAGGCGGCTCATAAGGAAGTTCTGCCGTACGGTCTCCCTCGCGCAAGAACCGAGCCGCTCCCGCAAATGTGGATCTCGCAGGACCTGGACAATGCGCTCCGCAGCCTGGTCCACCGTCTTGACCAGGAAGCCGTTCTCCCCGTCTTTGATCTGTCGGCGGATGCCGCCCACGTCGCCGCCAATGACGGCAGCGCCCTTCCACATTGCTTCGGTAACGGTAAGGCCAAATCCCTCCCGGATGGATTTCTGCAGCACCACTGCGGAGTGGCGTTGCAGTGCGTTCACGAGAACCGGATCATCTACTGCAACAACAATGATGCTTTCGTCGATCAACTTTTGAATAGCCTCGAGGATGACTCCACTTTCGGGATCATCGCTCGCATTGTTGCCGGCCAGAACGAGCCTGCAATCCACCTGCTCACGCGCTTGCCGGAAGGCCTCAATAACGCCGATCGGGTCCTTCCACCGATCAAACCGGGATATCTGTGTCACCAGCGGACGATCCGTCGGGATTCTATGGTAGGCCAGACATTCCTGAATCTCCTCATCGGACATTTCGCCGTTCTTCGCGGAAAACGGATCGATCGCCGGAGTGATAAACCGCTGATCAACGGCGATACCTTGTGCATATTCTGGCAGCGAGAAAATCGCGGCATCGTATTGGTCGACGAAGTCGCGCAAATAGCCCCATGCCGGTGCGTACGGTGAGGAAAGATCAACGTGGCACTGCCACAACCAAGGCATCTCCCTGTGGACAAAGTGCCTCACGAGCGGCAGCGGCTGTGGATCATGCACGATGACGGCATCGCAGTCTTCGAGATGAAGCCTGGTGGCATTCTCAAATAGCACCTGCTCATATATCGCCTTCTCGGCCTCGGAAAAGTCGATGTTCTCACCTTGCAAGGTGTTGTGGAGCTTTTTTGTGCAGCTGAAAAAGCCCGGCGTGCCCTGGATCAGGTGCCAGTCGGTTTCAATGCCAATAGCGTTCATCATCAACGTGAGTGGCGTCAGTATTTCAGTGACGCCGCCGCCATAGAAGGTCGAGCTGACGTGCACAACATTCATCGTGCGAACACGATCGGCTTTCCGTAAGATCCGTTCAGTCTCCGCAGCGCCGATCAACGGCTCATAATGCTCAAGCGAATGCAGGCCGAGGGTCATCCTTTGGATAGCTGACGTTGACAGAGACATAAAGTGTCGCCCTTTAAACTTGCGGTTGCATATTGCGCCAAGGACGGAACCCTGCGGCTGCGGAAATGACGCAACGCATAGAACAGGGCCGGGTGTTACTGGTTCCAACACAACGGCAGGATGCTTCGTGATTAAAGAATTTTAAACGCTGCGCGCGCGACTTAACTCCAACCGACCGACGCCTGAGGCGGACGTTCGCTCTAAACATCCGAGGCCGACGGTTCACGGAACAAACCTCGATAGTGATCGGTTTTGATGCAAGTTGAGGACCAGAGTTCCACCCCACTCGCAGCGGCGCTCCGCTGCTATGTCTGCAGAATCACAAAAGGGAGATGTTGTCATGCCCCACATTCAGCCAGGCAAACAGACAGTCACGCAGATCACCGTCGTCGAAGCGGAGCCGGACAAGCAAGACGAGGCGCTATCGTTAATGGCAGAGCGGGCGCGTTTCATGGCGCGGCAGCCCGGCTTCGTCTCGATCAGCCTGCATCGAAGCCTCGACGGAAGGCGCATCGTAAACTACGTCCAATGGCAAAATCGGGAGCTACTGCAGTCAGCCCACAAATCGCCGGACTTTCGCAAGGCTTGGCGTCAGTTCGATGATTTGGCCGATCAAATAGATCCCCATCTTTATGAAGTTACCGAAGTCCTGGAGGGCGGCCACTGAGAGGCTGACTTCGTTGAAATAAATGCTCGCTACTCGTTCGCGCCGAACCCATGGCGTTGGCATTGCTGATTGCACCCACGACCACGCTCATCCAGATAGTCACCCAGCCGGGTCAAGAGCGATGCTCGACCGATCCAACGCTGTGAGCCGATAGATCCGAGCGGCAGTTGATATGGGCGGTCGACGATTTTCGTCCAGCGAGCGGGTGCGGGCGAACATGGCGTGAGGCAGGCCGACGAACCGCGATCGCGGCCCAGCACCTCAGCACCTCGACCGAAGCGCGTGGCACTATTTCTTTGCAGAGCCCGGCTCGGCCATACCACGATGCCGCCGCGCAAGCATTGCGGCAGGGGTGACGTTCGCAACCGCCGACTGGATCTTGTTCTTGATGCCTGTGACGACGTCGCCGTCTCCCCGCATCATTGCGTCGAATCCCACCTTGGCGACGTCAGCCGCATCGTCCTTCTTCGACGTACCAACCTTTGTATCCATCATGTCGGCACGCGCGAAGAACTCGGTCTCGGTGGCGCCCGGCATCAGGCAGGTCACCGTGAGCTTGGTGTCGCGCAACTCCTCCCGTAGCGCGAATGAGAACGAATCCAGGAACGCTTTGGTACCGTTGTAAGCCGCCTGAAAACTTCCCGGAGTAAATCCTGCGATGGAGCCGGTGATCAGGATGCGGCCCGAATCGCGCCGTCGCATATCGTTTCCCACCCTGTGGATGAGGTAAACGGTGCCGGTGACGTTGGTGTCGATCACGCGCCTGATTTGTTTGAATTCCTGATCGAGGAAGGCACGGCCGAGGCCGCGCCCTGCGTTCGCAAGCAGTGCATCGACGGGGCGCCCGATCCTCGTCGCGGCTTCATAAAGCTGGTCCACGCCCTCGATGGTCGCAAGATCGGCTTGCAGGGACTCAACAACGGCGCCGAGGCCACGAATTTCAGCCGCGGCAGTTTCGATCTCTGGCTCGTCTGCCGCAATCAAAAGATCGAAACCATTGCTGGCACAGCACTTGGCCAATTCCAGTCCAATTCCGGTGGAGGCTCCGGTGACGATGGCGAACTGTCGGCTGACAGACATTGGCAAGCTCCTAATGATTATGACTCTTTGCTGCGCTCAAAATCATAACCGCTACTTCTGTCGCCCGTTCCGCGGCTTCACATCCGGCGCCCGGGAAAGGCTGCCGGCAGGCACCACCATTCGTTGGTAGCGCCTCAGCGGAAGTTGCGCGGTAAGTTATTGTGGATATGCGTGGCCGCCACTGCGGCATGGCCTGTTCCGACCGCGATCTGGTGAAGATCCGAGACCACGTCTCCCACAGCGTAGAGTCCCTTCACTATCGTTTGTTGGTGCGCATCGACCTCAAGGCATCCGAGACTATTGTGGCGAACTCCCAACTTCTTGCCCAATTCGGACCGGACATCGCACCCCAACACTGGATAGATCACGTCGAAAGTCTCACAGGTTCCATCGCTCATTACCGCGACCATTTGCGCGCCCTGCCGCTCGAACGCCATCACATGCCCCGCAGGAATGCGGATGGACGCTTCCGCCAAATCGCGGCAAACCGCTTCGCCGGGAGGCTTGCCATCCAGCGTCAGCAACGTGACGCTCCTTGAATAGGTGCGCAGAAAAAGCGCCTTGCTGGCGGCAGTTTCAGCGTTGCCCAAGATACCTATGCGCAAGTCGGACGCCTCAAACCCGTCGCATATCGGACAATACCGAACCGAGCCCCGATCAATGGCTTCCTTGAGACCGGGAATCGGAAGATTGCGATCTACCAGTCCGGTCGCGAGCACTGTGCGTTTTGCCAGAACGTCGGCCTGCGAGCAGGTTGCCAGGAAACCGCCTTCGACCTTCCGCAAGTCTGCAATCCGGCCCTGAATGATCGGGATACCATAGGTGCTCGCTTGCTTCGCCAGTTCCTCCAGCAATTTCTGACCTGCAATTCCATTCGCGAAACCCGGATAGTTCTGGGTCTTCGGAATAAGCGCTGCCCGACTTTCGCTGCTATCGACGACAACGACCTTGCGACGGTAACGCGCCAGGTAAATCGCCGCCGTTAGTCCAGCCGGCCCGCCGCCGATAACCAGACTGTCGGTATTTTCCAATTCAAATCGAGTCATGAACTTTCCAGGGGATCCGGTAAGCAATCGCGCCGGGCACATTGGGTTCCTTGCGCGAGTGAGCCTTCCCCGGGTTTCGGAACACAATGGTGCTACCGGCATTGTCCGCATGCAAGACGATGCCGCTGAGATGAGGTCAAACGATGCGTACCGGTCGTTTGCTGACGACGTTGCTCGTCGCCGGCGCGATTGCAGGGTTAGCCTTTTGGGGTATCACCGAACCCCGGCCGATCTTTTCGAAAGGCGCAGATACAGCGCTCGATCAGGACGGCGATCCCACCAGGGGCCAGTTGATCTTTGCAGCCGGCGATTGCGCCTCTTGTCATGCATCGCCGGGACAGCGTGATCGCCTTCGGCTGGGGGGCGGTCTTGCACTGGCGTCGCCGTTCGGGACTTTTCGCGTTCCTAATATATCGACGGACCCTGTCGACGGGATCGGCTCGTGGCGAACGCTAGATCTCGCCAATGCCTTGTTGAGCGGGGTATCACCGGCGAAAGCGCACTACTATCCGTCGTTCCCTTATTCGAGCTACGCAAAAATGCAGGTTAGCGATATTCGCGACCTGATGGCCTACTTGCGAACGCTGCCGGCGGTTTCGGGCAAGGCCCCTCCTCACGACCTCGCACTGATATTCCGCGTCCGTCGCTTCGTTGGTTTCTGGAAGGTGCTGTACTTCGACCGCAACCCGGTTCGTCCTGATACCAGCCGCGGCGACACCTGGAACCGCGGCCAGTATCTCACCGAGGCGGTGGCGCACTGCTCTGAATGTCATTCTACCCGGAACATCTTCGGAGCCATCAAACCTGAAACCCGTTTCGCCGGGGGCAGAGATCCGGAAGGCGTTGGATACATCCCAAACATCACGCCAAGGCGGATCGGCGACTGGACCGAGCAAGATATCGCGAAAATGTTAAAGACGGGAGAGACACCGAACCACGGCCGTGTAGGTTCTTCCATGACCGAGGTTGTGACCAACACAGCGATGCTGCCGCAGAGCGATCGCGACGCGATTGCGGCCTATATCAACTCTCTGCCCTTGCGCGACACGCCGCAGCCATGACCTCTCTTCATCGCGAAGAGAGAAAGGCCGCAACATCCCGTGCTTCGGCTTCCGAGATTCCGGTTGCTGGCATCGCCGATCGCGGCGAAAATGCTTGCGGCGAAACGATCCATCGTACCAAATTGTCCGGCGAGTTGGTGAGGACGCCGCCGACATAGACGCGGTGTTTGATATCGCTCAGCGGGCCTCCGACCTGACCGTCGCCCCCGGGAATGCCCGGAATCGTATGGCATCCGGCACAGCCGTAACGCCGGATGATATCCGGTGCGCGCGCGAGATCACCGCCCGTCATGGCCATGGCGACGCTGTTGGACTGATGTTGCGCTTTCCATGTCATTCCTACAGCTGCCACCGATGCAACGAGCAACGCCATCGCTCCGAGACATGGCCACCGATACTTAACGAGCGCTGACGACATGCTCACGCCTTTGCATTTCGCCTGAATGCCGAATCCAAAACGCCGTCAAAGCAAGCGCTGCACCGGCATAGATCGTTCCCGCAGGCACCCACATGATGAGACCAGCCAGTTGCTGGTCCTCCAGCGGCGTTAGTCCCCACTTGGCGGCGGTCGCAGTCTGGGCCTCGTAGAGCACGCGCGGCGCCAGTGCCATGAGCGCACCGAGGACGCTGGTGTGCAGCATGGTGACGAACAGATGCCAGGCGGCCACCCCGACGTCGCCGCGTCGAAACACCGACCACCAGAACAGGACCGCGGTCAGCAGAAAGCTCAAATGCTGCAGCCGATGAATCGTTACATTGGTGACGGCGGCATCGAATAACACCGGGGCATGCCAAGCCCATATCGCTACGCCATGAAGCACCGTCGCATTGCGCCCGGCGCTCAGCCGGTTCCAGGTACGACGGGTCAACGGCAGTTTGAGGAAGCGGCCGGCCGCCAGTCGACAATTGCGTGGCAGAGACCAGAGCAACGTGCCGATCGGCCGCGCGAGAACCAGCAGGGGCGCGGAAACGGCCATCACGATCTCGTGCTCGATCATGTGAAAGGTGAAAAGGTGTTCGCCAAGCCAATGCAGCGGCGAAACCAATGCCCCGACGAGCGTAACCCAGCCCGTGAAATAGGCCAGCGCCTGCCATGCTCGATCCTTGCGGCCGACCCTCGTTCGTCGCCAGAGAGCCCACCAGCCGAAAGCGTAAAGCGACCCGATCACAAACAAGGGACCGACGATCCAGGGATCGAATGTCCAGGTTGCCTCGGCGCCATGTGATTGCGAGCCGTGCGCAAGCACAGCGCTCGCCGATATCAATACAAAAAGCGATGTAAGAGCTATCGTTCGCATCCGCTCAGCACCAGTGACGCTATCCCCTGCATCGAGAGCGCAAAAGCAAAAACGGCTGCCGAAAGAGCACTCAGCGACCCGGCGAAAGCTGATGTTGCAAGTGGGTCAGATTTGTTCGCGCGACCAGCGGATTGCCAAGATACGGCACCCGCAACACAAGCGACGGTCGCGCCGACGAATGAGGCCATTGCCGAAAATCGTGCCTGCTGTTGGCAGTCAAGATAGGGCAGGATTTCACCGAGTTGCGTATTGATGATCCACGCCGACGACGCGATCAGCAGTCCCGCCCAACTCAATAGAGGACTGGCTTTTCGGAGGATGCTCATAGCCGTGGAATCCAATAGATGCAGCCGTATATCGGAAGCCACGCCGCGACGACAAAGTTCCAATACATGGCGTTATCCTGCACATCGCCGAAGCGGCGCGGATTGTCGCCATGCCGGGTGAACATCAAGGCGGCCAGCACGAGGGTATCGACGAGGTCAGTGATGATGTGGGTCGTATGCAGTCCAAGCAGCGTCCAAACGATGGAGCCGTATGCGTTGCTGTCCCAGTTGACGTTGAGCGCCGGAAATTCGAAAGCACGGATAACGAGCGGTACGATTCCCAGGATCGACATGACGATCATGCCAATCTTTACCTTGCTCAAGTCTTGTTGCTCCGCCCATCGCGAGACCAGATAATTCGGCACAACGCTTCCGATCAGCACCAGCGTCATCAGTGTGCCAGGCAGCAAGTTGGGCCGCGGTGCGTCGATGGGCCAAGTCGCGGCGAGGCTCATCAAATAGAGGTACACGGCAACGGAGAGCGCGAAGCCGGTGCCTTCGATCAACATGAAGGCCAACGTGCCCCACCATGTGGCGCTGGCACTGCCCATGCCATGCAGCGGCAGTCTGGAAAGGTCAGCGACGACACGTTCCTTCATAACTCGTCCTCCGGCGTACCCTTGGGCCAGAACCACCCGATCAATGTGATCGCCACCGGGATCGATCCCCAAACCACCGCCCAGGGTGTGAAGATCGACCAGATCAGCATCAGAGAGGTGGCGAGCGCAGCCCAAAAAGGCCAGATCGAGTTTCTCGGAGAGGCCTCCCGCGCTTCGGGCTTCGCTGCGCCAACAGTGGTGATGATCAGTTCGCGGCGATCGGTACGCAATCCGGCTGCAACAGCGAGAATCTCGCGCTGCTCCCAAAGCGGATCGGCTCCATCAACCACCGGTATGCGTGCGAAATTGTAGCTGGGCGGCGGCGAGGAAGTTGCCCATTCCAGCGTCGGCGCATCCCATGGGTTGTCGCCGGCGGGTGGGCCACGGCGAACTGAGCGGATCGCATCGATGAAAAACACCAGGAAGCCAGCGACAAGGACGACAGCACTGACGCTCACAAACATGTTGAGGCCGTGCCAGGGCATATCCGGCTGATAGGTGTAGATGCGGCGCGGCATACCCTGAAGTCCCAGGATGTGCATTGGGAAGAAGGTCAGATTGAACCCGATGAAAATCAGCCAGAACGCCCATTTGCCAAGGTCTTCGCTCATCATCCGGCCCGTCATTTTCGGGAACCAGTAGTAGATGGCGCCGACCAGCGGAAATACCGCTCCGCCGATCAGCACGTAGTGGAAATGTGCAACGACAAAGTACGTATCATGGACCTGAGTGTCGAAGGGCACCGATGCCACCATCACGCCGGTCAGGCCGCCGATAACGAACGTGACGATGAAGCCGATCACGAACAGGAGTGGCGTCTTGAAGACCGGCTTGCCGTCCCACAATGTCGCCAGCCAGCAGAAAATCTGAATGCCGGCGGGAATTGCGATCGCCATGCTGGACGCTGTGAAAAAACTCTCGCCAAGCCGCGGCAATCCGGTCACGAACATGTGGTGAACCCAGAGTCCGAAGGCCAGAATGCCGGTCGCGATCAGCGCCATGACCAGCGCCAGATATCCAAACACCGGACGGCGCGCGAATGTCGCGACCATGATCGACACCATCCCGACCGCCGGAAGAAAGATGATGTAGACCTCCGGGTGGCCGAAGAACCAGAACAGATGTTGCCAGAGCAATACGTCACCCCCTTCAGCCGGATTGAAGAAGTGCGTTCCAACCAGCCGATCCAGAATCAGGCTGGTGCTCGCGATCATGATCGCGGGCATTGCCATGATGATGATGAAAGAGGTAATCAGCATCGACCATACGAAAAGTGGAATACGGTCGAGCGACATGCCGGGCGCGCGTTGCTTGAATATCGTCACGACGATTTCGACTGAAACGGCTAGTGCCGAGACCTCCGTGAAAGTGATCATCTGAGCCCAAATATCGGCGCGTTTGCCAGAACCGAACTGTGGACCGGACAGAGGCACATAGGCGAACCAGCCAACATCAGGGCCCATGTCGAGCGCAAACGATATCCACAGCAGCGCTCCGCCGGCCAGGAATATCCAGTAGGAAAAAGCATTCAACCGCGGAAACGCGATATTGCGGGTGCCCACCATCAGCGGGACCAGATACACAGCCATCGCTTCCATCACCGGCACGGCGAACAGGAACATCATGTTCGCACCGTGCATCGTGAAGATCTGGTTGTAACGGTCGGGCCCAAGCAGCCGTGCTTCCGGCTGCGCCAGCTGCAAGCGCATCAGAACGGCGAGTATTCCGCCCAGCGCGAGAAATACGAACGCAGTGACGATGTAACGGCGGCCGATGATCTTGTGATCAACCGTTGCGAGCGCGCCCCAGAGGCTCGAAGGTGTTTTCCAGGTTTCGGCCAGCGCAGTCTCCAGCGCCGGCCGGCCCAGGTCGGTATCGTGGTTATTGCGCTTGCCGTCACCGCCCCTCATTTCAGGCTCGCCAAATAGGCCGAGATGGACCGAAGTTCCTCAGGATTGAGCGGTACCATCGGCATGTTGTTGCCGGGTTTGAGCGTTTGCGGATCGGCGATCCAGGCTGCGAGCGAACCGCGCGTGGTCTCAAAAAGCCCGGCGGCGATATATTTCCGGCTGCCGATGTGGGTGAGATCGGGGCCGGTCGTGCCGCTGGCAGAAGTGCCGCGGATCGCATGACAGGCCGCGCATTGCTTTGAGAGAAAGACTTGCTGCCCTGCCGTAACTTCGGCATCGGACGATGTCGCGGCGTTCTGCCGCTGCAAGCGAACCCATTCATCAAAGATGGGTTGTTCTTCGGCGACAACAAAGAAGGCCATGTGGGCGTGTTGCAAACCGCAAAATTCCGCGCATTGGCCGCGATAGGTGCCAGCCCGCTCAGCGCGGATCATCAGTTCATTAGGGCGGCCTGGAACCAAATCCTGCTTGCCCGCCAGGCTTGGCGCCCAGAACGAATGAATGACGTCGATGCCTTCGAGTTGGAGGCGCACATTGCGGCCGACCGGAATATGAATCTCGTTGGCGGTTTCGAAACGCTGGTCCGGGGCCGAACCGAAATACTCTACACCCCACCACCATTGCAGGCCTCGCACCTTGATGGTGAGGTCATCATTGCCAGCCAGGCTCAACGCGCGCGTGGTGAAAAAACTCAAGACAGTGAAGACGCTGATAATAACAACGGTGGCCGCGACCGCGGCGGCGACAGTGATCGTCATCCGCCGTTCCCTGCGGGGATCGAGACTAACCGCCAGCTCGCGCCTGTCGCGATGGTGCCACAACGCGGCGATCAGTGCGATCATGACCAGCGCCCATACGATCGAGCAGACCGTTACGATGAGAATGATGAGATGCTTGAGATTGATGGCCGACGCTCCGTGCACATCGAGCGCGGACTGCCATCCCGTGCATCCCGCAAGCATCAGCGGCGGCGCTAATACCGGAAGCATTCGTTCCGCGATGCCCCTCACGGCGTTGGACCTTGATCCGGATGGACGGGCGTTGGCCCCTGATCGAAAAGCAGGGCCGCTGGCGCCCGGTTTTCGGATGGCCGCGTGTGCTTCGCGTCGTTGCGGCTCGGCGCGGCTGTTTTTGCCGAATACGCGCCAATGGTCCGCACATAGCCGGCGAGCTGCCAGATCTGCTCGGTCGTCATCTTGTCGCGGAATGCCGGCATCCCGTGTGGACGGCCATCGCGGATTGACGCGAAAACGGACACCATCTCCGGACCGTAATTCCACCAGCCATCGAGGAAGGCCGGCCCTATGCCGCCCTGCCCGTCCGCATGACAGGCTTTGCAGCCAAACCAGGAATACAACCGCTTGCCCTGGTTCAGATTGTAAGCGTTCGACTCGTAGGGCTTATCGAGGGCGAAGTATGCCTCCGGCGGTGCGCCGCTGATCCCATTCGGCATTAGCGCGATATTGTCGAGCGCTGCGGCCACGGGCGGATCAAGCCGGAGCTGCCGTTCTTCTCTCTGGCATCCTGCCGTAGCGACCGCGACGCTGAGAAACACCAAGGAAATCCGCATGACTTGGGATCGTTGAACGCGGGAAGCCGGGACTCAACAAGCGCTTTTTCGCCGTTAGGTTCCATCGGTGAAGTGTCAGCTACCGCACATAAGGCGTGCGCGCATCCGAGCGGTTCTCCTAGGGAACGATTGCCGTTTCCAAGCTTTAAAAAAGCAACTGCGGACGGCGCAATGAACCAACCTCTTCAACACAATACGCAAGTCGGCTTGGTTTCTGTCCCCGTGAATGCGATCTGCGAGACCGGGGGTATCGATCAACGCCGATTGGTCTGTGTTGCCGAGGAGTCCCCGGTCGCATTTCGCTATAACGGATTTGCTCATGCCGTGATGATGGCGACGCCGGACGATCTGGAAGATTTTGCCATTGGCTTTTCGCTCTCCGAGGGAGTCATCGAGGTCTGCTCTAACGTCCGAGAGATCTCGATCTCCCGATGCGACGATGGCATGACCATCGACCTGTCTCTCGACGCAGTGAGTTTGCACCGCTACCTGGCCAGCCGACGCGTGAGGCAATTGCGCGGCCATACCAGCTGCGGCCTATGCGGCGTCGAAGATTTGGATGACGTCTGTCGCCCCGCCGCGCACGTCCGTCCCGCGATGCCGATGAGTCCGGACTTGATCCTGTCGGCGCTGACGGCGATCAGGCAGTGGCAGCCGCTGAGCCGCTGTACTCGGGGAGCCCACGCTTCTGCGTGGATCGGGCCCGAAGGCAATCTGCGCACGGTCCGTGAAGACGTTGGCCGACATAATTCGCTCGATAAGTTGATTGGTGCAGTGCTTCGAAGCGGCGGGGACGCGGCGAACGGCTTCTGCCTGATCACGAGCCGGTGCTCTTTCGAGATGGTGCAGAAAGCGGTCGCCGCCGGTTTTGCCATCCTCGTGTCCGCCGGCGCTCCCACGGCACGCGCCATTCGCTTGGCGATGGCGGCGGGCCTGACGTTGTACTCGCTTTCGCGCGAAGGAGAGCCGTTGCTGTTCACGTCGCCGGCTCTGTCGGAGAATGAAGCATGGCCAGAACACGCAGGCTAGGTCCTGATCTCAAGGTCAAACCCTATGAAGCTCCGACCGGAGGATGGGGTTCGGTCCAGTCCCTGGCGAAAAGCCTGGGACGCGACCGGGTGCCCTTCAGCGGCCCCCGCGTTCTGCTCAAGCAGAACAAGACGGGCGGCTTCATGTGCGTGAGCTGCGCCTGGGCCAAGCCGGCGGATCCACGCATCTTTGAGTTTTGCGAGAATGGCGCCAAGGCGACCACCTGGGAAATTACAAACAAGCGCGTCACGCCAAAGTTTTTCGCCGAGCACAAGGTGACGGACCTGGAAAGCTGGGATGACCACCAGCTGGAGGCGGCAGGCCGCTTGACGCACCCCATGCGTTGGGACCCGAAGACCGACAAATATGTCCCGGTCGAGTGGGCAACAGCTTTTGAGGAGATTGGACGCGAGCTGCGTGCGCTCGCTCCTGACAGCGCCGTGTTCTATACTTCCGGCCGCGCTTCGCTGGAGACGGCTTTTATGTACGGGCTCTTTGCGCGGGCTTACGGCACCAACAACCTGCCGGACAGTTCGAACATGTGTCACGAGACGACGTCCGTGGCGCTGCCCGAAAGTATCGGAGTGCCAGTCGGCACCTGTACGCTGGACGATTTCCAACATACCGACTGCATTTTCTTTTTCGGCCAGAACGTCGGCACCTCGAGCCCGCGCATGCTGCACCAGTTGCAGGACGCCGTGAAGCGCGGCGTTCCGATCGTAACCTTCAATCCGCTGCGCGAGCGTGGCTTGGTCGAGTTCGCCAATCCGCAATCGCCGGCGGAAATGTTGATCAAGTCGCCGACCCAGATCACCTCGCAGTATCATCAGGTCAGGACCGGTGGCGATACCGCAGCTATGATGGGTATAGCGAAAGTTCTTTTCGATCTCGACGAAAAAAACTTGAAGGTTGGTCGCATCCCGGTTCTCGATCATGACTTCATTCGGGACCACACCCACGGCTTTGAAGCTTTCAAGGCCGCCGCGAAGGCTTGCGAGTGGCAACAGATTGAAAGCCGCTCGGGACTAACGCGCGGCGCGCTGGAGGCCGCGGCAACCGTTTACGCCCATGCGAATTCCGTGATGTTCATCTATGGGATGGGATTGACCCAACATAAGAAGGGCGTCGAAACGATCCAAACGATGGTCAACCTGGCCTTGATGCGCGGCAACATCGGTCGCCAGGGCGCAGGCATCTGTCCCGTTCGCGGCCATTCCAATGTCCAGGGACAACGAACCGTTGGCATTACTGAAAAGCCCGAGCAAGTGCCGGCGGACAAGCTGAAGGAACTGTTCGGCATCGATACGCCGAAGCAAAAAGGCCTCAACACCGTCGAAGCCTGCGAAAAAATCCTCGACAGCAGCGTGCGCGCGGTCGTGCTGCTCGGCGGCAATCTGGTTCGCTCGATTCCCGAGCATCGCCTGATGGACCCGGCTTGGCGGAAGCTCCGGCTTACAGTCCAGATCCTGACAAAACTCAATCGGACCGCCCTGGTTCATGGCGAGATATCCTACATCCTGCCCTGTCTTGGCCGCATCGAGATCGACTTCCAGGAAAGCGGACCGCAGGCTGTCTCGATGGAGGACAGCACCGGATGCATGCATGGCTCGCGCGGCCAGGTGAAGCCGGCGAGCCCGCACTTGCTCTCCGAGCCAAAGATCGTTGCCGAGCTTGCCAAGGCGGCCGCGCCGTCCGGTTCGACCATTCCCTGGGACGATTGGGTCGACGACTACAGCCAGATCAGGGACGCAATTGCTGCGACATACCCCGACATCTTCCACGATTTCAACGCCCGCCTATGGCAGCCGGGCGGTTTCCACCGCCCGCTCGGCGCACGCAAGCGCGAGTGGAAGACCAAGACCGGCAAGGCCAATTTCATCGTACCAGCTTCGCTGGCGACGGATATCGATGCCCGGCCGTCAGACCGCGACATCGTGCAGCTCATTACGTTACGGAGTAACAGCCAGTTCAACACGACCGTGTACAATTATGACGACCGCTTTCGTGGCATCTATGGATCGCGCCACATCGTCTTGATGCACCGCAACGATATCGACCGGTTCGGTCTGAAAGAAGGCGAGATGGTCGCTTTGGCGACCGCAGTCGATGACGGCGTTGACCGCCAGGTGGGAGGTCTTCGGATTGTCGCCTATGACATCCCCGAGGGCTGTGTTGCCGGCTACTACCCTGAATGCAATCCGCTGCTTCCGCTATGGCACTACGCTGAAAAAAGCAAAACGCCCGCCGCGAAATCAATTCCAGTCAGGGTGATAGCGTAGCCTTTACCGGATGGCCTACTGGTCTTTGACGCCAAGTGCCGTGCCATTGCCCGCCTCACGGCCGGGGACGCTGACGTGGACCTCATGACCTTCCCTCAGCGCGAGCGAAGCCGCAGCAACCGCAGATTCGAAAGCCGCCTCCTTGCTGGCGTAATCGTTGTTGGCGGCGCCGTTGTGAAGCACGCTCCAGCCTTTTCCTTTAGCTATGACTTTGTATTCGGCTAAGCCCATGAAAGCCTCCTTTGCCACAAAAACGTCCCCGAACCGGAAGTGGTTCCACCTGCCCGCTTCTTAAGGGACCATTCTAGCTTCGCGGAATTTGTCTTACGGCTGGGGCCGCGGACGAGCGAAAAGACATTCGCTCTCGATCTTCACTGCACCGTCAGATGCTGAAGCGTCCACTCGTCGTCCTTTTTCGCTTGTCGTGGCCAGCGATGGTGCCGCGCGGACGGCACCTTCGATCACCTACCGGCATTGTGGTCGGCCTGCAGGCGCGACCCTTCACGCATCCTCGGGACTGCGGCTTGCTCGGCCTATATCGATCTGGACAACAGATAGTTGCCATTGCGGACTC